>WBZO01001853.1_pt1 | contig 30560 bp, 20 predicted proteins | sample 5204261 | NCBI WGS metagenome assembly WBZO01 (sample SAMN12412400, study PRJNA552823) | activated sludge metagenome | isolation source: activated sludge from anammox sidestream of wastewater treatment plant... | place: USA: North Carolina | collected 2017-09
CCTGAAATTCCGCTCGACCTCGCTGCGCGCCTCCTCAAGGGTCTTGATCCGCGCAGGCTGTTTGTCGATCAGCTCCACCAGGTAGTATCGATAAAATCCTTCGACAATATCCGAAACCTTTCCGGGAGCCAGCTGGGACACCGCCTGAAAAAAGGGATAACGGTCACGGGAAGCTTCTTCATGGGGGATATCGCCCCGGGCAAACCAATCAGTCTCGATCACCGGCAGGCTGGTGATCGAGGTTGCCGCCGCCAGTGAACGGCCGGCCAATGCAGCAGTGATATCGCTGAGCTTCTTCTTCGCCATGTCACGAATGGCCTGCTGGTCGATCTCCGCGGCAGCTTTGGGCCGCGCCTCTTTCACGGAGACCTTTTCACCCGCTTTGCGGGTCGAATATTTCCAGAGAAGGTGATACCCGAAGCTGGTCTGCACCGGCTGCGAAACTGTCCCATCGGGAATCTCAAATGCCGCCGCTTCAAACTCAGGCACCATCTTTCCTTTGTCGAAAAATCCAAGGTCGCCGCCTTCCAGCTTGTTGCTGGTGTCATCCGAGTTCTCACGTGTTTCACGGATGAAATCATCGAGTGTTTTGATGCGTGCGCGGATCGCTTCAATCTTCTTCCGGACTTCTTCTTTTTCGGTGTCTGAAGCCTCCGGCTGCGTCCTCAAAAGCAGATGGCGAACCCCGACTGCATCCGTCTTGGAAAGATACCCCTCGGGATTCTTCGCCATCACAGCCTCTACCGAGGCATCCGGGATCTCGACCGGCACCGAGACAAAGCGCGCCCGGAATTTCTCAGGGACCTGGTACTTGGATGGATCCTTCTCGTAAAACGCCTTCAGCTCTTCTTCATTGATCGTGACACGGCTCCTGAAATCCCGGGCCAGAAAGGTGATTGCGGCCACATCTCTTTCCACTGGAACAACAAATTTTTCCTTGTTGTTGTTAAACCATCTGAGCAGGTTTTCTTTTTCCGGAGTAGCCTGAGCCACATAGGTTTCGGGAAGGGCCTCGACATAGTCGATTTTCATGCGCCTGGGAAAACGATAACGCTCGATATGCTGCTTGAAATAAGCCTCCACCTCTTCTGTGGCCGCTTTGACTTTCGGGAACGCATCCTCCGAATTGAAAAACAGCATTTCAATCGTGCGCATATCCTTCTGGCGCTTGAGCGCGCGCTGAACATCCTCTTCGCTGGGGACTGCTGTGGAAGCCACATAGTTCATGGCCAGTCGAACATCCATCTGGCGGCGCATGTAACTTTTGAAATCTTCCGGGCTTTCGAATCCGGCATCCTGGAGAAATCGTTTCATGGCAAACTCATTGATGGTGCCGCCACGGCCCCCTGTGAGCTGCATGTTGATCATCCGTTTGACTTCGGCATCATCTGTGCGCAGATTCAGATCATGCGCCAGCTGCCGTGCCAGTTCTCTCTGGACCAGCTGATCCAGCGCCAGCTCCCCATGTGATTTTTCCGGCCTGACCGGCGTATCCGAGAGATAACGCCCGACTTCCTCGCTGACAGCCTGGTATTCGGTATAGGATACCCTGGCCCCATTGACCTTCAACGCAGTGAGCTTGTTCAACATGACCCGCTGCTGGATCTGCGCCGATCCATAGAGCGCAAAAAAGACAACGATCAGTGGGTAGACAAACCACTTCGCCACTTTCCTCTTTCGTTCACGTAACCATATCAGCATTGGAAAAAAGGTTCTCCTTCGGATTGTCTTCGAAAACAAATGGATAATTTAAGAGAAAAACAGCCCCGCCGGGAACCCCACCGAGGCCTATCCATCGCGAATCTGGCTCAGCTTCCAGTCCTTCTTCTACTTCCCTGTTCTGTAAAAGTCAACGTATAACCGCTTTTTCGAAAAAACTCCTCCCCCTCGTGTTCGCTTCGGGAGCATGAAAGGCAATCCGTTATACTCGTGAAAGGGTGATGTCTTTCTGCCCCTGGTATTTCCCTTTGCGATCTCCATAGGACACCTCGCACACACCATCCGCCGACAGGAAGATGACCTGGGCGATCCCTTCCTCCGCATAGATTTTTGCTGGAACAGGGGAGGTATTGCTGATTTCAAGCGTTGCGGTTCCTTCCCACTCCGGTTCAAAAGGAGTCACATTGATGATGATTCCGCAACGCGCATAGGTCGATTTTCCAACACAAATGGTGAGAACATCCCGGGGAATCCGAAAATACTCCACTGTTTTCGCCAGGGCGAAGGAATTTGGCGGGATGATGGCGGCATCCCCCTCGAAACTCACCAGCGCCTGCATATCGACCGCCTTGGGATCCATCAGGGTTGTGCCTTTGTTCTCAAAGATCATGAATTCGCGGCTCACCCGGATATCATACCCATAGGATGACAGGCCATAACTGATCACATCTTTGCGGACCAGGCGATCCTCGAAGGGTTCGATCATTTTTTGTTCCAGGGCCATTTTGCGAATCCACCAATCCGGTTTCACTCCCATCCACCTCACCTCTCGTTCCATCCGATTGAATGATGACATCTCATGATTCCCCGCACTCTTCGGGAATCTTTCTCTTTAACTAAATCTGTTGGCAATACTTACTCCAAGGCCATTTTTTCGACCCCTTCCGGATCGCCTCTCAGGATCTTCGTTTCATTCGTGTTCTTTTCGATCTCAAAAACGGGCTGGATGCCTTTGAGTGAAACCTCGCCATGCCCGCTGGAGAACCGCTTCCCATCGAACAGGGCGATTCGGGCTGGATTTCCCTCTCTGGCCACCGCCACCAGTGCCCTGGCTTCGACAGCCATTCCATTGCCCAGCTGGCAGACCGGCGCTGCCGGATCACTCCTGTCCGCCGCATCGGCATAAACCACTGTTTCTCCCGAAGCAGTCTCGATCTGGATCGCCACTGCCTGTTCATCGAGAGCCGGGGAGTTCCCCATAGATACATCCAGGCGTTTAACTGAACGAATGGTCGGCCTTCCAGCATAGGGTTCGATGACCGAAATGAATGTGGATGTCAATGGTTCATCTGTGGATTGCCTCCGAACCATCAGGCGGGGAATCCATTCCTCATGGCCACTGAACTGGCCTCCAGCGATCCAGCACTCCCCAAGGGCCGGAATTGCGCCTTGTGTCAGTTCATGCAGGCGCAGGTGGATCGGATGGCTGATCGATGCCAGTTTGAGCCGGTCATCGATGGCCCAATCGATACTCCATGATGCCTGCGGGTTGGGATCCATCCGGAATCCGCGTGTCTCTGTATCGAATCCGTACTCCGCAGTCACTGAAGGAACCCACCCCTCGCAGGTGACCTTCCCATAGAACGATGACAGAAAGCGTGCATGGTCCTTTCCACCGCACACTCGGAACACATCAAACATCAGGAAGCGCTGATCATCCAGCTCGATCGAGGTTAAAGTCCGTTCAAAAGTGGCTCCCTGGATCAGGTCTGGGGCTGAAACCCTCACCAGGTGAACCTTTTCTCCGCTTCCCCAGAGAGTTGCACGGCCTTTTCCTGTTGCATGGTTTTTGCCATCCACCACCACTGTGTTGTGTGCAGCGGTGCGTGTATACCACACCGCTTTCGGTGCTCCCCAGCCACCATACCCGACCGGTGGATAGCCAAAATCGGGCATCAAATCGAGTCCCCAGGCAAACAGGCCGATATTCAATCCTCCAAAATGCCCATGGCGCCCTCCGGCATCCTGGTCGATCCATGCCGCATGACTGTTTTCCCCTTCGCCCCCACGCAGGATCGATACCCCCCATTCTTCCTTGTTGACATCCCCAAGTAGAATCGTCGTGCCGGACTGATCGATGACCTTCTGGACTGTTTCCTGGACCAGCTCCGGGTTTTCCTCGAGCAAATCATGAGGCAACCCATTGGTGGAATTATTATTGGCCTGGTAAAGCGCCTGGATAAAAGCGGGATCCTTGTAGATTTTGTAAAGGTGGTAAAGAAATTGATAGCCTGTCGGAGCCAGTGTCCCCTGGTTGAAATCCACCCCTTTGTATATCGCTACCGGCAGCCCAAAGCCTCCCGAATCGCCAATTTCCGGGTAGAACTTCTGCAGGCACCAGGTGTCCACATGAAACCGGAAAGTCTGATAAAGCTGCGGGTAACGCTCACACAGGCGCTCCATGAACCCCGGCTGGCCCCGTTCAAACCTTAAGACCACCTCAGAAATTCCCCTGGGGAAGATGGTGGAATAACCTGCCAGCCCTTTCTCGCCGGTCATGCCCTCTTCTTTCAAAGATTCTTTCAGGATTTCATCAAAGAGTGCATCCACCCGGGCCTGGCTCTCCGGCTCTCCGAGGACTGCATGGATTGTCAGCAAAGAGATCGGGGTTCGAGGATAATTGGATTCAATTCTATCCGGATGGGCCAGAGTTTCACGGAGAATCCTGTCCTCGATATTCTTTCGGATATCCGCCAGAGACTTCTTTGAGTTAGCCAGCTGGTTTTCCGCTGCTTTGCGGGACAGAAAATCAATCAGCGCCTGATCTCCGGCAACTCCATCAAACACCGCATCATAAGCCTGCGCCAGTTCACGCACCTCCTCACAGGCATCATGCCAGGTTGTCACAGTTCCTCGATGTCCGGAGGTTTCATAGACCAGCCCCTGTTCTTTAAAAATGAAATTCGGAAAGACATCCGCCACACGATCCAGCAGGATCATGGCTTTGCGGGCATACACCGGATCTCCCGTGGCCACATAGGCCTCCGAAAGGGCGCGCGCTCCCCCCACCACCATGCGCCGCCACTGTCCCGCGACCTGGAAATAACCCATGAACCGCCAGCGTTTGCCCCCCTCGGTATAACCTTCGCCATCATCCACCCCGAACTGATGCAGCGGGTCGGAGGGATCGGGATGGGCTGTGTTGAACAGCAGTTTCCGGTCGGCCTTTGCCGGATTGAATGATCCATCCAATTCGAGGCCTGTTTTAAAATAGGCCTCGAAATCATTCGTCGGAAACAGCTGGCTGCAGTGGGGGCACTGGACTTTGAATGGGTGTTCCCAGATGGAGATCACCCAGTCATACATGCGCACATCCTTTTTGCAGGCCGGGCAGAAACCATCCGACCAGACCATCCAGGAACGTGTAATTCCAGGCCCGAACATCATCTCCCACAGTTTCTCATCGGAAGTCTCCAGCCAGGGCTGCGCCTGAGTCCTGATGGTCTCCTGGATATCCTTTGCCCACGGGTGGGTGGCTGCATTCGACACTGCTTTCTGAATCATCGCGGGGGGGTAAAAGAAACTCGATTGCTTCCTCGCGGGTGGATTGTCCTGCGCCTCTATCGCCACAGAGATCACAAGGAGTGCGAGCCAGATCAGTGTTCTGTACATGAAATCATCCTTTCGTGGTTCAGGTGATTGTTATGGGAAGACACCCTCTGAAATGGGGGCAGTATCAGGAAAAAGCATGGAGCCGAGACGGGGATTCGAACCCCGGACCCACGGTTTACGAAACCGTTGCTCTACCGACTGAGCTATCCCGGCTGATTGATTCAATTGAAATCTATTCCAAAGCACATACCCAGCGGGGGTTGATTTTTTCCAGTCCCGCCGGATCGGCTGACCGCCATTATATGAATCCATGCTCATTGAGAAAGTCCTGTGTGATTTTTGCCCTTTCGTGATAAGGGTGGAGGAGCGCTTCGACATGTTTGGCGATGATGTCGGTTTCGATATTGGCGCGATGGCCAATCTTGCAGGTGCGAAGGTTGGTCATCTCACGAGTCGATGGAATGACCGCCACTTCAAATCGATTATCTTCAAGGCGGGCAATGGTGAGGCTGATTCCATCCACTGCGATGGAGCCTTTTTCTACAATGTATCGCATCAGCTGGGGTTGAACTTCATATTCCATCCGCCAGAAAGTGCCTTCAGCGACTGATTCAACCAGGATGCCGACTCCATCCACATGACCCAGAACCAGATGGCCCCCCAGGCGGTCTCCCAGTCTGAGGGGGCGCTCGAGGTTGACCAGATCCCCGGTTTTCAGATCGATCAGATTGGAACGGGACAGAGTCTCAGGTGAAAGATCCGCAGTGAACCAGCCCTCCTCGCTGGCTGTCACAGTCAAACACACACCATTGACTGCAATGCTTTCACCAGGAACAGCGGCTGCTGTCCATGGCAGGCTGGCGAGACGAATCCATCCACCCTCACCAGTTTTGAGGGATTCCACACATCCAGTGCCTTCGATGAGTCCGGTAAACATGATTCCTTTTTATTGAAGTCCCTTCGAGCAGGACATTTCCCATCAGATCAATCAGGTGCATCTGGTTCAACCAGAGCCTCAGAGGTGAAAGCCTCAGCAGTTATGCTGGTCTGCGAAAGGATCACCACCACCCCGCCCAGGAAGAGGATAATACCACCGATCCACTGTGTCAGGGTAATCATTTCTCCCAGCGCGAGGTAGGACCAATAGGAGGTAAGGAAAGGAGCGACCAGCTGGGTGCTGCTGCTGATCGCCACCCCCAGGCGTTCGATGGCGATGTAGTACAGGGTGTGCGCAGCACCGATTCCAATCACAGCCGACAGCAGCAATAGCAGCCACTGGGGGACAGTCAGCGCACACAGCTGTGCCGGCTGGCCTTCTATCAGCATGAAGACCAGCAAAGCCGAAGAGGTGTAAAAGGAGATGACCGGGAAGGCCACCCAGGGGCGCGCCCCTTTCAAGCTGTAACGAACCGCCACTGCATACAGCCCATAACTCGCACCACAGCCCAGTGCCAGCAGTATCCCAACCAGCGAAGCCCCCTCCGGAACTGCCTCCCCGCCGAAGGACATGATGGTGATTCCCAAAAAGCAGCCGATGACTCCCAGCCAGAAAAAGGGGTGTTTCATCAACCCCCTTTCTTCTGGGAAACAGACAAAACCACCCAGGATTGAAAACACCACAGAGATCCTGACAAAAAAACCCATCCGGGTTGCATCGAGATAATAGGGAATCCAGCTCCAGGAAACCTGTGCAATGACATTGAAAGCGGTCGGAATCAATGCTGTCATCCAGATTCTGCGATCGACCTCCCGGTGTCGATACTCATACAAAAGCGGGAAAATCAAAAGCAGAGAGGCAAAGGGGTAGCGCACCCCATTGGTGGTCCATCCATCCAGAAGGGATGTAAACACCTTCAGCATGGGAGGTATCAGGGACCAGCAGAAAATCGCACCGATGAGAACAAGAGTTCCGAACCAATGAATCGAACCGCGTGAAGACATAACTCCTCTTGAAAAAGGGAAAGCTAACAGGGGGCAACAAAAACTCCAAGGGAGGAGAAATCCGGTCGACCGCCATATAAGGCACGCGTTTTGGCCTTGAACGGATCATCTGCAGAAAGGAGGCTGCACCTGATTCAATGGGCGAAGCGCTATTGGTGCAGCGCTAAAGGGGTTCTCGCGACGCCATTCCCCTGAAAAGGGGAATCCACTTGGTGCGGCTACGGATTTATTGGATTCCGGGTAACATCTTCGGAGAGGCGAGGAATGCCCCGCCCGGATCTGGATTCCCGCTTTCGCGGGAATGACGCCTTAGCTGAATATCCACTTGTGGATGCTCCACTTACATCCTTCTCGCCGAATCCGATTAGCGCTGTAGTATTAGGTCAGGGCGAACTGGGAAAGTGTTTCGAGAACTTCCTGCTTGGTGAAAGGTTTATGCAGGATCGGAAGGCCATGGTCCTCCGCAAACTTGCGGATTTCCTTGTTGGTAACATCTCCGGTCATCAGAGCAAAGCGCCGGACCAGCTCCGGACGATGCTTTTCCACCTCTTTGAAGACGGTGAAACCATCCACATCCGGCATTCGAACATCGCTGAGAATAAGTGTGAATGCCTCCGAATCGATTCTCTCAAGGGCCTGTTTTCCAGAGGTGCAGACATGAACCTCGCTTCCCATGCTGTCCAGGTATTCAGCCACCAGCAGGGCGATCGGCTCTTCATCATCAACCACAAGAATCCGCTGGTCAGAGACCGCCTGCGGAGCAGGGATAACCTCTTTTCGTTCGGCTGAAAGGACCTCAGGCCGGTTGGTGCGAGGAAGCCGGACAGTCATTGTGGTTCCGATCCCCTCCTGGCTCTCGAGCAGCATTTCACCCCCATGCTCCTTGATGATTCCCGAAGAAATACTGAGGCCAAGGCCATTTCCCGAATCTCCTTCCTTCGTCGTGAAAAAGGGTTCGAATATCCTGGATGCGACAGATTCGGGAATCCCGCATCCGGTGTCTCTGACGAAAAAATACACCGAATCTTCATCGAAATGGGAACCAAGGGTGATCTGGCGGAGTCCATCTGATCCCATTGCCTGGGCCGAATTGTTCACCAGGTTGAGCAGGACCTGCTGAATCTGATCAGAATCCAGGAGGGTCTTCGGAAGCTCGGGATCGAGCTCGGTCACAAGGTCAATCCGGTTTGAGCGAAGGTCATAGCGACGCAGAGAGATGATGTTCTCGATGATATCGTTGATCTGCGCCATCTGCCTTTCTGATTTCCGGGTTCTGGCGAATGACAGGAGATTCTGGACAATGCGAGTGGCCCGGCTCGCCTCTTTCATGACCGTGTCCAGGCGGTTGACAACCCTGGAATCCCCATCCCCCAGGGCCTCAATCGCCAGCCCGGTATAACCGAGAATGGATGTCAGCGGGTTGTTGAGCTCATGCGCCACACCGGCGATCAACTGACCCAGCGCCGAGAGTTTTTCCGAACGCAGGATCTGCTCCCAGGCGTCCTTGATCTTGACTTCCTGGCAGTTGACAACCTCCTTGAGAGCATCCGCAGAATCACGTGCCTGTTTAAGCAGGCGTGCATTTTCCACTGCATATCCGATCTGGCCAAGCACGACTGTCAGGAACTGCTGATCCTGATGAGTGAACGGAAGATTGCCTCCCCTTTCCGACAGACAGACTGCCCCGATCACAGTCGATTTGGTCTTGAGGGGCATGATCAGGAAAGAGGAAGACTGGTAACGGCTTGAATCATGGGAATGCCCCAGCTCAGGATGCAGGTTCAGGTCAGTCACAAGGAGCGGTTCGCCGGTTTCAATGACAGAGAAAGCCAGGCTGCCCTTGATTTCGATCGGTGCGATGTCCTCGGCTTTCCATCCCTCTGAGGCGATGATCTCAAAAGATTCCTCTCCTTCACGAATCAGCATGACTGTACCCTTGCGGGCGTATGTATTCGCCATGGCTCTTCGCAACACCAGGCCAAGCAGCTCATGGATATCCGGAATTTTGGCGGTGATCTCGGTCAGCTCGGTCAAAGTCGCAAACTGCTGAATGAAGGTCTGGAGCTGCCGTGCATTCTCATGAAAATCATTGGTCAGTTTGTTGAGGGCATTGATGATTTCCGCCATCTCCCGAAGCGGGTCCGGTCCGGAATCCACTTCGATCGAAGTCGCCTCACCCCGTGAGACCTTTTCCAGGCCCTTCATGACCCGTGTGAGTGTCGCCACCAGAGTCCAGACCAGGGCGTACCCAAGGATGGCAATAAACAGGAGAAAAAGCAGCGGAACCCATTTCCCTTTCACCTCATCCCAAAAGAGATAAACAATTCCGAGAAAAGGAATTAAAACAAGCAGCCCAAGGGCATTGAGTGCGATACGTCGGAGACTCAGCTTTGTCATGGACATGGAATCAATCAATCCTGTCGGCATCGTCGTTGAACCACTGTTTCCTCTGGCGCAGGCTCATGGCAGGCAAAGTTCCTTGACAAAATCAACAGTTCCCCTGCCAATGGTTTGATAACTGCTGTAATTATCGAGAAACCTTCCTCTACCTGAAATGTATTATTTATTTTTTTTGAATGGACGTAAATAAATATTTTATTCACATATTAAATTAAAAGTTTTTATGAAAGTAGGCGCAGATTTTATCGAGGTCATCTGAAGGAGCCTGAGGCATCCCCCTCCAGAGTGGAATGGGCAGGGAGGATACTCTTGAACAGATCAGCCTGCGCTGTGGTATCATCGGCACATAAACATCCCCCTGCGGTTTCAGACAAAGGAAAACATCATGAATATTCTTGTGGCTCTCCTGGTCCTCGTATCTTCACTGAGTGCCGGTTGCACACTGCCTGAATGGAACTTTGAATCGGAAAAAGACCTGAAGGCCTGGATCCCGAATGAGCAGGTGGATCAACTTCAGGTTGCCGATGGGACCCTTTCGTTCCGAACAACTTCCTGGGATCCCTTTCTGATGTGTGAAGGCCAATCGATCACTGCCAGCCCCTGGCAGTACATCCATATCCGTCTCAAAGCCGATCACCCAGGCATGGGGGATCTGTTCTGGACTGGGACCACAGATGGTCCCTATGGAGGCCTTTCCGAGGAGAAAAAATCACGCTTCCGGGTTCAGGGCGGGAATGAGTGGGAGGACATTGTCGTGGCTCCCTTCTGGCAGACCGAGGGAACCATTCACAAACTGCGTCTGGATCTCTATGAGGGCAGCCATTTCGAAATTGATTTTATCAAAATCTGTGATTGGTCTTCCGGGGCGACCCCCTCGAGTGAAACCACCTGGACCTTTTCACACGGAAAAGCCCCCTGGACTGTTCTCCCCGGGGAGCAGCTTCTGTTTTCACCACCACTCGAGCTCGATGCTGCCCAATTGACCTGGGCAGTCATCCGCCTGCGCAGCTCCAGGACAGGGATCCTCGGTTTACTCTGGGGCTGTGGTGGGGAGCGTGGCCTGCAGAGCCAGGATATCGAAGTAAAAGGCGATGGGCGGATGCGGACTTACAACCTGCTGCTGGCGGGGATTCCCAGCTGGCGCAAGCCGGTCAATGCCCTTGGGCTGCGCCTGCCGGAAGGCAAAGATAACAGCATCGAAATTGAATCTGTAACCCTTTCAAGTGAGCCGGCAGGCCCTCCGGATCTTGAGGTGCGGTCTTTCGGTTTTGAGAATGGAGTCAACCGCCAGAACCGGGAAGCCTCGCTCATGGCGCGCATTTCCAACCTGGGAGGAGGCAGCGCACATGGGTGCCGGCTGGAACTTCAGATCCCGCCTGGCATCACCCTGAAAAAAGGCAGCCAGGTCACCGAGCTCCAATCCCTGCGCTATGGAGATATTGCCGTGGCCACCTGGACAGTGGTTTCAGAACAGGCAGGAGACCGGGATGTTTCCCTGAAGATTACAGGCCTCGAGGAGCCAGTTCTTGCGCAAACGACTCTGCGGTTTTATCCGGAGCGCACAGTCACTCCACTGCCCTATCCCCCTCCTCCACAGCCGGTTTCCGGCGAAGTGGATGTGTGCATGTATTATTTCCCCGGCTGGGACAGCCCGGCCAAATGGGACTGCATTCGCACTGTCGCCCCGATCCGCAAGCCTTTGCTCGGGTATTATGATGAAGGCAAGCCCGAATGCGTGGACTGGCAGATCAAATGGGCAGTGGAGAATGGAATTCAATGTTTCCTGGTGGACTGGTACTGGTGCCGTGGGCAGCAGATTCTAAACCACTGGTTCGATGCCTACCGGGAGGCCCGTTACCGGGATTTCCTCAAAGTTGCGATCATGTGGGCTAACCACAATCCCCCCGGAAGCCACGACCGCGAGGACTGGCGCAAAGTGACCCGGGAATGGATCGAAAAGTATTTTCCACTCAAAAGCTACTGCCAGGTTGATGGAAAACCGGCGGTCTTCATCTGGGCGCCAGATTTGATTCGGAATGATTTTGGTGGTTCCGCGGAAGTCACAGCCGCTCTGCAGGAATCACAGCAGATGGCGCGGGACGCCGGCTACAAAGGCATCACCTTTATCGCCATGGGCAACCATGAAAGTGAGAACCAGGTTCAAACTCTTCTGGATGAAGGTTATACCGGTGCAACCAACTACCATGAGTGGGGCACCGCGGCTGAAGCCGCAATGAACATGAAGCGCTACCGTTTTGAGGATGTAGTCGCTTCCGAACCCGGGACCTGGGCCAGACGCGACCGGATGTGCGGCTCTCTCACCTACTACCCGGTTGTGGACACAGGCTGGGATTCACGCCCCTGGCATGGGGATAAATCCCTTGTCATCGAAGGGCGCACTCCCGAACTTTTTGAAAAACTTCTGACCGCCGCTCGGGATTATGCAATAAGCGCGAAAAAGCCCTTTATTGTTCTTGGCCCGGCCAATGAATGGGGCGAAGGGAGCTACATCGAACCGGCAACCGAATATGGATTCGAGATGTACGAAAAGATCCGCGCTGTATTCGGCAAGGGAGATCCTTCGGGTTGGCCGGAGAACCTCTCTCCAGCCGATCTGGGGCTGGGGCCTTATGATTTCCCTCCGCAGCCGTTGGTCTCCTCCTGGGATTTTGACCGGGAGCCGGGGGACTGGCGCACCATGATGAACACCGGGCCATTGAAAACAGCCGATGGCGCACTCCATTTTCGAACTTCTTCGAAAGATCCCGCGCTGATGGCCGGATTGAATGGGATCAAGGCCGAGGATTATTCAAAGCTCTCTCTCAGGATGAAGATCACCGGACAAATAAAAGACTATTCCCACTGCCAGGTGTTCTGGTCGACCGAGGGTTCTTCCATCAGCGAGGCCACCAGCCTGAGCCTTCCGCTGCAGAGGGATGGTGAGATGCATGAATACGTGTTCGATCTGTCGAGCAACCCACGATGGCGGGGGCGCATTGCCGCGCTGCGTTTGGATCCCTGCGATGAGGCGGATGTTGAGGTGGTTATCGACTCGATCGCATTGAGAAAATAAAGCCAGCGAGCACAAAGGAGTGTTTCTGGCAGGCCGCCTCATGTAACTTATTTTCTGAGGGATTCTCCTGAATACAGGTCTCGGGCAGAGGGAAAGCGGCGAAGTTCATGCGGACAGGCTATATCAGTCGTATTCTTGGCAAGCAGGCCAAGCTCGACCGGGAGGTGCTGGTCGATACCCTTCAGGAAGTCGCTGAAGAGAGGGATCTGCTGAATCTGATATTCGAGGAAATGACCGAAGGGGTGCTGGTCTTTGACAGCCTGGAGACCCTTCGTTTCGCCAACCGCCGTGCCGGAGAACTTCTCGGATTCGACCATCGCCTCAGCCGCCACAAGCCAATGGCCAGCTTTATCAAGGATGAAGATCTCATCGAACCAATCCGTGGCTGCCTGCGTTCGGGAGAAGAACGCAAAGGCGTGGAAGCCATCCTGATCCAGGAGGAGCCTCGCGCGGTCCGCCTGGAAATTGTTCCGCTTTATGGGGATCGGGGCCGTTTCGAGGGTGCGCTGGTGATGGTGCTGGAGATCACCGAAGAGAAGCGCCGTGAAGCAGAGAAACGTGAGAGCAAACGGCTGGCAGCGCTGGCAACCCTCTCGGCCAGCCTGGCTCATGAAATTCGGAATCCACTCAACTCCATGGGGATTCATGTTCAGCTCCTGGAACGGAACCTGCGCAAACAGGGATTGCAGAACCTGCTGAAAACCACCTCCATTATCCGGGATGAGATCCAGAATCTGAATGAGCGCCTGAGCCTGTTTCTGGATGCCGCGCGGCCACGCAGGCCCCAGTTCGAGGAGGTGTCCGCCCACAACCTGATTGAAGAAACCCTCGATCTGATGCAGCCGGAGCTGCACAATAACGGGATTCGAGTCGAGTATTATCCTCCCGGGGTCCACATCACCTTTTTTGTGGACCGTGTCGATCTGCGCCGCGCCTTTGTGAACATCATCAAGAACGCCATCGAAGCCATGCCGGAAGGAGGCACACTGATTATCCGTGTCCATGAAGATTCCGACTGGATCGTGATCGAGTTTGAGGACAATGGAGAAGGCATCCCGGGCGAAATCCGGGATCATGTCCTTGAACTGGGATTCACCACCAAGGATACCGGCTCCGGGCTGGGGCTGGCCCAGGTGGACCGTTGCATCCGGGAGCACTCAGGCACACTTGAAATTCATCCCCGGAAGGGTGGTGGAACTCGCATCCATATCCGCCTTCCAGTCCTTTCCCAGGGCAAGCGCCTGCTGGGATTGGCCCCGGCGCAACAGACTGGCTCCCAATGACAGAAATTCCGAAGTGTGTTGCCCGTCAGAAATCACGCCTGATACCCGGGATGGTGCGGGATGTTCATGATCTGGAAGCCTTTCTTTTCCGTTTCACCCAGGATGTACGGCTCCAGCCATCCATGGAGTTTGTTTCCCTGCGAGTTGGCGAGTCAAAGCCAGGAGGGAAATTCTGTGTGACCGGCTGGGTGGCTTATCCCAGCCAGGTCAAGGCTCTGGAAACACTTCTGGCGGATTCAACACTGAGTGAAAAGATCGATCTTCAGGTGTCTGTGCTGCCCGGAGAAACCCTTCGAGCGATTGGATTCTGTGCCTGCCCGGAAGAAGTGACAGGAAGGTGCGACCCATCGCGGGGGAGTCCTGTTGCCCACATCTGGGCCGCACAAGACCCAATCCAGCCGATCCTGAAACAGTCCCGATGGCTTCTCTGCCGGGCGGAAAATGGCTATCTGGCCTGGATCGAATCGCCTGGCGAAAATTTTTTCACAAACCGGCTGTTGAAAACGGACAGCCCCGGGCAATGCCGGCTGCACCCCCGGGCGGTGGATGAATCCTTTCTCAAGGGGTTTCTCGAGGCCCCTTATGTGTGGGGTGGAATGAGCCGGAATGGGATTGACTGCAGCGGATTTACATACCGGATCTATCGGGAGATGGGAATCATTCTGCCCAGAGACTCCCATCAGCAGATGCTGGTGGGGCAATACATCGCTCCATCAGGGGAAGGCCCCAGCTTCCTGCCGGGTGATCTGCTGTTTTTTACCCATGAGGATGGACGGGTCGGGCATGTCGGTTATTCGCTTGGCGGGCCACGGGTGATCCATGCTGAAGAACCCTTTCTGACCACCTTCTCGCTTTCACCGGACGATCCGGATTATAACCCCGCTCGTGCCAGGCATCTTGTTTTCGGGAAAAGGGTTCTCATCCCGGGATGATGGCGCGGCCGATTGTATTGACGGGTGGCCCGGGAGGGGGAAAAACCTCCTTCCTGCAAACAATGAGGCACACAGATCCTCATGCGGAGAGATATCTTCTGGTTCCGGAGTCGGCCACCCTGCTGATTGAAGCCGGCCTGAAGCCGGGTTCCGAAGCCTTCCAGGAAGCGGTTTTCAGAACACAGATTGCGCTGGAGCAGTCCTGTTGTGCAATGCAGAGAGACCCTCAGCGGATCATCTGTGATCGTGGGACACTGGATTCTCTGGCTTACTGGAAACTCCTGGGCAGCTCTGAACAGGCATTTTACATTCAGACCGGGATGTCTCTGAAAGAACACCTTTCGCGCTACCAGGCTGTCATTCACCTGCAATCGACAGCCATCGGAGCGGCCGGGCATTATGTTCAATCCGAAACAGGCCGTAAGGAGTCTGTCGAGGAAGCCGCACGAATCGATCGGGTGTGTGGCGAGGTCTGGTCGCAGCATCCACGCTACTTCCTGGTTCCGAACGGGCCGGGAGGCTGGCGCGATAAACTTCTGGCTGCCAGGGATATCATCGGCGCTCTGGTTCAGGTGGCTTGACCGCAGGCTCATCCATACCGGGTCGATTCTTCTGCTCACCCCGGAATTAAAGACCCGGGTCCTCGTTCCCCTTACTCATTCAATCTGGTGGGGTATAGTTTCAATAGTCAATTGAAAGGGGGAGGCAGGATGCCACTGGATGACAATGTCATCATCCTGGGTAAAAGCGCCCAGGACTGGCGCCGCAAGGTCAAAGGAATTTTCCGGTCAGGGGGGATCACCGCGCTGGTTCTGCTGATCCTTTTCTTTGCGGTCGCCGGACGCCCCTACTTCACTGTCGGCCCGACTGAGAACGGACTGGTGCTGCGTTTCGGCAAGCATGTCCGCACACTCCCCCCCGGCCTGCATGTCAAATGGCCCTGGCCGATCGAAACAGTCCTGACCCCCGATGTCCAGCAGATTCGGCGAATCACAATCGGCTATCGCAGCCCGGACCAGCAGCTCTCTTCACGGCGAAGCCAGGAAACCCCGGGAGCAAAAGTTCCGGTTCATGACGAATCGCTCATGCTGACCGGTGACCTGAACATCATCATGGTCGAGCTGGCTGTCCAGTACCGCATTAAAGACCCGGCCGCATTCATGTTCAATTTTCGCGAGCCGGGCGATGAAACCGGGGCGACACTCAAAGATATCTGTGAGTCCACTCTGCGGCGTGTGATCGGAGATTACGGAGTCGATGCGCCGCTGACTGGAGGGAAAGCGGCAATCGAAGATGAGATACAGGAAAATGCCCAGGAGCTGGCCGACCAGTATGGCCTGGGGCTGCTGCTGACATCGGTCAACCTGCAGGATGTTCAGCCACCGGTGGAAGTTCAGCCTTCCTTCAAGTCAGTGGTCACCGCCAAGGAAAACAAGCAGAAATACATCAATGAGGCGCTCGGATATCAGAATGGAGAAATCCCGCGTGCCAAAGGAAAAGCGGCGGGAATCATCAATGAGGCATCGGGCTATGCGCGTGCGCGGGTCCTGAAGGCCCAGGGAGAGGTGGAGCGTTTCTCTGCGGTTCTGGCCGAATACCGCAAGGCGAAGGATGTCACCACACTTCGCATGTACCTCGAGGCCCTTGAAGAGGTGGCCAGGAAGATCGATCTCACCCTGGTCGATGCCAACCTCAAAGGCCTCCTGCCTCTGCTCGATCTCTCCACACGCCAGATTCCCAATGCCACAGCCGGTGCGGATGTTCAGGCTTCAACCGATGACTGGAGGATGGAACAGTGACCCTGAGAAATTTCCTTGTGATCGTGGTTGTTTTCCTGGCCGCTTTTCTGGCCCCATCGACCTTTTTCATTATTTCCGAGACCGAACAGGCGGTGGTGCTCACCTTCAACCGGCCGGTGCGCGTGATCCTCAACCGCGTATCCGATGAAGACTTTTCGCAGATAGCCTCGGAGATTCGCACAGCGACCGATGGCGGTCCACGTGTTGCCAGAGGCCCCGGGCTGTATATGAAGATCCCGTTCCTTCAGGTGCTGCAGAAGTTCGATGCCCGGCTTCTGGAATATGATGAAGAGCCGAGCGATGTGGTCACTCTCGAAAAAATCAAACCCCGTGTGGACAGTTATGCGCGCTGGAGAGTCAGAAATCCCCTCCGCTTTCTGCAGAGCATCCAGCGGGAGGAACTGGCTGGAGGGAGGCTGCGGGACCTGATCCGTTCCACCTTGCGGATGGAGCTGGGCCGACACTCTTTCCATGAAGTCATCCGTTCCACCACACGCCCGATCGTCTACAGCACTGATTCCGAAGAAGCCGAGGAAGTTCAGACCTATCATCCCCCGATTACAGTGGGGCGCGAACAAATCATGGCCACCATCACAAAAATCTGCGATGCCAAAGCGCGTGAGTATGGGATGCAGATACTCGATGTCCGCATCAAGCGTGCCGATCTGCCGCCGGAAAATGCCAACTCGGTTTTTGACCGCATGATGGCCGAACGGAAACGGATCGCCACCCGGTTCGAGGAAGAAGGCAAGATGGAGGCCACCAAAATCCGTGCTGAAACCGACCGCCAGGTCCGTGTGATTCTGGCCGAAGCCCAGAAAACAGACCTGGTGATCCGGGGAGGCGCCGATGCCCAGGCTGCCGATATTTATGCCAATGGGTTCAACGAGAAGCTCCCGGCAGGAGTCACACGCAAGGTTGAAGGGTATGGATCGGATCCGGCCTTCTACAATATCTTTCGAAAACTCCAGGCCATTGCGATGGCTGTTGCACCTGGTGACAGGGTGATCCTGACAACTGAATCACCTCTGTTCGAAGTCTTTTCGCGGATGCCAAAGACGGAATAACAGGGAACGGATCAGGCCTGGCGCTTCCAGCGGGTCCCTTGCGGGGTGTCTTCCAGAATGATTCCGATCGCCTGCAGGTGATCGCGGATCTCATCCGAACGCTTGAAGTTTTTTGCTTTGCGCGAGGAAATTCTTTCCTCAATCAGTGCTTCGATCTCACTGTCGAGGACACCCCTGTCCTCGATGATGACTCCAAACACATTCTCCCAGCGTGCAAACACTTCACGGATCAGGCCGGCATCGCCACGAGCCAGGTCCCCTGAGTCGATGCGCTTGTTGGCCTGAGTGGTCAGGTCATGCAGGCAGGCGACCGCCTGAGGAGTGTTGAGGTCATCATCCATTGCCGCAATCAGGCGATCCTCGATGTCCTGGACAAGGTCTCGCGTGGATGGCAAGGGCGCTGCTTCGGACCCCTGGATTTCATCGAGCCTGAGCAGCAGATCCGTCCACCGCCTGCGCTCTTCACCTGCCGCCTTGAGGCCATCGAAGGTGAAATTCAAAGAATCACGGTAATGCTGGCGCAGCAGGGCGAAACGGATCGTGACTGGATCGAAACCACGCTCGACCAGATCTCTCAAAGTGAAGAAGTTCCCTTCGGATTTGGCCATCTTGCGCCCCTCGACCATCAGGTGGCGGGAATGCAGCCAGTAATTGACGAATCGCTTCTGTGTGGCACATTCACTCTGGGCGATCTCGTTTTCATGGTGCGGAAAGATGTTGTCTTCGCCGCCACAGTGGATATCGAAGGTTTCACCAAGCAGCTCCATCGACATGGCTGAGCACTCGATATGCCAGCCGGGGCGCCCTTCTCCAAGAGCGGTCTGCCAGTAGGCTTCTCCCTCGCGCCGCCCTTTCCAGAGCACGAAGTCGCGCGCATCCTCTTTTTCATATTCATCCTGGTCAACTCGTGCGCCAGCCTTCATTTCGTCGATGCGATGGCCGGACAGGCAGCCATAGTGCGGGAATTTCTGGATGCTGAAATAGATCGACCCATCGCTTTCGTAACAGACCCCCTGATCGATGATGCGCTGAATCAGGCTGACCATCTGCGGAATATAACGGGTAGCACGGGGATAATGTTCGGCATCTTCGATGCGCAGGGTGTGCCGGTCCTCATGGAAGGCCTGGATGAATGGATCGGTGATTTCATCCAGGGGGATTTTTTCCGGAAGATTCTCTGCCGCCCCCTGGAACAGCTCGATTCCTTTTTGGGCTGCGGTGCGGATGATTTTGTCTTCCACATCGGTGATATTCATCACCTGGGTGACTTGATATCCACGAAATTTCAGATACCGTCGCAACAGATCTTCGAAGAGATAAGTTCTGAAATTTCCGATGTGGGCATAGTTGTAGACAGTCGGCCCACAGGTATAAAGGCGGACTCGACCCTTTTCGATCGGGACAAACTCCTCTTTCTGGCGAGTCAGTGTGCTGAAAAATTGCAGGCTCATAATTTGTCAGGGAACGCCTGGGCGTTGATTCCTTTTCGGGTTTTGAATGATTTATGATAGGATGAGACGTTTGTCGAGGGGAGAGCAGTCCTGTGGGGTGTTCTTTCGTTGCGAGAGGTGAATTGTTAGCGATATTGTCCCTTTATTCCCCAATCCTCGGGAAATGTCTGGAGAATCTGCAAACCGGAGTCTGGAATGTTTGGCAAAGTGGTGATCTATGGTGTGGGGTTGATGGGAGGCTCTCTCGGATTGGCGTTGCATTCACGCGGGCTGGCAAAAAGTGTGTGGGGGATGGGGCGAAATTACGAAAGGCTGAAGGAAGCCTGCCGGCTGGGGGTCGTGACCCACTGCACCATCGACCGGGCCGAAGCGTTGGAGAATGCCGATATTGTTGTGGTCTGTGTCCCGGTCAACCTGATTCCTGAGACAGTCGCCGATCTGGCGACCCTTGCTCCGGCCACCGCCCTGATCACCGATGTGGGCAGCACCAAAGCCGGCGTAGTTGCCCAGATCGATCAACTGCTTCCAGAAAATGCGCCTGCTTTCATCGGGTCTCACCCGATGTGCGGCTCCGAGCAGACCGGTTTTTCGGCAGCCACTGCAGACCTTTACCAGGATGCCACTGTGGTGGTGACACCCAACAGCACTTCACACAATGATGCAGTCACACGAGTTTCGCAGCTCTGGACATCAGTCGGGGGGAATGTGCTCCTCCTCTCACCCGATGAACATGACAGCCTGGCCGCCCGCACCAGCCATCTGCCGCGCACCATCGCCACAGCACTCTGCCATGCCCTCGAGAGGGAAATGAATGCGGAAAGCCGCGACCTGATGGTTTCCACCGGATTCCTCGGAGCCAGCCGGACTGCACTGGGCGATATCGAGAACTGGACACACATTCTGCTCTCGAATGCCGACCATGTGCTCGATGCCCTGGGGGACCTTCAGGGGGCATTGAACAGCCTGCATCACTTTCTGGCGGGGGGAAATTCCGAGGGATTGCGGCACTGGCTGATGGAGGGGGCCGAAATTCGAAAACGCCTGGCGGATTCCGTCCCCATCGCCCGGCGGGGGTGAATGACCCGATCGTGGCCAGAATCTTAGTTGTAGATGATGACAGCGACCTGCTCGGCCTGGTCTCCCGCCTGCTCCTGGCTGCCGGATATCAGGTGGAAACCTGCGAGCACCCCCTCGAAGCGGAACAACTGATCACCCGCGGAGAGTTTGACCTGCTGCTGACCGATCTGGAAATGCCGGGATTGTCCGGCATCGACCTGCTGCGCCTTGTCAAAGAAACCGACCCTTCACTGGTTGTGATCCTGCTGACCGGCCATGCCTCGATCGACACAGCAGTCGAAGCGATGAAACTGGGGGCTTTCGATTACCTGCGCAAACCCTTCCCTCCCCAGGAACTGCTGGTTGTCATCGAGAAAGGATTATCCCAAAGGTCCCTCCTTCAGGAAAACCGCCTCCTGCGCAGCGAACTTCGTGAGAAATATCATTTCCGCAATGTCATCGGAAACAGTCCGGCAATTCATGAGGTTTTCCGCCTGGTCGAAAAAGTCGGGCCGACCTCCAGCACTGTGCTGATCCTGGGCGAAAGCGGCACTGGCAAAGAGTTGATTGCCCGCGCCCTGCATGAGATATCCCCCCGAAACCATCGCCGTTATCTCAAGATCAACTGTTCGGCTCTGGCGGAAAGCCTGCTTGAGAGTGAACTGTTCGGCCATGAACGCGGGGCCTTTACCGGTGCTGTCACAACACGGCAGGGATTGTTCGAGGCAGCCCATGGGGGAACTCTGTTCCTGGATGAGGTGGGCGATACTCCCCCCTCGCTTCAGGCCAAGCTGTTGCGGGTGCTCCAGGAATCGGAAATCCGCCGTGTGGGCGGGATCGAGGACATCAAAGTGAATGTGCGCCTGATTGCTGCCACCAACAGGAATCTGAAAGACCTGACCCGCCAGGGGTTTTTTCGCGAAGACCTGTTTTTTCGCCTGAATGTGTTTTCACTCTCACTGCCACCCCTGCGTGAGCGCAGGGATGATATCCCGCTTCTGGTCCATCATTTCCTGGACAAGAAAAAAGAGGCGGATGCCCCCCGTGTCCAGGCTGCCCCGGAGGTGATGGAATCGCTTTACAATTATGACTGGCCCGGGAATATCCGTGAACTTGAGAATGCGGTCGAACGCGCTCTGGTGCTTTGCGAAAACAGCTGGATTAAACTCGCCGATCTGCCGGATGATATCCGCTCCCAGTCACGGCGGCATCATCTCATGGCGCCATCGATTCTTCTTCCGCCCCAATCGGAAACCGACCCGCCGGACAGGGAGAGTGTGCTCCCTCAGACTCTCGCGGAACTTGAGAAAGAGCACATTCGGCAGGTGCTTGAGAGTGTCGGCGGGCAACGCGCCAGGGCAGCAGCGCTGCTCGGCATCACACGGCGCACCCTGTATGACAAAATCAAGCGCTGGAATCTGGAGGATCCCGCTTCGTGAGAATTGCCTGGGATGGCAGGGGTTTGTGCGGCCCCAGAACCGGCATCGGCTGGTACACCCATCACCTGCTGCGGGCTTTTGAGCACATCGATGAGGACTGGAGCGGGCACATCCTTCTCAATGAAACTCCACCCGATCGATTCACCGACCGATTCACCTGTCATTGTTTTCCCTTTCCGCGCACAGTCCGGCTCCGTTTTGGCTGGGAGAACATCATCCTCCCCGGAATGCTGCGAAAGATATCTCCGGATATCTGGCATTCTCCACTCTCGGTGGTTCCACCCTTTGGCCGTTTCCCTAAAGCAGTTACAGTGCATGATGTCGCTTTCCTTCATTTCCCTGAAATTCTCCCGCGGGCTTATCGGAACTACTGGATCCGCCACACCCGGCGCGCCTGCCAGCAGGCCGACCGAATCCTGGCAGTGTCCGAATCCACACGAAGAGACCTGACTGATTTCTTTCCAGGCTGTGCCAGCCGGATCGAAGTAATTCCAGAGGCCGCCGATCCCTTTTACAACCAGCCTCCGAGCCAGATGGAACGGGAGGAGGTCCTTTCGAGGCATCGATTGTCCTCGGGGTTCCTCCTGTTTGTCGGCACCCTCGAGCCACGGAAGAATCTGAGATTCCTGATCGAGGCCTGCAATCAGCTGCATGAGTCCTGGCAGGATTGCCCTCCTTTGGTGATTGCGGGCGGGAAGGGGTGGCTGCAGTCCGACCTGATGTCAAAGATCGGTTCCAATCCAGCAAAGATCCGCCTTCTGGGATACCTCGAACGGAAAGAACTGCGGGTTCTTTATCATGAAGCGGGGATGGTTCTGATCCCATCCCTGTATGAGGGGTTCGGGCTTCCTGCAGTTGAAGCCATGGCGTGCGGAGCGATTGTGGTTGCCTCGGATGCATCCTCACTGCCTGAGGTGGTTGGCGAGGGAGGGGTGCTTCTGCCGATCGATGATCCCGCACGCTGGGCTGGGGCAATTCGCACTCTGCTTGAGAGTCCTGAACAGATAAAGAAGCTGCGCCAATCCGCAAGGGAGCAATCTCAGAAATTCAGCTGGGAAAAAACCGCCAGAGAAACCTTCAGGGTCTTCCGGGAGATGGTGTGAGGGAAAAATAGATAATCTATCCGCAGTGTTTATTTCCAGACATCCAAGGTGATTCGAAAATTCATCGGATGGTTTATGATGGTGGCTGGAGGGCATTAAAGTGAACGATGATCAAAAGGGAGTTGTCGAATTCGGCCTGGATGCGGAAGGGATGGTGGCACGCGCCTGGAAAATCTTTCTCACACGCCCCTTGACACTGCTGGGGGTCTCCTGCCTGGTCCAGATCTGCTGGCTTCCCGCACACCTGCTGGCACTCCCCTCGATCTTCTGGCTGCCTTTCACCCTGTGTGTCCCTTTCGCCACAGTCCAACTGCTCCGCGGGGAAAAAACGGACCGGCTGTTTCTCGGCTGGATTGAACTCTATCCGCGGGTCCTGATGGTTTTTGTGCCTGCCGCCATCAGCTTCATTGTCCTCTATGTCATCTCCGGTTTTGTCCAGTTCTATCTTGTCCAGCTCTTTTCCGAAGGGCTGACCAACCGGCTGATGTTCTCTTTGTATGTGGGCCGTTTCTTTCTGCCGGTTCTGGCGGAATCGATTCTGGGGCACATGGTCGCTCTTGCGGCTCTCCTGGCGGTCCGAAAAAAACTCTCCGCCACCGAGGCCTGGCTGGAGCTGTTTTCGACACGCCGCCAGGTTCTGGAAACTTTCCTTCTCGGGGGAATGCTGGCACTCTTTGGGATGAGCGGCCTGGTGGTGTGTTGTGTGGGGACTTTCGCTACCACCACCTTTGCCTGGATATGCCTGGGTGTGGCCTATTACCAGATTTTTGAACAGTAAAAAATCTGTGAAACCTCCGGATCACCCTCAGGTCCATCACAGAAAGCCGCTTCCGGTCGAGTCTTTTTCGACATGATTAGAATAACCATTCGATGGATCCTCTTTCTGTCACTGTGCCAGGGGGCTTTGCCGGCAGCCACGGTTCCTTTGTGGGTTCAGCCACGTCTCGACACCTACCAGTCGATAGTCGGTGAAGTCTCCAGCGCTCTGGCTCGAATCGGATCGAAAGTGCTTGTGTGTGAAGACACCAGCCTGATTCCCCGCGATGCAAGCGTGGCGATACTGATCGGGCTTCCCGATATCGTTTCCCGGATCGTACCGCTGGGAGATCCCAACCTGAAGCATCCGGAGAGTTACCTGGTGCGGGCAATACCGGGGACTCCCTATGTGGTGGCTGCAGGCGGCGGGGAGCGCGGGCTTCTCTATGCCGCTGGCGAGCTGGCAGAACGGATCGCTGTGTTCAAGGAGTTTCCTTCGATTTTCCCGCGCCAGGGGCGGCCCTTCATGGAAGTCCGAGCCTTCGGGATCGAGTGGCCGGGAGCGGCCGAGGCTGGACAGGTTTATGACACGGACCCGTTTCCGGACCGCTTCACACGGCACCTGGTGCGGAACCGTTTCAATCTGCTGGTCGTCACTCATTCAGGCAGGGTTCGCGATCTGCTTGAAAATGGCGGTGAAGATTCCCGCAAATCTTCCGGCCGTTTCAAAAGGCTGGCGGCCTTTGCACAAAGCCGTAAACTGGAAGTCGCCCTGTGGCTGAATCCGGATGCGGATCTGGACACGCCACTGGAGCAGAATGATTCCCCGGGGGAGCGCCGAAACCGCTGGTCAACCGATGTGGCGCGCCTGGCCCTTCAGTTCCCGGGGGTTCATCTGGGGTTATGGCCCGGCGATGAGCGCCGCGAGCGGTCGGTCGGAGATGCCAATCAGTGGTTTGATGGCTTTCTTCAACCCTGGATGGCGCTGGCGCCGCTCGACCCTCTCACCGCTTTGGCCGGCCTGGGTTTTTCGCCTCAGACCTACCAGAGTGAAATGGCCCGCCACCTGCAAATCCCGCCACTGGCCGGGTTGAAGTGGTGTGGTGATCATCCCGAGGCCTGCCTCGAACCGCAATTTACCGAACAGGACTGGTTCAGGCAGGACTCTCAGAACTACCGCCTGTTATGGGTGCTTGCCGACCGGGATGTCCGCTGCCTGCGTTCCGCCTTCTATCATCGGACCCGCTACATCATTCAACGAATGGGGAAGAACCCCCAAGGCCCCGTTGTTGCAGGCTTTCTGTTTTTCCCGCGTGGAGAAGAACTGGCGGTCGAGACACTCAACCGCAAAGGGGTCGAAAACCGGATCCCCTGGGCCTGGGGTTTTCAGAAGCACTGGTATCGCCATGCCCTGTGGGGGCGGTTGGGATATGATCCACGCCTTGGGATCGAAGATTTCGGGCCATTCTTTGTCGATGGATATGGGCCTCAAGTTGCGGATGCCCTGATCGAAGAGGAATCTTCGGGGGAAGACCTGCTGTGGCGAATATCCCGTTTCCACTGGCGGTATGAAGGGGATGACTGGTATCCGGAAGCCTGTCTGGCTCCCGGAGAGGGTGGGCCTTATGGCATCCTGGGCAATCGGACCGGCCCAACCTATCGAGATACCGGGGAATATGAATCTCCCTTCGAGTCGGTGCTGGAATTTATTTTCAGCCTGGCCGCCGATCCACGCGAGCTGTCGATCATAGAATCAGTGGGCTATGAACTGGCCGGAGTCAGCCGCCCGCTTGAACCGGTGCGACGATTGACCCCGCTTGAGACTGCGGAAATTCTGCGGCGGCAATGTGCGCGGCTCGAGGATATCGCATCACGGCTCGAAAAGCTTTCCCAGGATTCCCCCCGCCAGTTCGAAGCCCGCCATGCGGCTGCCGATCTTGTGCTGCAGCGTTATCTTGGAGTTTATTACCGTTCTAAAATCCTTGCGGCCCACCGTTTGATGATGGCGCTCTGTCAGAACTCCGAAGAACACCGCCAGGCGGCCCTCAAAGAAATGGAGAAAGGGATCGCGGCCTGGAAAACTTTCACCGAAAAAGCGGACCGGATTTACGAGCTGCCGGACAACATCTCCGGGCCTTTTCAGAACTGGAGCGACCTCGTGGCTCCTGCCGAGAAGGATCTTGAAATGATCCAGAAGCACCCCTTTTTCACCCGCAATGCCCACCAACAACCCATTTATGGCCCCTTTGTCAAAGGATCCACGGAGCTTTTGAATTTTGAAGCCGCTTATGTGCGCCGAGGCGATCCGCTCCCGCCGGCATTGAATACTGTCGAAGTGGTGTCGTTCAGCTCGGGGGATGCAGCGGAGCAAGGCTGGCTCGACATTCTCAATCATTACGCCGGCTTTATCCCGCTGGGAAGGATTCCAGAAGCCGCCAGCGGGGAAGTGGCCTGGGTCCCTGTCCAGATTCCCCCAGAGGTCAATGATTATCTCAGCTTGAGGCTGGTTGGGGGAACCATCGATGAAGTGGTCTGGGGAGGCCGCACAGTGCTTCTCTCACGCCCGGAAGAGCGCAAATCACTTGAGACCGGGAACCGGCTGCAGGGGCCTGAAGGGGCACGAATCCTCTGGATCCGTTCGGATTGCCCGCCGGTCACTGAAGCCCAACGGCGAAAAGACTGGGGATTCGCGGTGGCGATCGAGCCGGATCTCCCGTTCCTGCTGGAACCGGCCTGGTGGGAAGCCGATGGGCTGGTGGTACGGATTCGGAACCGCCTGGTTCAGGGGCGGCTCGATAACATCGAGTTTGATGTCAAACCAGTTGGTGAGGGCTGGACTTTCCCCCCTCAGAAACCCTCGCCAATTTCCCTCAGCGATGAAAGATCCTTTCTGATTCCCTGCCGGCTGGAAGGCGCCTGGGCGGCTCTCAAGATCAATGCCCAGTGGCGGAGGGAGCAGGTCGGTCTGGATTTCTTTCCTCCGGACAGCGCTTCACATCTATCCCTCCTGCCGGGGGCTGCGGGGATGATTCCGCGCCTGGTGGAGGGTGCCGGTGGCTGGGCCATCTCCACCGCCTTGCGTGGCTGGCAGAACTCCCTGCTCTACCGTGTGAATGAGGCCTATCTGCGGGAAAAAAACCTTGACAGCCCGATCCGCAAAGTGGTGGTCGAGTGGTACCCCATGTCTTCTGCCTCCCGGCTCACCGCAGAGTATCGAGGCATCAAGTCGGGAGAATTCATGCGGTCGGCTCAGCAGGCAGCCGCCTCGAACGCCTGGATCCGGACCGAACTGCAGCTGCCGGACATGCTCGAAGCCTTGGGAGGCGGTGAGCCGGTCTCCATCCGCCTGTTCCAGAATGACCATCAGGATTTGATGGTTCGTGAGGTCATCCTGGAGTAGGCGAAAATCAGCCCTGAATGCGGGGGATTGAATATTGTTTGCAGGAATTGACACACATTCCTGACATGCTAAAACTCCATGTTAGCTCATTTTTACCGGAAAATTGTATGAAGAGGATCCCATGCCGCGTCGCCGACTGAAACATAAACAGGTGATCGAGACTATCGAACAGGATGATTTCCAGGTTGCACTGGGAAGAGTCAAATCCTTCTGGCAGGAGACCATCCACCCGTATGAGGGGCGCATCTGGACTGGTGTCATTGTGGTTGTGGTGGCCGTGATCGGCAGCCTGTGGTGGCGGAATCATCACTCTGCCCAGATATCCGATGCCAATCAGATACTGGCTCAGGCGCGCACCAATTTCGAATCCGGTGATACGAATGGAGCGCTGCTCGAACTGGATAAAGTTCTGCCGCAGGGTGAATTTTATCAGCCCGGGCTTGAAGTCGCTGCCGAGCTGGTCAAAGCCAATATCGCCTTTGCCAGCGGTGAGTATGAGAATGCCATTTCCATCCTGACCCGCCTGGTTGACATCGCGCCGGACAGCCTGCGTGCCGATCTGTATTATCAGCTCTCAACCGCCCAGGAAAGCAAAGGTGACTACAATGGGGCTTTGCAGAGCCTGGGCCATGTCGAGAAATATCTCGGCCCTGAGCCGGATGAAAAGGACACCGAACGGAAACCTTCTGTCTGGGACCGTTACTATTTCCAGAAAGGCCGGATCCTTCTGAAAATGAAAAATGAGCCGGATGGAATGAAATTCTTGCTGAAGGTCAGCCGGCGATCCGAATGGATCGATGATGCCAGCCGTGAAATCGCCTGGTGGAAAGCACGCCCCAGTGAGGCTCTGCCAATCACCTGGGCTTCCGCACCCAAATAACCAAGATTGAATTCAACCGATCTCTTCGAAGAAAAATCACAACTTCGGAAAGCCCTTCGTTCACGAAGAGACTCCCTGCCTGCTGAGCTGAGGAAACTCTACAGTGGGAGGATCATCGGGCAGCTGGCCACCCACCCGCTTTTTCACAATTCTCACACCCCGGGTTTATTCTCCTCTTTTGGAAGCGAAGTCGAAACAGGATCACTGCTTGAGTCCCAGATGAAACAGCGGGGTTTTGTCTGCCTGCCCCGTTATACCGGAAAGAACCACATCGAGTTTTACAAGGTGGAGGGAACACTGGAGGGTCTGATTCCCTCCCGGCTGGGGATCCTCGAACCGGATCCGGCCAGGCATTCCCTTGTCGATCCTGCAGCGATGGATCTATTTGTGGTGCCCGGGGTCGGCTTTGATCCACAGGGAGGTCGTATCGGCCAGGGCCAGGGGTGCTATGACCACTATTTCGAACGGATCAACAGGGAAATTCCCTGCATCGGGTTATGTTTCGACTGCATGATGGTCGAAAAAGTCCCGGCAGGACATGCTGACCACCCCATGACTGCGGTGATCAGTGAGGCAGGCATCTTCAGGTATTCCTGCCATGCATGGAGATCCAGCCGCCCTGAACAGACCCATCACCATGCGTCGATCTTCGCGAGATGGATTCGGCCTCCCCGGGTGGTCAGGCTTTCCGGGCAACTGGGAGCAGGAAAAACGGAGTGGGTCAGAGGGTTCCTTCGCAGCTTGGGATGGGACGGGAGAGTCCGCAGCCCGACCTTTTCTCTGGAAAATGTTTATGAGTTTGAATCGATGCGGATTTACCACCTGGATGGATACCGCCTGGCTTCCCCATCCCAGCTCGACCGGGACCGCCTGTGTGAGATCATGGCCGATCCGGAAGCGGTTGTATTGGTGGAATGGCCGGAGCGCTTTGGGAAGGAAATCCCTTTCACCTCACCCCATTTATCCTTCGAACGAATCGATGAGACCACTCGAAGAATCAGCAGCCAGGCTTTTCTCGAAAAGGATCGATGGGATCCTTCCTGAAGCAGGACATTCGATCGCCGGATCCGGCCCTGGTCATTCTTCCGGTTCTGGTGCCAGCTCAAGGTCGGAGAGCCTTGAATCACCCTTCAGGCTCCTCCTCTCAAGCAGCAGCAGCACACCGCAGGAGGCCGCGATCATGCCGGATGACACCCAGGCCGCAGTGCGGATACTCCCCAGGCTGGCCAGCCAGTACCCAAAATATGGCGCAACAATTCCCCGCAGGCCGGTAAAGAAGGTGTGGATCGCCATGTAGCGTGCGGTGTTCTCCGCAGTGGCATAACGGGTCACCCACAAACTCCAGGCTACCGATCCACCCGCATTTCCCACACCGAGCATGATGGCTCCCAGGCATAACCCCAGGAATGATGTCGAGGTGAAGAAAACCACCTGATACCCAAGAAGAAACAGGTTGATGAAAATCCGCAGGTGGATGAAATTCATCCGATCGAACAGCCTGCCCATCGGAACCACTGTCAGAACCCTGACCACCTCCGGGATCACACCATTGACAAGCGCGATCAACCCAGGGGAGAGGGAGAAGCCATAGGCCCCCTGCGAAACATATTCGAAGCGTTGCGGCATCATCGCAAGATTGGCCAGGCCGAACAGGGACCAGGTAATTATCACTGAGAGGAACTCAAGGTCTCGAAGGGCCGAGAAATAGGCGAATGGATTTGGGATAGCCCCCCGAGACAGACGTATGGCCGGGATTTGAAGGGTCGATAAAGCGCCAAAAAACGCAAACAGGGCAATCAGGCCGATCAGCAGGGGGTAATGCTCGATCCCCTGATTGAGGTATTTCCCACCAAGGGCGGTGAATACAACCCCGCTGCCGGCCACCACCACCAGAATGATCCCGAAAATCTGCCCGCGGACTGTCGAACGATAATTTTCCCGGTAAAGAGCTGTCATCAGCGGGCTGCGCAGGCCGAGAAAAACAGCGGCCAGCGCGGTGGCCATGGTGTAGGCGAGGGAGGTCGATGCCAGTGCTGCCAGCAGAATGCATACAGCCCCGAAAAACATCGGGATGGCGGCCTCGATATTCCGCTTGCCGATCAATGCATGTGCATAGGTGGCATAAAAAACCGACAACCCCAGACCCCAGTGGCTTCCCGCTGCAATCAGAGATTTCTCGCTGGGGGAACAATGGAAATATTCGATCGCGATCAGGAGTGAAAAGGTTCCGACAAAAGTCGATCCTGCGCCTTCACAGCCACCCCGGATCAGGTCCCAGGGGAGAGTTCGGCGCCCCTGTTCGGAGAGTTCGCTCCATAATTGACGGAGGTACGACAGCGGCATGGCCACCCAATAGTTGTAGGGGCGGTTCGCGAACCGCCCCTACGGATATTAATGATGCGAAACGCCCCGGCGGTCATCGGTAATCACGATGATTCCATGAATAATGGTTCGGCATGACCACCCAATCGCCCAATTCCACATATTCATATTGGCCCGCCAACCATGCCCATGAATCCGCCGCCACATTACCCGCATTCCCGGGGGTGGTTTATGCGACGGCATCGGGTTGTGTCGTTGTAAGGGCGGTTCGCGCGGTGGCATCGGGGTGTTCCGTTGTAGGGGCGGTTCGCGAACCGCCCCTACGGATATAATGATGCGAAACGCCCCGGCGGTCATCGGTAATCACGATGATTCCATGAATAATGG
>WBZO01001854.1_pt1 | contig 30527 bp, 39 predicted proteins | sample 5204261 | NCBI WGS metagenome assembly WBZO01 (sample SAMN12412400, study PRJNA552823) | activated sludge metagenome | isolation source: activated sludge from anammox sidestream of wastewater treatment plant... | place: USA: North Carolina | collected 2017-09
CCGGCACCGCGCCGGGGGCACGATCTTCTTCACGTCCCACGCGCTGGGGGATGTCGCCGAGCTCTGCGATCGCCTCGTCGTGTTGCACGGCGGGCGGGTGCGCTACGCCGGCACGCCCGCGGAGTTCGTGCGGGGGCGCGCCGCGGCCGACCTCGAAGCCGCGTTCCTCGACTGCATCTCGGAGCCCTGATGCGGCGGGTTCGCCGGCTCCGGCGCCTCGACAAATTCCTTACTTCATAAGCATTTGCGGTACAATGCGCGAAGCGAAGCGCCGGCAGCGGGACTACTGGAGCGCAAGGGGGTCTTGATTGAAGGAATCGGAACATGCCAAGCCGGATCTGCTGATCGTCGACGACGATCCCCTGATCACGGACACCCTCAACTTCGTTCTCAGCCGTGATTTCTCGGTTTACGTAGCCGAGTCGCGCAGCCAGGTGAGTGCTTCACCGAGCCCGGCCATGGTGGCGATTTCGATGTAGGGAATGTCCGCGCCGTGCAGGGCCAGCAGGCCGGCTTCCGCGCTCATGATGACGGGCGCTGGCAGCGTGCGAATGAGCGTGGTCTTGCCGGCGCCGGCGGCGCCGTAGACCAGCAGCTTGACGCCATTGCTGGCGACAGCGCCGGTCGATTTCAGGCTGATAGCCATCGATGTCTCCTTGTGGTGTGTTTGCTTTCAGGCCGCTCGGCTATGCCTTGCGGTTCGTGGGCGATCATTCCATGATATGCCGCAGGTGTCAACACCTGCGTTTAGCACTCTGGTTCAACTTGTAAGGATTACTTGAGGGTTCCCCCATGACAACCGAAGAAGCCATTGTCTACTTCGGCGGCGCGAAGCCGCTGGCCGATGCGCTCGGCATCTGGCCGCACGCCATTTACCGGTGGGGCGATTACCCGCCCATGGGCCGGCAATACGAACTGGAGGTCATCACGCATGGAGCACTGAAAGCAGAACGCCATGACGACGACCAGGGTTGATGCGGCGCTGTTTTATGCCAGCCTCGGCTGGCGGGTTTTCCCCTGCGCTCCCGGTGCCAAGGTGCCGCTGGCCGGCAGTCGCGGCGTGCTCGATGCCACGACGGACGCGGACCAGATTCGCGCCTGGTGGGCGGCGATACCGGAGGCCAACATCGGTATCGCCACCGGGGCGGCATCAGGCATCGCGGTGCTGGACATCGACCCGCGCAACGGCGGGGAGCAGAGCTGGCAGCGGCTGCTGGAAACATACGGCGAATGCGAATCGATTGCCGGCGGGCCGCAGCAACTGACGGCCGGCGGTGGCCTGCATATCCTGATTCGCCACGACGAGCGGCTCGCCAGTTGCAAGCTGGCCGATGGCGTGGACCTGCTTTCTGATGGCCGGTACTTCATCGCCTGGCCTTCCGAAGTCTGCGGCCGGCGGTACGAATGGGAAGGCAGTTCCGATCCGACAGAAGGCGTGGCGCCAGGCTCGCTGCCGGAGGAATGGCTGTCCGGCATCGCGGGGCGGCGGCGCGAGAGCCCGATTGGCACGGACGGCGCGATCATCCGCGGCAATCGCAATGACGGCTTGACGGCGCTGGCTGGCGCGATGCGCCGGCACGGGATGACGGAGGCGGAAATCCTCGCGGCGCTCAACGTGGCGAACGAGACCCGCTGCGACCTGCCGCTGCCGGCAAGTGAAGTGAGCCAGATTGCCCGATCTGTGGCGCGCTACGCGCCAGACGATGACCCGGCGGCCTCCGCCGCGCTCGGCGGGCAGGTGGTCGATGCGCTGATCGGCGACAGTCTCGCGCCACCTTCCGGGTATTACCTGACGCCAGCGGTGGACTATCTGGCGCAGCCGGCGCCCATCCGGTGGCTGGTGAAGGGGTGGATACCAGAACGCTCAGTTGTGATGCTGTACGGCGAATCCGGCGCGGGTAAGACATTCGTCGCGCTCGACATGGCGGCGAGCCTGGCCACCGGGGAGGCGTGGATGGGTTGCGCCACGCGCCAAGGCGCTGTGGTGTATCTGGCCGGCGAAGGCAACTATGGCCTGCGCCAGCGGGTGGCCTCCTGGGCGAAGGAACGCGGGCAGCGTGAGCTGGGCCGGCTGTTTGTCAGCAATCGCGGCATCGACATCGATCACAAGGAAGCGGCTGCTGAAATCCTGCGCGCCGTGCGTGAGGCATCAGTTGGCGATGTTTCGCTGCTGGTCATCGACACGCTGAACCGGCATATGGCGGGCGATGAGAACAAGGCGCAGGACGTGCGCGGGCTGCTCGGCTCCTGCGCGGTGGTGGCCGCAGCGCTCGGCTGCGCGGTGATGGTCGTGCATCACACCGGGCACGGTGAAGCGGCGCGGGATCGTGAGCGCGGCAGTTCCGCCCTGCGTGCGGCGATGGACGCCAGCATGCAGGTCCGCCGTGCGAAGTCTGGGGAAGTGACCGTGCAGGCGGTCAAGGCCAAGGACTGGGAACCGCCGCCGGCGGTCCACGCAGCGCTGGTGGCCGTGGACCTGGGCTGGACTGACGAGGATGGCCAGCCGATCAGCGGTGCGGCCCTGCGGCCCTGCGCTGCGCCGGTGAAGCCCGCTGGAGAAACCAAGGTGGGGCGCGAGGCGAAGAAATTCGCCAATGCCTGGTGGGCGTCCGGGGCGGCCGTCACGGGCGACGGGCTGCCGTTTCTGGCGCAGCAGGCATTGATGACCTACCTGATCGAGCACGACGGCATCAGCAAGGCATCTGCCCGGCAGTACGTGAAGCCCAGCGGAAAGCAATTGGTAGCCGTGCTGCTGGACGCCGAAATGATCGCGGCTCATGTCGAGCAGGACATCGACGGCTGGGCAGTGACGGACCCGGCCTTGCGGTCCTCCCTGATATTGCAGCGCAGTGAAAAGGGAGCATAGGGCAAGGCTGGTAACTGGTAAAAAAGTGGTAACTTTTGGTAAAAAGTTACCTTTGGGCATAGGCAGGCGACGTGCGGTAACTATCGGTAACACACTCCTTTAGGAGTGTTACCAGTTACCGTCGAGCATGCGGCGAGTTACCTGAGCAAAAATTAACCAGCGGGGTAACTTTTGAGTCAATTCTGAAAATTTGAGGGGCGAACACCGGGGTGGCCAGAAGGTGGCCTCGCCAGGCTTAACGTGGGGGCGCTGGGGGCGAGATCGGGGAAATCTGGTGCGTGGGTAGCGGCCTGTGCTTATCGAGGCTCAGGGGCGAATTAAAACGACATTTTCTGATTTGCCATAATCTGGCACCTGGCCGGCGGGAAGGGCGAGCCGGGTGGATGCCGGAAGGTCGGCCGGTAACCGCTGGTAAAAATTGGTAACTACCGATTTGTTACGCGGTGACGTGCTGGGATGCGGCAAGGTGACGGAATTTTGACACCTTGGGCTGCCCGAAAAAGGCCTGTGCTTATCGGGGGCAGAAGGTGAATCAGGATGATTCAGGCTATTACGAAAATGGCCTGTGCTTATCGGGGGTGAAACTCAAATCAGGACCACTGTGGCCAGCGCCATGATGGCCCGCGCCAGTTGGTACGTGCGCGGGGTGACGAATTTTTTGGTATCGAAAAGGATCATGAGCGTACTCCTGGCGCGAGAGCGGCCTAAAAATTTTCTGGTGACGTCTTAGCGTCGGCCTCCCAGCCGGCCAGCGCGTCGAGCAGCCCCTCGATCCGCGCCGCATCCGATGAGCCGGGCAGTCGATCCACGGCCGCCGCACGATCCGCAGTGAGCGTCACGAGTACCTGGCGTCCGCCCAGCGCCCGGATGCGGGCGCGGTAGGATGCCTGTGCCTGCGCGCCGCTGATCCGCCGCGACGGCGGCAGGGGCGGGCGCCCGATGTCACCCATGGCCGTGCGCCCGCAGGCGCGATGCGTAGTCCATCACCTCACGATGGCGCCGCGCCCTGCGCGCCCGCCGCAGCCGGCGGATGGCCGCCTCGCTGGTGCGCAGGGCCCGCAGGATGACCGCCCGCGCCCCGGCTGGTGTGCCGTCCAGCCCAGCGGTGTCCACTGAGTAGGTCGAGGTGCAGCGAGCATCGCTGTGATTCGCGATGCGGATGGTGATGATCTGGTCCAGATCGCGACGCGGCTCGATGCGCAGGTAGATCGAGCCCGTACCTGGCGATGCGCTCATGACATGGCCTCCGCGATCTCATCAGCCCGCATATCCAGCCAGTCCTGCGCCTCGGCCTGCGTGAGCCGGTGGCACGAGTCGAGGCTCATGTGGCCGAGGTAGTCGTCGCCCGGCGACTCGTACCACGATCCGATGGTCTCCCAGCGCGTGCGGCCATCGGCCCAGACGTGCAGGTGGCCGCCCATGTGAGCGCGGGCGCGATATGCCCGCACGATGCGGCGGGCGGCAGTGGTGATGGCGGTCATGGTCAGTCTCCTTTTCCTGGCCCAGCACCTTGCCGGGTATGGGACGTACTATATCGGAGATTACTAGTAATGCAATGGCGCAATGGACCAATCCGACGAACGGTAGTAAATTGCCGACGAACGGTATAAATCAGCCGACGAACGGTAGTTATCCACAAGTTATCCACAGCCTGCTGGGAGGGCGGATGCATAAAATCGATGCTATTCAAGCCGACGACACAAAAAGGCCGGGACTGCTGGAACGCGAATTGGCCACGGCCAGCGCCGCACTCGCGCGCACGACAGCGGCTTATCACTGCCTGCGATCAGCGCTCGCCATTCATGCCGGCGATCCGCCCAGCCGGCAGGCGCTGGAGCGTGCCGAACTCATCCGCAAAGGTGCATGCTGATGGCAGGTTCACGCGAACGCGAAAAACCGAACATCGGATACTGCGCGGTGTGCGGGCACGAATACCATTACGTATGGACGCGCACTGGCTGCTGCAGCGATTCCTGCGCGGGCACGCTGCGACGCTGGCGCGCGCGCGGCATCCAGCGAGCAAAGGCGCGCATCAGTACGTACCAGGCACGCATTGCGGAAATGCAGCGCATCATTGCGGCTATCGATGCGTGGCAGGAACGGAATCTGATCGACGAGTAATGCGGAGCACGAACAATGGCAAGAAAGCAAAAAGCAAAACCGGCAGCGGATCAGGCAAACGCTGAACCAGCGAAGAAATCAAGGCGCGGCGGAAAGCAAAAACTATTGGACCCCGCCGTGCAGGAAGCCATCGTGAGATTCATTCACGCCGGCAGTTACGTTGAGACTGCCTGCGCTGCCGCTGGCATTCACAAGGACACGTTCTACACCTGGCTTAAGCGCGGCGCTGTCGAGAAGAAAGGCATCTACAAGGATTTTTCCGATGCCGTGCAGAAGGCCATGGCGATGTCGGAAATCGCAGACATCGCAACCGTGGGCGCCGCGTCAAAGACGCAATGGCAGGCGGCCGCGTGGCGCCTTGAGCGTCGATTCCCGAGCAAATGGGGAAGGCGCGAGCATCACGTCCATGGCGTGAAGGGCGCAGGCAGCGAAGTGAAAATGTCGTTCACGCTGCTGGGCTCGCAGCAAGAATCAGAAGATGGAAATTGATTACAGGTATCAGCCTGCCAGCGATACCCTGCGCGCGTTTCATTTCGACGAGGCAAGAACGCGCGTCATCGTGGGCCCGCTCGGCTCTGGCAAGACAACTGCCGTGCTGGTCGAGACCCTGCGCCTGATCGACTCGCAGAACGTCAACAAAAGCAATGAGCGGCTGTCGCGCATCGCCATCGTGCGCAACACGACAGTTGACCTGAAGGCATCGACACTCAAGGACTGGCGCGAAGTGGTGCCGCCGGAACTCGGCACGCCGGGCGGCGTTGCACCCATCACGCATCTGATCGAGTACCAGCACGCCGACGGGCGCAGCAAGGTCAAGGCCGAGGTCATGTTCCTCGGTTTCGATGAACTGCGCGACGTGCGCAAGATTCGCGGCCTGCAGTTAACCCACCTGGTCATCGACGAAGCCAAGGAAATGCCGAAGCCCATCGTCGATATGCTGATGGCCCGCATCGGCCGCTATCCGAAAAAGGCCACGGCGAAAGCCGGCACTTACCGTCACTGCACGGTCATGATCACCAATGCCTTTGATCAGGCCCACTGGCTATACAAGGCGATGGCAGCGAAACACGAAGGCTGGCGATTCTTTGTCCAGCCGCCCGGACTGATAAAGGACGGCGATGGCTGGCGCACGAATCCCAATGCCGACAATCTGACGAACCTGCCAGACGACTACTACATCAATCAGGTTGCCGGCCGGCGCGATGACTGGATCAGGGCCAACCTGGCAAACGAATTCATTTATGCAACGACCGGCCGGCCCGTGCATCCGCATTTCTCGCAGGCGCTGCACGTCGCTGATGTTGACCTTGAGGTGCAGGCCGGAAACGACGTGCTGCTGCTGGGCGTGGATTGGGGGCGCACGCCAGCGATGATCTTCGCGCAGTACGACGATGCGCGGGATCAGTACCGCGTGATCGATGAAATCGTGATGGAAAACGCCAGCGCCGAAGGGCTCGGCAAGGCAGCGGCGAGGCGCATTGCCTCACGCTACAGCGATATGCACGTCATGGGCTGGGGCGATCCTGCGGGCAAGGCCAACGCGCAGACGCGCGATGAGGACTGCTTCAGCATCCTGGCCGAGCACGGCATTGAGATCGAGCCGACGCAAACGAACGATTTTGACGTGCGCACCAGCGCCGTCGATGCCGTGCTGACGCGCATCAGCGAAGGCCGCCCGGCGCTGCTGGTCTCACCGGCCTGCAGTACGCTGGTCCGCGGCCTTGCGGGCGCGTACTTCCTGCGCAGAACATCGTCTGGCGCTTCGGAAATCTATGCAGACAAGCCAGTCAAAACGCCAGAATCGCACATCTGCGAAGCGTTGCAGTACATGCTGCTTGGATCAGGCGAGGCCGCGTCATTCTCTGGCGCTGAATCGCTGAAGCTGGCCGCAGACTTCGCGGAAATCGAGAACTGGCACCCGCCGCAGGATGCATTTGCATGAGCAATGACGCCGTTATCGTCACGCCGCGCTGGGATATTCTGGCGCCTGATGCCATCACTGACCCGTCAGACTACTGGCCGCTGCTGCCGCCGGAACCGCACGAGGTTCTCATTATCCAGAACAGCAACCCGGCGGTTGCCTGGGCGGTGGAGAAAACGCAGGAATACGCAGACTGGAAGCGCATTCCGCGCGCGAACATCATCATGCACGACTTCGGCCCGACGGCCGACATGTTCAATCCGCCCGAGCACGATCTGACGGAGAACCTGACCAAGCTGCTCTACGCGGCCGGCCCGCGAGCGGTCGAGGTCAAGGCGCGCGTGGTGCTGCTGGGATTCGGCACGCCGACTGGCGAGTGGATCAACGCTGGACTGAAAACGGATACAGCGCAATTCAACGGCAACCGCTATCCCGGCCGGTTTGGCTGGGGGAGAAGCGCGGCTGATTTATCGAACGGGTTTTTTCACATCCCGTCCTTCCTGAGCGGCCTGCCGTACCTGTACTCGCAGATTGCCGCCAACCCGTCGCCGTCATACAACGGCGTGCGGGCGCAGTACAAGGTGGCGGTGGTATCGTTTTACATCAAGGACGTGACCTACGGTGGCGGCGGATTGTCCGTCGTGAAGGTGTATGACTCGCCGGTGTCGCAGGCCATCAATCCGGTTTTCCCCGGCACTGATAATTACCTGGACCGTGAGTTGCTCGATGATCCGCGCATCGGCTTTGATGCGCTGGTGCCGTACACAGAGACCGGCTACACAGATGACATGTCGCGCAAGATCGGCGTTGCAGACTACCTTGGCGTTGGCGACGGTGACGACATCAGCACGCGGCGCACCGACAACCCCTGCTATCACTATGAGACCGTAGCCGGCAACGGCAATTTCGGATCGAAAGTAGACAGCGGCACGCCGACGTACTACTACCAGCCGCTCGCCAGCCGCGAAGCGATGGCGCGCCACGCGAAGCTGGCGCAGAAGAAGGTGGTCGGCGTGGGCAAGATCGGCGGGACCATCAGTTGGGGTGTGTCACCTGATTGGGTCGGGTCGATTCAGGACACCGAGGCCAACGCGGTGACGATACTGGCCAACATGAAGGCCGGGAACACGGCGCCGCTGAGCCGCGCAAAGGCGAAGCAGACGCGCAGGATTCTGTATCACTACCACCTGGCCGGCGCTGGCTGCGTCCACAATGGCGTGTACATGCCCTATTCGGCTTACGCGGCCGCTGCGAAACGCTGGGGCTTTGCAGTCGATGAAATGTGGATGCAGGCCGCGTATACCAGCGGCACCTATGAGCGGTACAGGAAGTTTTCGGAGCGCACTTACGACTGGAACCAGTCGCCGGCCACGGCGTTGAAAGACCTGGCCACCGAGGGCGCGACGGGGCTTGATTACGCGCTGCTTTGCGGATACGCGGACAACGAAAGCTATTACGACAACGCGACGTTCTATAACTCGTTCACGAATCGTTCCGGCGGGCTGGTACTGATGGGGCCGTCATACCCCTGGCGGCTCGGCAAGTCATTCCTGCCCAATGGCGGCTACCTGCAGGGCGCGCAGGCGTTTCACTATGACGCGCCGGCCACCGACCTGCACGCGCTGCAGGTGTTCTGGCTGCTGGCCGGCGCGACGTGGGCCGAGGCGAATGTGCTGGTGACGCCAAAGCATGGCGGCCAGCAACTGGCGACGGGCGATCCGCTGTGGTGCCCGTGGGGGAATACGCACACGCCGCCGGTGGCCGGGCAGTTTGGCGTTCGCGTTGACCTGCGCGAAAGTCGCGCAGTTGGATCGTTTTACAGCGGGAACCCGTGACGATGTGTTACATATCGGGGCGCCGCGAGCGCGCAAGGAAGGTGCATCATGCCGAGAAAGCCCGTATTCACGCATCCTGATCTGGCAAAGGGCAGGGTGTCCGCATTCACTGCCGGCCGCATCGGCCCGGTGATGGATCATAAGACGGCCGTTGAGAGCGCGCTTGGCGACAGAGGCTGGTACAGCCGCGAGAAATCCGGCAGTGAGATCAACACATCCGGCACGGGCGCGTATCAGACGAAGGAAATCATCGTCAATGCTACAGGCATTGGCACAGTTGAATACACGACCCCGCCGCGAGGGGGCGCGTACACGTACTCGGCTCTCGCGGTTCTAACGCCAGGTCTTGCGGATGGGTCACCCGCCACCGACGCGATCTGCTCATTCCCCGTCCCGCACGCGCGGGGGACGCCGGTGCGTGCGGCATCTGTGGGTTTGTTCGTTGCCGCAGCAAACGGCATTGTCGAGAACGACGTGTCCGGTGTCTGCCCGGCGTTTACGTTGTTGTTCGATTCGAAGCCGGCTGTGCCACCAGCCAACAACGTGGGCGGTCCACCGTCGTTCACTGCCCCGCAAAGTGTTGCGGTGCCCCGATTGACGTTGGTGGCGAACGCAATGACATTCATCAACGTGACTACCGCTATCAACGCAATTCTGAATGGCGCATCCTGGGTCGGTGGCAGCAACCTGGCAATGGCGATCCAGGTAGCGGCGCCGAGCACGGGGACTTCGAATGGGATTACGTCGAACGGCGGCTCAGGAGCGTCGGTGAATCGCGCAAGGCTGCGGATCACGACCTGACATGCGCGCACGCACGCTGACCAAAGAGCTTCAGGCGCAGGCACAGGCGGGCGACGCATCGCAGTATGAGACCGGCGACCAGCGCCGGCGCAATCACAACGACTACCTGCTCAAGCAGTTCAACCAGGTGAAGGCCGGCGAAAGCCGGTACGTTTCGCCTGATGTATTTGACGTTGTCGAGGCGAAGAAAAGCTACTTTTCCGAAGTGTTCTGCTCGACGCGGGACGTGGTGACATTCATCCCGACGAAGGGCGAGCAGATGCTGCAGGCGCAGGCGCGCACGGCATACGTGAACCTGCAACTGGAAAAGAACCGCTTCAGCGACATCCTGCGCGACGGCTGGCACGATGCGTTTGTGGCAAAGCGCATGGTGGTGCTGTCGGAGTGGCGCGAGCAGGAAGCCAGCACCGAAATCAGGGTGACCGGCGCGAAGGCGCAGGACATCGATGGCCTGCTGCCGCAGGACACCATCAGGGTGGACACGTCCGGCCTGAAGCCCATGCCGAATGGCACCTATGCGGGATCGGCTGTCGCCATTCAGGATGATTCTTACGTGGCGCTGACGCTGATGCAGCCGGAGCGGTACTATCGCGACCCGTCGCGCGACTACGTCAAGGACAGCGCCTATGCCGGTTTCTGGTGGGAGCCGACGCGGGCAGAACTGATTGCCTACGGATTCAACGAAGAACTCGTGATGGGCCTGCGCGGCGGCAATGCCGTCAATCGCGGCAGCGACGAGGATGACGCAAGGCGCGTTTCCGGGCGCAACGTCCGCCAGCGCATCGACCAGAACCGCAACACTGAAACCGTGGTGGTCAACCGGACGTGGTCCACGCTGCGGCTGGCCGATTACCCGGAAATCATCGACGAGCTGGGCGAGGCGGCGGCCAGTTGGGACATCAACGGCTTCGCGCTGTATGAAGTCTGGTGGTCCGGGTCTGACATTCTGGAAAAGGCTGACGGCAGCCTGTGCATATACCTGGCCGATGAGATGCCGTTCCACGAGTGGTCGGAATTCAAGATTCCGCATACCGACGAAAGCCTGTGCGCGGCCGACGTGGTATCGCCGACGCAGCGGGTGAATTCCACGCTCAAGCGGCTGATCGTCAACAACCAGGTCAGGCGCAACACGACGCGCTTCGAGGCCGTGCATGGCGCGGTGAAAAATCCCCGCGAACTGCTCGACAACAACATCGGCGGCATCGTCTGGTCAAAGCGCATTGGCAGCGTGCAGGCGCTGGAATCGCCAGAACTGTCGCCGATGACGTTCAGCGTGCTGGAAATGCTCGACAGGGACAAGGAAAGCCGGTCGGGCGTCTCACGGCTCGCCAAGGGCATGAACTCTGACGCCATCCGCTACCAGAACGCGGCGGACATGATCGAGCGGCTGACCAATGCGTCAAACAAGCGCGACATGCGCGCCTGCCGCGACTTTGCCAGCACGTTCCTTGTTCCGCTGGCCAGGCGCATCTACCGGCTCGGCGTGCAGAACGACAGGAAAACGCACAACGTCGAAATCGACGGCGCCTATGTGGCCATCACGCCGGGCAAATGGCTGGACCGCGACTACCCGATGCAGATTGCCGCCGCGCTGACGCCAGAAGAAAACGAACGGATGGCGCAGACGCTGCTGTCCCTGCACGGCATCCTGAAAGATGACCCGGTGCTCGGCGTCCTGTATGGCCTCGAACAGCGCCACGCGCTGGTGAATGATGCGCTGAATTCACTTGGCATCGCGTCTACTGCCCGCTACATGCGCCGGCCGAACGACCCGCAGGTGGCGCAGGCCATGCAGGCGCAGGCCGCGCAGGCAGAGCAGCAGGCGCGGCTGGCCGCCGATCAACTGGCCTTCAATAAGTGGATGGTGCAGTCATCCGAAGGCCGGCTGTGGGAGCTGGTCAACATCGAGCGCGGCAAGATGCAGATCGACGCCACCGACAAGGCCGCAGACAACATGCGCGCCGATGAGAAGCTGGACCACGAGAAGGTGGTCGATATGTCGAAGCTAATCATGGAAAAGGCCAACATCAGCAAGGCACGGCGAGAGGCAGAAGCAGATGACACGGTGGCGCAATCCGGTAATTGACAGCATTTCCAGCGCACGCTCGGCGCGGGAAAACTTCCAGTGGGATCGACTGCTCGATGACCTGGACGCCAATCAGGGCATCGCAGGCGTGCGCAATGCCATCAAGCGAAAAATGAAGGAGGACCCTGGTGGGTATCTCGCGGAAAAGAGGCGCAGGCAGCACGATGAATTCATCCGCAACCGGCAGCGCGAGGAGCGCCAGAAAGCCGCCGCGCTCGGCGCGCCCGAAGCTACGATTGGCGGGCGAACCGGTGTCGGTGCAGGAGAAGCAGACGCTGGGCGCGGCCGCCCACAAAATGCTGCTGGACCCGCTCGTAAACCTGGCGTTTCGTTCCATGCTCGACGAAATCCAGACGGAACTGCGGGATACGCCAAGGGAGGCGAGCGCGACGCGGGAAAGCCTGTATCTGGAAATGCGCGTGGCGACGCGGTTTCTCGACCGGCTGGCCCGATTCCATCACGCCGCCCAGCAAATTTCTGACGCGCAGCGTGAAAACGAACGGCGCATTGCCGCTGATGCAGCCTACGACCCTGATCTTGACCTGAAACCTGTAGAGGAGTACATCTGATGCCAGACACCGAGGTCAACCCCGCTCAAGGGGAACCAGCCGGTTCTGAAAGGCCCGCCGTCGAGAAGCTGAATTTCCGGCAGCGGGCCGAACTCCGACTGAAGTCTGAACGTGCCAACGCGGAGCCGGCGCAACGCCAGCCAACCGAGGACGACAGGCCGGAGCGGGACGACACTGATGCGTTGTCCGCAGAGCCAACCGATGAAATGTCGGGGCCAACTGACGACACCGACGCGGAACTCGAAGCAGCGGACGGGGAGGAAATCCCCGCTCCCGGCTCGGTTGAGCACTTCCGCCAGCAGGCTGAAAAGGCCGAGCAGGCGCGGCGCTCGATGGAGCGCGACTATCGCGTCAAAACCCATCAGATCGGCGCATTGCGCCGCGAGCTTGCAGACCAGATCGAGCAGTCAAAGGCGCAGACACATTTGCTGCTTTCGGCTGCCACCCGCGAGGTCCAGAAGTACGCCGGCGTGAACTGGGAGCTTGAGAGAGCCAGGGACCCTGGCGCTTTCCAGCAGAAGTACCGGGCCTATGAAGGCGCGGTGCGCGCCCAGCAGCAGCTTGCAGCGGTGGTGGACTCCATCAGCAAGAACGCCGCGAAGTCCCGTGAGGCGATGGCCGCCAGAGAAAGTGAGCTTTCCATGGAGGTCATCAAGACGTTCATTCCAGATTGGGGCGAGGAGAAGTACAAAGCCTTGCGCAGTCTGGCGGACAAGGAGGCGCTGTACACGCCTGACGAATTCGACAGTCTGACGGATTGGCGGCCGTTCTACCTTCTGCACCAGTTGCAGCAGGCGCGGTCCGCGCCAAAGACACTCGGGGAGGTCAGCGAGCGGCGCATGCTGAAACACAAACCGGCGACACAGAACGCTTCGATGAAGGCACGGTCAGCAGACGGGAGGTTTACGGCAGCAAAGGATGCGGCATTTTCCGCGCCTGGCAATCGCCTGACTTTCCGCCAGATGAAGGTCGAGCAGCTTCGGCGTGAGAGTTCTGGCCGGCGGTAATCAGAACTTCAGGAGCTAGAACATGGCAGGTGCAACGCATACTTATTGGGGCGAGAGCGGCCAGTCCGATGTCTCGCAGGCAGAGGACGTGCAGGATGAGGTGTACATCATCTCGCCAGTGGACGCGCCCATCGCGGCGATGGCGCGCACGATCCGCGCCACGGGCAAGATTCACTCGTGGCAGGAAGATTCGCTGAACGCGGCAGCGGCCAACGCGCAGGTTGAAGGCGTGGTGGCGTCTGGTGACTCGCAGAACCCGACGGTCGAGCGCACCAACTGGACGCAGATCATGCATAAGGTCGCCAAGGTCACCGGCACCTTGGAGTCCGTCGACAAGTACGGCCGTGCGTCTGAGATGGCGTACCAGCTTGAGCTTCGGTACGCGGAACTCGCCAATGACGAGGAATTCGCGATCTGCGGTTCTGGCCTGCAGGCCGGTACGGCTGGTGCTGTGGCGACGGCGCGCCAGATGCGCTGCCTGACGGCGCAGCTCGACGCCAGCGTGAAGAAGGATGCCGTGGGCCTGACGGCCAAGACGGACCTGGAGAACAAGTTGCTGGACGCGCACGAAGCCTGCTACACGGCCGGCGGCAATCCCAGCTACCTGTTCACTTCGCCGAGCCGTGCCCGGTCGCTGACCATCCTGTCGCGCGCGTCTGGCCGCAGCCGTGAACTGCGCAACGACCGCACGCTGGTCAACGTCATCGACCTGTACGTGTCTGACTTCGGCGAACTGGACGTGATCCTGGACCGCAACCTGAACTCGACGGACTGGATTGGCCTGGACCCGATGTTCGCCGCGACTCCGGTACTGCGGCCGACGCGGGATTGGGCCATCGCCAAGACGGGCGACTTCGATCAGCGGCAGATTCTGCGCGAAAGCACCTTCGCGGTGCTGAACTCGAAGGCGCACTTCGCGGTGCAGAACGTCCCGGCGGCGAGCGCACTGACTGGCGCGTAATCCCCTCACGCACCGTCAGTCAATCGGCCCGTCATGGGATGCACGTTCCATGGCGGGCCTTTTTTTGAGGCAGGCAGATGGCAGAACTGAAAATCACCCAGGATGACGGCGAAGTAGTCCGGCGCATCGTGAGCGCGCAGGGCGACGACGGCAGGATCGTGCACAAGCGCGCCATGACGCAGCGCATGGACCCGGTCATGGAGCACGTCGGCCGCATGGCCGAGGCAAACAAAGCCAGCCGGACGTGGCGGTACGCGGGCTCCATCCCGATCACCATGCTGATGTCGTGGCTGGAGACAAACAATGTCCGCTACGACCAGTGGGCGCGCAATGAAAACGGCGCAAAGCAGCGGTTCATGCGCTGGTTCATCGACCGCGACCGCAGCAAGCTGTACGTCAGCGGAACCGCTGAAAGCCTGCTGAAATGAGCCTGCAAGTCAGCAATCTGGGCGAACTGAAAACGGCAGTTCAGGAATACCTGGACCGGCCTGAGCTTACAGCCAAAATTCCGCTGTTCATCCAGATGGGCGAACGCAAGATTTACCGCCTGCTGCGCTGTGCGGCGAACCTGAAAAAGCAGGACGTGTCGCTGCTGGCCGGCAACGATGGCACGTTCAACGTGCCTGCTGATTACTTGTCCACCCGGATGCTGGTTATCAACGGGGCGCCGGTCGAGCGGATTTCAGACATTTCCGCCACCAAGAGGCTGGCCACTGAGCCTGCCGGCACGCCGGACGCGTTCACCGTCCTGAACGGCAAGTTTCAGTTTGTGCCGATTCCAGACGGCGCGGCGGACGTGAGCCTGCACTACTACGCCGACTTATCCGGCGAACTGGTCAGTGACACGGACACCAACAATGTCCTGATTTCGTGCCTGGACGCGTACATCTACGCTTCCTGCCTTGAGGCCACGCCATACCTGAAGCATGACGAGCGCATCCAGGTCTGGGCGCAGTTGTTCCAGAACGCCATCGAGAGCGCCAACGCGCTTCAGGATGAGGGCGAATACAGCGGCTCTGGCCTGTCAGTCGGCGCCGCGAGCGGCATTTACGGAGGGTTCTGAAAATGGCCATTGGTTCAATTGATTCATCCGCGCCGGCAACCGTAGGCCAGCCGGTCGGCAATGGCGCGCAGGAAATTCGCAACCTGAAGGCGGACATCAAGGCGAGCTTTCCGAATTTCACGCCTGGCGCCGACGTGGTTACGGCAACGGCCGCGCAACTGAACGCGGCCTATGAGCCGGTCATCAGCCCGAAGAACACGGCGTTCAACAGGAATTTTTCCACAACCTACGGCGGGTCGTCGAACGACGTTGCCCGCGCAGACCACAATCACGTCTACCTGTCGTGCATGTACAAAGAGAATGCGGTGGTACAGGCAAACGGCACCGTGGTAACGACGTTCACCGACAGCGCGCCGTTTTCCGGGTCGCAGCCGAATACCACGGGAAACATCACCCGCGATCTTGCGGCTGGGAAAATCACCATTGGGCTGTGGCAGGGATACTACCAGGTCACGATGTCCGCGATGGTGTACGTGAATTCATCTTCTGCAGATGAAACTACTTTCTACATCGGCACTTCTGGCGGTGACGCATTCAGCACCAAGGTCAAATGGAGCCTGATGGCGCTGAGCGATGTGCCCAACTTCAGGCAGGCCAACATCTTTGCAACTGGCGTATTTGCGCACTCTGGCGTCAGCAGCAGGGACATTCAGGTATGGGCGACAGATAGCGGTGACACGTCGATGAACGTTAACTGGAAAAACCTGCAGGTCATCGTGAACAGGCTGGCATGACCGCATTTCTGCCATTGCGCGATCTCGGCAAGGCGGGCATTGCGCCTGACCAGTTGCCGTTCAGCCTGCCGCCGCATGCCTTCACTAATGCGGAGAACGTCTACTTTTCGCATGGCCGCGTGGGCAAGTCTCCCGGCTGGGAGAAATTTGCCTTTGATGTCGAGGTGCCGTTTTCCGAAGATCAACTGTGGTTTCAGTCATGGAACAACGGCGGCAGCACAAAGACCGTGTTCTGCGGCGTCACCGCACTGACGCTGTGGAACGGTTCTGCCATTTCCACGCCGACCGTTGACTCGCCATCACTGGGTTCTGCGACTTCGTGGAACAGCGCGGTGTTCGGCGACTATGTCATCGTCAACAACGGCATTTCGCCGCCACGGCACTCTGGCAGCGGCGCTGCGTTCACCAAGCTGGCCGGGTGGGAAACGACATTCGGCGCGGGCGCAACCTGCGCAGGCATGGTGGCCTATCGCGGGTTTCTGTTCGCCTGGGGCGTCAACGGCGACAACTACACGTACTACTGGAGCGACGAAAGCCCGCTGAACAGCTTCCCGACGAGCTGGGACTACACGGATACCACGAAGCTGGCCGGGTTTGATTCTGTACTGGCCGATGACGGGCCGATCATCGGCGCCAAGGTGCTGTCGAACAGGCTCGTCATCTACACGCGGTTTGCCGCCTACAGCGTGACGCTCGGCGGGCAGACGGTGTTTCAGCAATCGCGCCTGTTCAGCATGGGTCTTGTCGCGCCTGATGCGGTCATCGAGTACAGCAATTCGCATGCGGTTGTCGGCACCAGCGGCATCTACACGCATCAGGCTTCCGTCCCGATGCGGATGGCCGACAACGTCATCGAGCAGTTCATGTATTCTGACATGACAACGCTGGGCGGCGTTTCGTCATCGCATAACGAAATGGAGCATGAAATTGCGTTCCTGTACCAGAACTCGGGAAACGCAAATCCGCGTGCGGCCATCTTCTGGTCATGGCTGGAAAACACCTGGACACGCATGACATTCCCGTTCGATGTGATGCGCATCGATGCCAGCGAGCAGGGCGACCTGCTGATCGATTGGGATTCGATCACCACGACATGGGACAGTGAATCGCGGACCTGGGCCGAAATGCTCCAGACGGACCCGCGCCGCCGGATGATGATGCTGGGCAAGAGAAGCTGGTACACGATGGACCGTGGCTACAAGCGCGCAACGGATGCCGGCGACCAGGACTACTACGCCTATGCTGAGCGCCTGTTTCTCGACCTGACCAGCGTTCTGAAATCATCCGTACCCTACACGGCCATCACGGCCATCTATCCGCGAATTCGCGGAGTGGGCAAGGTGAACTTCCAGGTCGGCTATTCCATCGGCAGCAACGACGCGCCGACATGGACGCCGGCGCAGCAGTACGACTGCGGTGTTGCCGGGTCGTTCCGGGTGCCGGTGCGCACCACGGGCCGCTGGCTGCACTATCGCATCGGCTCATGGGAGGGCACGCCAAACCCAGGCTGGTGGGAGCTCGACGGCATCGACCTTGAGATCGTGCAGGAAGGGCCACGATGAAAACGCAGCTTCAGCGCCGGACGGTATACACACCGCGCAGCGTACAGTCGAGCACGCTGGCCGATATGGCGGAACGGATTGCCAGTGAACTGTACGATATTTCACTGGCGCTGAATTCAGACACCCTTGTCGCGGGCGACAGCCGGCACGGCACGACAGACGAGACCGGCCTGCTGCTGTGGGTCCGGCAGGCCGTCGGCGGCACGCCGCAACCGGTGCTGGAGCGCGTGACGCTTGGCGCAAACAACAGCGGCGGGGCGGGCTACCGGCTGCTGCGAATTCCGAATTCTACGTGAGGTGAACCATGGCACTGTTTGAGCAGACGACGACGACGAGCCGGCAGCCGTGGGGGCCGATTGCGCCGTACATCACCGGCGGGCTGCAGAACCTGCAGAACCTGATGAATTCAGGCGCCTACACGGGGCCGTTCACTGCGCCGATCAACCCAACGCAGACGGCCGGCATCGACGCTGGCGTGGCCAATGCGGGCGGTGCGCCGGCGCTGGCCGGCACGGTGGCTGGCGCCGGGGCGGGCCTGACCGGCGGGCTGAATCAGGCATACCAGTTCTACGGCAACGCCATCAACGGGCAGCCGCAGAATCCGCTGGTCACGAATCCGAATCCGTACATGAACCTGGCCACCATGGCGGCAAACAATCCGTACATGGACGCATCCATTACGGCGGCACTGCGTGATCCATACCGCCAGTTGACGGAGCAGACCCTGCCCGGCATTGCCATGGAAGCGCAGGCATCGGGCAATGCGCCGTCCAGGCGCTACATGATGGAGGCCATCGCCCGGCGCGGGTACGAGGACCGGGCAGCGGATGTGAGCGCGGCCATGCGCGGCAATGCCTGGAACACCGGCCTTGGCATGGCCGCCGACGCGGCACGGCTGGATCAGGCGGGCGGGCAACTGGCGGCCGGACAACTGGCCAACATGGGCAGCACCGGCATCGACCTGCTGACGCGCGGGTATGGCATCGGCCAGCAGGGCGCGACCGACCTGGCGGGCTGGGGTGACAGGCAGCAGGGCCTGGACCAGCAGCAGATCGAGGGCGCGATCCGGGGGTATTACGAGCCGTGGAAGCTGATGGACGCCTACGGTCAGTACACAACGCCGCTGGCGACCGGCCTGGCGTCTGAAACGTCGAACCAGGACATGGGCACGATGGGGCCATTGATTAACATCCTGGCGCAGTTGATGGCCGCCCAGATGGCCGGCGGCGGCAAAGGCGGGTCGGCCGGCGGCGGCATTGGCGGAGTCTTTGGCGACATTGGCGACGCTGTCGGCGATGTGTGGGATTGGATGAAGGGCATCTTTGGTGGCAGCGGCAGTGGCAGTGGCGATGGCAAATGAATTCATGGCCGGCTTTCACCTTGGTTGATGGCATAGCCTGATGGCGCTGTACTTCGGAAATCCGCTGGTTCATCCGGCCAACAACTGGAAGCCGGACTACTCTGGCGCCCAGCCGGCGGACATTGGCACGGCGCTGTTTTCCCCCGTGGGCCAGCAGGGTCTGGTGGGAATTGGCGGCTTGTCCGGCTTCAGGCTGCCCACGGACATTTTGCAGGACGTGCTGAGGGCCGCAGGAGGCGCGCTACAGGAGCCCGTGCGCGACGTGGCCAATGTGGCGCAGGATGTCATCCGGGACGTGACCGGGCCGCTCCAGGAGCCTGCCAGGCAGGCTGGCGGGGCCATTCAGGACGCCACCCGGTACGTGGGCGGGGTGCTCCAGGAGCCGGCGCGGGATGTCGGCGGGGCAGTCCGGGATATTGCCCAGCAGGTGGGCGGGGCACTGCAGGAGCCCGTGCGCGATCTCGGCAACGCCGCCCAGGACGCCATCCGTGGGGTGGGCAATCTTATCGAGCCATACGTGGACCCGGTCATCGACGCCATTCGCAAGGCGGCCGACCCGCTGGCCGAAATGGCCTCACGCATCGCCCAGGCGGGCGGCGTGGCCTATGACGTGGTCGATTCGCTGATGAGCGAGGACTACAAGCGCAAGCTGCTGAAAGACCTGCTGCAAGGCGACCTGAGCTTTGAAAGCGTGGTCGGCCCTGGCGGCGTGCTGGTCAACACTTCGAGCCCGCTGTCGGTGGCAAATTCGCTGGCCCGCATCAGCAATTCAGAATACGTATCGCCGTTCGTTGATCCGATCAAGGACCAGATTGGCGACTTCCTGGCGCCCGCCGTGGGCGGCGCGACTGACGCGCTCAAGCCGCTGCTCGATGCCTACAAGCCGGTGGGCGACGTGCTGGGCAACGTCCTTGGCGACGGGTTCGAACTCAAGCTGCTGTCTGACGTGCTGACGGGCGACTTCGGCAAGGAATCGTTTGTCGGCGAAGGTGGCGCGCTGTTCAATACGACAAATCCGATTACCAAGGTGGGTTCCATTGCCAACCTGATCCCCGGCGGGCAGATTGTTGGTATTCCGCTGAGCATCCTGGGCAGCCTGATTGGCCCGGATGACAGCATCGACATGGACAAGGTGCAGCGGCTACGAGACCTGTGGGGCACGCAATTGGACGCAGACCTGGCGCAGAAGATCGAAGGCTATGGCGACCTCGGCCTGTCGTCACGCGCCCGCGTGGACGCCATTCCTGTGTCGCCGTATGAGCGCATTGGCCTGAGCTACCAGCCGCTGAATGTCCTGTCGCCGCTCACCGGGCTGATTCCAGGCGACTGGCAGAGCAACTACGGTGACCTGCTGACGGCGTCTGGCGTACTCGACAAACTCGGCGGCACGGCGATGACTGACGCCGATCTTGCCGGCCTGTACTCGGCAGATTCGCTCAATGCCGCCTATGGCGACTACTTCCCGCAGTTTTCGGCCGCGTTGCAGGCACTGCGTCCTGACATGAATCCGAAACTCTGGAATCAGATGTCGGATCAGAATGTCATCGACATGTCCCGCGCGCAGTCAGACTGGCTGGCCAGCCAGTTCGGCGGAACGCTCGGGCAGTCAGTGGACGCGGCAACGCTGATGTCCGGGCTGCTGGGCCAGTATGACGGCAGCCTGCGCGACTACCTGACTTCGAGGGCGAATCAGGACCAGCGCGGTTCTGCCATCGATCTTGCACGACAGTACCAGGACATCAAGCAGTTCTGGGGATAGGAGCCTGAAATGCCGTTTCCGTATCCGCTTCCGCAGTCTCCCATCCCGCAGCAGCAGGCGCAGCCGGTGGCTGAATTGCCTTCGCTGACTGACCTTGCCGCGCAGGCCATTGCCGCCATCGACGCGCAACAGGCGCCGCAGCGAGTCGAGCCTATCGACTCGCGCCGGATGATGTGGGCGGGCCTGCTGTCAGACATTGGCCAGTACGTGGCCGACCCGTTCCGCTACCAGATGCGCGGGCTGGGGCCGTCGTACTTCAGCAACGCCATGCAGTACAACCGCGAGGCAGATGCCTTCAACACGCAGATTGCCAACATGGGCGCCGAGAAGGCGCGCCAGAAGCTGCAGATTCTGTCGATGCTGCCGGCCGAGGAAAAGGGCAAGGTCGGCGCGCCGGTTGTCGGGCGCAACGGCAATTACTGGATTCCAGTTGACGACCAGATGACTGACACGGGCGTCCAGGCTCCGTACAAGGACGTGTACGGCGCGCAGGGCAGCGGGGGCGGTGAGCGCACGAAATACGACATCAAGACATACCCAGACAAGACTTCATCGACCGGCTTTCGGGAATTCTATCTCGACCCGTACAACCCGACGGCGCCCAAGATTGCCGGCAGCGAAGTCGCGCCGCCGCCGGACTACGCCACGGCCAGCCGCAACGCAGAGGATGAAATCCTGCGGAGCAATGCCCAGATGAACGTCTCAAGCTACGAGTCGAAAGAAATCATGGGCAAGATCGACAGCGCGCTGAATAACATTTCCGGATGGTCAACCGGATGGGCCGGCGTGGTGTTCGAGAACCTTCCAGAATCCGAGGCAAAGGCGCTGTCTAACGACCTGGCGACAATCAAGGCGCGGCTGTCCAAGGACAAGCTGCAGGAAATGCGCGCGCTGTCCGAGAACGGCGCCAGCGGTTACGGCCAGTTGACACAGCTTGAGTTGAAGAACCTTGAAGATCAGATCGAGGCGCTTGATCCGAAGGTAGGCGCTGAAAAACTCAAGCAGCAGATTGAAAACATCAAGTATCACTACATGATGGCGAACTACTACCTGAACGCAGGATTCGCGGCGCGCAAGCAGTTGCTGCTTGAGGAGCGTGTCCTGCCCGGAAGCAGCGTGCGAGGCATGGGATCAACCACGCCGCCGGCGTTCGGCGGTGGCGGCATGCCCAGCGCCAATGATCTCATTACTGGCGTCATGGTCGGCAATCCGGCAATGAATCCCGCGCAGAACGTGACGCGCCCGCCGGCCCCGGCGCCGATTGTTCCGCACATGCTGCCTGTCGATCAGGCGCCTGGCGTTGCAGGCCAAGGCGGTCAGGCTGGCGGGCCGGGGCGGATGCCGACGGCTGAAGAATTGATTATCCAGGCGCAGGGCGCTGGAAGGCGATAACCATGGAAAACGTGACCCCTGATGTCATTCTCAAGGCGCTGGCCGTTGCCAACAAAACCGGCAATGCTGTCGCCGCAGCAGACCTGCGCAAGATGCTGACGGCGGCCTATCAGGCCGAGGTTCCTTCACCGACTGAGGGCATGAGCCCGTTCGAACTGGGCGCCGCGAACATCATGGCCGGATTCACGAATCCGGTCATGGGCATCAAGCAGGCAGCCGGCATGGCCACGGGCGAAGATTTCCGCGAGAAGGCCAGGATCGACGCGGAACTGGCCAATGCGTTGCCGTATGGCATCGGCCATGTGTCGCAGTTTGTTGGCGAGGCGCTGCCACTGGCGCTGATTCCGGCGGCCGCCACCGTGGCCGCGCCGCTTGGCGTGAGCCTTCCGGCCGCCGCTGCACTGACCAACTTGGTATCTGGCGCCATCATGCCAACGCAGATGGATAACGTGGGCATCGGCAAGGCGGTCAACGCTGTAACCAGCGCGCTCACTGGCTACGGCATCACGCGCTATGCGCCCTCGATTTTCAGCGGCGTCAAGAAGGCGGCTGGTGCTACCCGTGACTTCATGGCCGAGCAGGGCGTCGGCAGCATCGAGAAGCTGGCAAAGCGCAGGTTTATGGAGGACGTGGCGTCAGACGCCGGCATGGACGCGGCGACTGCGGCGGCGAAAATCCGCCAGGGCATTGCAGATGACGTGCTGGGCACGTCGCCGACGACCGCGCAGTTGCTCGGCAATCGCAGGATGCTGTCCGCCGAAAAGGCAGTGCGCGAGGCCGGCGGCGAGGCCGGTGAGATTTTCAAGGCGCAGCAGGCCAACGCCAACAGCGTCCGCCTGCAGACGCTGCGCAATACGTTCAAGGATGATCCGCAGGCGCTGAGGGATGCTGCTGCCAACTGGTTCAGATCAGAGAAGGCAAACATTTCCATTAAGCCTGAAGAATTCGATCCGAAGAACACATTCCGCAGTGTCATTTCGTACCAGGAGAACAACCTTGAGTCGCCAGACGCAAAGATTGTGCTTCAGAAGTTGAAGGACCGCCTTGCAAAAATTCGAAAGGCTCCGGCAAGCAGGCAGGTTGATTTGCTGCATCAGTTCAGGAGAACCGGCATTGACGAAGAACTGAGCAAGGCATACGAATCAAACAGGAATATCAAGGCCATTCTGCGCGAGCCGTTGCAGACGATCAAAGACCGCTTCGATGACTACATGGAGCGCGCAACCGCATCAGGCGACTGGCGCGGCCTGATGGCCGGCTACGATCAGCGAATGACAATGGCAGAACAGGCCGCCGCTGGGCGCGAATTGCTGGAGGCAATCGAGGCGACGCAGCAGCTATCAACCCTGGAGCCGAACGTCATGGCGAAGGCGAACATGCTTCGCAACGTCATGCGGCCGTCTGAACTGACGACGAAGTACAAGACTTCTGTCTATGGACAGCAGGGCGAGGACGCCATCAACGCCGTCATCGATTCGCTGAATCGCGAGGCGCTGCCATACGCTGCGGACGTGGGCGCCAAAGGCTCCAACACTGCGGCGAACATCAATTCGATGCTGAAATTCGGGCAGGCACGAAATGCCATCCCGTCGCTCGGCGAAATTGGCGCGCTCATGAGCACCGGCATACTTGGAATGTCGCAGAATCCGGTTCTCGGCACGGCGATGATCGGCGCCACCATCGGCCAGCGGGCCATGGCGAACAATGCCCAGCAGAAGCTGGCTACGCAGATTCTCGGGATGTACCGCGATCCGCAGGTGGCGCTGGCAGCACTCGATCAGATGGGCCTGCCGAAGAAGGCAGCCGATGGCGTGCGCCTGTATCTGCTGGAGGCGGCGAAGCGCGGATCGTCAATTGGCGCAGGAGTGCTTGCGCCAGTAGCAGCAGCCAACGAAGCCTTCGCGCAATGACGCGGGCGAGGCCAAACAGCAGCACGTGCAGTACAGGGGCAAGGGCTGCGACAGCGGCAACTTCGAGCAGGCGCATGGAAGTGATTCTATGCAGGAATGGCATTGTGTCAATCTTGGGGCAGCGTAATGGCAGAGAATCAGGACCAGGGCAAGGGCATCAGGATTTCGCTGTTTATCGACACGGCGCTTTTGCTGGCGATCATTTTCCAGGCCGGCGTAGGGTGGTCCAAAATCACGGCGCTGGCCGATGAGGTGATGTCCATGCGCCAGCAGATGGCAACCGAGCGCGCCATTCAACCCAGCGTGAATGAACGCCTGGCACGAATCGAGGAGTCCCTGAAGTACGTCCGGCAGGACGTGGCCTACCTGCGCGACGAGGTCAACGACAAGGACGCAAAGCGCCGATGAACCAGCCGTCATCCACCATCACGGCCGCCTTCCTGGCCGGCACCACGACCAGCCTTCTCTGGGCCTTGTGGTCATGGCTGGGCACGGCAGTCCCGCCTCCCGAGGTGGTGAGCCTGTCCACGACGCTTGTGGCGTCCCTGGTCGGTTACCTGAAGCCCGAGCGGGTGTATGAATTCACGAAGCGCGAGAAGCCGGAGTGAACCCCCTCCCGCTGATCTTCGCTGCGGTGGCCGCTGGGGCTTTCGCTGTCGGGGCTGCGTCCGGTGCCTACATCAACGGCAAGCGCTGGGAGCTGAAGTACACCAGCCGGGAGGCGGTGCTGCTGGCCGAGCAATTGACCGCCGTGGAGAACGTCCGGAGGTCCAATCGTGAGATCAAGGCTGCTGCTGACGCTATCCGCAACGCTCCTGTTAAGCGCGTGCGCTGCGAAACCGGAGCGGGTGCAGACGGTGTGCCCGGAGGTGGAGCCGATGCCGGAGTGGGCGGTGGCGGACCTGTGCAGGCTGACCGGGATTACGGGCCCGCCCTGCGCGAGTGCCTCATCCTCCAGCAGCGCGTCACCGGCTACGGGGCCATGACGCAATGAGCCTCGATGCAGGACAACTGCGGATGTACGTTGTGCGCCCGGTCCTCCAGGTCATGAGCGCATGGAGCCAGCCGGCTGAGGATCTCGTGATGGGCACGGCCGCGCAGGAGTCGCGGATCCAGTACCTGCGCCAGCTCGGCGGCGGGCCGGCGCTCGGTCTCTGGCAGATGGAGCCGGCGACGCATGAGGATATCTGGGACAACTGGCTGGCCGGCAAGCCAGCGCTGCAGCTGTCTGTCCTCGGTGTCTCCAGGATGGACGCAAGACCGCCAGCCGACGCGCTGGTCTACAACCTGCGCTATGCCGCCGCCATGTGTCGCGTCCACTACCTGCGCAAGCCCGGCGCGATCCCTGCCGACCTGCCGGGCCAGGCGGCATACTGGAAGGCGCATTACAACACACCGCTCGGCGCCGGCACGGTGGCCGAGTACATCAGCAACTACTCACTCGTGAGGATGCAAGCATGAAAAAGCCTGCCATTTCGCCGCGCGGCTGGATCGTACTGGCCGCCGTATTGTTCGCCATGGCCATCGCTGCGTGGATGAACATCAGCGGCGTGACGCTGTTCTGATGGTTCACCGCGAGGGCGCCTGGTACACGCTGATATGCCACTACTGCGGCGGCGGGTTCACGGCGCGACGCAAGCACGCAAAGACATGCAGCGACAACTGCCGCCGGCGGTTGTGGCGCGAGCAGCAGCAACGCAAGGGATCGCATCATGGATCGCAGCCCGGGAACTGAAACCAGCGACGACTCTCCGGTCACGGGGGTGGCACGCAGGCTCGACGATGGCGCCGGGCTGCGGTCCACCACGACAGCGCAGGGCGAGCGCCTCCTGCCGTGGGCTGTGTTTCTCGCCACGGCCGCGCTGTTCGGGGCGATCTTCATCGCCAGTCGCGTCGGCGCGGACCCGCTCGAACTGGAGCGGCGGCTGTCGATGGACGGCGCGCTGCCGCCCGACTTCGTGCTGTCCGATTCCTCGCACGTCGCCCCGTTCACCATCAGCGTTCCGGGCCTCAGCCAGACCTGGCCGGGTCTCGCCATCTGCCTCGAGTCGATGGACGGTCGCCGGCACCTGATGGTCACCAGCGAGGCCATGCTGCGCCGACGCCTGCAGGGGCTCGATGCACGGCTGGGCTTGCTCGCCGGGTTCTGCGCAGAGGCATCGTACGCCTGCTGGCCTGACCTGCCGCCGCAATGTGGGGAGGATCTATGAGCACCACACCATCGACCGGATACTGGCGCAATGTTTGGCGCTGGGTGACCGGTTTCCGTCGCCTCCACGATGTGCCGCTCAAGCCCGGCTGGAAGCCGGGCGGCCTCGCCTGGCGGCTGGTCTACGCGCTCGACTACGGCGCCGCCTGCCTGGTCCTCGCCATCGGCGTCCAGCCGATCAGCCGGTGGGCTGGCGAGCGGATGCACCAGCGCCCGTGGACATGGCTGGCGGCGGCCCTCGACCGCATCGACGCCGGGCACACCGCCCAGTCGGGCGGACTGCTCTGGGACACCGCGCCCTGCCGGCGGATGACGCGGTATGTGGTGGTGGGGGTGTGGGCGGTGGCCCTGCTCGCAGCCAGCCTTCACAGGATTGCGCAGGCTTGACGATCAGGCCAGACCCGCCACCAGACCATTACCTACGTCGCCTAACAGCCCCACGCGAAGCCAAGGCGCCCTGCGGGTTCGCAGATACTGTGCCTAACACGGCTCCACGTGGCACACGCATGGATGCTGAATAGGCCGTGTCACTCTTAATCCGTTGGTTGTAGGTTCGATTCCTACACGGCCCACCAACTTACGAAAAGGCAGGCTTAGACAGCAGCCCGAATTCACCCGGTTTCCCGCAGACTCCGGGGAGCCTGTCTAAGTCCACCTAGCGGACGGGCGTCACCACGCCGCCCATCTTGGTCCCGGCCATCTATCTGCGGCCGACGACGACGTTCACCTGGACGCGCACGGCGCCGCCGGTGACGCAGGGCTACCGGGTGATGGGTTCGCCGTTCTTCTTGTCCCATCCCTGATCTAGTTCACGGAGCCATGCAATCGGGTCGGGGGTGGTCATGGCTTGCCCGCCGGGTTCTCGCAAACATCTGATGGAAGCAGCCTATAGGTTCGCGCTGTGACTCCATTTAGGCGGAGTTTGTGAACACTGGCAATGAACCGATCCCAATTCGTACCATCGCCACGACGCTCTGCGATTGCGCAGGCCGAGCGCAGCAGTTCCTCTAGCTCGACTTCACGAGAACTTCCCCCGTCACTCATCCCCTCACTCCCTCGCGGCGGTGCCGCTGTTAATTCTGCCGGTAATAGCTCCTTGTTAGCCTGCAAGACACGAATCAGCCGATCCACGCCTTTCTGATCGAGCAGAGCAGCCGCCACTTCCAGGCGTTCACCATTGACAGCCACCCGCAGGACATTCTCCAACTGGCTTGGCGGCGGAGGTGGCGGGCGAGCGCGGTCCGGCGCGTCAGGCCTGTTGCCGCGAGCAGCTCGGTTTCGGTAATCAGGGCCATCAGAAGGCCGGGATCAGGACGAAGCGGGTCATGCGAACATCCGCGACTGGCTGAAGGCAGCGCGGATCCTTGGCTCGGCCAGCTCGCGCAGATAGGTGCCGTTCAACTCGATGCCGACGAAGCCGCGCCCCTCCTGGCCGGCGACCATGCCGGTCGTGCCGGCGCCCATGAACGGGTCGAGGACGACGCCGCCGGGCGGAGCACCAGCGAGCACGCAGGGGCGGATCAGGTCGGGCGGGAAGGTAGCGAAGTGCGCGCCGCTGAATGGCTGCGTCGGCACGGTCCAGACTGTGCGGCGGTTGCGGGTTTCTCGGGCTTCGATCTGGTGCAGATTGGCGGCGGTGCGATGCTCAACCGCGCCGGTCATGGCCGCCTTCGTGGGCCGTGTGTTTCCGGGCGCTGCGCCGGTGGCCGGCTCCTGGAACGCCAAAGCGTCAAAGTAATACCGCTCCGACTTTGCCATGAGGAACAGGTATTCGTGCGCCTTCGTCGGCCGGTCCGTCACAGACTCCGGCATCGGGTTCGGTTTAGACCAGATGATGTCGCTGCGCAGATACCAGCCGGCGGACTGGAGCGCGAAGGCGACGCGCCAGGGGATGCCGATGAGGTCCTTGTGCTTCAGCCCGATACCGCTGGCGTTTCTGTGCGCGTGCGTTGATCCGCGTCCTCGGTGCGCGTCAACGCATCCATTACCAGACACTCCCCCGGCCAGTGTTTCGGCTGGCATGGCGGTTCCGCCTCGTTGCGCGGCGTAGCTATCCCCAAGGTTCAGCCACAGCGTCCCGTCATCGCGCAGCACCCGCCGCACTTCCTCGAACACAGCCACGAGCTCGGCCACGAACGCGGCCGGCGTCGCCTCTAGGCCGATCTGCCCGTCGACGCCATAGTCCCGCAGCCCGAAGTACGGCGGGCTGGTGATGCATGTCTGCACCGACCGATCCGGCAGCGTGGCCAGGACCTCGCGGCAGTCGCCCAGGTAGAGCGTGGCGTCGCCGATGGTCGTCACGCTCACCCGAACATCCCCCGCTGCACCGGCTCGGCGAGATAGACGCGCGCGCAGTGGATGTCGAGGGCGCGGGCGGTCACTTGCGGGCCTCCTCGGTGAGCCGGCGGGCTTCTTCGACATTGCATCCCTTCGTATGATGCGTGAGACACCATGACGGGTAATTGGGATCGTGTTCGCAAGGTGAATAGGTTTCCTCCCACGCCTCAAGCGCCAGCTCCAGCCTCTCGATTCGGGCGAGTGCGCATGACAATTCTTCGGCCAACTGTCCGCTGGAATTCGCACGGGACTTTTCCCGGTAATGGTCCCGCTGCTTCGCCATTTCGGCGCAGTCCGAGCAGGGCTTCTCTCCGGTGCCGTCGCAGTTCACGCAGGGCGTCCACAACTCACCTTCAAAGAAGCCTTTATGCCCGCTACATATCGGGCACCGCTCCGCCTCATCGGGCTGGGCGAGGGCGGCAATGACAGCGCGGGCCTCGTCCAGAAAGTCCTCCCATGCCGGAAATTCTTGCGGCTCCATCTCCGTGCCGTTCCAACGCACAGCCGGCTGGTCAGGGTCCCCGCCGTTGTACTGGACTCGGCAAATTGCCCGCGCCGCCTCCCGCAGTGCTGGGGCGGTCATTTGGCCTTCTCCATTTCAGCGCGGATGGCGGCGAGGGCTGATATATGCGTCCGCTGGTGGAACGGGTAATTGGCATCTATGAAATCCTGCACCAGCCGCGCCAGTTCCTTCGCGTCGTTGCCCATGAATCCTCCTACTTGAAACTCGCCGCGCCGACGCATGAGAGGATTTCGGCCTCAATGTCTGCCTCGGTCACTCCGGGTAAGATTTCCTCGCACACAACCTTCACGACCCGCTGCCAGAAGGCGTCGAACTCGTCCTGGTCCATGTTGGCGAAGCTGATGGATTCAGGGATCAGCAACACTTCGCCAGTGGACTCGATGATGTACGGCAGAGCGTGTCCGGCCCGGCAGGTGAGGACGCGCCGCGCAACATCTGGCGAGGGGAACTTCTCGCTGTTCGTGTAGACCAGATTCACCAGCGCGAAGAACCGCCGATGCGCAGAAAGGTTCCTCGGCCGCCTCACTTCCACCCGCACCACGTCCCCGACCTTGATCTTGCGCAGGACGCATGTGGCGGCATCATCATCAGCGGACAGGCCGGAGACTGTGCGGCGGCAGAGGATCGTGGTCATGCGGCGCGCTTCTTCAGCTTCTTGTCGAGGTCGAAGGCTTCGCGGAACAGCACGAACGTCCGCCATGCGTCGTCCAGTTCGCCCCAATAGTGGTGGGCGAAATCGGCCGATTCCTTAGCGAACCGTAGAAGGTGAAAGCCCCCGGTGATGCGGTACTCGGTGCATTCCTCGATGAGCACCTTGTACGCGGCAAGCTGGATCAGGTAGTCCTGATAGACCCCGTTGGAGGTCTTCCAATCGAGCAGCACCAGCTCGCCGCCCAGCCGGCCGATGGCATCGGGCGTCCCGCCGAACTGGTATTTCTCCGATACCAGCGGCATTTCGGTGGCGACGATCTCGATGCCCGTTTGCGCGGCCCATTTCTTGTACTGGTTCCACGCATTCCACGCCTTCTCCCGGGTCTCGGCGATGGGGTGGGCAGCGCAGAGGGCCGCCGGATCGCCGCCGTGGATGGTGGCCTCTATCAACGCATGGGCGAGAGTGCCGGCCTCGGCGGCCTCATCGCGCTTGTCGTACAGGTTGCTGATCTTGCCCTGCTCGGCGAGCTTCCCCTGGCCGAACGCCCAGAACAGCAGCGGCCCGCTGTCCTTGAACCGCCCGATGATGGTGGTCACGCCGGGGACTGACTCCCCGGCGGCGTTTTTGTATCCGGCTTTCGGCCTGCCGGTGGACTTGGCGACCATGGCTAGAACGGGATGTCGTCGTCGGGATCACCCGACGCGACAGCCGTATCCTCCGGGGAGAAGCCGGGGTCCTTCTCGTGCTGCTCGACCTGCACCCGCTTGGCGATCTTCTCCTGCAGCCATTTCGGCAGGCAGTTGTAGGTCGGCAGGGTCGCGGGGTCGTCCAGGTCGAAGAACAGGGACGCATTGTGCTG
>WBZO01001855.1_pt1 | contig 30498 bp, 35 predicted proteins | sample 5204261 | NCBI WGS metagenome assembly WBZO01 (sample SAMN12412400, study PRJNA552823) | activated sludge metagenome | isolation source: activated sludge from anammox sidestream of wastewater treatment plant... | place: USA: North Carolina | collected 2017-09
TGAATGAGATGTATCCTCACCTGACGTCCCGCTTGGCGGGATTTTTTGTAGGATAATAAAAGCAAGGTGGCAACGCCTTTTGTGAAGGCCCTTGCAAATTTTTCACCTTTTTATGGTGGATAATTTGCGAGGGCTTTTATTATGCCCTAGAAAAGGAGTTTCTTATGACAAAAGAAACACTGCATGGGTTGGTACAAAGCAATTTTGCCAGGGAGGAAGTTATACAACACGAATCCCCGGAGTGTCTTTGGTGACGTCGCCGCAATCTCACTTCACGGTGAACCGTATCAACAGGTACGGGAGGTCGGGGGAATAATGACGCATATCGATAGCAACGATACGCTTCGTCAGCTGGCAAAAAACGCCCGATACAAGGAATTGTTACCGGCAAAAATTTTTGCGGTGGAACCGTTCCTGTCGGATCTCTTTGAAAAAGACGGCTATTACGGGATTCAGAGAAAGATCGAACAGGGCGCATCACTCACCTTTGAGGAAGCGTTTTCGCTTGCTACCTTCGTCTGTATCGGATTGAATGTTCCCCTGAGAGAGGCAATAGGAGAGCGGTTAAAAAATAAAATGCCCGAGGACACACATTTGCTCCAGGCGACGGCTCTGCTTGCCGCTATGTCCACGAAAGAAGCGTATGTGGGACTTACCGCCGCTGAAATTGCGGGGCTTGTTGCCGCAACCGTACATTTGGATACCGTGGTCCGTACGGAATGCGAGAATCCCGTTATCGCATTCGGGGGGATGGGAGGAGATAAAGGCTATCCGCTGAACGGACATGCCACAAAGCTTTTCAGTCTTTCGACCCTTGCCGCCATTATCCTGTCGGCAGATACACCGGTGCATAAACATCACTCGTACCCCAATACGTCGAAGGTGGCGGGACAAAGTGCAATCGAAGCATTCGGCGCCCGGTCAGACTTCCAGACCGAGGCATCTTTGGGAGATACCCTTCGTGCATCGCAATTACTTATGACAAGTTGTCATATGACGCGAACACTGCACACGCTCTCACATAAACTGAAAGGCGAGACCGTGAATCATGTGGTGGGTCCGTTGTCCTTTACGATGTCTGCAAAAACACCGCTCCACGCAATGATCGGGGTAAATGAAAAAATCCATCCGTCGGTTATCGTGGACGCATTGGCGATTCTTTCACAGAAAGGCTTTCAACGGTACGAAAACAGCGCGGTGTATTGCGGGACGCTGACGTCTTCACGCGGCGCGGACGTGCTCGATCCAGCGCTTATGAAACACATCGTGGTGCTCGATGAGGTGGCTCCGCCTCCCTACGATAGCATCGTGTCCTTTCTGGTAGAGGGAAAAAATGCGGGGACATTCGTGCTCTCACCGGAGGATTTCTACGACACCGACACGCTCCGTTCGTTTATTCCCGAGGCACTCGCCATTCCCAACGACCGCAATGCAATCATGGAGGCCAATACGAGCGCCATAACGGGGGAGAACATGACGCGTGCCCGATACCTTGCGATGACGGTGGGATTGGGGTTGTTTGTACGGCATTGTCTTAGCGATCCGCAAGCGCTGGATATGAATAATCACCGGGTGCACAGACAAATGCTTCGTACCTGTACCCAACGCGGGCTCGAACTTATTCTTTCGGGAAAGGGCCGGGAACAATTACAAAAATATATTGCGGCATCCAACGTGCATGCGGGAAAGAAAGGAGATGTATGAATATTTTTAAGGAACTTTTTTCGGTCAAAAAACCCATCATCGGTATGATTCATTTGCCTCCGCTTGCCGGGTATGACGGTCATCGGCCGATAGCGGAAACCCGGCGTCGAATTTTAACCGAGGCAGGCATTTTGGAAGAGCGGGGAGTGCACGGCATTATGATCGAAAACAATTACAGCGTGCCGCATCGTGAGTTTATAAAAAAAGCCGAAGCGCTCGAAATGAAACGTCTTGTGCACGCGGTGACTCGTGCCGTGAAGATCCCCGTAGGGGTAGATGTACTCTGGAGCGGGTATCAGTCGGCTTTGGTAATCTGTAAGGAAACGGGTGCCCGATTTGTCCGTGTCGCCTCATTTGTTGATGACGTTATGACGCAATACGGACCGATGCCGGCGCGGGGAGCTGAAGCGGTTGCAGAGAGAAAGAAGCTCGGTTTGGAGGACACGGTGGCAATACTGGCGGACGTGCAGGTCAAACATTCGCACATGATGGATCCCAAAAAACCACTCCGACAATCAGTTCGTGAGGCGGTAGATACCGGAGCCGATGCGATTATCGTTACCGGAACATGGACGGGAGTGGCGCCGATCATGAAAGATTTACATATCGCCAGACGATTCGGACGGGGACTCCCCATTGTTGTGGGAAGCGGATCAACGCCTGAAACTATGCACGGGCTCTTTACCGGCGCCGATGCCATCATTGTTGGCTCCGCGATCATGACTGATAGAATTGTTGATGCACAAAAGCTGTCATCGTATATGGATAGCTATCGATCCTTGCGGGTACGCAATTTTCGGAAAGTCAGGTACAATAAGGAGGAACTATGAACACACAAACACATAAGCGGTTGCTTTCGGGAATCACGCCGAGCGGTGACGGGAGTCTGCATATCGGCAATTATCTGGGAGCGGTCCGTCAATTTATTGAGCTTGCTCAGACACATGAGACATTTCTTATGGTTGCGGATTTGCACGGACTCACGACTATTCAGGACAAGAAACAATTGCAACACAATATCGAAACGCTTGTCATCAATGAATTGGCGTTACTTCGGGGATTCATGAGTGAGGAAGCGTTTAAAAACATTGTCTTTTTCCGACAGTCGGATGTGCCGTTGCATACCGAGTGTCAATCTATTCTCAACAATGTGACCCCTTTGGGATTGTTGAAGCGGGCACACGCGTATAAGGATAAACTCCAAAAAGACGTGATGGAAGACGATATTAATGTCGGATTGTTCAGTTATCCGATGTTAATGGCCGCGGATATTCTGCTTTATCAGGCTGAACTGGTTCCGGTGGGGAAGGATCAAAAACAGCATATAGAGATAACGCGTGACGTAGCACAACGATTCAACAGAATTTATAAGAAAAATATCTTTACGCTTCCGGATGCCTACATCCCCCAAGAGGTGGCGACGGTTGTGGGTACGGACGGCAAGCGGAAGATGAGTAAATCGTTGGGAAATGTCATTTCTATATTCGAGTCGGAAGAACTATTGCGAAAACAGGTTATGGGCACCTATACCGATCCCGCAAGAACGCATGCGACCGACCCCGGCCATATCGAAGGCAATATGGTATTTACGTACCTCTCATTTTTTGGGGAACCCGAAAAAGTGGCGGCACTTGCCAAACGGTATCAGGAAGGCCAAGTATCCGATGTTGAAGTAAAGGAATATCTCTTTGAAAGCCTGCTTGCTTTCTTCGGGCCCGCACGACGTGCGTATGAGGAGTTGAAAGAAAATCCTTCGCTTGTCAAACGAATTCTTGCCGATGGGCAAGGAAGGGCGCTCGCCGTTGCGACAAAGACGATGGAAGAAGTACGAAAAGCAACGGGAATCACGACGGCCTATTCATTTTTCGCTTACCCCCAGCCGAAAGAGGAGGGGAGGATTTCCATAGATGAATTTGCCCGGGTTGAACTTCGGGTCGGCAAAGTGCTGGAAGCAAAAAACAAAGAGGGGAGTGACAAACTCATCCGCTTACTCGTGACGTTCGGTGAAGAAACTCCTCGAGTTATTTTCACGGGAGTGCGCACGTTCGGATATACGCCCGAAGACTTTTTGGGGAAGCAATTTTTCTTTATCACCAACCTTGCTCCCCGAAAAATGATGGATGAGGAAAGTCAGGGAATGATTCTCGCCGTCGACGGTGAGGACAAGCCGATCTTCCTTTCCGGCGAAGGCATGCCGATAGGGGCGAAAATCCGCTGAACATGCTATACTTGAGGCTCGTATGGCAGAGAAACCCCATCAACCCGCACGCAAAAGCGGCAACGGCAAGAAGACCAAGAAAGTATTTCAGTTTCAATTGCAACTCAATTTCAAAAACGTTGTAATCGGATTGTTTGTGCTGTTTTTCCTTTTTTCTCTCTTCGGCAGTGTCAGCAATCAGGCGGCGCTTGCTGAGGCAAAACCGTTGTCTAAGGTGATCACCGACGTCAAGGACGGTACGGTAAAAACCATTGAGGTTGAAGACACAAAGCTCACCGTCATCCGTAAAGACGGAGCGACATACACATCGACCAAAGAATCACAGGACTCGTTGGTCACGCTTCTTGAAAAATCCGGTGTAGATCCGAAAACCGTTGAAATTGCCGTCAAAGATCTTTCCGCGGGAGCCATCTGGATGGGTATTATCGCCAATGTATTACCGCTTGTTCTTACCGTCGTTTTTTTCCTTTTTCTCTTTCGCCAGGCAAGGGGAGCGCAGGACAATATTTTTCAGTTTGGTCAAAGCAAAGCACGAGTGTGGAACAAAGATCTTCCCAAAGTGACGTTTAAAGATGTTGCGGGAGTTGATGAGGCAAAAAAAGAACTGGAGGAAGTGGTGGACTTTTTGAAGAACCCCGCAAAATACAAGCTTCTGGGAGCGCGCACTCCCAAAGGGGTGATTTTAGTCGGCCCTTCCGGAACGGGAAAGACGTTGTTGGCAAAAGCCATGGCCGGGGAGGCAAAGACCGCATTTTTCTCTATTGCCGGCAGTGAGTTTATGGAAATGTTAGTCGGCGTCGGTGCCGCTCGTGTCCGCGATCTGTTTGCCCAGGCAAAAAAAAGTGCGCCCGCGATTATTTTTATCGACGAAATCGATGCTATCGGAAGAATGCGAAGCGTCGGGGTTATGGGCGGCCATGACGAACGGGAACAGACGCTCAACCAAATACTCGTTGAAATGGACGGGTTTGAACCGAGTACCGCGGTGCTTATTGTTGCGGCGACCAACCGGGGTGATTTACTGGATCCCGCACTCACCCGACCCGGACGGTTTGACCGGCGTGTGGTACTGGATCTGCCCGATTTGGAAGGACGAAAGGCGATCCTTGCCATTCACGCAAACGGAAAACCGTTTGATAAGCAGGTGGATTGGGATAAGGTCGCAAAGCGAACGGTCGGTTTTTCCGGAGCCGATATTGAAAATATGCTCAATGAAGCCGCAATTCACGCCGCGCGTGGCGCAAAGAACGAAATAGACATGAAAGATATTGAAGAGGCGGCAACAAAAGTAAAATTGGGTCCCGAGAAAAAACGATTGCAAAGCGATCTTGACCGCAAGATGACTGCCTATCATGAGGCGGGACATGCGATTGTCAATTACTACAGCCCTCATCTTGATCCGGTGCACCGGATCAGTATCGTTTCCCGTGGGATGGCACTCGGATTTACCATGGCGCCTCCCGAGAAGGATAGGCTTCATGAAACAAAATCCCGGCTTATTGAGGAAATGGCGATGACTATGGGGGGTCGTGCGGCCGAACAGATTATCTTTAAGGAACAGACCAGCGGAGCGGCAAACGACATCAACCAAGCGACGCGTATCGCACGGTACATGGTTACCGAGTTTGGTATGAGCGAGTTGGGGCCCATTAATTTCGGACCGCAAACCGATATCACGGAGTGGGGGAAGTCCATGTACGAACAACAGTCGATCTCCCAGGAAATGCAGGCAGTCATTGATAAGGAAATAAAAAAGCTTATTGACGCCGCGTATGCCAAAGCACTCGAACTGCTGAAAAAATATCGCAAGGATCTTGATAAAGTTGCGGAAGAATTAGTGAAAAAAGAGACTTTGGAAGGCGATGACTTTGTCGCATTGTTGGGTGGCGAAAAGAAGCGACTCTAACGCATATCTCCATGAATCGACTAGTACTTATTGACGGTAATGCCGTCATGCATCGGGCGTATCATGCTCTCCCTCCGCTGACGGATCCTCGGGGACGTACGGTCAATATCGTGTACGGTTTTATTTCGGTCATCGTCAAGCTCACTGCGGCGCTCAAACCGACTCATATGGCGGTTGCCTTTGACCGACCGGGCAAAACGTTTCGTGAGCATCTTTTGCCCACCTATCAGTCACAGCGGCCGAAAATGGAAGACGACTTCATTTCGCAGATTCCGTTAGTGCATGAGGCGGTGACGGCATTCGGTCTTCCGATTTTTGAACTTGACGGTTTCGAGGCGGATGACATGATCGGTACCATTGCGGCCACTGTAATGGCCGCTAAAGGCTCGGAGATAGATCAGGTGGTCATTGTGACAGGGGATCGGGATATATTACAACTCGTGCGTGACGACAAGGTGTTAGTCTATATGCCGACCAAGGGATTATCGGAAGGGATGTTGTATGGAGAAAAAGAGGTGTATGAACGTATGGGCGTACCCCCGTCGCTTATCGTTGACCTCAAAGCGTTGATGGGGGATGCATCCGATAACTATCCGGGAGTTTCCGGCATCGGACCTAAAACGGCGATAAAGTTACTTACTACCTACGGTTCATTCGAGGCAATATATGCCCGTATTAACGAAATTTCCAGTAAGACCCTCAAAGCGAAATTATTAGCGGGAAAAGAAAGCGGGACGCTCAGTAAAAAGCTTGCCGCTATCCGAACGGATGCCCCCATTGTGTTTGAGGCAACATACGCGCGCGCGCCGACACTCAAGAAAGAGGAGGTGCGGGATATGCTTACGGCATTCCGGTTCCCGTCACTTATCCGGAGAATCGGTTTTGAAGAACGGATGAAAAAACCCGACGTCTCAACCAGTGCGGACAGCCAGACGAATCCGACTGCGGTTGAACAACAGGAGCTGTTTTAATATGCGCGTTGCATTGGTTCATGACTATCTGGGGGAATTCGGGGGAGCGGAACGGGTACTTGCGGCGTTATCGCAAATATGGCCGACTGCTCCCATCTACACCGCCTTCTGGCGAAAGGGTCCAGCGTGGGAACGACTGAAGGATAAAGATATTCGGGTGTCATGGGCGCATCGGATACCGTTTTTCTCCACTAAACTCCATAGCCCGCTCCGATTCCTTGCCCCGCTCATTTGGAACTCTTTTGATTTTTCCTCATATGACCTGGTGATTAGTAGCGCCAGCTGGTATATCACCAAGGGATTTATCAAAAAGGGAAATGCGATCGAAATATGTTATTGCCACACGCCCCCGCGATGGCTATACGGGTATCCTACCAGTATCGAGTGGCAACGGTATCGTTTGGTTCGATGGTACGCGAAGATTGTGGGATTTTTTATGCGCCAGTATGATTGGGAGGCTTCTCAGCGGGTGGATTACTTTATTGCAAACTCATTCAATACGAAACGGCGTATCGAAAAGTTTTATCGGCGCACGTCTGCCGTTATATATCCGCCGGTGGCGATGCCGCCTTCGCCCCAGGGGAAGAAAAAAGGTGAATATTATCTTATTATTTCGCGAATTGTGGGGGGAAAGGGATTATCACTCGCGGTTGCCGCGGCGACAAAATTGGGCATCAAGCTGAAAATTGCGGGAGCGCCTGCGGGTTATGCCTCTGAGATGCAGAAATTGATTGCTGCCGCAGGGAAAACCGTCGAATTTTTGGGATTCGTGTCGGATAGCGAGCTTCGCAGGCTCTATAGCGAGGCTAAGGGATTTTTGGCAACGTCAGTGGACGAAGATTTCGGGATCACTCCCGTCGAGGCCATGGCGAATGGCACTCCCGTTATCGCGTTTCGGGGGGGCGGGTATAGGGAGTCGGTTATTGACGGGAAAACCGGGGTTTTCTTTACCGAGCCGACCGTAGAGAGTCTTATCGACGCTATCCGTCGATTCGAAAAAACGAAATTTTCGCCGCTTTCCTGCCGAAAACAGGCAATGCGATTTTCTGAAGAGAGATTCCGCAAAGAAATAAAGCGGTTTGTATTGTCCCATAAGGAAAAACGGCAAGAGAACAGTAGAGAGCGAAACTTTGATAATTGATGGCAGTGTGGTAGCATTAAAGCCACCTAACGACAATTTCGTAAGGAGAAAACTGATGACACAGAGTCCGGATGTTTTTGTACTTTCACTCGGCGGCTCACTTATTGTCCCCAACGGCGGCATTGATGTCGCCTTTCTTAAGGATTTTCATGAATTTATACGCCAGCAAGTCTCCGAAAAACATCGGAGATTTTTTATAACGGTCGGTGGAGGAGCGATAACGAGACACTATCAACAAGCCGCACGTGAAGTGCGAAAACATGATTTAAGCGACATTGATGCGGATTGGTTGGGTGTTCATGCGACGAGACTAAACGCACAACTTATCCGAGCGATATTTCAGGATCTTGCCGATCCGCGGGTTATTAAGCACTACGAAATTATTTTGAAAATTCAATCCCCGGTTGCCATTGCCGCCGGATGGAAACCCGGTTGGAGCACGGATTATTGTGCCGTTACCGTATGTCAGGATTACGGGCTGACGCAGGTCGTTAATATGACCAATGTGGACCAGGTCTATGATAAAGATCCGCATAAGTTCTCCGACGCGACCGCGATAAGCAATATATCCTGGGGGGAGTATCGCAAAATGGTGGGTGACGTGTGGAAACCCGGAATGAATGCGCCGTTTGATCCTATCGCGAGCAAGCTTGCGCAAGATCTGGGCGTTACGGTAAAAATAGTGAACGGCAAGAACCTTTCCAATCTCGCGCTTGCCCTCGACGGCCAGGCGTTTGTGGGGACGACCATCACCTAATGCAACATGGTGACCTCGTTAGCACTTCATAATTTTCGAAGCCATAAAAATGTTTCCTGGACATTAGACAACGGTGTCACCTGTATTGTGGGTGCCAATGCGGCGGGCAAAACGAATATTCTCGAGGCGATGATGTTGCTTGCGACGGGAAGAAGTTTCCGAGCATCCATTGATCGGGAAATGATCCGTTGGGGTGCAGAGGTAACGCGAATTTCGGGAAAAACAAAAGACGCCACCGTTGAAATCATCATCACGCCCGGTGAGGTCTCAGGACAAAAGGCGCCCCTGAAACGATATCTGGTGAACGGTATTCCCCGGCGCGTCATAGACATGATCGGGCATATCCGTGCCGTGCTTTTTTGGCCGGAAGATTTAGAAATCGTGACGGATAGTCCGAGCATCCGCAGGCGCTATCTTGATACGGTACTGGTCCAGGTGGACCGGGAATACCGGCGAAACCTGCTTTCCTATGAGCGGGGGATACGACAGAGGAATAAACTGCTCGATCTGATCGCCGAGGGTAAGGCCAGCAGATCACAGTTGCTTTTTTGGGATCAATTGCTTATCAAAGCCGGTGGCTATATCACCGAAAAACGCATCGCTTTCATTGAATTTGTGAATACAACGGCGATTACCGGGCATACGTTTATGGTTTCCTATGACAAGAGCGTCATTTCCGAAGCGCGACTCGATCAGTATTCCCAGGAGGAAGTGTATGCAAAGTCAACGTTAGTGGGTCCGCATCGCGATGACTTTGCCTTGTTCAGTCAATCGCATGAAGAAGAAGGGGCAAGCTTTCGCGATGTCAGCAAATTCGGTTCCCGCGGACAACAACGTTTGGTTGTTTTATGGCTAAAGCTCGCAGAGCTCTCCTACATAGAACGGGAAACGGGAGATCGTCCGGTTCTTCTTTTGGATGATATTTTTTCCGAACTGGACATTGCTCATCGGGAACTCATCGCATCGGTGGTACAAAAACAACAAACCATCATCACCAGTGCCGACAAAGAATCCGTCCCCCGGGAGCTACAAAACATCGCCCGAATCATTTCGTTATAATACGGCTATGCAAAAGGTAGGGGAACAGCATTTGCGGTCCGTACAATTGCCAAAAGAAGGATCCCACAAAGGGCAAAACGGGCGACTGCTTATTATCGGCGGAAGCCGCCTCTTCCACGCGGCCAGTATCTGGGCGTTAGAAGTCGCTTCACGTATCGTCGATTTGGTACATTACTCTTCCGTGCCCGAAAATAACGAACTGGTTCAGAAGATAAAAGAATCATTTCGGGACGGCATTGTCGTAGCCCGGGAAGACATCGATGCGTATATAGACGAAGATGATAGCATCCTCATCGGTCCCGGGATGACGCGAGATGCGGAAACGGCAACCCTGACACACGAATTACTCACCCGATATCCGCACAAGCAGTGGATTATAGATGCGGGGGCGCTCCAAATGCTTTCCTTATCCGATATCCCGCATAACGCGATCGTCACGCCGCATCATCAGGAATTTTCCGGACTGTGGAAAAAAATGTGTGAAGAACACCCCGGGTATCAGGAAGCCATAACCGATCAGGATAAAGTGAAAGCATTCGCAAAAACCTATCGTTGTATCGTCCTTTTGAAAGGCGAAACGGATATCGCGGTTTCCGGCGGAACGTGTGACGCGTCCGTTTGCCAGCCCGGTGAAATATATGCGGTAATCGGGGGGAACCCGGGGATGACCAAAGGCGGCACCGGAGATGTGCTGGCGGGGCTTATTGCCGCGTTAAGTTGTACAAATGATCCGTTTCGTGCGGTGCTTGTCGGGAGTTACGTGAATAAAATTGCGGGAGATGATCTGTATCGACGGGTAGGTCCGTTTTTTAATGCCTCCGATCTCACGAGGCAAATTCCCCTCACATTGAAGCGTGTCCTTATCGGCAAATAGTCCTCGGACTGTGCCAGCAATCCTTTCCATCAACCTCGGTATAGACCCAATGGTCGGGAGTGGCAGGAAATTTTTCTTTCTTTCCCCAGTACCATCCGCGAATAAATTCGTCACCGGAAAATCCCAGCGAAACAGGTACCGGAGTGGGGGTAATGAGCGGTGTGATATTCGTCGGCGGTTGTTGTTTCTGCGGGGTCCGATAGGAGAAATACACGCTGATAAATACGGGAATACAGATAACCAGGAATAGGACCAGAAGGAGCCAGGGAGGAACGCGGTCATCCGAGTCGCTTTTGCGGGGGACAGAGAGGTGGGAAGTCTGATCAATCGGTGTGCCTTCAGTCATACTCCTTCATAGTAACGTACAGCTAAAAAGGAGTAAAGTACGGGGCGTATTCTGCTTGTGTTTTGCAGAGGGTGCGGGTATTATACAGGAATAGTGCGGGAATAAATTCTATGTATCAGCCTCAATTTTCGATAACCAACAAGATCTTAAAGTACATCGGCATTATTGAAGCGGCCAAAGAAGTCATCGAAAACAGTCCGCTCGTTCCCGCTTGGGAAGCAAAATTCCGTGAGGAAGCGTTGGTGAGGACCGTACATCACGGCACCCATATCGAAGGGAACGATCTTTCAAGAACCGAGGCGGAAAAGGTGCTTGCCGGGCATACCATCGTCGGGAGAGAACGGGATATTCAGGAAGTCTTAAATTACCGGAATGTGCTTCGGTTTATCGGTGACTTTCAGGGAAAGCAGATTACCGAGGAGGTGATAAAACACCTTCATTCGCTCGTCGCGCATCGCATCCTTCCCGAAGAACAGGTAGGGGAGTATCGCAAAACGCAGGTGGTCGTGAAGAATGCCCAAACCGGTGAAATTACGTTCCGTCCCCCTCCTTCCGTCGAGGTCCCGTTTTTGCTGTCTGACTTTATCGCATGGTTAAATGCGTTGGGAGATCAGGAGCTCCATCCTGCACTTAAGGCGGCGATCGTGCATTATGAGTTGGTACGTATTCACCCTTTTTTGGACGGCAACGGGCGAGTCGCCAGAGCCGTGGCAACCCTGGTGCTTTTTTGTGAAGGATACGATATAAAACGATTCTTCTCTTTGGAAGAGTATTACGATCGGGATCCGATGCACTATTATGAGGCACTTCAAAGTGTGGGGAAAAGCGAGGGAAATCTGAGTGCCTGGATTGAATATTTTAGCGAGGGTCTCGCCATTGAACTCACGCGCATTAAGGAGAAAGTAAAATCGCTCTCAACGGACTTGAAGATTAAGAAATCTCTGGGCGGACAACAGCTGGCATTGACCGAACGGCAAATCAAAATTATCGAATTTATGCAGGAACAGGGGTTCCTGCAAAATAAAGCCTTTTTTGAACTTTTTCCTCAGGTTTCCGAAGACACCGTGCTTCGCGAATTGAAGGACTTGTTAAAAAAGGGTATAGTCAAAAAAGAGGGGTCAACAAAAGGGGCGAAATACGTGCTTCGCACCTAGCCCCTGTTTGGCTTGTCTATGGATTTTTCAACTTCAGCAATCACCTATGCACTGCTTATTATCCCCACATTTTTTGCGCTTACCGTGTGTGCGCAAGGGGTAACGAAATTGGTAAAAGGCGAGACGGACGGCCCCATTGCGATCGGCTTCGGTATTTTTCTTCTCGTGCTTATCGCCGCCGCGTATTTTTTGTTTATTCGGTAGGCATAACCTATGCAGTTTTCTTCCTTAGCAGTTTCCCTTTCCCGACTTGAAACTACTGCGTCACGCAATACGATAACGGAGATATTAAGCGATCTATTTTCGGAAGCCCACGCCGATGAGATTGCAAAACTCTGTTATCTCCTGCAGGGACGGGTATGTCCGTTGTATGAGGATGTTGAATTCGGCATGGCGGAAAAATTTATCATCCGTGCGATTGCCCAGGCATATGATGCACCGCAGGAAGATGTCATCACGCAGTTCAAAAATCTCGGTGATATCGGCAAGGCCGCGGAATCACTCTATCGGGGCAAGCCGAAGCAGATGAGTATTACCGCGGTGTTTGAAGCACTGTATGCGATTGCAACGGAAGGGGGAGCGGGATCCCAGGAAAAAAAGATCGGTCTACTTGCGGCACTCCTAAGGAGCGTCGATGCGCTTTCCGCCCGCTATATCGTACGTATTCCATTGGACAAACTGCGGTTGGGCTTTTCTGAAATGACGATTCTGGACAGCTTATCGTGGATGCTTGCAAAAGATAAATCGCTTCGCCGTGAACTTGAATGGGTATATAACGTGCGACCGGATATCGGGTATATTGCCGAAACAGTCAAACGTGACGGAATCCGCGGACTGTCGCACATCCGTTCCCGTGTGGGATCTCCGGTACTTGCGGAATTATCACAGCGGTTACCGACGGCGGATGACATGATTAAAAAAATGGGTGAGGTTGCCGTTGAGCCGAAATACGATGGCGTGCGCGTCGAACTGCATTTTAAACGGGACAAATGGGTACGGACATTTTCTAGAAACCTGGAAAACACCACGGCGATGTTTCCCGAACTTGCCGCGGTCGGTAACGAGCTTGATGCGGATGAGGTTATCCTCGACGGAGAGGCGGTCGGTATTGACCCCAAAACGGGAAAACCCGTCTCGTTTCAGGAAACAACAACGCGAAAAAGAAAACATGGCATAGCACTTGCCGCAGAGAACATGCCGGTAACGTTTTTTGTCTTTGACATCCTTTATAAGGACGGTAAGGATTTGCTTGACGTGCCGCTTTCCGAACGAAGAAAAATACTGGAAAAAACGATACTCCCCAAAAAACTTCTTGCGGTAACACCACAGATAGTCACCCGAAGCGCCGACACGCTCCGTGCGTATCATGATACACAGCTTCGTCTCGGCTTAGAGGGAGCGATGGTAAAAAAGTGGGACAGTCCGTATGAACCGGGGAGGAGAGGTTTTTCCTGGGTAAAATTTAAGGAAGAAGAGGGGAAGGCCGGTAAGCTTACCGATACTATTGACGGAGTGGTTATGGGCTATTATCTGGGCGAAGGGAAGCGAACGGCATTCGGCATCGGCGCATTCCTGGTCGGGGTTAAAAAGGGAGAACAATTCGTGACGGTTACCAAGGTGGGTACCGGAGTAAGCGATGCACTATGGAAAGAGCTGAAAGAGCAACTTCATGCCATAAAGGAAATAACGATGCCTGGGGTGTATCACGACGTGCATAAGACGCTCATCCCCGACGTTTGGGTAAGCCCGCGCGTGGTGGTTGAGCTTGCGGGTGACGATCTTACCAAGTCGCCGACGCACGGTGCGGGGTATGCGGTGCGATTTCCGCGTCTTGTGAAAATCCGTACGGATAAAGGCAGTGGGCAGGTTACCACGGTGGAGGAAGTGAAGCAGATGTTTGCCAACCAGAAAACAAAAACAAAGAAATAACGCCGTCTCTTCACGCAAGTTTGCTCCAAAGCCCCAATCCTCGTATAATACGAGCGCGACATACACGTATGAAGCGGGCTTTATTTTCCATCATTATCCCGACACTAAACGAGGAAAAATTTCTTCCGCGGTTGCTTGACTCACTGGTTGCCCAATCCGACAAAAATTTTGAGGTCATTGTTGTCGACGGATCCTCACGTGACAAAACGGTAACCGTTGCCAAAAAATATACGGCAAAACTTCCGAGCCTCAAGATTATCGAAGTGAAAAAACCGAGCTTACCGCTTCAGCGGAATCTCGGGGCAAAAGCGGCGAAAGGGGATTGGTTCGTGTTTGTTGATGCCGACAGCATCTTTCTCCCGTACTTTACCCAGCGTATTGCCGTTTTTATCGAACAAACCAAATCGCGTCTTTTTACCACCTGGTTCCGTTCGGATACCGATGATCCGAAGGACGGCGTATATACGTTGTTTGGGAACGCCTATCTCGAGGCTACGCTTATTTTCAAAAAACCACTCACGCCGGGTCCGTTGACGATTGTGACCCGGGACGCCTTTGACGAAGTCGGCGGCTATGACGAATCGCATGCATTCAATGAGGATGTCGACTTCGGACTACGGCTGTATAAAGCCGGCATTCATTTGGACATGCTACGGGAAACGCTGTGTGTCCTATCGTTACGCCGATTTCGAAAAGAAGGGACACTCAAAGTGCTCAATCAGTATATAGTCAGCCTCTTTCCCATTCTCTTATTTAACCGATCAATGAAACATATGCCCGGATATATTATGGGAGGGCACCTCTACGGTAAGAAAAAAAAGCTTCGGCGGCCGGTACTGAAAGGGTATGAAAAAAAATTAAAAGAATTCCTCAAGGAATTATTTGCCTAAAAGGGTGAATTTGTATAGGCTTAGATCATGCGGATTCTTCTTGTTTCGGATGTCTATTTACCGACGGTCAGCGGTGTTGCGACGTCAACGGACTCCATAGCGCGATATATGGCCAAACAAGGCCATACGGTTACCCTCGTTTGTCCCAAGCCTCTCGATGCCTATACCGCTCCGATGACGGCAGGATTGACGATCCTCTATACTCCCGGTGTCGTTGATACGCTGGTGGTCAATAAATCAATGACCGTCTTTCCCTTAGGTTTTGGTGTTTTGTGGCAGGCATTTCGTACTCAGAACTTTGATATCGCGCATATTCAGGAACCGGGATCGCTTGGGGTAACCGCGTTATTTCTTGCAAAATGGTTCGGCGTTCCCACCGTCGGGGCACAGCATTTTTCTTGGTCGCAGATTCAAAAATTGGCGCCTGCCGCCATACGTTTTATCAGCGTGCCGTTTATGAAGTTGTACGTACGGATATTGTATTCGTTATATGACGTCATTATGGTGCCGACGCGTACGGCAAAAACAGAGCTTGAAACGATTATGGGGGGAAAACGGTCAATATATCCGGTATCAAACGGCGTGGATACGACCGTATATACGCCGAAAGAAGGGAATAAGGCCACTCTGCGAGCGAAATACCGGCTCCCGAAAGCATTGCCGGTATTTCTCTATATCGGACGATTAGACAGGGATAAAAATATTGAAACCATCCTTCGTGCCGCGGCAAAAGCAACCGTGCCGCATCACCTTATCATTGCGGGAGTCGGCAAAGAACGGGAAACCTTGATGCGCCTTGCCGAAACGTTGAAACTTTCCCGTATCACCTGGATCGGAGAGGTGCAAAAACCCATGATTATTGATCTCTACCGGCTAGCCGACGTCTTTGTCATCATGTCTCCGGTCGAAACCCAAAGCATTGTCGCGCTTCAGGCAATTTCATGCGGTTTGCCGCTGATTGCGGCAAATGCGGGAGCGTTGCCCGAGCTCGTTAACGGCAAAAACGGACGGCTGGTGGATACATATGATGTCGTGACGCTCGCCGCGGTAATGGATGAGTATGCAACCGACAAAGCAAAGCGTGATGCCATGGGGAAAGCAAGTAGAACGCTAAGCATAACGCACCACAAACCTGCGGTTCTTGCGAAGCTTGCGGCGTTGTATAAGGAAGTGGGGAAGACATAACCTCCTTTTGACTACCAGTCATCTCAGCGGTATTTTTTTTTCAGTTTGTTGGATGCATACGTATGGCATATCCCTTCCGTTCCGCTTATTGGTGTCATCAATAATTGACGATGTGAAAAAAAACATGGTATGGTGGAAAAGACCTGCGTGACCTCTGGTGACACACAACGCGGGGAGGAGGGGAGGTGATACGAAATGGCAGATAAAGGAAATGAAAATCTCATGGGAGCGGTAAGTTACCTCTTAGGATTCGTTACCGGTATTATCATGTTGCTTTTGGAAAAGCAGAGTAAATTCGTGCGCTTTCACGCAATGCAATCCACGATTCTTTTCGGTGGAGTGTTTGTGGCAAACATCGCGCTCGGATTTCTTCCGATAATCGGATGGCTCCTTGGGTTGCTGTTAAGCTTTACGTCGTTTATCTTGTGGATCGTGTGTATGTGGAAAGCGTTCCAGGGAGAAACGTACAAGGTTCCTTATGTTGGAGAACTTGCTGAAAAGCAACTTTCCAAGATGGGGAAGTAAGTGCTGTGTTGATCAACACATGATCGGCACCTTGGCGGTAATTTCAGTCGGGTGCTGGTCACGTGTTACTCAAAAACAGACGGGATGCCGGTGTTCTTCTTGCCGAACGTATCAGGCCGCATATCCGCGCGCCATTTCTCCTGGTGGGGCTTGCCCGAGGCGGTGTTGCCGTAGCCGCGGGTGTCGCCGGTGAGCTCGCGTCTCCGTTTGACGTGCTGGTAGTGAAAAAACTCGGCAGTCCGCACAATCCTGAATTTGCCATCGGTGCCTTGGCTCCGGACAAAGTCAGTGTTATCCACCGGAGAGATGCGGAGAAATCGGGGATGGACTCGGTGCATATTGAACGGGAAATCGAATTACTTTCCGATGATATTAAAAGGGGAATGCAACGATATCGCAAAGGGAAAAAACCGTTGGCTATCTCGGGCAAAACAGTCGTACTTATTGATGACGGAGTAGCAACCGGAGCATCGATGGAAGCGGCGGTTGTCTGGGCGAGAAAAAAGCACGCCGCAACCATCATTGTTGCCGTTCCCGTGGCCTCTGCTACCGCGGCCGCGACCCTTCGGGGAAAAGCGGATGTGTTTCTGTCGCTGTCGATCGAACACACCTTCGGTGCGGTGGGCGAATACTATGAAGCATTTCCTCAGGTTACCGACGAAGAGGTGATACAATTACTGCGGGGGTAAAAATTATGAAACTTATCGTTGGACTCGGTAATCCGGGAGACAAGTATAAAGATACCCGTCACAATGTGGGCTTTATGGTCGTGGAAAAACTTGCCCACGAATTGGGCGGGGCGGATATCCTCTGGGAAGCCTCCAAAAAACACTCCGCACTGATTGCGAAGACGGGTGAGATCGTACTGGTAAAACCCGAAACATTTATGAACGCCAGCGGAGTAGCAGTAAAGAAAATTATGGCGTTTTATCGGATTCAGCCGGAAGACGTGTGGGTTATTCATGATGATCTTGATCTGCCACTCGGGAAAATCCGGATACGCATAGGAGGTGCGTCAGCGGGTCATCACGGTATCGACTCCGTGATTCGGGAGATAGGGAGCGATAAGTTCGTGCGCATTCGCCTGGGGATCGGGAGGGGAAAAAGCGGAAGCGGTATCGTAGCCGACAGGCAACTGCACCAGTCTTCAGTGATTGATTTTGTCCTTTCGAAATTCGGTCGCAGTGAGGCCGGTGAGTTTAAACATCTGGTGAAACACGGCGTTGAGGCAGTACGTGTGGGATTATTTAAGGGCATCGACAAGGCGATGAACAGGTTTAACTAAGAAAAGTTACCGAACTGAGTGCCGTTCATCTGTTCCGATGTCTGCCGGATTAAAGCCGGCATGTTTAAAAAACACCATGCAAAAAATAGGGAGCATTCTCACCAAGTTTAATCCGTTGGAGGACAAATATATCTCAAGAGAGTTCCAGGCATACGGAATTTATCTTGCGGAAACATTGGGGGACTACAAACACAAATCCCTCTACATTCGGCTTGCCAAAACGGTTCCCCGGGCGATTCTTGAAAAAGCGTTAACATTTGTCAAAGATGCCCAAGCCACCAGTAAGGCTCGGTTATTTATGTGGAAAATGAAGGAGCTACGAAAAGAAGGGACGGTATAATATGGAAAATATCAAGATAATGATCCGTCAGAAACCGCGGATATTCATCTATATTACCGCGGGCTATCTGTTGCTCGTCGGTCTGCTTCGTTGGGCCACGGCGCCTTCTCTCGATGCGTTATGGTTTTTCGTAGGTGGTGCTATCGGGTTGTTTTTTTTGGATGCGGCGGAAGTGTTTTTTGCCCTATCACCATCACCGTTTCGGTCTATCGTGTTCGGTACATTGTTTGCCGTGGTCGCGTTTTTTGTGGTGACGAGTTCAACGGGAACGATTGGGAGCGGCTTGGTACTTTCGGTGTTTTTGCAGATGTTGTTATGGCAAACAGGCGAGTATCGCGTACACGGCAATATCAACAGCTGGTTTCGGATGGTGGCGGATCCCGTGCCGCCACCCACCCAACGGACGATACTTATCATCGCGGCAATCATATTTATTATTGAAAGCTATTTGTTCATTCGTTAAGTATGATGACTACTTATCCGTTGCTTTGGCGGTATCTTAGCGAGACGCAAAAAAAACTTGCCCTTGATGGACAACTGCTCATCGAGGATCGTGACCGACACCCGAATGAGCATCTCAGTGATTATTCATATCTTGTTTTTCCGTTTGCCAAATTGTACGAAGGATTTTTAAAGCAGTTATTGTTGGACCTTCGTATTATTTCCGAGCGCGAATATCAAAGCACCCATTTTCGCGTGGGTAAAGTATTAAGCCCCAATATCATGCGGCGGTTAGGGAACAGAAGCGCGTATTCACATCTTTCTAAGCGCTATGGTGACGAGTTAGCCACTTCGGTGTGGGCAACATGGAAGCAGGGGAGAAACCTGGTATTTCACTATTTTCCGCATAATGTCAGCCGGCTCAGCTTCGTCCAGGCGAAAGAAGTGGTACAGCGAATTCTTAGTACTATGGAGCGTGCGGTTACGGTTACGACACCCGGTTCGATGCAATGAAAGCACCGCTTGCGAAATATGGGGCGCGCGGAGTATCGTAGGATTAGTGATGAAAAAAACACAACAACCATTGTCACCTGCGGTGGACGTTGCGGAGTCCATGTATCGCGTGTGGGGATGGATAGTGCTCGCATGGGCGTTTTACCGCTATTTCTTCCGCCTTCCCGAGTGGGCAGATGAGTTTATCGTAAAACCCGCAATCTTTGCGCTTCCGGTACTTTGGTATGTGGTGAAAAAAGAGAAGCGGGGATTGGATTCGTTGGGACTTACCGTAACGAATTTATTCACAAGTATTTATATCGGACTCGGATTCGGGTTTGTTTTTGCCGTCGAGGGATTGGCCGCAAACGCCATAAAATACGGAAAAATCGAAATCATGCCAATTGCGGCGTTTCGTGAATACGGTCTCGGTATGCTCATCCTGCTTTCCGCGGCGACCGCGATTTCCGAAGAGCTGTTAAGTCGGGGATTTGTCTTTACCCGGCTTATGGAGGGGAAAAAGAGTCTGTGGTACGCCGCCGTTATTTCCACGCTGATGTTTGTTGTCCTACACATTCCCATCCTCGCGTTCTCACTCAAACTCGAGGGAATGGCGCTCGTCATGTTTTTCATCACGGATTTCGTTTTGGGGTTTGCGAACAGCCTGCTGTTGTATAATACAGGCTCACTTGTGGCACCCATTCTTGTTCATATCTTCTGGAACATGACGGTTGCCCTGTACCTCTAGATTCGTTGCATCGCAACGCCGCATTGTTTTTCGATGTAACTTCGTATCGGATATCGATGACCGTCTAGGTAGTCAGCCATCCGCCGTCCACATAGAGGGTTGCCCCGGTCGTGTAGGCGGCTTCCTCCGAGACAAAATATACCACCGCCGCGGCGATTTCCTCGGCAGTACCCATGCGTTTTATGGGAAGTCGAGAAGTGGTTGCTTTGAGTTGTTCATCAGTCATCCCGGTCGTCATCTCTGTGCTAACCCCCCCCGGACCTATGGCATTTACGGTGATTCCCATCGGCCCCAGTTCCTGTGCGAGTGCCTCCGTAAGGCCGATAACACCCCCTTTGCTGGCGCAGTAGTGGGAGATTGCAGGGAAACCAACCCCGACGCCTCCAGAGGCGATAGACGCGATGTTCACGATGCGTCCCCATTTTGTTTTTGCCATCTCATTGCCCGCGGCCTGTGCGCAGTAAAAGTATCCCTTGAGATTGGTGTCTATGACGTTATCCCATGATTCTTCTTTAAGATCGAGAAAGGGGGAGTAGTCTAAAACACCCGCGTTGTTGACCAGAATATCCAGTTTGCCGAACTCTTTGACCGCAACACTGACCGCGTTATCAACATCCGCCCGTTTTGTGACATCCATCTGTACGGCAACCGCTTCTTTGCCCCGGGATGTAATTTCGGCAACCAACGCCTGAAGCTTATCAATGCGTCTAGCCGCGACAACTACTTTGGCACCCTGCAGAGCAAGAGCAATCGCGGTGGCTCTTCCCATGCCGCTTGAGGCACCCGTTACTAAGGCGACTTTTCCGGTGAGATCAAACATAATTTCCTCCTTTTAGTTGGAATGTTTTTCTAACGCGCGGCTCTTAAGAAGAAGGGCAAAAATAACGACCATATTCACTGCGGAAAGTGCACACCAGGTGCAAATTCCCTTAATAACCGTCAGTTCGATGTAGGTGAACCAGGAAACGAATGCGACACCGAAGGTCGCCACCCCGAGCATTGCATTGAGTATCCACGATTTTTTCAGCGTTGTCCGCACGAAGGCAAAAACGCTAAGGACGGTATAGCCGACGAGTCCTACCGCGGGAACGGGGATGGAGCCGAAAAGATAGCTGGCGGGATGTTTGCGGACCAGTTCACAGCCGCTCGTGACGCACACGATACCGGTTTTTCTAATAAAGCTTTGGAGCACATAAATAGCCATCAGGATGCCGATAATCGAAAGGATGAAAATAATGCGGTTAAGGAACATTACCCGTACATCAAGAGGTGATTTCTTCATAAAAATAGTATACAGGATTTTACCCAAAATAATGTTATATATCTCACATACACAATGTGACATGAGGTAATATAATATTTGTACGATATGCTGAAAGCCGATCAAAAAGCGACCAAGACCGTTGACGAGTTTTTTTCCCACTATCAGGCGATAAGCTACAAAAAGGGAGAATTTATTCTTCGTGCGGAAGATTTGCCCTACGGGGTGTATTACCTCAAGAGCGGATATGTCCGCCAGTATCTTTTATCCCCTTCGGGAGAGACGTTTATGGTGCACATCTATAAACCGGGGTCCTTTTTCCCGCTGACGTGGATCATTAACGATACGCCGAACATCTATCATTTTGAGGCAATTACTCCGGTCAGTGTGGTTCGCGGCCCGAAGGATGTATTTGTTAATTTCCTGAAAGAGCATCCCGATGCCCTTTTCTACGCCAGTCAGCGACTTGCCTCGGGGCTTTCGGGATTTATCAGTAGGGTGGCGCAGTTAGTGCTTGATGATGCCTACACAAAAACCGTCCTTTTACTCTTGTATTACGGGGAAAACTTCGGCGAACAGACGGCTGAGGGAATTACGCTTACGATTCCGCTCACGCATCGGGAAATTGCCTCGTGGATCGGTACGACGAGAGAAACGGCAAGCCTGCAGGTGGAACATCTCATCAAAAAGGGCATACTCACTACCAAAGGAAGACAGCTGACCGTCAAAAATGTTGAAGCCCTTCGTCACGAACTCCATTAAATTCGCACCGTTTTGAGTCTCAGGGAATTTCCCACGACCGATATACTGCTCGCCGCCATGGCAAATGCCGCCAGCCCGGGATTTAACAGGAGCCCCGTGAACGGGTATAAACCGCCCGCCGCGACGGGAATAAGTACCACGTTGTAGGCAAACGCCCAAAAAAGATTTTGCTTTATGATACGCATGGTACTTTTCGCCAGGCGGACTGCCTGGGGGAGTTTTAGTATGTTTCCTCCCAGAAGCGTAACACCCGCGGATTCGATGGCGACATCAGTACCCGTACCCATAGCAATTCCCACGTCCGCTCGGGCAAGTGCGGGTGCATCGTTGATGCCATCGCCGACCATAGCAACCCGTTTCCCTTGTTTTTGTAATCTGATAATTTCACTTGCCTTATCCTGGGGGAGCACTTCGGCAATGACCTCATCGATACCGATTTGTTTTGCTATGTGGAGCGCCGTCTTTTCCGCATCACCCGTAAGCATGACGACCGAAAGCTTCATCCGGTGGAGGAGTGATACCACCTCTTTTGCCGAGCTCTTTATCGTATCGGCGATCCCCAGATACCCGAGAATTTCTTTTTTTGTCATAAGAATGATCGGCGTTTTCCCTTGTGCTGAAAAGCGTTCGATCACGGTATGATCCGGGGCAAGTGCCAAGTCAGTGGCTAGTTTTGCATTTCCGGCAAAATAGACTGTTTTGCCGATTATTCCCGTCAGCCCTTTGCCGGGGAGCGTACGGAATCCCTTCACTTCTTTGAGGTCAAGTTTTTGTGTCTCTGCTTTTTTCGTAATTGCGAGGGCAAGCGGATGCTCCGAATGGTGTTCCAGCGATGCGAGTACCTGGAGAAGCTGTGTCGCGGTGAGGGTTCCCGATGGTTCGATATCGGTTACTTCAGGTTTGCCGTTGGTGAGCGTTCCCGTTTTATCGAGCACTACGGTGGTAACACTACTCAATTTTTCGAGAGATTCTGCATTCTTAATAAGGACGCCGTGTTGTGCCGCTTTTCCGACTCCGACGATAACCGCCGTGGGGGTGGCAAGGCCCATTGCACAGGGGCAGGCGATAACGAGAATGCCCACAAACGCGAGGAGCCCTAGAGACACCGTCGATGCGGAGGGAAGAAAGAGCGGGGCCACTAATAGCCATCCGATAAGGGCAATACCGGCAATAATGAGGACTGCAGGTACAAATACCGCCGACACCGCGTCGGCAAGTCGCTCAATTGGTGCTTTGGATCCTTGTGCGTCCCGTACCATCTGAATAATTTGTGAAAGCATGGTTTCGTTCCCAACCTTCGTCGCCCGCGCTTCGATTGCTCCATAGGTATTCATCGTGGCGCCGACTACCGTATCACCGGGTTTTTTATCAACGGGAAGCGGTTCTCCGGTAATCATGGATTCGTCAATCGCAGTCAGTCCTTTGGTGATTACCGAGTCAACGGGAATTTTCTGTCCCGGTTTAATAACGAGAATATCGCCGACGACAACGTCAGTGATAGGAATTTCAATCTGCCGTCCGGATCGTACGACGGTGGCATTTTTCGCCTGAAGCCCGATAAGTTTTTCAATAGCCTCACCGGTTTGCAGTTTTGATCGATTTTCAAGATATTTGCCCAGCGTGATAAAACCGATAACCACGATAGTCACGTCAAAATAGGTGCCCTCGGGTAACGACAGCACTGATCGGAGACCCGGGAACAGTAACACCGCGCTACTGTAAATATACGCCGTAAGGGTGCCGATACCGACCAGCGCATCCATATTGGCGACGCGAAATTCAATAAAACGGCCTACTGCGGAAATATACTGCCGTCCGATCCAAAAAAGGATCACACTTGCGAAGAGAAAGAGTATCGGGGTAAAAATCTCCATGGGGATAGGGAATGGCGGAATCGGGAAAGCTAACTCTGCGATATCCCATACCATGACAAGAAATACCAACAATGCGAGCGGGAGAGAAAATGCGGTTTTGGAAGCAAGTGATGCAAGTTCATCTAACTTTTTTTGTTTGCTGACCGTAAGTCCGATATGTTCCCGATGATCTTCTGATGCGTCTATCACCACGTCATGGGGAGCGTGCAACACATGTTTATTGTGATGACGGGTGTCGGGAGCTTGATCGGGGATAAGGGCATACCCTAACGGCTGAAGACTGGTGTTCATGTCATTCACCGTTGTCGTCTTTGGGTCGTAGGTAACCCTGGCGGATTCGGCGCCATAACTGATCTCTGCCGCGCTGATGCCCGCAATCTTGGTGAGCCGTCGTTTAATCAGTTGACTGCAACTGGCACAGTGCATGCCTTCTACGGCAAAGGTTTGGGTATAATTGTCAGCGGTCTTCATTGCGGTTAAATGCGACGCTTATCCATTATTTTCATGACTTCATCGATCACTTCCTTCGAGTTGCCTTTTTTTATTTCATCCGCAACACAGGTAACCATGTGGTTTTTCAGAATTTCCTGATCGGTGCTTCGTAATGCCGCCTGAACGGCAAGCGATTGGTTGATCACGTCAACGCAGTAGTTGCCGCCCTCAACCATGGCAATGACACGATCCAGATGACCGCGGGCGATCTTCATGCGGTGGATAATGCGTTGCTGTACGGATTGGTTTCGGGGTATTCCTTTTGGCATAATTCCTCCTTACACCTAAAAATAAGTCTCTTGACTTTTATCCCCCCAGTGGGGATATAATCATCCTACCATGTTTTGACACCCTGTCAAGACACAGAAACAATATGCCGAATCTCTGGATCATTTTTACCACGGGACTTTTCGCCGGCGGACTTACTTGTATGGCAGTGCAGGGGGGGATACTCACCACGGCACTTTCCCGGGAGGAGGAAGAATATCCCCGTATCTCCCGCGGCGTAGGGGTAGCGGTATTTCTCATTGCCAAGCTCATTTCCCATGCCATCTTCGGTGCCGTATTGGGGTATATGGGGTCACTGGTCGGGTTAACGCCCCGGGTTCAGGCAGTAGGCATCGGACTCGCATCGCTTTTTATGGCCGGAACGGCGCTATCGTTTCTTGATGTTCATCCGATTTTCCGCTACTTCGTCATCCAACCCCCGCGTTTTTTGACCCGGTTTATCCGGGGGAGGGCAAAGGCGGGCGGGTTATTCGCTCCGGCAGTTATCGGATTTTTATCCCTCTTTATCCCGTGCGGTACGACACAGGCGATGATGGCACTTGCCGCAGGAACCGGAAGTCCCTGGTGGGGGATGGCGACGCTCGCTGTTTTTGTCTTGGGTACGGCGCCGTTATTCTTTTTACTTGGTCTTTCCATTGATGTGATAAAGGCGACATTGAAAGATAAATTTGGTGTGGTAGCCGCGACCCTGGTCCTCATTCTTGCGGTGGTGAATTTTAACGCCGCGCTCCGCTTATATGGTTCACCGGTAACCATATCCTCCGCAATACGCGGGTTATTTTGTACGGTCACGTTTTGTACGACAAATCCCGCAACAATGGAGCCGACCAAAACTCCGGTTATAACATTTTGGCTCAACGGGTATAAAACGGATAACCCGGTTATTCCCAAAGGAGAAACGATCACGCTTACCCTTGTCAATAAAAGCGGGAGCGGTTGCGTGCAGGCATTCACCATTCCCGCTTTGGGGCTTTCTGAAATCGTGCCGGTGGGACAGGAGAAGATACTGACGTTTCAGGCGCCACCGGAAGGGGATGAGTTGGCATACAGTTGCAGTATGGGCATGTATGGTGGTACGTTTTATCTCAAATGAAAACCACAAAAACCTATCAGATAGCGGGTATGCATTGTGCAAGTTGTGCGATGCTTATCGAAGGGGAACTTGAAGACCGGGGAATTACGGCCCGTTGCAGTTTTGCAAAACAAACCCTTGAAGTTGATGCGCAGGATCCCGATACGATCGACGCGTTTGTGGAAAGCGCGGTTACCGCCGCGGGATATCGTCTGAAAAAATGAGGTGGTAGCGCGTACCCCTACACAAAAAAGCACGCCGGAACGGGAAATAATCATCGGGGTTTACAGATAAACATTGGGTGTTATACTGAGAATCCGAAATAATGGTTTATACAAAGGAGGAAACTTATGACAGACGTAACCGACCAAACATTTGACGCGGAAGTATTACAATCACCGGTTCCGGTACTGGTGGATTTTTGGGCAGTTTGGTGCGGACCCTGTCAGGTACAGGGACCCATTGTGGAAGAAGTCGCCACGGCGATGGGGGAAAAAGCAAAGGTGGTAAAGCTCAATGTAGATGAAAATCCCACAAACGCACAAAAGTACGGGATTATGAGTATCCCGACGCTCATGATTTATAAAAACGGCAATGTAGTAAAACAGTTTATCGGCGTAACGAGTAAAGAGACCTTGGTACAAGAACTCACTCACCAGGCGAGTTAATGGGTACGGGCAAATGGCAGACACACTTTATGACGTTGCTATCGTAGGTTCGGGGCCCGCTGGATATACCGCGGCGCTCTATGCTTCCCGTGCGTTCTTAAAGACACTTGTGCTTTCGGGTATGCAACCCGGCGGGCAACTGACTACCACGACCGAAGTGGATAATTTCCCCGGATTTCCCCAAGGTATTCTCGGACCGACGCTTGTGGGCGATATGAAAAAGCAGGCGGAGCGGTTTGGTGCCGAAGTGCAACAGGCAATGGTAACCTCCATTACTAAGGGAGATGTTTTTACCCTTGCGGTCGGCGATAAAAAGTATCAGGCGAAAACGGTTATTATCGCCACGGGAGCCTCCGCGATGTATTTGGGACTTCCGAGTGAAGAACGGCTTAAGGGGAAAGGTGTCTCGGGATGCGCCACCTGTGACGGATTCTTCTTCCGCGGCAAGGTGGTAGTCGTCATCGGCGGGGGAGACACCGCCATGGAAGAAGCAACATTTCTGACGAAGTTTTGCCCGAAAGTAACCGTGATTCACCGTCGCGAGGAATTCCGCGCCTCGGCGATTATGCTTGATCGTGCAAAGAATGATCCCCGGATTGCCTTTTTGACCAATAAGGTGATTGAAGAGATATTGGGAGAGACGGAAGTGACCGGTATCCGACTCCGTGATACCAAGACCAATGAGGTTGTCGACTACCCGACTCAGGGAGTGTTTCTGGCAATTGGCCATAAACCGAGCACCGCATTTTTGACCGGACTCGTTGACCTTGATGCAAAAGGCTATGTCAACGTTGTGAGATCCCTTTCCCCGTTAGATCCCCAAACTGCCACCAATGTTCCCGGCATCTTTGCCGCGGGCGACTGTGTTGATCCCCGGTATCGGCAAGCAATCGTTGCCGCCGGACAGGGATGTATGGCCGCAATGGATGCGGAAAAATATCTTGAAGGGTTACATCGTTAATTCGTTACATCGTCACATCGCACGGTATGGCACAAAAGATCCAGCTGGAAGTTTCAAAAAAAGAACAGGTGACCGAGAAAGTGTATTTCGTCACCTTCCGTCTTGTTTCCCCGTCATCGCTTTCATTCCGGGCGGGACAAAATATGATGCTTATGATTGCCCCCGGCGTCAATCGTACGATGTCCATCGCAAGCCCTCCTTCGTCACAGGATCATCTCCTCATGGTGCATGATGTGAGTCCCATGGGACCGGGATCGCAATGGACGGTGGGACTCAAGGTGGGGGATACCGCCACGATTGTGGCGCCGACGGGAGGGATCTTATCATTCCTCGATACCCCAAAGCGCAAGGTGATGGTGGCAACGGGAACCGGCATTGCGCCGTTTCATGCCATGATAGTTGACGCGGTCGAAAAGAAAAGTACCGCTCCCATGACACTCTACTGGGGTCAGCGGTATGAACATGATGTCTATTGGAAAGAAGAATTTGATCGCATTGCCGGTGAGGTGCCTACCTTTGCCTGGCGACAAATACTATCCCGTCCCACGCCGGCATGGCAGGGGCTAACCGGACACGTTACCGAACATGTGCTTTCGCAGGAAAAAAATCTTGTCGAATCCGAATTTTATATCTGCGGCAATAAAGCGATGACCGAAGAGGTGAAAGCAACGCTTTTGGATCATAATGTCCCGAAAGAGCAAATCAAAACGGAGCTTTTTTACTAATATAAATATAAATAGTGAGTACATTTAATAGAGGAGGCAATATGCAACAAAATAACCCGTTTGACAATGCGATGCAACAACTCGGTAAGGCGCACGCCGTGCTCGCATCTTCAAAAAAGAAAATAAAAAATATCGATCAGAAAGTCGCGGTATTAAAAGAGCCGCAACGAATCGTCAACGTGACCCTTCCCGTCACCATGGATAACGGGGAACAGAAAATATTTCAGGGGTATCGGGTGCAGTTTAATAACGCCAGGGGTCCCTACAAGGGGGGGATTCGGTATCACCATAACGTCAGCCTTGATGAAGTGAAAGCATTGTCATTTTGGATGGCGATGAAATGTGCCGTGGCAGATCTCCCGCTCGGAGGAGGAAAAGGAGGCATCATCGTCGATCCGAAAGCGCTGTCACAGGGCGAATTGGAACGGTTAAGTCGTGCTTACGGGAAGGCGATAGCTGATCTCATCGGTCCCGATACGGACGTACCCGCTCCCGACGTCAATACCAACGGCGTGATTATGGGCTGGATGGTAGATGAGTACGTGAGTGCCCAAAAGAAGAAGGCAAAACTTTTCGGCACCACATTATCAGCCAAAAATGCAAAACGATTGAAAGGAACATTTACCGGAAAAGCGATAGCAGACGGGGGGAGCGAAGGACGTGAAGAGGCAACGGGGCTTGGCGGCCTCTTCGTTCTGCAGGCTATTATTAAGAAGCTTAAACTTTCCGGCACCCTCACTGCCGCCGTTCAGGGATTTGGGAATGTCGGCTACAATGTGGCGAAGTTTTTGGATGAGGCGGGAATCCGGGTAGTTGCGGTATCCGACAGTAAAGGCGGCATTTATGTTCCCGAAGGCATTAATCCGGCGCTCACCCTCGAGTGTAAGAAGAAAAACGGATACCTTGCCGGTTGTTACTGTTCGGGATCGGTATGCGATCTCAAAAAAGGGAAACAACTGACCAATGATGCGTTGCTTGAGCTTCCCGTTGATATTTTGGTGCCCGCCGCACTCGAAAATGCCATAACAGGGAAGAACGCGGCCAGGATCAAAGCAAAAGTTGTGCTTGAAATGGCCAACGGGCCCACTACGCCAGAAGCGGATACCGTGCTCTATAAGAAGGGTATTCCCGTTATACCCGACATATTAAGCAATAGCGGCGGCGTTACCGTTTCCGCCTTTGAATGGGAGCAGAACCTCAAAGGGCAACATTGGACGAAAGCCCAGGTAAATAAGAAGCTCGCAGGAAAAATGGCGTCAGCCGCCGAAGCGGTATGGCAGGCATCCGTGACTCATAAAACCGACTTGCGAACCGCGGCATTTGTGGTTGCGTTGGAGCGCATTTTAGCTTCAATGGAGTAACGACGATTTGATCCTATAGGATATTTTGCGATACAATAACGCAACAGAGTTGACAATGAGGACTGATGACCCATACTATGGGAATATAAACACTGCCTGATGGAAAGGATGCTGTATGACTGAAGCTATGGAACAACCAATATCGCCGGATGCAAAGCCGGAGAGCGCTATCGGCAAGGCCGTACAAGGCGCGATCAGCGAGGTGCAACGGACGAAGGAAGATTTCTGGGATATCAAACAAAGTATTGATGCCAGGAAAGGTGCCTCCGGTCGGGGAGTGTATTCCCACTATGTCGAGAACATGGACAAAATTATCACGTTCATGTATGCGGGCAAGGAAATGGGATTGGTAGGAAAGGTGATGGAAGTGACGAAAAAAATCGGCGCACGGGTCGAGGCGGCAACCGTCGCCTTTGGCGCTGCGACGCTTGATATCCCATACAATGTTCTTACCTGGTTGCCGAGGAAGATGAGCCCCTTTGGCCCCCCAAGGGATCTGTTTAAACGCATGGCTCTCGGGCGTTTTGACGTCAAGTTGGGGCTTCAGGCAGTAAAGTCCGGGTTTGCCCGCGGCGAAATGGCCTATGCCAAAACGGTACGTACCGGAGCCGAGGCTGTTGTACAGGCACCGGAGATTGCCGTTCGTATGGCAAAGCGAAAAGTCGATCGCGTGGTTGAATGGATCAAGCGTCCGTTTGAAGAAAAAAAACAAATGTCCGGCAAAGCGTAAGTCGAAAGGAGTACCTCTATGGAAGATAAGTTGCGTGCACTGGTGGCTCGGGTTGAAGCTTCGCATCTTTCTCAGCAGGAAAAGGAAGAAATATATGCGGCGCTTGCCGAAGGGCTTCACAGCACGGTTTGGCCCATGCTCATTAAGCACATGCCCAAGGATAAGTTGGACGCAGTAGCGGCAGAAGGCGCCAAGGTTACCATAGAATCATACGGTGAGCTTATCGAAGCGTCCATTCAGGATGGCCAAGCGTTGAAAGAAATTGCGGAAATGATGGATGAAATACTCACCGCCGTCGATGACAAACTCACACAGCAGGGAGTTGCAAAATCCGCATGA
>WBZO01001856.1_pt1 | contig 30494 bp, 45 predicted proteins | sample 5204261 | NCBI WGS metagenome assembly WBZO01 (sample SAMN12412400, study PRJNA552823) | activated sludge metagenome | isolation source: activated sludge from anammox sidestream of wastewater treatment plant... | place: USA: North Carolina | collected 2017-09
CAGCTCGACAGCCAGCTCGACAGCCAGCTCGACAGCCAGCTCTACAGCCAGCTCTACAGCCAGCTCCGCAGCCAGCTCTACAGCCAGCTCGACAGCCAGCTCCACAGCCAGCTCGACAGCCAGCTCTACAGCCAGCTCGACAGCCTCAAAGCGTACTTCCTCACCAACCGATGGGGTTCGCAACATTGGTGCGCCTGGGAGGCCTTTTACCTCTTCGGCCACGAGATCGGCGTCAAATACGACGCCGCTGATATCGCGCTGCTGCTCGAATGGGCGCGCCTTTCGCGGAGTGTAGGCTGGTGGGCGCCGTGGGACGGCATCTGCTTCGTCAGCGACAGGCCGCGTCACGTCAGCTTCGACGCTGAGAAGCGCCTGCACAGCGAAACCGGCAAGGCCGTTGAATACTCGGACGGCTGGGGCGTAAGCGCTTGGCACGGTACGCGCGTGCCGGACGAATGGATATCCGACCGTTCGTCGCTGACCGCGAAGACGGCTTTGACGTGGCCGAATATCGAGCAGCGCCGCGCCGCCTGCGAAATCCTCGGCTGGCACACAATCCTCGCGGAATTGAACGCGCGCACGATCGACAAGGACGGCGATCCGGAAATCGGCGAGCTGGTCGAAGTTGATATTCCGGATGTCGGCAGCGAGCGATTCCTCCGTGTGTTGTGCGGCACCGGCAGAGAGTTTGCCCTGCCCGTCCCACCCGATATGCGGACGGCGATTCAAGCGCAGGCTTGGACGTGGGGCCTCGACGAAACGACGTTCCTCAAACCCGAAGTGCGGACCTGATGAAAGGAAAAACCATGAAGACCTTCGAGAACATCGTCGCGCAAGGCGATATCTACATCACTCGCATTGATGCGCTGCCGGTTGGTGCCGTTCCGGTCGAGCCTGAGAACGGCGTCGTCATCGTCACGCACTCCGAGACGGGACACCATCATGTGATGGACGCGGGCGCCGTAACGATGCACCGCCTGCCCGACAGCATCATGGATTGCTTGCTCGTCGTGAAGGAGCCGACGCCGCTGCGCCATCTCCGCACCCATGACACGCACGAGCCGATCATGTTTCAGCCTGGCACGTACCACGTGCGCCGCCAGCGCGAATATACGCCCGAGGGCTTCCGTCGCGTGGAGGACTGACCCTCCGGTTCGCCGGTGCGCGTCACCGGCATTCCCGAGTGCCAGCAATTTCAGGAGAGAGATGATGGCCCAGATGAGCATCAACACCGATAGCGACAAGGTCGCGATCCACACCTACGTCAGCATCGACGGGGAAGCCACCGTATCAATCCGCGTCGGATCAGGGGCCAGCCTGTTCATGCCGCGTGCGGAAGCCGCGCAGCTTGTCACTGATCTTCAAGCCGCGCTCGGCAAACACGCGGAGGCAGCGGAATGACGAGCCCCTACTTCAACCGCCCGGTTCGCTCGCTCGCAGAAACCAGAGCCGGGATAGAGCGCCGCGTAGCCTACAGGGAATTCCTGTTTGGCGCCTATCGCCCGGCGATGACCGCAATCGCCACGCTCCGCAAATCGGTCGGTGAACTGACCGACGACTACGCCCGCTCAGATGCGGAAGCGATGCTGGCTGACATAGAGAGCAATTTCCGCGCCCGGCTCAATGAACTGGAGGAACGCACATGACGATGCTCCCCATGCCGACGATGATGCTTGAGATACCTGCCCAGCCTTTCCTCGCGCTCCGCCGCCGCCTCCGCATGGAGTGGCGCACCATCACGCGCGGCGTGAGCGAGGCCCGCGCCAGAGCCCACAAGCGCCATGCGGCCCGCGCGGCATTCCTCCGCCGCAAGGCCAGCGAGAAAGCGCGGATGGAGATGTTCATTCGCTGCTGCGCCGCCGAGGGGCGGATCACCATGCGGGAGTTCTTCTGATGCGCGAGCCCACGGATCAATATGAGGCGTGGCGCTGGTGGCGCGACGCGCTCGCGGGTGAGCATCCGCAGCTCACGACCGAGCCCCACCCCGGCTTCTATCGCCGCCGTCTCGTCCGTGGCGGCGTGTGGATCCCGGTCGCAATCTGGATTGAGCAGGAGATCGACCCGGCGACCGGCGAGCTGTCCAGTGATGAGAATCTGGTCTGCCTCGTCAATGGCGAGCCCGCCGACCCGCTCGATACCTGGACCTATTGCGCCGGGAGCCCGATCCCGGAATCCGAATATCGCTACCTGGAGGCGCGGCACAAATGGGCGCGCGCCTATGCGCCCGGCGACCCCTTCGCAGCGCCCGCGCGCAAGATCGATTTCAACGCCCTTCCCGCTGATTTTTGAGAGGACACCATGAGTCTTGCAGACCCGGCCGTTTCAATCGGCCACAATTTCGGCAACGTGCCGACGCCGGAAGCGATTTCCGACTATCTCCGCGAAGCCTATATCGGCGACGTGAAGCGCGCCGAAGAATTCCTCGATGCCTTTGATCGCGTTCCGGCCGAGATCGGCGACGAGGAGACGAACAAGCGCGCCGCCGACTTCGCGAAGAAGATCGCGTCGCACATCAAGGTGCTGGAGGGCGACCACAAAGGCGAGAAGCAGCCCTATCTCGATGGCGGCCGCGCGGTGGACGGGTTCTTCAAGACCCTGATCGACCGGCTCGGCGTCGCGAAGAAGGACGTTGAACGCCGCCAGACGGTCTTCGCGAACAAGAAGGCTGCCGAAGAACGCCGTCGCCGCGAGGAAGAGGCGCGTCTCGCCAAGGAGGCTGCCGATCGCGCAGCACGTGAGGCGCTGGAACGTGCTGCGCAGCTCCCCGCCGACGCTGCCGAAGCCGTGATCGAAGATGCCATCGCGGCTGAAGAACAGGCCGGAGCCGCCGCTGACGCTGCCCAGGCTTCGCAGGCCGACCTCTCGCGCACCCGGACTGACCTCGGTGTCGTCTCGTCGCTCCGCACGACATGGAAGGGCGAAATGGTCAACCGTGACGAGCTCGACCTCGAAAAGCTGCGCCCCTACATCCCGACCGATGCACTCGAACGCGCCATCAATGCCTTCGTGAAGGCCGGCGGTCGCGAGCTTCGCGGCGCGAACATCTTCGAAAACAGCACTGTGGTGAACCGGTGATGAGCGACGCAGCAATCATCGAGCGCCACCACACCAGCTATGTCGCTGGCTGGAAGTTCCGTCCTCAGGCCGAACAGGTGCATCTCGCCGGGCTTGCCGAGGGCGTGGAGTTCGATCTGAAGCCCGAGCCGACGAACCAATACGACCCAAAGGCCGTACAGATCCTCCATGAAGGCCACCATGTCGGCTACGTGCCCCGCGATCTCTCGGCCGAGGTGACGGTGCTGCTCGCTCGGGGCCATGTCATCCGAACGGTGAAGGGCAAGGGCTACACGATCCGGATTTTCTACAGCGAGGAGCCGAGGGCATGAACACTACCGTCAAGGAGCGCACAGAAGCGCAGATGAAAGCCAGGGTCGCCGAGAACAAGGGCGACCTCACCACGCCGCGCGAGAAGACGCCCGTCGAGGTATTGCGCGAGCAGATGGAGCGGCAGAAGCCGGAGTTCGATCTCGTGCTTCCGCCTGGCGTGACGGTCGATCGCTTCGTCCGCACGATCATGACGGCGGTACAGGCCGACCCCGACCTTCTGGACGCAGACCGCAGGAGCCTTTTGCAGGCCGCGATGCAGGCTGCTCAGGACGGGCTTTTGCCTGACAAACGCGAAGGTGCCTTCGTCATTTACAACACCAAGACGAAGATCGACGGCAAGGAAGTCTGGATCAAGATGGTCCAGTGGATGCCGATGATCCGCGGCGTCATCAAGAAGGCCCGCGAGGGCGGCGAGATTGCCACGCTTTCGGCGCGCGTCGTCTACGAAAACGATGCGTTCGAATATGTTCTGGGCGATGACGAGCGCATCGTCCACGTTCCGACACTCAAGGAGCGCGGCAACATCATCGCCTGCTATGCCATTGCGCAGTTGAAGGACGGAGAGCGCGAGCGCGAAGTCATGACGGCGGAAGACGTCGCCGCCGTGCGCAGCGCCAGCCGGTCGAAGTCCGGCCCCTGGCAAGGACCGTTCGAAGCCGAGATGTGGCGCAAGTCCGTTCTGCGCCGCCTCATCAAGCGGCTCCCGATGACGCCGATTCTCGAACAGATCATCAACCGCGATGAGAGCCATTACGAGTTCAAGGATGGCAACGGCGTGAAGTGGTCCCCGCGCCCGGCCATTGATGCCCCACCCGCGCCGACGCGCGCTGACTTCGCTGCACAGCCTCATGTGCAGGTCGAGGAAGGCGAGATCGTGGAGGAAGCGCAGGCTCACGAGAATGAGACTGCGGATGGGGAGGCGCAAGCCGAAGACTTCGAAGCGCCCGAGGCTCCGTCGCGAACGGACGAGCAGCTGTCCGAAGCCGAGATAACGACGCGCGCATGCGAGCGAGCGCCACAGCATCTCCGAACGGCGGCGCAGGTTCAGAAGTGGCTCGATGGCGATTTCCGGGCGGCGGCGCGGGAAAACCATCTGTCCAAAGCGCAGATCGCGCGCGTCGAGAAAGTGGCTCACGAGCGCATCGCCGCTCTGGAGTCTGAGTAATCGAAATCGCGCCTGCGTATCTGGCGCGGAGAGGCGGCTACCAGTGCAGGGATGACCATCTTGTGAGGCTGCGCAGTGCCCGATGGTCTCAGGCCGCCTCTTTCAATTCAGGAGATAATGATGATCGACCTCAAGCCCTTCTGCAGCACAGATGAATTTCGCCCTACGCTCATGCAACCATGGTCGCGGGGAGCGTACACATACGCCACCAATGGCCACATCCTCGTCCGTGTCGCCCGGCGTGACGACGTGCCGGAGAACGAAGAAGCTCCGGATGTGGAAAAGACCGTGGAGAAAGCGCGCCTCGATGAGGCGTCTTTCGTGCGCTTGCCCCTGATCGATCTCCCGCCGGAGGAAAAATCCGAGTGTCAGGCTTGCGAGGGTCGAGGCACAGAGCACGATTGCCCGGACTGCACTTGCGACTGCGAAGTGTGCAACGGCAGTGGGGAGGAATCGTCCGACCTCAACTCATCCGTCGGCCTGTTCGGTATTCCGTTCGCCATGCGCAATGCCCGGCTCATCCTGTCGCTCCCCGGCGTCGAGATAAGCCGCCCCCAAGGGCATCTTTCACCAATGCCATTCCGCTTCGAGGGCGGGATCGGCATGAGCATGCCGCTTAGCAGTCCACACATGCGCCACATCGAAGTGGAGATCGCAGCATGACCGCCCGCCGCAAGCTGACCACGCTGGACAAGCTGAAAATCATGGTGGCTCAGGCCGTGTGCCCTGATTGCGGCGAAAAGCTTGGCAGCCTCGACGATTGTGAGTTCGATCATGTGCACCAACTTGCGATGGGCGGCGCGGACGATCTCGAAGGCATCTTCGCCAAGCACATCAAGTGCCACAAGCGCAAGACAGCGCGAGACGCAGCAGCGCGCGGGAAAGTCAGGCGGCTGACGAAGAAGGAATCGGAGTTCAGATCGCGGCTCTTGGCAAAATCAGAAGATCACGCGCGCGTGAGCAAGTGGCCGACGCGCAAGATGCAATCGCGGGGCTTCCAGAAGCGCGAGGCGCGGCCATGAGGGTTCTGATCGGCTGCGAGACTTCCGGCGTCGTTCGTCGGGCATTCGCCGCACGCGGGCATGACGTGTGGTCTGTCGATCTTCTGCCGAGCGAGGATCGCAGCAACCGGCACATCATCGGCGACGTGCGCGATTATCTGGATGAGGGCTGGGATCTGCTCGCCGTCATGCACCCGCCTTGCACACGGCTTTGCAACAGCGGCGTGCGCTGGCTCCATGTGCCGCCGCCGGGGCGCACGAAAGAGGAAATGTGGGCGGAGCTTGAGGAAGGTGCAGCGCTCTTCTCGGCGTGCTGGAACGCTCCAATCGAGCGCATCGCGGTCGAGAATCCGGTGATGCACAAGCATGCGAAAGAGCGCATCAAGAATTATCAGCCGGCCTCACAAACGGTTCAGCCGTGGTGGTTCGGTGATCCGGCGTTCAAGGCAACCGGCCTCTATCTCCGCAACCTGCCGCTTCTCGTGCCTACCAACAGGCTGACGCCGCCGAAGCCAGGAGCGAGCGAGCACAAGGCCTGGTCGAAGGTTCACCGCGCGAGCCCCGGCCCCGACCGATGGAAGTCTCGCAGCCGAACCTATCCCGGCATCGCTGAGGCGATGGCCGATCAATGGGGCGGCTATGCATTGGAGCAAGCAGCATGAAGATGCAATCACGGAAATTCGAGAGGGCGAGATGAACATTGATCCGAAGGCGCTGGAAGCGGCAAGGGCGGCAGAGAGTGCAAAGCGTGAGGCTCTTGCGTTGGCGCGGGAATTATACTCCCGCTGGTTCCGAGACGCCGCCCCGCATTGGGAACCGTTCTCCGATGTTTGCGGGCTCATATCGCAAATAGACAACATGACGGCTGGCATGGGCAAAAAGCTAGACGCCCAAGCCGCAGAGATAGAGCGGTTGAAACGGGCGCGGCGCCCGTTCAACGATGCGTTCGCAGAGCGCGTCATTGATGCGCAGGTCAAAGAGATCGACCGTCTTCACGCAGCGCTCGCGGCAGAGCGCGCGAAAGCTCGTGAGGCGTCTGAAATCGCGCTGGAGAAGATGCGGGCGGCGTTGGAAACCATTGCCGAAAGTCATGATGCAGGACGCCATGATGGGTTGCCTGAGCCTTGCCCTGCACACGATGCAGATACTATGTGGGCCATTGCAACCCAAGCACTAGATGCCCTCACCACACAGGGAGGCGGGGAATGAAGCGCCGCAAGCTCAACGCAGACCCTGACATCGCGCTGCGCCAGTTGGCAAACGACTTGGCGGCGGAGAGCATCGTGACCCAGGCGCTCAGCCGGTACATATACCAGATCGTCGAATTTGTATTCGATGACTCCATCAAGCCGTTGAAGGACGAAAACGCGAAACTGAAAGCGCGAATCGCCGAGCTGGAGGGTGGAGCCGCACAGGAGCGCGAAAGGGACGACTTCGCCGCGTGCAAGGAGGAAAACGGAGACGAGATGTGTGACCGATGTGACTGCTGGAAGCAAACGCGGGCTAATTGCTCATGACCACACCATCCGATCTCATCGAAGAAGTGGTGCGGGCTTTAGAGCCAGCCGCTTTCCGTTCGTGGCAGGAAACCTTTAAAGTTGTGATCAGCGATGGTGGGTCCGACAGACAAGCGAGGATTATCGCTGATAACTCGATGGCCGGAACCACAATAGCCGAGGCACGGGAGCGCGCTCGCATAGCCGCCGCTGTCATCATCGAGGCGTGTGCGAAGGTGGCGGAGGATGAAGCCATCCATGGAGACGGCGAACTCTGGATTGACAATAAGATCGCGGAAGGCATCCGCGCCCTCGCACATGCAAAGCCGGAGGAAGCGTAGATGATCAGACCTATCCTATTTTCGGGGCCGATGGTCCGGGCGATCCTCGAAGGCCGGAAGACACAGACGCGGCGGGTGTTGAATCCTCAAATTGTTTGCTTGCCCGGCATCACGCCCACGTTCTCGTGGGGAAAATTCTCCGGCCTATTTCCCGATGATTGGTTCGGATACGGCAACGAGATTGACGGCGGCTTGCCATATCAGCCCGGCGATATTCTGTGGGTGCGGGAGACGTGGCAGTACTATGACTGGACCGAGGACGGCGAGCCGTTCCTGCGCTTCCAAGCAGACGATGCAAGGGCGTTAGTGCGACCAACGGAGGATTGGGCGGACCGCATCGATGATATCTGGTATGACTTATCCCAAACCGCGAACGGCCAGACCGACAACCGCGCATCTGATCGGCGGTGGCGTCTGGGTATCCATATGCCCCGCTGGGCATCGCGCCTCACTCTTGAGGTGACGGGAGTTCGCGTCCAACGGTTGCAAGATATCAGCTGCGGCGATGCGATGGACGAAGGGTGCCCATTTCCAAACATGGCAGCCGGGCCAAATCCATGCGACTGGTTTGCCGACCTCTGGAACAGCATCAACGAGAAGCGTGGCTTCGGCTGGGGCTCAAACCCGTGGGTCGCCGCCATCTCCTTCAATGTTCACAAGCAGAACGTGGACGCGCTTCTAGCCGCCCGCTCTACCGGGGAGGAGTGAGTGATGGATAGGCCCCTCACCATTGGCGACGTGATGAGCCGCTTGCCTGTCAAGGTGAGCGAGCGCACCCTTGGTAAGGGAGAGGTCGAGAGTTCAATCCTCTCCAACAGCACCACCATTTCCCAAGGTTTCCGGCCACATACCGCACATGACGCCCGAGCGCTCCCTGCCGCTCGAAGCGGAACGCCGCGAGAACATGACCCTGTTTTGCGTCTTTACTAGGGGAAAATCCGGGGAAACTGTTCGCGGGGTGTTCACGGCGCGGTTGCCCATGCCCGCCAAGCCTCATCGCGGCCCTTGAGCAGCACGAGCAGGTCACGCAAGCGGCGCTGTCCTTCCGCATCGAGGATCACGGCGTCGCCCTCTCCTGCGGCGAAGACAGGCAGCGGGCCATAGGCCACGGGACCGCAAAGCTCTGGCGGGCAAGGACGCGCGATCGGAACCGGCACCTTGATCTGCACCGTCTCGACCCGGACCCTATCGGCACAGGCCGCGAGCCCGAGGCATAGGATGGCGGCGAGGAAGGGCCTCATCGGAACGTCTCGCGCATGAAGGCGTTCATCTGGTCCGCGCCGGGGCCTCGCAGCACCTCACGCGCGCGTGACCTCTCCGTCTCGTCCAGCCGCCCGCGCGCAGCATTGGCCGCCGCCGTTTCCCGCTCTGTGGCTTCTCTCGCGGCCCGTTCTGCCACCTCATTGGCCTGAGCGATGCCGGTTTCGAGCGCCGAGACATTCTCCGTGCACAGCCTGAGTTCCGCGGCGCGTTCTGCGAGCCCCACCGTATGCCCCCGATTGTAGGCCCGGTCATTGACGAGCCACGTCCATGCCAGCAGCACGACAATGCAGGCGAGCGCGATCTTGACCTGCGGGGAGAGGCCATTGATCCAGTCTGCGAGCCCGCGAACGAGCCCCGCGGCGAGTTTCCACGCGAAAAGGATTGCCGTCATTCCTTCTGCCCCTGCTTCACAAGCCGGAGCACGAGGCCGAGAAACGCAAGGCCGGAGACATAAGGCAGGAGATCGGCGGGCAGCGCCGCCTTGAGTTCGGCTGGCATCTGCGGCCACACGATAGGCAGCACAGTGATGATGCCGAAGATCCAGGTCGAAAACCATTTCCAAGCGTCGCGTGCATCCTCGACAAGATGCGATTTGAGCCAGTCCATGTCGTCACCCTTTCAGCATGCGCGCGGCCATCTCACGCGCGCGTGATGGTGTCTGTTTTGCCCACAGGCTCGCCAGCATCCCGTCATGTGCGGCCTGCCAGTTGCCCGCCTTGATCGCGGCGAGCGTGTTTTTGAAGCCGAGCAGCCCGGAGGTGCCGAGTTGGAACGCCATCTCGTAAAGCACCCGCTGGCGGGCGTCGGAAAGCGTCTCGACCCATGGCAGCGCGCCCCGGACCTCTGCGACCTTCTTCTCGATGTCGTTTCGAAGCAGCACCTCGGCTTCGTCTCTCGAAATGCCGGAGCCGGGCCGTGAAGGATCGACCAGACGGCCATAGCCGATGGTCCAGAGGCCGAGGCTGTCCTTGTAGACCTGCGCCCGGAAGCCCTCATTGATGCGCAGGCTTTGCGCCAGTAGCTCGCGGTCGAAGTCCGTCACTCGAAGAACCTCACCTTGATCGTCGCCCATGCAAGACCGAGCACGGTGACGACACCAGCAACCCATTTGGCAAAGGCGACGACGCCGGATGCCGTGCGCCACGCCTGCACGAGATCGGCCACATCGGCCCGTAGGCTGACAATCTCGTTGTTCAGCTTGTCCACGTCCGCTCGAAGGAGAGCGATCTCAACGTCCTGTTCAGCCATTCGAGCCCCCATGGTCCTTTCTGATCAACTTCCGAACACGATGGCGGTCACGATAGGTGCATCCTCGGTGCGCGTGGTCGCGCCGTCCTGTGTCTTGATCGTGACCGGGAAGCCACTTGTCGTGATAGAGGCTGGAGCCCCGATGGCGGCAGAGGTAGATTGTCTGTCTGTCCTCAAAGAGCAACTCACCATGATTGCGTAATTGGCATTCGCCATCGCATTGGCAAAATTGACGGTGTAATTGCCCTGACTCGGGCGAGCCACGGAGGCGACGTTATAGCCCGCGATGATGTTGCCGGTGGCACCGTCGAAGCGGACCCATGCCTTGGCGACCGCCGGATGATATTTCAGGCCCGCCGCGTCGGGATATCGATCGGCCGTTTCCGCCTTTACCTGCGCCGTCGTCGCCTTCTGGACCGCCCCCGGCGCGGAAGTCGAGGCCGCGGGCTTGTTGGTAGTCACGTAATAGGCGACACCGTCGCACGCAATTTGGGCGAACTCGCCCTGCGAAAATGTATACGCGCTCAGCCCCGGCACCCCGTTTACAGCGAGGTTCGCCGCTGGGGATGAAATTACATTGCCGCCGACATAATCTTCGACGTCGGCGTTCCACCCATAACCTGCTGTAGCCGCATCAAGCAGCACCCCGGTTTTCCCTGTAGCGATGAAAATATTCCGTGTCCCTCGGCCAGCGGCCGTAAAGCTGAAATCGGTTGCTCTTCCAAGTAAGCGAATCCTCCGTGTCAGATTGCCAGACCCATCATCGACAATATCGGCCCCGAGCGATTTATAAGCCGCGTCCTTGAGCCCGAACGGCGAGAACACCATCCAGCGCGTATTCGTCGCGTCGTATTTGCACCAGTAATAGGCGTCCTTGACCATCGCGCCGGAGGCAATCGGCGTTCCATTGAGATCCACCAGCGCCTTCGCGCCAAGGCCGCCGACATTGAGCGTCGGGCTTGCGCCGCAAGTCGTGTGGAGCTTGAAGCAGACGAAGCGGCCTTCATAAAGCGAGGCGTCCGGCCTGTAGGTAGTGACAGAATAGGCCGTTGACGTGCCGGTCGTTACCGTGTCGCTGTCAATCGAATCCGTGATCGTGCGGAGGAAATACGCGCTGTACGGAACTGTGACGACGCCACCCGCCGTGAAGTTGACGAGCGAGCCGCCGTTCGATGACGACTGAACCGTGTCACGTGAGAGCTTGTTCGGCGTGCCAGCGGTGAAGGTGCCGACGCCCAGCTCGAATTGTGTCGTATTCGTCGGGTTGTCGGCGATCAGGTAATAAACCGGACTTCCGCTCGGAAAGGATTCCGCGAAGGAAAAGAAGCCCGGCTCATTCCCGGCAAGCGTGATCTGGCCCGTGCCGGTCGTGAGGGTCGTTTCCTTCACCCGGTCGGCAATAAGCGGTCGTGCCATGCTATAGGCTCTCTCTGATCTGATAGGACTGCGAATAGAGATGGGGATGGGCGGCAAGGATCGGGTTGAGCTTCGAGATGCGGCCAAGGATCGAGCAGGTCGAGCAGGCTGCGAAGTCCTTGACGACGATCACCTGAGACGACACGCCGGTCAGGCGCTGCATTTCCCGCGCGGTCAGAATGTCGTCGGGCGTCAGCGCATCGAAGCCGAAGGCGAAATTCCGCTGCCTTGGTTTTGCGTCCACAAACTCGGCACCCGAGCGGCGCGAGGCCGTGACGGTCGAGAGGTCATCCCAAACGTCGCTGTCGCCGTAATTGATGTTGCAGGATGGCTGCCACAAAGGCCCAGCCCATGCCCGGCCCGTATCGGCATAGGCGGAGGTGAGCACATATTCGAAGCGCCACCAGCGGGCGGAGATGGGCGATGGCAGGCGATAGATGTGATAGCCGTAGCCATTCGCAAGCCCGATATCGACGGCGCCGCTGTCAAATGTCGCACCGCTTCCCGCCGTGCCGGATGCCGCATCGAACATGTGTCGTACCGTGCCGGTTGCGAGCGTCGTGTCGCGTGGGAACACCAGCGCCACAAAATCAATCGGCTTATCGGAGCCGAAGTCCGCCTGCCCCCAGCCGCCCGGCGAAGCGACGCGCCAGCGCTTGCCAACGCGCGGGTCCGCGACATTGACAATGTCGTTCGTGCCGACGCTCGATGAGGCCAAAAGCGTGGTGGCGAGCGCGTCGATATGGTTGATATAGGAGAAGGTCAGCCCCACAAGCGCAACTCCGTTTCCTGCCGGTCCGCATCGAGCGAGCGCCCGATGACGATGAAGTTCTTGCCGTTGCTCAAGCCGAAGCGCGGATAGGTGACATTGACGCAATCGCCGAGATTGATCGTCATGCCGATGCGCTTGACCGAAATACGGATGATCTCGCGTTCAACGCCGAACAGGGCTTGCAGGGCGTCGGCGACCGCCTGCGCCTCGGTTTTGTCCGCGAGTTGCGTCACCAACACCGGCGGGTCGAAGGCCATCGGGTGGCGCACCTGGAGCGTGCTCGATGATGCCGTGACGATGCTGTAAGGCTCAGCGAGCGTTTGCCGCATCGTGTCCGTGACCGTCACGTCGAGATCTTCGCCGCGCTGGATGGTGTAATTCGGCGCATAGCTCACACGCTGACGCCAGCGCGGGATGGGCTTCTGTTCCGGCTCGATGTTGAGGATGTCGAAAGTGTCGAGATATTTGTCAGCGTCAATCGTCTTCGGGTCGCGGATGCGGCCAGCGCGGATCTTGCCGTCAATGGCGGCACCCCACCAGCCGCCGAGCGAGCCCAAGAGGCTGCTGATGACCTGCGCCGTGGTCGGCACGTCGTTCGCGCTGATATAGAGGCCGGCACCGCTCGATGAGCCGACGGCATCGTGGAACGACGCCGTATCGACCAGCGCCATGTCGATTTCGGTGCGCGTCTCAAGAATGCGGATCGCAATGCCTTCGATCGTGTCCACATAGACGCCACCTGTATTGTCACCACGCATATCGACCGTGACGACGCCAGCAGGCGATGAGCCGAGCTTGAGCATACCTTGTGCTTTGCATGTCGCATATTTCGAGACACCGACGCTTGCTGCAACGAGCGCGGCATAATCCGCCACATCGCCGCCCGTGCCGACAGAGGTGTCAAGCGTCAGCATCCCGCCGCGATCCTTCACCGCGTCGATGGCTTTGATCGCGCCGTCATGCACCTGATAGATGAGGTTGAGCGGGTCGAGGAACACAGGCGAGACGTTGAACACCGCGCCATAGCAAAGCGGCTTCGGCTTGCCGATGAAATCCGCCGTTCCGTCAGCCCCGCCCGTGCCGCCATAGAATGTCGGCTGGATGGGCAAGTCGAGCGAATAGACCTGATCCTGCACAGCGAGCGAGGTCTTGTCCTCGCCTGCCTGCCAGCCGGTACCAAGCATCGAGGCGATGACGACGAAATCCGCATAGTCGCCCATGTAAGGGCCGAAGCGAACTGTCACACCCCGCCCGTCAATCGAGAGCGTCTTCGTGAGCTTGTCGAACTCGCCATCCGAATTGATGAAATCAATCAGGCCGAACTGACGCTGCACCCGGCGCTCGTCTTCCGGATAGAGCGGCGCCATCGCCTCCATGATGAGTGGCGAGACGGCGCGGCCATCGTAAAAGACGTTCGCCCGGAAGCGATCATTGGGCTCGCCGATCCAGTCGCGGTCGGCATAGCGCAGATCGGCGAGGCCGCCCGCGACCTCGGCGCCAATCGGAAACGAGGCAATCTCACCATCGCCGATCGTCTCGATGCCGCCTGACGATGTATCGCCCCCCTGAAGCGCCGTGATCTCGATCAGATATTGGCCGGGATGGTCGGCACTGCGAATGAAGGTGAGATCGAAAACGCCGAAGGTCTTGAGCACACCAGCAGCGGGGCTTGCCGCAATGCCGTCCAGCGTCAGGAGCGCGCCGCCCGTGGCGACAGGAACGCCCGCCGCAGGCGAAGCAGCGACGCCAGCAGGAGCGGCCCTCGCCCCGCCTCGCGCAACCAGATTGCCCGCAGCCGGACTTGCCGCAACACCAGTGGGCGCAACGATGATCCGCAGCGTGACAGAGAGCGTGCCCGCAGCCGGGTTTGCCGCGACGCCAGCAGGCGCAGCCCTTGCCCCGCCCTTTCCGGTCAGGGTTCCCGCTGCTGGTGCGGCCGCAACGCCGGTCAAGCCCACCGTGACGCCTGTAATGGCATCATAGGTGATGACGATGATGCCTTGAGCACCGGCGCCAGAATACACCGTTCCAGATGCGTTATAGCAAGCCACGCCACCACTACCGGCGCCATAATTGCCGCCGTTTGCAGTGTAAGTATTACCTAAGCCCGATACCGACGACCCACTACCGCCGCCAGAACCCGCCGTCCCGCCGACCGTCGCTGTCCATTCCGACCCATTCCCACCGGCGCCAGATGGATTTCCTACCCATCCCCCTGAGCCACCCGACCCAGCGTCGCCTGTGCCGCCGCTACTACCTGTTGCATGTACGTTGTCGTCAGCGCTCGCGTTTCCGTTACCATTCGGCCCAGCCGCGCCGCCACCGCCTGTCGAAAGAACGTTACCAGAGCCAGACAGAGTGATGGAGCCGGAATTGCCACCACTGAATTTAATGGAGCCGACGCAGGATGATGCCTGCCCACCGATCGCGCCGGTAAGATTCGAGCCACTTACGGCAGTACCACCCTTGCCGCCAACAGCACCAACTGAGGATGTAGAAAGACTGGTCCCGCCGAACCAAGTATCTCCACCATTATTACCGGAAGATGTTCCGTTCGTAGTTCTGGATACAGACGCGCCTCCAAGTGCGACGTTGTACGAAACTAGCGAGCCAGGAACTAGAGATAGATTTTGAACACTTGCGTATGCAGCGCCAGAGCCACCAGTCGCACGAGTATCAACGCCGTTAGCCTGTCTGCTAACTGCGCCGCTACCACCCCCGCCAATACACTCGATGGTGTTATTCGCGCTGTTCCAGTCAGCCGGGACCGTCCACGTCCCCGCACCCGTCGTCGTGAGGAAAATGACGGTCAGCGCCATGATCAAATCCGGATGATCGCGTTCGACGAGTCCGGCGCCGGGAATGTGATGATGAAATCGCCGCCGCTCGAGGTCTTGTCCGCGCCGAAGTCGTAGACGCCCACAGCTTTGTTGGATTTCGACGAGTTGTAGATCAGGCAGCCCCGCGCCGTCGTCGAAACGGCCGAGATGGTGAGGTCCTGAAAGTCGGCGCAGGCCACCGTGCCGGAAAGCACAGGCGTGAGATTCGTCAGCGCGTAACCGCCAACCGTGACGCCAGCGGCCTCGTTCGTCGCGGAATAGCCCGTCGTCGCGGCTCCGAGCGTGGCCGACGATGTATAGAGCGCGAGCTTGAATGTGTCGCCGCCCGCCGCCGCGAAATTGTGCGTCGCCGTCAGAAGTTCCAGCCGGAATGAGGAACAGATTGCAGTCGTGATCGCCATGTCAGAGGCTCCTTACGGCTCGGGCGAGTTCGGGATGCCCCGCCTCGGTCAGAAAATTGATGATGGTGGTCCGGTCGCTGATGATCGCGTTGCGCATGTAGCCGACAAGCAGTTCCCGCACCCGCGCCCGATAGGCCATGGCCTGCTGGCGCAACGGCTCCGGCGCGGATTGCGAAACGGCAAGCAGCTTGTTCAGCGCGATCTCGGCCCATTCTTCCGGCGTCAGCCCGCGACGGTCCGTCGTGAAAACGCTCACGTCGCCAGGGAGGACCTTGGCGGCAACACCCTCAACTTGCATTTGAATGTTCCTGTTAAGCCGCAGCCTGCGAGACGGACAGGTAAAGGCTCAGCTTGCTGACCATCTTGGAAATCTCGGCCTTCACCTCATCGAGCTTTTCCGCATTGCTCTGCGATGAAAGCTGAATCGCCCGCGTGACCTGATCGCCAATGGATTCCTGCGAGCCGAGCGTCTGCCCCAGCGCCGCAAGGCTTTGCGTGATGTAGGATTCGACCGATGAGAAGCCAGCCGTCGAGCCGTAGTTCTGACGCGCAATGCCGAGATAGGATTGCGCCGCGTTCGTCAGCGCCCCGGTCTGGCTCAGATCGCCATTTTCGACCGCCGACAGAAGATCGTTGAACTGCTTTGCCGCCGCTGCCTGCTTTGCCAGAGGCGACAGGCTCGACGTGTCGGAAAGCGCCTGCGAGGACAGAAAGCCCGTGATCCCTTGCAGCGCCATGCTGACATTCTGATAGCCGGTGAAGCTGTAACCCGCGACGATCTCGTCAAGCTGCTTCTGGCGTACGGTTTCGAGCTTGGTCAGGAGGCTCGTCGAAAGGCCGAGATCACGCGCTTTCTTGTCGAGATCGTCGAAATTGTCGTTCACCGCCTTGAGCGCTGCGGTGAGCGGATCAACCGTATCCGCCGTCGCATCGAGGATGCTTTTCACCAGCGTCAGGTTGTCAACGATTTCCTGCGCCGGGCCGCCACGGTTCAGCACCTTTCTCACGTCTTCGTTATCGACGCCGGTGATCTGCCTGGCGAGCGCCTGCACCATGAAGTCCAGCGCCTTCTGCGCGCCTTCCTCGCTGTTCGCAAAGGTCGCGGAGTTCGCACCCTGACGATTGTTGACGCTGATCCCAGCCGAGCCGACGCCGACGACGATGCCGTCACGCGAGCCGACTTTCGCATAAGCCGCTTCCGGCCCCGTGCCGCCAGTGAGCGCGATGATCTGCTGCTGGATGGCGAGAAACTGCTCGGCCAGCGCTTTCGACGCATCCATGTTCTGCTGGCTGGTCTCATCCGGGCGGCCCGTGATGGTCTTGCCGAGCGTGCCGGTCCGGAGATCTACGCCGGTTTGCGCGAACATGTCGGACGGCTTGGAATTTCCGAACAGACCGCCGAGAGCGGAACCAAGGAAGCCGCCCGCAATAGCGCCAAGCGGCCCCCCCAAAGAGCCAAGCATGGAAAGCGACCCGCCAAGCATGGAGCCGCCAACCGAGCCGATCGTTGAAGCACCCATGTTGATCCACGGGTTCGAATTGCCAAGGCCGAACAGGTTCGCCGCGATACCGCCGATTGCTCCATAGCCAAGGTTGCCGAGGGCATTGGAAAAGCTCGTGCCAAGGCCGGTCAGCGTCGGCATGCTCGCCGCGCCGCGCACGCCGCCTGTCAGCGTTGACAGGCCGAGCGCCTGTCCGACTGCGGATGTGCCAAGCCATGATCCAGCGCCATAAAGCGACTGGCTGAACAGTCCGCCATCGAGCAGCCCGATCAGAGAACTGCCAATGCCGCTGAGCGATCCGAGATTGCCGACCGCGCCCGCCACGCCGCCGGGCTGCGCAATGCCGAACATGCCTGCATTCGCCCCGATGATGCTCGCCACCACCGGCATGATGATGCGGGCCTTCAGGAACTCTGCGGCGATGTTGGCGACGAGCCGCTTGGCTCCTTGCAGCGCACCATCCCACAGGTTCTTGAACATGCTCTTGCCGCCCTCTTGGGCGTTGACAAAGCCGTCGATTAGGAATTGTGAAATGTCATCGCTGATCTTCTCGGCCTTCTTGAGCACATCGTTCCAGAATCGGGCCTGCGCGTCGGACATGCGCGACTTGTCCCACATGTCGAGCAGCTTCTTGCCGGTGCCTTCCGCCACCGTGCCGTATTTTTCGACGAGCTCGTTGATCTGCTTCTGCCGCTCAAGTTCGTCCTCGGCGGCCTGACGCGCCACAGGATCGGTGATCGCCGCGATGCGGGCCTTTTCGCCGGATTCCCAAGCCTTCGTTTCAGCCGACTTGACGGCCTGCAGGTCCTTGATGCGCTTCTGCGCTTCAATGGTGCGCTTGATATAGTCCTCAAGCTCCTTGCGCTCGGCAGCGGTGAATTTCGCGCTGAGAGATTGCGTCTTGGCGAGCAGCGCCAGCGCGTCCTCTTGCGCGAGGATCGCCGCTGGCCCCTTCTCGTAAGCCGCGACCAGCGCCTCTTGCGCCGTCGCCTCGGCCTTGACTTGCGCGAGCTTGGCCTGAAAGGCTTTCTGCGTCTCTGTCAGCTCGGGCGTTATTTTCTTCGGCGTGCCCTTGAAGGCAAATTCGCTGAAATCGGCAAACGAGTTCAGATAAGGCGCGCCCGCATTGGACGGATAGACCTTGTCCGCCTTGTTCTGTGCCGCCTCGGCCTGCGCATACCAGGCCGCCACCTCCTCGCCGCGTCCGGCAACGATTTGCGCCGTGCCGACCGTAAACCATTTTTCGAGAACCTTCAGGACGGTCATCATGCCGTCGCGCTTGAAGATCTCGGACAGCGTGCCAAACATCTGGACCATGGTCCCGAGATTTTCGGCCAGCGTACCGAACCCCTTTGCCAGCGCCCTGACGCCGCTCGCGAAATCCTCGCTAGCCACAATCTTGCGAACACGCTCAAGCGTCTCGCTCATCTCGCTCGATGCGCCGCTCGTCTGCACCATCTTGCCGATGGTCAGCTCAAGCTCGTTGCGGATGCGCAACAGGCCGTCGCTGAAGGTCGCGGGCATGCTGTCGGCCTCGTCGCGCAGCTTTCCGGCCTGAGAGATCAGCGCCTTGAACATCACGTCTGAGGTGATCTTGCCCTGCTCGCCGAGCTTGCGCAGCTCGCTGGTCGAGACGCCAAGCCCTTCGGCCAAGGCCTGCGCGACGCGCCCGCCCATCTGGATGACGCTGTTGAGGTTCTGGCCGCTCAGCTTGCCGTTGGCCATTGCCTTGGAAAGTGCATCCTGCACGGCGGCGGCCCGTTCGGCCTTCGCGCCGGAGACGACAAGCGCGTTGTTCAGCGCTTCCGTGTAGTCAAGCTGTTCGCGGGTGTTGTAACCCAGATCCTTGAGCGCCACGCTGTTGAGCAGGAAGCTTTCGGTGGTCGTGTCAAGGCTCGAATAGGTGCGCCGGGCGATGACGGCGATCCGGTCCATGACCTCCGCGCCGCGCTGCTGCGAGCCGACCGCCACGTTGACGCGGGCCGACATATCGGACCATGCGTCAGAGAGATGGATGATTTCGCGGGCAAGCATCGCCCCGCCCAGCGCAATGAATGTGCGCTTGAGCAGCGTCGCGGCGGAATCGAGGCTCTGCATCGACTTCCCGGCCTTGGCCGCCGCATTGCCGGATGCCTCGAACTGCTCATTGAGCCTGGCCTGCACCTTGGCCGCGCGGTCAGCCGTGATCGCGCCCTTCTCGACCGCCAGCATGACCTTGGCCGTGTCGCGCTCGTAGCGCTGGAGCGCGCGGGCGCCGGGATCAAGAGCGCCTTCGAGCTTCCTGAAGCTGTCAGCTGCCCGCTTCGTCGCGCGGTCCATCGTGCCGGTCGTGGCCTCGACGATGCGGCCAGCATCCCGCATGTTCTGCTGGAAGCGGTCGAGTTCGGCGGTAAGCTGGACTGACAAGCCCACGTCTTCAAGCGCCATTCCGCTACCTCTTGCCAGCCATAGCCATCAGTCCCCGAACCTTCGCCTCAACTTCCTTGGGCGACGGATCGGGCTTGTTCTTGCTCTTGTCGTCCTTGCCGCCGTCACCGAATGGCGACGTGACCTTGACGAAATCGATCTTGCCGTTGAGCGCCAGACAAATGAACGGGATCGGGGTCCGCATCGCGTCGGCGTGGGGCCAGCCGAGCCAGCCCGTCGCCTTCGCATAGAGATCGTCCCACCATTCATCCAGCGTCAGGCGTTTCCCTCGGATTTTTCCTCAGCCGCCTCGTCCGCCTTCTTCTCCTCGGGCTTCTTGCCGCCCGCGAGAAGCAGGCTCAGGAACGCGACAAGCCCCTTGATGTAAGCGTCGCGGTCAGCCTTCCAGACGCGCTCGGCAAACTTGTCGGCCTCGTCCTGATCCTCGAATTCGAGCCCGGCACCTGCCGCAATCACCGCCGCAATGGCGTCAATGTCGAGGTCGTTGCAGCGCCGGAACGCAGGCAGGAGCCCGCCCAGTGCGACATTGACGCGGCGCACGGCGGCGAGCGTCGGATTGAGCGTATAGGTCGTCGCGCCGATCTTCACAGTCGGGAAATCGGCAGAAATCGTTTTAGCCATGGGTCTGTCCTTGATCGGGGATTATCGGGTTGGGGCGGCCAGACCCCGATAAAACCAGCCGCCCCGCTCGCGCGCGCGAGATCAGACGGCGGCGACTTCCACCGGAACCGAGTTGATGCCGATCTGCACCGAACGCCGAACCATGTTGTTCGCTGTGCCGATGGTGATCGGGGCCGACATGACCTTGCCACGGAAATAGAACGTGGTCGGACTGTGGGGCGAGTTCGAACCAGCGTCATCGAGCGTGATCTTGAACGCATAGTCACTGTCGGACGCCAGCGCGTTGATGATGGCCGTCTGACCCGCATCGCTCGCATCATGATCATAGACAATGGCGGGCGTGCCAGCGGACTTCTGGCCCTTGAACATCTTGGTCAAGCGGGCGCCGAGCTGGTCGGAGGTCACCGACTGATAGGTGATGCCGAATTCGGGAATATCGACCACATGGCCGACTTCCACATAGCTCAGGATCTTGTAGGCCGCCTCATCATCGGCGGCGTCGTTGGCGGGGCCGATGTAAAACTTCGCCCCGGCGGCGGTCTTTTCTGCCATTGCTGGCCTCCATAAAAAAAGCCGCCCCGAATGGAGCGGCTGCGTTACCCCGGAGCGGGGAATTTCAATGCGTGGTGACGATCCTGAGCGTGACGAAACCCTGATAGGTCACGCGGTCAATGTCGCGCTGTGTCGATTTCCGGGCCACATAGCATGTCACCATATAGCCGACATCCATCGTGAAGCGCTTGCGATGCAGAAGCGCATCGAGCGCGGCCATGATTTCAAGCACCTGCTTCTTGCCGGGCTGGTTCGACCAGACGGAGAGATAGAAGGTCCGATCATCCTTGCGCTCGGCAAGGTAATCGGCCTCGACGGACAACTGCTCATCGAACGAGACATAGGGATAGGCGGCGTCTTGAGGTGCGTTGTCATAGACCGGCACGGTCGCGCCGTTCCATGTCACGTTGCCGTTGAGCGCCGCGAAGATTGCTTTCTGTACCGCCCATCCCGGATCGCTCATGCCTTGTCGATCCCTTCCGAAACGGCCTCAGCGACGAGCCGCCTGACCTCTGCGATATTGCCATCAAGCGCGCGGTCGAGAATGTGCAGCGCGGGCCGGGCCGGAACTTTCATGGTCTGACGAACCCGGCTGCCGTCAGCCTTACGCCGCCAGTAATTGACCTCGCCGCCCTTGGTGCCGCCGTCGAGAAAGCGGAACCAGAAATAATCGCTCTCAGCCTTCTTATCGACGAGGCCGACGCGGATCGTCAGCCCGTCCTCAGACACCTTCATCGTCATGCCGTCGCGGGCGTGGCTGCCGCCATGCGTCGGGTCATAGGGCGTGTAGGCAATCACATCGCCAAGAACCTGTCCGGCACCCTTTTTGAGCGCTGCCGCCACCCTGTCGCGCACCTCGTCAGGGATGCGGTTGAGCTTCGCCACAAGCTCCTTGGCCCCGATGACGGTCATGTGTTCACCCCAGCCTCGCAATCGAGCGCAAGATAGAGCGGGCGCGGGCCTTCATCGGCGATGAACCTGATCTGCATTTTCTTCCCGCGCCAATCGAGCCGGTCGCGCGTCGTGAGGCCCGCCGTCTCGGACGAGCGGCGCAGCGTCACGCGGTAATTCCTAGGGCTTTGCGTCTGGTCCGCATTGGCGCGCTCGCGGCCCGAGATCGCCTCTACCATCGCGTCGCAGGTGAAATAGGTCGCCCAAGTGAGCGTCGAGCCGCCGCCGCCGTCAGAAACATTGGTTGCCCGCTCGAACGTCACGCGCTCGTCAAGCGAGATGGTCGATGCTTTCCGCGCCATGCCTCAGCCCCGCCCGATCCGCTGGAATGCCAGCCAGGTTCCTTCGACATGATAAATCTCATCGCCTGCCGCGTGCATCTCGTCCAGAACGTCGCGCACATCGACATTGCCGCGATCATGATAGTCGTGCCAGATGATGATGCCGCCCGGCCTCACCATCGCGCGGGCCAAGGCCGTGTCGTTCTCGACCGCCGCCCGGCTATGATCGCCGTCGATGAACACCACGTCGGCCCAAGGCTCATCAGGGGACGCGAGATCGAACGTGCCACGCGCGGACAGATGCAGTGTAAACCGCGCATCCTCCGCCGCGAGCCACCCCGGCTTTGTGGGTGTCTCTGCGGCCTGCACCTGACAGGCATAGGCATAGCCCGGCAGCACGTCATAGCCGTGATATTCCTCAATTCCCGGCACATGATCGAGGATGACGCGGGCCGTGCGGCCTTCATTCACCCCGAACTCAGCGACAACAAGCGGCGAGACTTCATCAATCAGCGCCACAAGCACCTCAAGCTCACCCGGATTCATGTATCGCTTTTCGCGCGGCGGACGGGCCAGAGGCCAAACGTCAAGCTGCGACTGGGCGATGATTGGCAGTTTCATCGAGGAACCTCAAAAGCCGCTCGGTCGCGGCTTGGACATCAATCCGCTTGTCGCAAGCGTGATCGTGAGCAAAGCATTCACAAGGCGTCACCGGCTCGATGCCGAGATAAGGCGCAAACCTTGCCCCAAGCGAAAACGAGCGGGCGCTTTCATAACCGCCAAAGACCGCCACGACCGGCGTTCCTACGGCCTGTGCCAGCGGCACGGCAAAGCCCGGCGCGGCAAAGACCAGCGCGGCACGCGAAACGAGCGCGGCCAATGTCTCAAAGACCAGCTCGCCGCCGTGGTACTCCACGTCCGCCCCGGCTTCATGGCTCGAAATCCATTCCACCCCATCAACCAGATCGGCGACCGAGACGACAAAAAACCTCCCACGGATCGCCTCGAGCAAAGTCCGGTAAGCCTCCCGGTCAGGATTGCGGGCCTTGCAGCCGCCCCATTCATTGCGCTCGACCAGCGGGCGATAGATCAGGATCGGCTTGTCCGTTGCCCATGAGGCAATGAGCCGGTCAGCCTCGGCGAGCCATTCGGCCCTCACCGGCAAGCGGAAATCCGCCTCAGCGCCTTCGCAGCCTGCCGCCGTGAGCATCGCCGCCAGAACCGAGCCGAGCCGCCGCACATCCTCGGCGGGATAGCAGACACGCACACTCTGGCCCGATGGAAGCTGCGTCGCATGGAAACTGGCCGCCTCGCGTTCTGCGTTCTTCCGCTGCGTCCTGAGCGTGCTGGTCTTGCCAGCAAGCCTCAGCCCATCCGCGACAAGATCGTGATAAACGCTCGGCCACGGCGTTTCGAGCCAGACTTCATGCGTCTGCATCCAGTGCCGGATGACAGCGCGCTGGTGTAGATTGTCGCCAAGCCCATGCATCCCGACGATGCAGACACGCGGCTTCAAAGCACCTCCTGCAAGTCTGCGTTGGCAAAGCATGTGATCGCGGTGCGGCGTGTGCAATTCGTGACGCGGACACCAGCGGCCTCGATCAGCGGCGCGGCCTTCGCGATCCGGCGCACCCATTCGCGGTACTGGCTCTGCCGCCTCAACCCATCGGGATGGGCGCCGAACCAGTGCTCTTCGCCGTCCTCGCCCGTCTGATAGTCGAAGCCGAGCAGGACAATGTCCTTGTAGCCCCAATGCGCAGCCAGATTGATCGCCTGGAATCCGCTATTGCCGCCACCGGCCACCGTCTTATGATCCGTGCTCCACACAAGATCGGGCCTCACCTTGACATGGTTCAGGCGATAGCGCCGCGCCGCCTCATCGTCAGCGGTCCATTTCGAGCCGCGAAACTCAACCGTCGTCGCGACATGATGATCCCACCAGTCGCCGTCGCAGGCATAAAGCACGTCTGCGAAAGGCGCGAGCCGATAGGCATCATTGACAGCGATGACAAGCCCGCGTCCCTTGCAATAGGCCACGTCCTCAGCCGTCAGGCTCGGCCCATTGGCAATGATGACAGCCTTCATATGCCAAGCTTCACGCGGTAGGGATGAAGCAGGCGCTCGGCCGCCGGGTTCTCGTAGCGCTGCACGTCCATGGTGATCGTCCGAAACTCGTAGAGATCGGCGGCCACAATCAGGATGGCGAATTTGACTTCCGCCGGAATGTCGGTGAAGGCGTCGAACGTCTGGTTCAGATATTGCTCGCACCAGCCCGCCGCCGCCGGAATGAGCAGGTCAGAGAGATAGGCGTCGCTGTCGCTCGTATCGAGCCGCAGATGCGCCTTCACATCGGCAAGCGTCACGGGATAGAGCGGCGCGGGTGAGGACATTACTTGCGGCCCTTGCTGCGCGGCTTCTGGTCCGCGTCCTCATCTTCGACCGGCGTGGGCGCGGCCACGGGCTCAGGCGCATCGGCGATGCTGGCGAGTCCAAGCTCCGCCATCCACTCCGCCTCGCCTTCGCGGGCGTCGAATGCTTGGCCCGGCTCAAGATTGCCATGAACGATGCTCTGGAAGGCCCGGAGCGCGATCATTTTGGTCATGTGTTCCTCGCAAAGAGAACGGGAGGGCCGGAGCCCTCCCGCATTGCATTACTGCTTCAGGAAGCCGTAGCGCGTGGACGCCGGGCGGATCGTCGCCAGCGCGTCGCGACGCTCGGCGCGGATCGTGACCAGGTTCTTCGTGAAATCGTCGTTCACGAAGCCGATGTCAACAACCGTGCTCATGCGCGAGATATGCTCATAGCTGGTCGTGAAATCGGCCATCAGGAACTTGCCAGAGGCCATGGCATTGCTGACCACGACCGGCAGGCCCCACATGGTCGGAACGATGGTGCCGAACGGATTGCCGACAAGGTAAGCCTTGTCGTCCGTCTTGAGGCGTTCGATGGCGCCCCAATCAGCCGGGTTCATGACGATGCCCGTCGGCGCCCAGTCAGCCGCGATGATCGCATATTTGGCGCGATTGAGGCTGTCGATGGCCGTGTCGCCGGTCGCAGGGGTGAAGGCCGTGTAATTCCCGGAGTTTGTCATGCCGGAAATGTTCTGGCCCGCGCCGTCGCCGTTCAGGAGCTGCGCATCGAGACGATATTCGACACCGTAACGAAGGCGGTTGTCGATATAGGCCCTGAGCGCCGGCGCATCAGCAAGGATCTGGTTCGACGCCTTGATGAAATGCGCGATGGTGCGGACAGGCACCGAAAGCTGCTCGAAGGTGAGCACGGATTCGGGCTTGGCCGCCGCTTCCGCCGTTTCCGCCGCGTTGTTCGTCCACACATTCTCGCGCGTGAACTCCCACGAGTTGGAAACCGTCGGCACCGTCACGAGCAAATCGGCGATACGCAGCGAGCGGAACGCGCCGGGCACAATGCCGGGCTGGCGATCAGCCGGAACGAGCGTCGAGTCGCTGGTCGCGGGCGAGCCGGTCTGGCCGGTGATCGTGTTGGCCTCGACACGCAGCTTGAAGCCCGATTCCGGCGAGAAGCCGGGCTTCGGCGCAACGGCCTTGTATTCCGCCGAATTGACGACGATCTGGCCGATGGAACCCGCAGGCATGGGAGCGCCGGCCTTCAGGCGTTCGGAAACCGACTGCTCGATCTCCGTCAGGCTCGCCGCAAGCGCCGTCACCTTGGCGACAGCTTCTTCGGCCTTCGTCACCGCTTCGGCAGTCTTGTCCTCGGCGGTCTTTTCCAGCGCCTTGATCGCCTGATCGTTGGCCTCGCGGAAGGATTTGAACTCGGCAGTGAAGTCCTGCACGAGCTTCAGGGCCTGCGCGTCGGCAGCACCCTCGGCGCGAACCGAAACCAGCCCGCGCGGCAGATTGACATGAGCATTCATGGTGCTCTCCTATTTGAAAAGGTGGATTGCCTCGGTCAGAGCGGAGACAAGCTCGTTGCCAGCGCGCGGCTTGGCGGGTTCGGCAGCGCTCGGCGTGCCAAAGGTTTCGCGGAAAAGCTGACGCCGCTCGGAGCGTGGCACGCCAGCCTTTGCCAGTGCAATTTCCATGCGTCGTATCGCGGCGGTCGCATCGCCTTCGCTCGACGGCGCGACCTCATCGGAGGCCAAGAGCCCGTCAGCAAGGCCCATCGAGATCGCTTCCTCGCCGGAGAGATAGGTTTCGGCGTCCATCATCTTGGCGATCTTGGCCTTGTCGATGCCGGAGCGATCCGCATAAAGCGCGGCCATCTGACCGTCGAACTTTGTCAGCGTGTCGGCAATGTCGCGCAGATCGTTTCGGTTGCCCATCGCGACGGCCCAGGAATTGTGGATCATCAGGAAACCGGCCTTGGCGACGCGCAATTCATCAGCGGCCATCGCAATGACAGAGGCCGCAGAGGCTGCCATGCCAAGCACATTGACCGTGACCTTGCCGTCATGCTCGCGGAGCTGGTTGTAGATGGCGAGGCCGTCAAAGAAACTGCCGCCGGGCGAATTGATATTGACCGTCACTTCGCCCGGTCCGAGCGCTCGCAACATGCCGTTGATGCGCGCCGCCGTCATGCCGGAACCGTCCCAGCGCTCGCCGATCTGCTCAAGGATCGAGATAGACCGATCGCTCTGCTTCGCGGCCTTCACATCGGTCAAACGTTCCAACGCGGAGACAGGCGCGTCCCATTCCATGCCGTCAGGCACGGCCAGCGCTTCGACCTGCCGCAATTTCCTAAGCGCCATTGGCAAGCTCCTGTATGGCGTCCAGCGGACGCATCTGCGCCTGAACGTAAATCTTGTCGCCGCCGGGAACGGGCGGGTCGCCTTCGCTGCTGCGCGCCTCGTTGATCGTCTTGAGGCCGCCAGAAACAGCGGCCGCGTTCGCTTCGACACGGGCCTTCTGATTGCCCCGCAGGAAGCGGCTGAAGTCGAATTCGACGTCGATGGTGCTGCGCTCTTCCGGCTTCAACAGCCACTTCTTGATCGACGCCTCGATCTTCTCTAGCAGGGGTTGGAGCGTCAGCGTGTAATAGCCTTCCTTGATCTCGCTGATGCCGGAACCCCAGACCGACGTTGCCGCCGTATCGTTGATGAGCACGGACGGCGTTCCGTAAAAGCGGCCGATATCCTCGATGGCAAAGCGGCGCGTCTCCAGAAGCTGCACGTCCTTCGGGCTCATGCTGATCTGCTGGTACTTCATTCCCGCTTCCAGAACCTTCAGCGGGTCGCCCTGACCTTCCTGCAGGTCCGAAAACTGCTTGCGGATCGCATCGCGCTGCTCGGGCTTCAGGAGCTTGTCGATCATCAGCACACCGGCCGGTTTGAAGCCATTGGCCGCCAGCGTCGAGACGCGATCCTCGGCCGCAATCGCAATGCCCATCGCGCGCGCGCCGTACTGGAGCGGAGACAGACCCATCACGCCGTTCGACGGCATCAGCGGGATATGCCAGACGCTCTCCTGCGCCAGCGCAAAGACGGTGCCACCCTCGGTGTAGATGTAGCTGCGCTTTCCGCTCGCATCGAGGGACACCTGCATCTGCTGCGCCATCAGCGGCAGCAGCGAGACGATCTCGCCTTTCTTGTTCGTGACCTTCCGTGCATAGGCATTGCCATGCAGCATCAGGTTGATGAGCATGGTTTCCATGAATTCGTTGCGCGTTTGCAGCGAATTCGGACGATGATTGGCGAACAGCAGCGCCAGCGAATGATCGCGCAGCGGTGCCCTGATCCCATCAGGAGACAGGGAATAGAAATTGATCGGCATCGCGCCGACAGCCTCGGACGCAAGCCGCACGCAAGCCCATACAGCCGACAAGGCAAGAGCGGAATCGGCATTGACCGGCTTTGCCACAGAGACAGGTCGCGCACCGTCCGCCTGCGTACCAGGAACGCGCCAGCCCGCATTCGCAAACATGGCCCAAAGCGTGCTGAAGAAGTCCATCAGAACCTCACGCTGATCGGGGCCGAGAGAAAATCGTCAATGTCACCGGCTTCCTCTTCGTAGGTCGCGGCAATCGAACGCGCCATGACGAGCGCCACAAGCCCGTCAATGCGTCCCGTCGCCTTCGACTTGTCCAGCTTGCGGTTGCCGGCCGGATCCTTCGTAACCGTCGCGTTCGCCGCGCACATCGTCAGCAGCGGGTTGCCGCCATGCGCAATGCGGCCATTCAGCAGATCGCTTTCGAGTGTCCTGAGCGCGGGCGACATCGACTGGAAGCCCTGTCCGAACTGGACAAAGATCGCCTCGTCACCCTCAAGCTGGTCCTCGTCGAAGCCGACGCGCAGAAGCCACGGCTTAAGGTGACGCCAGTTCCAGCGGTCGAAGGCGATCCGTCTTACATCCATCTCCTGGCAGTCATCCCAGAGCGTCTGGGCGACGTATTCGTATTCGATGGTCCGGCCCGGCGTCGTCATCAGCCAACCGTCGCGCCGCCAAAGGTCATAGGGCTGACGATCAGATCGCGCCTTCTCGGCAAGCCCGTGCTCCGGCAGCCAGAATGTCGCCTTGGCGTTCCAGATGCCGTCCACATTCGACACCCACACCTTCGCGGTGAGGTCGTTCACGCTCGACAGATCAAGGCCGCCATAGACCGGGCCGTCAAAGCGATCAGCCACCGGCTTGCCACAGCCCATCCAGACGGATTGCGACACGAAAGGCGCGTTCATTTCGACGCGCTGGTTGAGGATCAGGTTCCGGTACTCCGCCTCCCGGCTCGGCATTCGGCGAGCATCCTCGGCCATCGCCAGCACTTCCTCGGCGTTCTGGAAGTCGCCAAAGGCTGGGTTCGCGACCCTGATCGCATCCTCGGAGAACGGGTCGGAATCAGCTGGGGCCGAATAGAGGCTCAGCACGACGCGCGGGTCATGACCGGCCGCCGCGTCGTCGATCAGCACAGACAGAAGATCGGTCGGGTTCGGGGCCTGTGTCGAAATGACGATCGACAACGGATTCTCCTGCGCCCCAGTCGCCGTCTCCAGCGCCTCGTACAATTCGGAGCGCGGCCCGCGCACCTGTCCCAGCTCGTCATGCACGATGAATACCGGCGACAGGCCGTAAGCCGTCGACGCATCAGCGCTCAAGGCGCGGTAGAGCGTGCCAAGCTCGTCGCAAAGCAGCTGCTTCGCCGTGTCCCTGATCCGCACCACAGCGGACAGGTCAGGCGACATGCGCACCACCTTCGCCGCCAGCGAGAACAGGATCGCCGCCTGATCGCGCGATTGCGCAGCGCTGTAAAGCTGCGAGTTGCCGACAGCCTCAGGTCCACAGAGGTGAAGCAGCAGAAGGAACGCCGCGAGCCCGGTTTTGCCGTTCTTACGTCCGAAACTCAGGATCGCACGCCGCGTCCCGGCCGGATTGTCGTAGATCCGCTTGATCTCGGTCTGCTGCCATTTGCGCAGCTTGACCGGCTTGCCTACGTCGCGCCCTTCCGGCACCCGGCAAAAGCGCTCGATCCATGCAATGTTGCGCTCGCCGCGCGTGAGCGCCTTGGCCTGCCTAGACATTCCACGGCTTCGATGTGGACGCCTTGCGCTTCGCCGTGCCGCTCGACTTGTCCGTGTAGCTCGCCTGCTGCGTCATCCGCATCTTGGTCGCGCAGGAAAGCGCCGCACGCGTCTGAAGCTCCTTGTCGCGCAGCAGATCGCGGTAGCGCTTGTAAGCGTCGTCATCCGTCATGGCGAGCTTGCGGACCCGCTCGATCATCAACTGGATCGCCTCGCCTTCCGCGACATGCTCGCAATAGGCTTGCAGGAGCGACAGCGTTTCGTCGGTGAACCAGTCCGACGGCATCCGGTTGACGACGCGGCGCCACTCATCGACAGCCCGATCATTGAGGCACATCGGAGGCTCAGGCCGCTTGCCGAGATGCTGAATTGTTGTTACCATTTGCAACTCAGCCGCCGATTTCCGACCTGGTTTAGCCATTGTCAGGCTCCGTTGTCGGGTTCAGGCGTTGCGTTATTACAACACATTCCAAATACATATTGTCGCGGTTTATCGAAATTGAGGCCCGACGCCGGTCTTGAAGGTGACAATCCGTCACTTTCGACCCACCCCCCCCATGTCCGTTGCGGAGATGCAACACTTCAGGCGATGTTCGTTGTATGGATGCAACATACTGGCTTAGGCGAGCCGTCTGGCCGGCCTGAGCCTGTCAGCGGCGGCGCGGCAGGTTGGCAGGGTGCTGGTCGTCAAGCGGCCAGCCGTCCAGCCCTACGGCGTCGCTGTAGCCGCGAATGTCCTCGCGCTGCTTGGTGGCGTCGTGGTGGGCCTTGCAGAGGCTTTGTAGGTTGTCGGCGTCGAAGAAAAGATCGTGATCGCCTCGGTGGGGGATAATGTGGTCAACCACCGTCGCTGGGTCTACGCGCTCCATGCGCAGGCACATGACACACAGTGGATGCTCGGCGAGATACGCCAAGCGAAGGCGCTGCCACGCTGCCGTGTTGTAGAGGCGGCGGGCCTCGATAGCCTCGGGGCTGCGACCGTCACGCCTGCTCGACCGGCGGCTCATTGCCAGACGCCTGCGCCACGGCCTCAGCCCATCCAGCCATCGTGCTCTCTGCCTCGCTGACCAGCGCCTCGATCCGAGCCTTGAGCTGATCGATGGCGGCCTGTGTGGAGCCGGGGAATAGCTCGTCGAGCGCGGGCAGCGCGGCCGACGCTTCGGTGAGCGCTGCGAGCGCCTTGCTCTCAAACTTGGCCGCCTCGGATCGGATCGACATGGTGTGCCTCGCCTCAGTTGAAATTAACGTGGCCCGCGAGCCAGCCGAGCACCGTGCCGACGCCGCCGCCCAGTGCCAACAACACGGCGGACGCGCCGAGGCGCGAAATGCAAAACGCCCGAC
>WBZO01001857.1_pt1 | contig 30464 bp, 21 predicted proteins | sample 5204261 | NCBI WGS metagenome assembly WBZO01 (sample SAMN12412400, study PRJNA552823) | activated sludge metagenome | isolation source: activated sludge from anammox sidestream of wastewater treatment plant... | place: USA: North Carolina | collected 2017-09
GTTTACGCCACTGCGCGTGGCCTCGGCGTGGGCGAAACAATCTGGAAGGTGGACGGAATGGACGTCCGGACCATGGCATCATCCGGTCTCGTCAACAATCGTCACAATGAAGCAATGATGCAGGAAGTCACGTACCAGAGCAGTGCGGTGGGCATCGAAGGCGCGTCCGGTGGTGTAATGCTCAACATGATTCCGCGGGAAGGCGGCAACCGCTTCAGCGGCGGCGCGTTCGCGGCGGGAAATAGCGAGGCATGGGTAAGTGATGCGAAGGTTACTGACGACCTGCTCGGTCGAGGATATGTGGGAGCAACGACGAGAATCGGTGCCATAGTCGACACCAATTTAAACAACGGTGGCCCGCTGGTGCGCGATCGCCTTTGGTACTTCGGATCGTGGCGGCGTCAGCAGAATCGAAACTATCCGGCCAATACTTACGATCAGGGTGAGGCGCGCAATAGCTCGAACTGGTGGCTTAGGAACCCGCAGCCAGACTGGACTCCATCCTACACCGATCAGGTGACGCACAACGCCAGCCTGCGACTGACAGGCCAATTGAGCCAGTCTCAAAAAGTCACTGCCTATATGGACCGCGTATTCAACCACATCACCGGAAGTGACCCGGCATACTACGAATGGAAGCCAAGCCATTCTCGCGATTACACCGCGCAGGCAAAGTACACCAACACGATAAGCAGTCGGCTACTATTCGAAACAGGCCTCTCCCTGGCTGCCTATAACCATGTCGATAGTTTCTCGCCACTTCTGCAACACGACCGTTACTCGCCGGCCTGGTACGCCACCGCCACCAGAACGGACCTGGATACAGGTCGCCTCTACAATGCAGGAGCGAATGGTTTGGATACCTGGGAAGACATTGATGGTGTTGCGAGCATGCGTCGAACGCTCACAACACAACTCTCCTATATCACCGGCTCCCACACGGTGAAGACTGGGATGACGATCATGAATGGCTTCTACAGGGAAGACAGCTATCTGACGGGCGATCTCGTACAAGTGTACAACGCCGGCCGACCAGTCGAAGTGCGGGCGTACAACACGCCGAGCTGGGAGCAAAACAATATCAACATCGAATTCGGCGCTTATGTAGGCGACACCTGGTCGTTAAAGAGGATGACCGTTAACGCTGGTATCCGCTTTGATCGCTGGAAGGGATCCATTCCAGAATATTCCGTTATGCCGGGACGATTCGTGCCCAACCGCACCGTCCAGCCGCACATGGACTTTCCGGCGCAGAACAACATCTCGCCGCGCATGGGACTTGCGTACGATGTGTTCGGCAACGCCCGCACGGCACTCAAGTTTAGCTTTGGAAAGTATCTCGCTAACGTCGGCGAGGGCACGATAGAAAACTTTAATTCGCAACGGCTCGACGCTCAGACTCTCACTTGGAATGACGCAAATGGCGATAGCATCGCGCAGGACAGCGAAATCGAAAATATCGCGGCAGTCAATCCAAACTTTGGAACAGCGACGGCATCAACGATGTCCCCTGAGTGGAAGCGCGGATACAACTACGAAACTACCGCTGGCGTTCAGCATCAGGTTCTCCAAGGACTTGGCGTAAACGTGATGTGGTATAGGCGCCAGTTGTACAACCTAACTCGTGTTGACAACATATTGATCAAGGAGTCGGACTGGATCCCGACCAGCGTTGTCAGTCCGGTCGATGGTGCGCTGATCACTATCTACAACCTGCCAGACAATCTCAGAGGTCTGCAACGGCTCGTATCGATGCACACAGCCGACTCAGATATTCGGCGCGAGGTATACAACGGAATCGAGTTCAGCTTCGACGGACGTATCGCTCGGACGGGCACGCGAGTCTTCGGCGGTTGGACGCCTGAGAAGAACGTTCTAGTGACGTGTGACAACTGGGACCTAAACACACGTCGGTTCTGTGATCAGAGTCAACTCGACATTCCGTGGCGCCATGAGTTCAAAGTGTCTGGTACCCAACGGTTGCCGCTAGCGATCGACGCGAGCATTGCTCTAATTAGCATGGCAGGTAGGCCGATCCTCCGCGGCGCGGTGGCTGGACCGACCTGGCGAATCACGCGTACCCTGACATATCCAAATAGCTGCGTCGGTCCGTGTACACCTGGCGCGTTCGTCGTGAATGCGCCGCGACTGAACGCTCCGGCATTCGACCTCGCGCTCGCCTCACCGGGCACGAATTTCTACGATCGGTACAATCAGCTAAATTTCTCGATGAGTCGTCAACTTAATCTCACGACGACCCACAAGTTGCGTATCGGATTCGACGTGTTCAACTTGCACAACGCCAATACGGTGATCACCGAGGAGGCTCGGATCAGCGCTTCATACAGGCTCCCAAGCCTAACGATGGAGCCCCGGATCTTCAGGCTTTCCGCTCGCCTGACGTTCTAGGTGACCTGCGGCGGAACGAGGGGGTTCTCCTTTCGTTCCGCCGCCGATCGGAGCCGTCCCTTGTTGTGGGGACTTGCGCGCCAGCATTGTCCTCAGCACAATCCGTCGTTCTTCCAAATCGAAGATGCCGACAATCGCACGACGCGATTGTCCCAGGAGGGTTCAGGGGCTCGTTGCAAGTCGGTCGCATGACAGTGGGCATTGCGCTCATGCTGTTGATCTCGTCGATCGCATCGGCTCAAAGCGTCATCGCCGGACTCGTCACAGATAATACAGGCGCGGTTCTGCCTGGTGTGACTGTCGAAGCTGAGAGTCCGGCTTTGATCGAGAAAGTGCGTTCGGCAACGACTGACGGTCAGGGGCGGTACAGCATCCCCGATCTCCGGCCAGGACTGTATTCGGTCACGTTCACGTTAACGGGATTCAACGGTGTTCGTCACGACGGCATTAGCGTTGCGTCTGACGTCAATGTTCCGATTAACGCCGAGCTCAAGATTGGAGGGCTGGAAGAAACCATAACGGTGAGCGGTGAGACGCCCGTCGTTGACGTGCAATCGACGGCACGACGCCAGATCGTGGATCGCGCTCTCCTCGACGCGTTGCCCAATACGGGCAACACCGCCCAGATCGGTGCGTTGGTGCCAGGAGTTAGACTCGATGTCACCAATGCCACTGGCACGACGCGCGTCAATCAGGTGTATGCCTCTGTACACGGATTGACTGCGCTGAAAGAGACACTGTGGCTGGTCGACGGACTTCCGGCGAGTAGCATGCAGGCAAATGGACAAGTGAACATATTCCTGAACGAGGCTATGAATCAGGAGGTCACCTACCAGACCAGTGGCGTCAGTGCGGAAGCATCGGGCGGTGGCTTGCGCATGAACATCATTCCGAGGGAGGGTGGCAATCGATTCACCGGTGGCGCCTACTTACAGTACGGCCCTGCGTCTTGGGTGAGCAATAACATCAGTCAAGAGTTGGAAGCGGCAGGGCTGTCCGCTGGTACATCGAAGGGGCGCGCCTACGACTCGAATGTCGCCCTCGGTGGTCCGATCCGTCGCGATCGTCTATGGTTTTTTGGGGCATACCGCCAGTTTGGTGAGATTGCTCTGCTGGGAGACACCTTCGACGACAGATCCCTCGACGCGTCGAACTGGTGGAAGCCGAACCCAAATCTGCCCCAGGCGATCGACGACTCTACGGTCTATTCGGCAAGCGGACGCCTCACGGCGCAGCTCGATCAACACAACAAACTGACGGTCTATTACGATCGGCCATTCCGCAGGTCGACCAGTACCAATCCGGCTAGCCCGGCCTATGCACCAAGCCAGACCGTCTACTACACCGCACAGGCAAAGTGGACATCCACGGTGACGAGCCACCTGTTTGCGGAAGCGGGATTTGCCAGGACGAATTATACGCGCACGCAAGACTATGCTGACCCTGCATTGCGACCAGAACCAAACACCACTGAGTGGTACGCGAACGCACCGCATATCGATCTTGTGACCGACCGTTACTGGAAGGAGACGTCCCAGCTCGAAGGTCGCCGCGGTGTCTTTCCCGTTCGGAATGTCGTCTCGGGTTCGGCCTCCTATGTGACAGGCTCGCACACGGCCAAAGTCGGCATCCAGTTTACGAATGGCTATTACGGTGAGACGCGAAGTTTCAACGGCGATCTGGTTCAGCGCTATCGCAGCGGCGTGGCAGACAGTGTCACGGTCTACAACACACCGGTGACCTACTTCAATTCCGTCTCTGGTGATCTCGGACTGTTCGCGCAGGATTCGTGGACAGTACGACGTCTCAGCGTGAATGGTGGCGTTCGATACGATCGGTTCGCGTCGCAGATCGATTCGACGTCGGTCGCGGCGGGACGTTTCACACCATTTCCCCGTGAACAGCCAGAAGTGAAGATGCCGACGTGGAGCAACGTCTCACCACGCATTGGTGGGACCTATGATCTGTTTGGCAATGCTCGTACGGCAATCAAGGGGAGCTTCGGTCGTTACGTCGAGCAGTGGGGCACCGGGTTTGCTCAGACCTACAATTCGGTCAATGTCGCTAGCGAGAATCGGACGTGGGACGACCTCAACGGCGACGACATTGCGCAGGACAACGAGATTGGACCGCCAATCAACAACAACTTCGGCAGTGTGGTGGCGCCGAATCGCACGGTCGATCCTAGGATCGCGCGAGGCTTCAATCTCGAGACCACGGCTGGTGTTCAGCACCAACTGCGCGCCGGCCTCGGCGTGACATTCATGTGGTTCCACCGGACGCTGCATAACCTGGCCAGAACAGACAACATCCTCGTTACGCTGAGTGACTATCAGCCGGTGAGCGTGGTCAGCCCACTCGACGGCTCCGTGTTTACGGTCTACAACCTGGATCGCGCAAAGCTCGGTCAAGTGCAATACGTGGATACCAATTCGACCGATGCTTCCAGGCGAAGCAGCACGTATGACGGATTTGAATTGAGTGCCACCGGACGTCTGCCAGGAGGGGCGGTCCTGTTCGGAGGATGGACGACGGATCGAGTCGTCGACGTGGCCTGCGACACGCGTGACAACCCAAACATCCTGCGCTTCTGTGACCAGAGCGAACTCGGTATTCCATTTCGGGATGAGTTCAAGTTGTCGGCAAGCCAACCTGTTGGCCTTGGTCTGCAGCTCGGCGGGACAATTACGAGCTACGCGGGTGGACCGAGCGGCATACGCGCGTATCAGTCCTCGAACCCTTCGGCCGGGCCTCGATGGGACGGCCTGGCAACGAACTGGAGCATTTCGCGCACAACGCGCTACGCCGCAGACTGCACAGGCCCGTGTACTCCCGGCGCGCTAGTCGTGCCGAACATGACACAAACGACCATCGTGGTTCCGCTCACCCCGCCAGGCAGTACCTACCAGGGCCGGTTTACACAAATTAACCTGCAGGCGACACGGACGTTCAAGTTCGGACCGCGGGAGATCACGACTAACCTGCAGTTCTACAACGCCCTGAATACCAGCGCGATTCTCGCGCAGAACCAGACGTGGGGAGCGAATCTCGGGCGTCCGTCGCGCACAGCCGAGCCCCGGGTAATTCAGGTGTCCGCTCGTTTGCGATTCTGAGTCACGACAAGGAGAGGTGATGAAGCGTGCGATTCTGGCGGTCTTGACTCTCACCGCGGGCTCGGCCGCGGCGCAATCGAGTTCCACGGGCCCGCGCAACGATCTTCCGCAGACGTACCGGACTAGTCGTGACTGGGGACAGTTGCCCGCTGGCACAGCGTCGTGGGCGGCCGTCACTGCGGTTGAACCAGCGCCGGATGGCACGATCTACGTCATCCATCGCTGCCAAGCGAACTCGTGCACAGGACGATCTGAGCCTCCCATCTTGAGGCTCGACGCCTCAGGCAAGTTGCTCAAGAGCTGGGGTGCCGGCATGTTCAACTTCCCGCACGGCGCATCGGTCGACCGACAGGGGAATCTCTGGGTGACTGACGCTCGAGGTGGGGATGGCAAGGGCCATCAAGTATTTAAATTCAGCCCTGACGGCGAAGTACTCATGACACTCGGAAAGAAAGGCGTCTCGGGATCAGGTCCGGAACATTTCGATCTCCCAACCGATGTTGTAGTCGCGCCAGATGGCACCATCTTCGTTACCGATAGTCACCGCAACGGCAAGAACAACCGGGTGGTTAAATTTACGAAGGACGGGAAGTACATCAAGGAATGGGGGCGGAAGGGAAGCGGGCCCGGAGAAATCAGTGAGCCGCACACCATAGCGCTCGACTCACGTGGCCGTGTATTCGTCGGCGATCGCGAAAACAACCGGATCCAGATCTTCGATCAGGACGGGCGCTACCTGGCGGAGTGGCGCCAGTTCGGCCGGCCGAGCGGCCTCTATATTACGGCCGACGATACGATGTATGTCGCCGATTCTGAATCGGGTCCGGACACCGGCGCTCACGAACTAACCGGCATCAAGAAGGGGATCCGAATTGGCAGCGCTAGGGATGGGTCGGTGTTTGCCTTCATCGAGGATCAGGAGTCGACGCGAGGCGATCACTCCGGCGCCGAAGGCGTGGGGGTGGACTCCAAAGGCAACGTCTACGGAGCAGTGGTTCGGCGCCAGATGCTCGAACGGCACGTGAAAAACTAGGTTGCAGCGTCTTTTGCCGCGCAGGTCATGAGGGTAAAACTTTGAATAGGAAACGAGCGACATCAAGGCGAAGAGCCTTCATCGGTGTCGGCTTCGCGGGGCTCCTGGTGCTGCTCGGCATGGCGCAAGTACGGCTTGTCCAGCTCGCAGCGGTACAAAGCGGAAACGCACCCCAGGCGCCGGTGTTCGAAGTCGATCCGTTCTGGCCGAAACCGCTCCCCAATAACTGGGTGCTCGGCAGCGCCATCGGTGTCCATGTCGATGCCCGGGATAATGTATGGATCATCCATCGGGGCTCGGCGACGCTCGACGACAATGAAAAAGCGCTGGAGGTCAAGACGGGCGATTGCTGCGCTGGCGCTCCTCCCGTGCTGGTCTTCGATAAAGCGGGCAACCTGATCCGGCACTGGGGCGGTCCCGGCGCCGGCTACGACTGGCCTTCGTCGAACCACGGAATCGTCGTTGATCATGAGGGCAATGTCTGGATCGGCGGCAACGGTCCAGGCGATTCTCATATCCTGAAATTCACGCAGGACGGGAAATTTGTGGCGCAGTACGGCAAGCCAGAAGCAAGAAAAGTGGCTGCAGGCGCGCCGCAGCCAACGGTGGTGGTCCCTGGCTATGCGCCCACGACGGGCTACTCTGGCGGTAGTACCGATCGCCTCAACTTCGGCCGCGTGGCGAAGATCTTCGTCGACGCGAAGACAAACGAAGCCTTCATTGCCGACGGCTATCTGAACCGGCGCGTCGCAGTCCTTGACGCACATTCAGGAGAGATGAAACGCATGTGGGGAGCGTACGGCAGGCCGCCCACGGATGCCAACGTCGGACGGTACGATCCGAATGCGCCCCCGCCACAAACGTTTCGCAATCCGGTGCATTGCGCCGATTTGTCAGTTGACAACCTGCTTTACGTCTGCGACCGCGTCAATGACCGTATCCAGGTGTTTCGACCAGACGGAACATTTCTCAAGGAAGTGTTTCTCGCGAAGAATACCAGGGGATCCGGGTCGGCATGGGACGTGGCGTTCTCAAAAGACCCAGAACAGCGGTTTATCTACGTTGCTGATGGCATGAACGATCGCATCTATATCTTGCAACGCGGTTCTCTCGAGCTGCTAACGAGCTTCGGCACCGGCGGACGCCAACCTGGCCAGTTCTACGGCGTCCACTCCATCGCGACAGACTCATCGGGCAATATCTATACGACAGAAACATGGGAAGGTAAACGGTTACAGAAGTTCATCAACAAAGGACTTGCGCCAGTTACGACGAAGGATCGCGGAACACCCTGGCCGACACGTGCCACGCCGTAGTGCAGTCTGGAATGCGCGGAGTGTGCGTTCCCCAAGGAAGTGATAGAGAGTCAGCAGCACTGGGCCATCTCCGAGAGAGTCGCCAGCAGTGGGCGGCCGTTCGTTTGGCCTCGGTGTGGCCCTTTGGCACCCAGGGCGAGTATCGCCTCGCGCTCCACATCGTTCTTGCATGGTTGCACGCGCTGGCCATGGTGCGGCTTGCGTGACTCCCCCCAAGATACTGAAAAGCCGCAGCGACCTGGATTGTTGGTGCCGCGTTCGAGCGGTTGCAGTCCCTACGTACAACTTGAGTGTCGTGCGCCAATGAAGCTCTTCACTGGTCTTGGGGACTCACGGTGCCTGCTCAACGGGGTCACAATGACGACCCGATTTGCCAAGAAGTAATGTGATGAACGGTCATGAAAGTGATGACGTCAGAGCAGCGTGTCACAACGGCGCGTAAAAGAAGGGGATAGAGATATGCCGAAGCGCGACATGTTTCGAACGATCAGAATGGCGAGCATATCCATCGCATTGCTCGGGTGGATGAGCCTCTCGGGGTATGCGCAGATCGCCAACAATCCTTACAAAGTCAATTTCAATTGGGACAAGCTTGAGGGGCGCAAGATTGGCGTCGCCAGCGGCATCAAACTGGATCCAAGCGGTAAATACCTCTGGATTCTCGACCGATGCGGCGCTAACGGATGCGCCGAGTCGCCGCTTGATCCCATCATCAAAGTCGACATGGACGGCAAGTTCGTGAAGAGCTTTGGTAAAGGGCTCATGAATTTTCCTCACGGCTTCTTCGTCGATGCCGATGGAAACGTCTGGGTCACCGACGGTGCCGCGAACGGCGACCCGCGCGGAGAGGCGGGATTTAAGAAAGGCATCGGCCACCAGGTCTACAAATTTTCTCCAGACGGGGCCTTGCTAATGCGACTGGGCGAAGCGGCTAAGCCTGGTGCGGATGAGACGCATTTCAACGGCCCAACGGGCGTGGTAGTGGCCGCGAATGGGGACATTTGGGTCACCGACGGTCATGGAGGGCCGGCGAGTCCAGGCCCAAACCAGGCAAACATGTACCGCTCCCGTGGTGGCAATAATCGCCTGATGCGGTTCTCAAAAGACGGGAAGTTCATCAAGCAATGGGGGGGCGGTGTCGGATCCGAAGGAGCTCTCCCCCTCCAATTCAACGATCCGCACGACATTGCCATCGATAAGGACGGTCGTCTCTATATTGCGGATCGAGGAAATCAGCGTATTCAAGTGCTTGATCAAGACGGCAAATTCATTACAAGGTGGACACAGTTCGGTAAGCCGAGCGCCATCGCCATCGACGACAGGCATATCTATGTCGCGGACGGAATGTCTGACGCGATGTGGAACCCTGGTTGGGAGCGTGGTATCCGAATCGGTGACCTCAAGACGGGCTGGCTCAAGGCGTTTATCCCTGACGAGGAAGCGACTCGTGGCGCGGGCACGGAGTTCGTCGGCGTCGATGCGCGTGGGCGAATTTTCTCTGGCGCGAGCAGTCGGCCTGGGCTCGTGGTGCACGAACTGGCCAGACCCCTATTTTAGAAGCCGACTAATGGTTTTCAACGGAGCGCAGCTGTCATGCCGAGCTATCGCGGGTTCAAAATCGCAGGTGGAATTTTCAACGTCCTAGTCGGAGCGGTGCTTGTTGGTCCATATCAGGCTTATGGGCAAAACAACGCCGCGGAGGCGCTGCAAAAAGCCAATGTCATACAACGGTTAGCGGCGGCGTTACCAGTCGCTCCACAAGGTAAGGCGCCCAGCTTCGTGCTCGACGCAGCGTGGCCCAAGCCGCTGCCGCACAACTGGATCATTGGCGATGTGGGCGGATTGTTTGTAGATCGACGCGATCATATCTGGGTGTACCACCGGCCACGCTCGCTGAGCTCGACGGACAGTGGGGCGCAAGGCATTGCTGGCAAGGACGCAAGCGGTAATCCAATTAGCGCGCTCGGATTTCGCCGCCCATACGGTGTCTTGTCAGCTTGCTGTGTGCCAGCGCCATCTGTGCTGGAATTCGACAGGGACGGCACGTTGATTCAAGCATGGGGAGGGCCTAGCGACCCGAAGTTTCTCGAGACGAAATGCCGTCTCCAGGACGGCTGCACCTGGCCAGCGCGAGAGCATGGCATCTTCGTCGATCACAACGACTTTGTGTACGTGTCAGGTAATGGGCAGGCGCGAGATTTTCACGGACAGTATCCATGGGCGCCAAATTTTGGCAATGACTCGCACGTGTTGAAATTCAAGAGGGACGGCACATTCGTTTATCAGATCGGCACACCGGGCGCCAAGGGACCAAACAGCAACGACACGAGAGGCGGTGTGAACGGAACGCCGCAGCCGTATCTCGTTGCCGACATGAATGTCGATCCGAAGACCAACCGGCTCTACATTGCGGATGGGTACGGGAATCGTCGCGTCTTGATTGTCGACGCTGCTACCGGAAAGTACGTCGGTCATTTCGGTGCCTATGGAGCCAATCCGGTCGTGGACGATCCAGGTGCGGCGGTCGAGGGTGAAGGCGTTGGCAACTGGGCGGCGGACTTCGCAAAGGGCCAGTTGACCCCCCTGAACTTTAGAAGCCCGCTGCACTGCGCCAAGCTATCTACTGATGGTCTTCTCTATGTCTGTGACCGCGGCAACAATCGAATCCAAGTGTTCAGGGCGAGTGACATGGGAGGACCCTGCGCGAATCCGAACAAGGAGGTCGGTAAGTGCGGATTCGTAGGAGAGATCCATGTCGCGCCGCAGACCTCTGCCGGCACTTCCGGGCAGGTGAATTTCTCAACGGACGCTCGCCAGAGCTGCCTGTACATTACTGATTTGACGAACGATTCGATATACGTGGTCAATCGTGCGAATAATCATGAGGTGTCCCGTTTCGGTACCGGAGGTCGACAGGCCGGGAGCTTTCACTGGCCGCACGTGGTCGGGGTCGACTCAGAGGGCAATCTCTACACTGGTGAGGTCGACGGCAATGGCCGGGCGCAAAAGTTTCTACGCTATGGTGCTGTGGGCTGTTCTGGGATCGGAACACCTGATGTTGGTCGCTATACAAATTAGCTGCTGCTTTACCGGTCTGGAGCTGTCGAGCTTGAATGAACGACCCTCATACGGTTGGCCTACTCCAAGGGCGAGGACTTCGCATCGGTAGCGGCAGCGAACGGCAGTGCGTGTCACATTGAAAACTGCCCTCTGACAAAAGGCCGGGCCCCAAGGTGGCGCCCGGCCTTTTTCGTTTCGACCCTACTTGCGATTTACGGGAGCGTCAGCGCAACCAGGGAGCCAGGCTGGTTCCGCCGCGCGCTGCCAGCCTGCACGACGATGTACTGCTTGCCTTCGTGCACGAAGGTCATCATCCCGTACTCGCCAGGAATCGGTAGTTCAACGCTCGCCAGAATCTGGCCCGTGCGCTTGTCGCGGGCGTGCAGAAGCGGCATACCTTTCCCATTTACCTCGGCTTCTCCACGTAGATCCTCGGTGGTCTGCACCAAGAGATCGCCCATGACCATCTGGATCGAATGTCCGGTACCGCCCGTGTTCGGGACTTCGACGCCCTTCAGTAATGGATGATTTCGGATGCGTGCCGGCGTTTGGCCAACGGGAAGATCCCAAAGCTTTTCGCCGGTATTCATGTCATACGCGGCTAGTCCCTGGAACAGCGGCTTGAACACCGGCAGTCCGTCGATGAGCGGCAGAGGCGCACGCGGACCGCCCTGTTTGTAGGCGGCGACCGTCGTTCCGGTCGTCGGAGTGTGACGCTCGCGGCCTCGCCATGCCTCCTCACTTTTGCCGGCGAGCCCTCTCTCTTCGTCGACCCCATTCGTTGGCACGAGAAACGACGGCGCACTGCAGCCGCGCTGATGCGATGCGTACATGATGCCGGTCGTCGGATCGGCAACCGGCGGATGATAGATGTTCAAGCCGCCGACGCAACCAACATTGTTCGTGAAGGCGTTGTTGTGTGGATAGGGAAGTGGCGGCATGTAGAGCCCGCCCACTCGGAACTTGCTCAGAATTTCGGTGGCGCGGCGCTTGAGGTCAGGCGTCCAGTCCATCACGAACTCGTCTGTGATGCCGTTGAGCACGATCTTGTCCAGCGGCTCAGGCCTGGTCGGATAGGGTTGCGTCGGCGCCGTGTAGTTGCCCGGCACCTCTGTCTGCACCACGGGCCGTTCTTCAATCGGCCAGATCGGCTCGCCGGTTTCCCGGTTCAATGCAAAGATCAGCCCCTGCTTTGTATTCTGAACGAGCGCCGGAATACGGCGTCCATTCACCGTCAGATCCATCAGGATCGGGGCCGTCGGAATGTCGTAGTTCCACTGCTCGCTGTGATGCACCTGATAGTGCCACTTGCGCTTTCCGGTCTTGACATCAAGAGCAAGGATGCTGCCCCCGAACAAGTTGTACCCCGGTCGATGGCCTGTGTAGAACTGATAAGTGGAGGCGTTCGTGACGATGTAGACCAGCCCGCGCTGAGGATCGGCCGCCGCCGGCGCCCACGAGGCCATGTTCCCTGAGAACTTCCAGGCATCGTTGGTCCACGTCTCATGGCCGACCTCGCCCGGCCGTGGGATGACGTGGAACTTCCACAGTCGCTTGCCGGTCTTGGCATCGTATCCCTGAATATCGGCCGGGACGTTCTCGATGCGCGTCTGGTCGTAGCTTGGTTCGTGCCCGGCCAGCACTACCACGACGCCATTTACGACGATGGGGGGAGACGAGCAGGTGATCATGCCGAGCGGTCGGGGCAAACCGTAGTCCGGATCGTACGGCCCTCCCTTCCAGTTCTTGAATGGCTCCCAATCGCTGACCAGGTCTGGGATCATGTCGACCGCGCCGCTTCGTGGAAAGTCCTTCAGCGGTACCGTCGTACCCCAGTTCTCGAGTGGTCGTCCGGTCTTCGCGTCGAGTGCCCAGAGGAAGAACGCCGGGGTCGAGACGAAGATGACGCCGCGGCCCTCCACTTCGGCGTAAGCGACCCCTTTGCCGAAGTCGGTGCGCGGCGAGCGGAGGTAGCGCATGGTGTCCGGTTCGCGAAATGTCCACCGCGTTTCACCGGTTTCGGCATCAATCGCCACGACTTGGCGACGCTGGCCGACCACTGTGTAGAGCAGGCCCTTCACGTAGATCGGTGTGGACCTGGACGTGAACTCGAGTCCGGGTCCGAAGTTATCCCCGCGGAAGATCCACGCGACTTTTAGCTTGTCGAAGTTCGACGCGTTGATCTGGTTCGCCGCGGAAGAACGCGTGTGCGCCGCATCTCCTCCCAAGTAGCGCCATTCTCCGTTCTCCACTCCCGTCTGTTGGGCTGCGCTGCTCGAGGCAAAACTCGCCAAGGCTAGTAGCGTCAAGGCGCCACATCGGAACCGCGTTCGCTGCATGGTCTGTCCTCTTCTTGAAGCGGACCGACATGACCGCAAGTTCGATCGCGAGTGCCGGCGGTCCGCATATTGGAAAGCGGTGCTCATGATATGCGGCCTATAGGCGGCGTCTATTCCCCTGATCTAGGGACGCTTCGTCATCCGCTCGTGGGTACGCCGTCGGGATCTCTACCGCTTGGTCCCTCGATTTGGGGAATGGCTGTGTGGCCCGGAGCCTCGCTACAGTACCCCGTCTGATTGCTGGTTGCTGGATGGAGTTGCGTTCATCAATAACGCGGAGGATATCTGTGAGCGAAGGCGACGTCTCGTGCAGATAACGACCAGAGTGGCCGCGTCCGCGATGGCTCTGCTGTGTACGGTGTGGCTGAACGCGCAGCGGCAAGGCGGGAGCGTCAATTGGGCGTCGTACGGTGGGGACCTTGGGCATCAGCGATATTCGCCATTGGCGCAGATCGATGCCGGAAATTTCAACGCGCTGGAGGTCGCCTGGCGCTTCGGCACAGCCAATCTCGGTCCTCGCCCTGAGTACGAGTTCGAGGCCACGCCGCTCGTCATCGACGGCATGATGTATTCGACGGCTGGAAGCCGCCGAGCGGTGGTGGCAATTGAGGCCACCACCGGCGAACTTCGCTGGATGTACAGTCTCGACGAAGGCCCCAGAGGAGCTGCGGCTCCACGCCAGCTCAGTGGGCGGGGCCTGTCGTACTGGACCGATGGCCGCGAGCGGCGCATCGTCTATGTGACGCCGGGATATCAGCTCATCGCGCTCGATGCGACGACCGGCCGACCGGTGACGACCTTTGGCGTCCGCGGCATCGTCGACCTCAAGAAGGAGGATGACCAGGTCATGGACCTGGTGACGGGCGAGATCGGCCTGCATGCAACGCCAGCTATTGCCAACGACGTCATCGTTGTCGGCGCGGCGCATCTGTCTGGCGCCGATCCCAAGAGCCGGCGCAACGAGAAAGGATTCGTGCGCGGCTACGACGTGCGCACGGGCAAACGGCTCTGGATCTTCCATACGATTCCGACACCGGGCGAGTTTGGCAACGATACCTGGGAGAAGGATTCATGGGCATACACCGGCAACACCGGCGTCTGGGCGCAGATGTCCATCGATAAGGATCTTGGCTTGGCGTATCTACCGGTTGAAATGGCGACTGGCGACTACTACGGCGGACACCGTCCTGGCAATAACCTGTTCGCCGAAAGCCTGGTCGCCGTCGAGCTGAAGACAGGGAAACGGAAATGGCACTACCAGTTCATCCATCACGGTATGTGGGATTGGGATCTGCCGTGCGCTCCCATCCTTGTCGACGTCGTTCGCAATGGACGGACGATCAAAGCCGTCGCGCAGCCGACGAAGCAGTCATTTCTCTACGTGTTCGACCGCGCCACCGGCGAGCCGATCTGGCCGATCGTGGAACGCGTGGTGCCACAAGGCGATGTTCCTGGTGAATGGTACTCGCCGACACAGCCGGTGCCGCTCAACGGCGCGGGGGGGCCGTTCTCTTATGACGTGCAGGGTGTGGGGATTGACGATCTGATCGATTTCACACCGGAGCTCCGCGCCGAGGCGATCGCGCTCGTCTCGAAGTACAAGATTGGTCCGATCTTCACGCCGCCGGTGATGAGTCGTACGGACGGGCCGCTGGCAACACTCATTCGGCCAACCAACACCGGTGGGACAAACTGGCCCGGTGGCTCCTACGATCCGGAGACGCGCACGCTCTATGTCGCATCAAGCTCGCAGATCGCGGCGATTGGGCTGATGCCGCCGAAGGCAGGCCAGTCCGACATGAACCTGATTCGAGGGATGGCCCCACTTGCACAGGGTGCGAGCGCGCGCCTCGAGGTGCGCGGGTTGCCGATTTCGAAACCGCCATACGGAATCATCGCGGCTGTCAGTCTCGATCGAGGTGAAGTAATGTGGCGTATCGCACATGGCGAAACGCCAGACAATGTGCGGAATCATCCGGCACTGAAGGATCGCGATCTGCCGAGAACCGGACGGCCAGGGTATGCGGGAACGCTCGTTACAAAGACCTTACTGATCGCCGGTGAGACGAGTATTGGCCCGACGCCGACCGGACGACGGGGCGCGATGCTGCGCGCTTACGACAAAGCATCAGGCCAGGAGCGCGGTGCGGTCTATCTTCCAGCACCGCAGGAGGGGTCGCCTATGACGTACATGGTCGACGGCAGACAATATGTCGTGCTCGCGATCAGCGGGGCGGGATATCCCGGCGAACTAATCGCCTTCAAGCTGCCGGAGAGCGCGATTCGCCGGTCTGACTAGCGTGCATCGCTCTGCCAGAAGCGTGGAGTCGTGCGCGCTATCGGAAGCCCACTCATGAGAAAAAAGCCCAAGATCATACGAATACATTCACATCTAAAGCGACAAGGCGATAGCGCGATCACAGCAGTGTCAGCGCACCCCAAGGACGAGCATATCCGCGGAGTGCTGAGCTCTCGGCTTAAGACGGTCGAAGATGAGATCGCTCGGCGGCTGGAAGTGACGCGTGCGATCATCGACATCAAGGGAGAGGAGCGGCCCGATGCAGATCTTGAACTCCAAGTAGTACAAGTGAAGGGCCGTTTAGCAACAATGTTGCGCGAAGCGCTCGACGGGATCGAACGGCAGGAGTACGGGCGTTGTCGTGATTGTGGCGCACAGATCGGGGAGGCGCGATTGCGGGCGATCCCGTTTGCGGTCAGATGCACAGAGTGTCAGCGCCAGATTGAGGCAAGCGAGAAAGTGAGCCAACGCGGAAGCTCATTGTGGGGCGAGATGCGACACCGTGCCTTGCGGGACAATCTGTAGGCGGTCTCACAAACCGTCTTCGTAGAGCGCACGCTGTACTCCCTCGTTAGGCTCAACGGCGGTGCTGGGCAATTGCCAGGACCATCCACTGTCGCGCCAGAATGAGTGACTGACGGAATGGATTCACTGGAATTGGTGATATTGATTCCCGTCGTCTTCAGTTGAGACTTCTGCGCTATACACGTGAGTCGCAGGCTAATGAGCAACTGAAGAGGAGAGGTATCGATGGCTGGATTCTTCGCAATGAGTCGAACGCTTGTGGCGTCCGCGTGCGGTTTGCTCCTGTGGGTGGCGATGCCCTTGAGCGCGCAAACACCGACCCTGACCATCACACTGACCGGGCAATCGATGATCCGTGGGGACATTCGTGAGCACGCGCCAGATGCCGTGCCGTTTATCAAATCTCTCCTTAAGGACAGTGACATTAAGTTCACCAATTTCGAAGCAACGATCGTGGACGAGCGCAAAGGGCAGAAGTACACCGATGGGCGCTTCTTGTCGCCACCCAGTGCCCTCGAAGCGTTGCAGGCTTTCGGGTTCAACCTGCTAGCGGTCTCCAACAACCACTCGTTCGATATGAAGACGCCAGGCATCATCAACACGCTCGAACAGACCGAACGGCTGGGCATCCCGCACGCCGGACTCGGTCGTACGCTTCAAGATGCGGCGGCGCCAGCGTACCTGAAGACTCCAAAGGGTACAGTGGCGCTGATCTCGATGGCATCAGGGCTGATCAGGGAGGGCGCCGCAGCGACACCGACCAGTCCTGGTGTGAATGAGCTTCGGGTGGTGAATGGGCAGCCGAACGCTGAAGATACGGCGCGCATTCTTCGGAGCATTCGCGAGGCACGCGCGCGGGCCGACATGGTGATCGTCTATGAGCACAATCATGTGTTCGACAAGGCCTTTCGCACCATCATGATCGAAGAGCTGCCCGAGCGCATGGTGCCTCCTGAATGGCTCAAGAAATGGACGCACGACGAGATCGACGCCGGAGCCGACATCGTGGTGATGCACGGCGCTCCACTCATTCATGGCGTCGAGGTCTACAAGGGCAAGCCGATCTTTTATGACTTGGGCAATTTCATCTTCCAGGCACCACCTCGAGATATTCTGCTCGATGGACCGCTCAATTGGGAGAGTGTGGTCGCCTACGTCGAATTTCAAGGCAGGAAGCTGCAGTCGATTCGGTTTCAGCCGATCGCGCAAAACAAGATCGGCCAGGGCAATCCTGACATTCAGAACGAATTCAATCCGAATCTGTTTCTAAGGACGCGTGGGCTGCCAAAGGCGGTCGATGGAGAGCAGGCCCATTACATCCTGCAGCGCCTGGTCGAACTATCGAGGCCCTTCGGGACGGCGATCGACGTTAACGGTTCCACTGCAACGGTGCGGCTGACCGAAGGGAAGTAGTTCAGGCGCGATGAACATCGTCTGCCAGCACTCTGAGTTGCGGCGTACCGCTACGACAACTCGAAACCAAATCACGCGCGTCGTTCTTTGTCTTGTGGCATTGTGGGCAGGTGGTCTCATATTGAACCGTGTACAGGCCCAATCGGGTATGTCGGGACTGTCTGGCGTTATCGATATTCACACGCATAGTAGCCCTGACAACACCGCGAGATCGATCGGCGTGATCGAACTAGCAAAGCTCGCCAAAGAGCGCGGCATGCGCGGACTTGTCATCAAGAGCCACAATGAGCCGACGGCGTCGCTTGCTTACATCGTAAGGCAGCTTGTGCCTGGGCTCGAGGTGTTTGGCGGTATAGCAATGGACTTGTCGAACGGTGGAATCAATCCCGCCGCCGTCGAGAACATGACGAAAGTGACTGGAAAGCTGGGTCGCATCGTGTGGATGCCGACGTTCGACTCTGAAGCCAGCGTCAAAATGGTTCCAGGGGCAACGCGCCGGCCGTTTGTCAGCGTTGTGCAGCAGGGGCAGCTTCTGCCAGCCGTCAAGAATGTGCTGGCGATCATCGCAGCGAATGATCTGGTACTCGCAACGGGTCATCTCTCAGCGGAAGAGGTTCTACTCGTGGTTCGTGAGGCCACAGCTCATGGCGTGGGTCACATTGTGGTAACGCACGCCATGAACAACCCAACGAGGATGACGGTCGCGCAGATGAAAGAAGCGGCCTCTTTTGGCGCCTATATTGAATTCTGCTACCTCTCAACGTTGGGCGAGAGGCCACGAGCAAGTGCGGCCGAAATGGCGCGGGCAATGCGAGAAGTGGGGCCGGCCCACTCAATCATGTCTACGGACCTTGGGCAGCCCAGTAATCAAGTTCACACAGATGGTTTCGCGACCTTCATCGAGACAATGCGCCGTGAAGGATTGAGCGACGCCGAGCTCTCGCTAATGACAAGGGACAATCCAGCCAGTCTCCTGGGTCTGAAGCCAAGCTCGTAGACCGCCTCAGGGGTCATTCACGGGGAGATCAAGGCATGATTTCCGAGAGTTGGGGTCCCTTGTGCCAACTGCTTCTTTCACGGCTGAAGGGTGCGATCCGTGAAGGGCAACCGTGTTCGTCTAGGGCACATCCTCGAGGATCTGATCAACTACAACAGGTTCTATGCCTCGGGTGGTGAGACAGCGTTTCTGTTGATCCAACGTTGCGAGGTGGTCAAGCGGCTCTCTGCCGCGTGTCTGGGCAAGCTCGCGCTTGCGCGCGCGAAGCGGTCAACGGATCCCCACGTTCTTGTAAGACGCTGTCGATCGCATCGCGTTCAGGAGCGACACGCCCGGCGCTTGCTGGGTACTTCGCACGACCCGACCCACGACGTGCTACAAACACCATCGGGATCCCCTGACGGGGTACTGCGGCAGCGGCTGAGTACTGGCACGAACGCGTTGAAAGCCGACACAAGCGGTGATGGGCTATTTCGCGACTTTCTTGAACTTCGCCCAGCGAGCCTTTTGCGCTGCGGCGATCGCGGCTCGACCCGCAGCTGACATCTTGCGCTTCTTGCGAATGGGTTCGATCCCGATGCGGTCAGTGGCGACGGCACCGGTCACTTGTGCTTTTGCTTTGCCCTTCTTTGCACCAAGAGGGAACGGAGCTTCTCCGTCCATGACGTGCGCGATGGCCGCTTTAATGCCGTTCACGATGGCCTTGCGCTCGCTGTCGAGGTCTTTGAGTCGTGAAAGAAGCTTGTCTACTGAAGTCGTGCGTCCATGTTTAGCCATAGCCGCAAAGAATACGCCTTTAGCCGGACGACTGAAAGAGTCCAAATTCGTAATCGGCCTTGAGAAGGCATTGTCCAGAGGTTTATCCTGGTGAGTGATCACACGATCTGAGGTCGAGTGTTGCTCGAGAGACCACTGCGTCGCAACGGGCATCGGTCCTTCCTGCAGGCCACGTAGCGGGCTGGCCTCGGCCAGTTTTGTAGCGGATGCCATTTACGCCCCAAACCAAACAGAGCGAATGGAAGCTGGGGAATCATTTGGCGGCTGCAATAGAAGGGTAAGCGTTCTTGGAGGCCGCCCATCCGCCTAGCGTCTATCCCATCCAACTGCGTAAGCTCCCCTGACTGGTTCACAGTTCCTCGGTAGACTGCTCCCGGCAAAGAGCGGTCATGCGGAAGTCGAAGTTTAGCGAGACCTAGATCGTCGGAATTCTGAAAGATGCCGAGAGCGGCGTGCCGGTGGCGGATCTCTTGCGGAAGGACGGCGTCAGCAAAGCGACGTTCTTCAAGTGGCGCGGCAAATACGGCGGAGCTTCCGTGGCCGACGTGAAGCGGTTGCGCGAGCTCGAAGCCGAGAACGCCAAGCTAAAACGGATGTACGCCGACCTCGCGATCGAGAACGCCGCCATCAAGGATGTCCTGAACCGAAAGCTGTAAGGCCGTTCGCTAAGCGACAGATCGTCGAGTGGCTGGTGCAGGAGCATCAGCTCTCGGTGCAGCGAGCCTGTCGCGTCGTGAGGCTCTCGCGAACGGCGTATTACCAGCCTCCGGTGCCCGCCAGTCGTCGCGACGCGGTGGTGATTGCCGCGCTGACCGATGCCGTCGCGCGCTGTCCGCGCTAGGGCTTCTGGAAGCCCTTCGATCGGCGCGTGTGGAAGGCCGGCCGTGGAATCACAAACGCGAGCATCGCGTGTACTGCGCGCTTCGGCTGAATTTGCCGCGGCGCACGACGCGACGGGTGCCTCGACGGATTCGACAGCCACTGACCGCGCCACCGGTGCTCAACCAGACGTGGGCGCTCCATTTCATGACGGAGACGCTTTACGACGGCCGGCGGGTGCGGCCGCTGACGATCATCGATGAAGGGAACCGCGAAGGCCTGGAGATCCGATGGGGCTGTCGCTGCCAAGCCGGCGGGTCGTCCGGGTCCTCAACGAACTCGTCGCGCTGCACGGTCGACCATCGGCCGTCCGCGTCGACAACGGGCCTGAATTTACGGCGCGGCCCTTCGTCGATTGGTGCGCCGAACATGGCGTCGCCACGCACTACATCCAGCCTGGCAAGCCGGATCAGAATGCGTACATCAAACGCTTCAATCGGAGCTATCGGACCGAAGTGCTGAACGCACACCACTTCGAATCACTCGCCGAACTGCGAGCGATCACCGAACAGTGGCTGCGTATCTACAACCAGGAGCGCCCGCACGACAGCCTCGGCCGGGCGCCGCCTCTGACGTTTTTGCCGAGGCCCACAACCGCCGGATTGTCTCCTTGGGAACTGTCCGCTTGACGGGGGAAGCTTACGATCCGAGCGGATTTTTGTACGACTTTGGCCACCCGTTGCGAGGCGTGCCCTGGTTTGAAGAGGATCAGGGACTCGCCGAAGAAGGCCGCATCGACGAGGTAATGTCGACGGCAAGTTCGCCCTCAGCACCGCCGGTATCGATCCCCTGAAGACGGTCATCCCCTTGTTGGATAGGCGCCTTAAAGCGTTTTCCGAGCTTCCGATCAAAGTCAAACAGGTGCGGAACAAGCTTGGCGAGCTCAGAGCCACGAGGTCGCACGCGTCGTTTAAGGCGAACACACTCGTGGATGGCGTGATTGAAATTGATGGTCGGAGCATTCTGGTCGAGGCAACCAACACAGTTCAGCGCGTGATTCCAGACTTTGTGGGTGTGTTCTCCGTTGATCCGGATATCGAGATCGACCAGGTGATCAAGAAGGTGCGCAAGAAGGTGGCTGATGGCCGCCAATTGGCTGTCGCGAGTGGAAGGCCGACGGTGCTCTTTCTAGCCAGAACTCATCTTGGAGCTGACAGAATGTCCGCTCGGATTGCGCTGCGTGAGTGTTTCGCATCACCAGAATACTCGGCTCTCTCCGGCGTCGTCGTCGCCGACAGCTGGAAATTGTATGTGACGGAATGGCACCAGAGTACAGCTCCGGATGTCCCACTGTCTTCACGCGAAGGCGAGCAGCTGAAGCTCTGGTACGGGGTGCGCAATTAAATAGGAGGGCGTCCGAATGGTCTCGATGTGCACCGCCGCCGAGAAAATCTTGATGCGCTAGGCGAGAGGCTGTCCAAGACTCCATTTGTGGGGCGGCAGTATTCGTGTCGCCTGTCTGGGAGTGGTCGCTCGGCCGCAGACGTCGTCGCTAGAGCCCGCGCCTTCGGTGATCCTGTAACGAACAGCCGAGTGAGTATGCCATGGTATCGAGAAGCGTAGATCTTGATGAAAGTGTGCTCCGGGACCATGAGATGCGCCACACTGCTGCCGGGAGTGTCCGGAATTTTGTGTGTGAGGCCGGGTTTCTTATTCGTTGCAGCGGTGGCGGCCGGCTGTTCTGTGCCGGCCGTCACCGCCACCCCACTGTAGACCATTTCAGATCATCGCCTTCGTGAAGCGGGTCTTCGTACAGGATCGCGATTGGTTCATGGCTTGGTGCCAGGTCGGCGCCGCGCGCTCCCATTTCTTCGTGATGTTGCGGAGGACCAACCCAGATCAATTTGGTCGCGGCCCTCGTCGTTGGGAAACTGGCCGCGCGTCTTGATGATTTTGCGCAGCTGCGCGTTGACACTCTCGAGCGCATTCGTCGTGTAGATGACGCGTCGGATCTCAGGCGGGAAGGCAAAGAAGGGAATGATCCGCGTCCACGCACGGCGCCAGGCGGCGACCACCGTCGGAAACCGTTGCCCCCATTCGCCGCGCTCGAAGCCGTCGAGCGCTTGCAACGCCGCGTCGGCACTTGGTGCGGTGTAGATCACGCGCAACGCGATGGCCAGGGACTTGCGCTGCTGCCAATTGGCAAAGTCCAGGCGCTGCCGCAGCAGATGCACGATGCAGGTTTGAAGGGTCGTCTGCGGCCACACGGCGGCCAGCGCCTCTTCCAGGCCCTTGAGACCATCAGTGACGGCGATGAGGATGTCCTGGCAACCACGGGTCTTCAGATCCGTGAACACTTTCAGCCAGAATTTCGCGCCTTCGGTCTGCTCAATCCCCAGCCCGAGAATGTCGCGGCTCCCATCGGGGAGAATCGCGAGGGCCAGATACACGGCCTTACTCCGGACCGTTGCCTCATCGCGAATCTTCACGCGCAGTGCGTCGAAGAACACCACGGGATACATCGGCTCGAGCAACCGGCTTTGCCACGCCGTAATCTCCGCGACGATGGCATCGGTGACCGTGCTGATCAGGTCGGGTGACACCTCGACCGCATACATCTCCTTGAGGAACGCTTGAATCTCCCGCACCGTCAGGCCGCGCGCGTAGAGCGCGAGGACCTTGTCGTCGAAGCCGGTGAACCGCCGCTCATGTTTCCCAATGAGCTGCGGCTCGAAGGTGCTGTCGCGATCACGTGGCACCGCGATGTCCACCGGGCCGTCGTCGGTGAGCACCGTCTTCCCGCTCGTCCCATTCCGGTGATTCGTCGCGACCTCCGGCTTGGGCGTCCCGGGTGCGTACCCGAGATGATGGCTGAGCTCGGCCCCCAGGGCGCGCTCGATGAGCGCCTTCTTGAAGCGGCGCGTGGCGGTGTCGACCTCGGCCGCGGTCAGCGGCCCCTCGCGCACGAGCTGGTCGAGGATGGCAGCAGGGATCGCCAAGATCTCGGCGCGTGGCTTCTCCGGTTTCGGTTTGCGGGGCATACAGACTCCTCATGCTATGCCCCACACACAAAATTCCTGACACCCTCCTGCTGCCTGGCGACTCCTCTGGACGCCTGTCTCCGAAGCATCCACGTTACTAGCCGCCGATGGCGTCAGAGATCGCGAACGCCTTCGCGATAGCATCCGCGGCGAACGCCGGCGGAATTCGCTCCTGTTCAAGCATCAGCGGTCCGCTCAGAACATCACGAAGGGCTGCGCGCTCAGATTCGGTGAGGTGAACATGGCGTGACGTGGGGTCGCGTCTGCCTGGTGTCGCTAGGTGCCTCCAACGAACCCACGCGTCTTGATCCATCAAAACACTTCTCAAGTTCGGGAAGCTCGCGCGGAGACTTGACAGGATGCCGAAACCCGCTTCGTCACAGTCACCCCAGTAAACGAGATCCGTCATCCGCATCCACTCACATTCAGATAGCAGCAGCGCAGCCTTCCCTGATCCAAACACCGCAACGGTGTCCAAAACCTCTGGGAGACACAAGAACACGTCTCGATTTTCGACGATGAGCGTTCGCTTGACGCTCCACTTGAGTTCACTGAACGCGGGCAGCGAGATCGTGCAATCAGCGACCGGCCATCCCGTGCGTTGCTGCAGAGTCACGTCAAGTAAACGAAAACGAACTTGAGGTGGATCCACCATGAGGTGAAATCGTTCGGCGAACGTGCCCGCCTGACCGTTGACCCTATCGCCCAGAACCACGTCGAGAAGCTCTCGCAGAATGCCCGCGTGTTCCTCGATGAACTTCGTTCCGATCGGAAGGGGAACCTGCCTCGCGAAACAATTCGGATGCGGGTGCTTATCGAAGTAGCGGCACACCGCCAGCAGGTGTGGCCAATCCTTCGAATATGCCGGGATTCGGTCCGCGCGGAGGCGTAACCACGGTTCGAGCGCGGGGCAGAGCTCTCGCGTCAATCGAATGGCGGATCGAACTGCTCTAAGTTCATCGGCCCGATCGAGCGCCGCGGCTAAGCTGTCCACGGATTCGAACGCGACACGCACAGGCCACCGATCCTGCCGACCCCATTTTCTCGTGTTCACGCTTTGCCACTCGATGTTCCAAGGCAGTTGCGCCGCGACCAGTGCTTCGATGTCGCGCTTGAGCTCAGCAAAGTCCGCGGTCGCTCTCGGCTGGCCAAACGGAATCTGCAGGGGGAACATTGGTTCACCCGTCGCTTCCGTGCGCAGCGCTGCTGGCCACTTCCGTTCAGCGGCTCCTAGGATGTCAGACGGAGAAAGCATTAGGAGACGTCGTCCGTACCCGTCACATCACATTTGCGGACGAGTCGGCCTCCGCGGGTGGAGTGGCTGTGTCGCCAGAAGTGAGCTCCGCCGTTTCGACTTGAGCCCGCGTCAGGGCCATCAAGCGCGAACTGCTACCAAGTGGATTCGCAGTCAAATGGATCGTCTTTACAAACGGAACAGCAAGCTTGGCCTTCGCGTCAAAGGGCCCGATGATCAATAGTTGAAACCCAAGCTTCGCAAACAGCTCCATCGCTCGTCGCGAGTTTGATTCATCAGTGCGCGAAAATGCTTCATCGATCACGACAAGTCTGAAATTAGGGATGTCTGTCGATGCCGTAGCCAGTCCGTACTGGGCCGACAATGCGGACGCCAGGATCGTGAACGCCAGCTTTGCCTTCTGGCCACCCGACTTGCCGGTTGTCGCAGCGTAGTAATTCGCCTCGGTGTCGTCGACTCGACGCAGTTCCTTTACGCCAGCCGCGAACCATGTGCGAACGTCCGTGACGCGTTGTGTGCCTTCTGGATCTTGCTGGAACTGCTCAAGCAAAAGGCGGACGCGCTCGAATATCCGTAGTCGGTCATCAGGTCCTGGTGCGATGCCGTACTGGAAACAGTCGCGCAGCTTACGTCGAAAATCCATCGCTTCCTGACTGGGCCTGGACTGCAAAGACAGCTGCACGTATGTGTCGTCAGTGTAGTCGATACGACGCAGTGCCTCGTTTGTCTCATCGATTCTCTTCTCGATCGCCTCGTGGTGGTCCTCCAGGCGTCTGTTGAGCATCAGGAGGTCTCCGACGAGATTCTCGTTGAGGTAGTGTTCGAAGCGCTCGCGGTGCTGCGGCAGGTCCTCATCAGCGATTCGATTGAGGACCGACAGGAAGCTCTCAGAGTACGAGCGCGCGGGCTGCAGCGTCTGTTTGAATTCGGAAAACTCGTTCAGGAAGTTGCTCATGTCGGCCACCATCTTGTCGGAGGCCTCGTTCACCTTGCGCTGTTCGTTGCTGATCCGACCTTGGAGGCTATTCCTCGCCGACTGCGCGAGTTGGTCTGCGTTATCGAGAGTGAGTGTGGGGAGACTTTCGACGATCTCGACAAAGCCGTGCCCCAAGCTGTCGTGGTCGATGCCGCCCGCGTCGGCGAGTTGCTGCTCTCGTGCGTGCGCACGCGTACGACACGTGTCGAGTCGATCGCTTAGCCGTCCGAGTTGTGTGTTGTAGCGGCCCAGGTCTTCGTCGCCGCGGCGGATGGCATTCTCAATGTCCAGAAGCCGCGCCTGCAAGGAGCGCAGCTGATCGGAACTCTGTTCGAGGAGTGCCTGCTCGGCACGGAGGCGGATAATTCGTTCATTCCAACCTGTCGGATCGATATCCGAGAAGTCAACCACCGCAGCCAGCTCACGTGCCGCGACGGCGCGTTCGCGCGCAAGGGTCGCCGTATCCTCAGCTGCCCGCGCTTCGCGCGCTTTGCCTTCTGCCTGCTGCTCGGCTTCCAAGATCTGCCGCTTCAGAGCGGCCACCTTTCTCGCGGTGGACCAGCCCAGTATGCGGTTCGCTGGATCATCAACCTGGCGCCCATCGTCCTTCACATGTCGAGTGCCTTCGCGAACAAGGCCTGCCCGCGTTAGCCCGTGATCGGTCGACTCCAGGTCGCTGATCGATCCACAGCACCGATGGTTGAATCGACGCACGAGCTCACCGGCCACCCACGAATGAAGAGGATGATCACTCCGAAACTGAAGTCGCCCCGGCACTCGGTCTGAGGACACGCTAGGCGAGGTCACGGGCGCAAGCGGTACTCGATGAAATGTGAACCGTATCCCCAAGTGCGTCGCGTTGATAAATTCAGCGGCCCGACGGTATAGATCCTCGGGCACCAATAGCGCAAGCCCAAATGGCCTCAGCAACCGCTCGATGGCCCCTGTCCAGTCATCGAACTCAGTCCGAACCTCCATCAGCTCACCAGCAAACGGCAATCGCTCCAGTGACACATCAAGCGATTGGGCCACTCGAAGGCGTATACCAAGGTAGTCGCGCGGTATGTTGACGCGATGCCGTTCGACACTTTCGAGTTCGTCGGCCTTGTCGATGCGCACCTTCAGAGCAAGCGCTTGCTCGTGTCTTCGTGTAGCTCGGAGTTCGTCGGCTTGACTGGCGCTCAGACTTTCGCTGTGCTCACGCTCTTCCCAGCCCTGGCGCGCCGTTGCGAAAGCGGCTGCATTGGCAAGGCTCGGCGACGACGACAGAAGGTGAGCGGCGTCTTCGGCACGCTTGCGTCGCTGCGTCGCCTGTCTCCGAGACTGTTCCGCTAGTTCAATCTCGCGCTGAATAGACTGCAGTCGTGGACCGACGTCGGTGTTGGTGATGGCGGCCGTCACTCGGTCGCGTTCGCTACGATCCTCGGTGAGCGAACCCAACACTGCGGCCCGTGAGGCCGCCGTGGCGTCGATTGTTCCTGACAGCTCAGTCTCGTGCTGTCGCAAGAGTTCTAGGTGCCTGCTCGCAAAGTACGGCTCAACCAGGTCCTGCAGCTGCCGCCATGCTTCGATCCGTTCCTCGCCTTCCACAATACGACTCGCGCGATCCGCAACGGGACTCAAGAGCAAGATCTGTCGCTCGGCGCGCTCTATAGCCGACCAGCAGTCCAGCAAAGTTCGGTAGTGAGGCTGAACAGTGTCGCGAATGAATGAGAAAGAGTCCGCTGACGGAAGCATGAACTGCCTAACGAATGCATCGATGTCACCGACCTCCTTCATCCCGATGGCTCGGTTGAAGACTTCGAGCGCCTTGTCGCCGGGGATGTGAAGCAGACCGCGCATTCGCTCCGCGTACGCGTTGAAGCTGTCCTCAACGAACCACCCTGCGCGTTTCGCAGCCCGTCTGATATCAGTCGAGTTGGCATGGCCTTCCATAAGGCTGCTCAAACTGTGACGGCCTGGCACTGCGGCATATAGTTCGCGTACTTGTTCTTCGTGTTCCCACAGCACCTGCGCAACGGTTGCTGAGTTGCCGCGGCGAGCATCCGTGAAGACAGCGGCGATGGCGCTAAGTGTTCCCGACTCTCGCAGGTATTGGGTTGTTGGGGCGGTCGAATCGATTGTGCTCGAACTAGCCCACGCTCCACGGACATACGACCGACGCGTTCGGTCACGGCCGGCGGCGCGGCGCCCATCACCGGAGGCGTCGTTGTAGTTCAACATGCGAGGCGGAACGAGAAGTGTCCGCAGCGCGTCGATTGCCGTCGACTTTCCTGAACCGTTGTCGCCGATCAGGAGAGACCATCCGCCATCGGTCTCAAGGGTCTGAACCTGCCCATGGAACGTGCCCCAGTTCAAGAGTTCGAGCCGCTCCAGGCGAAAACCTGGTTCGATTGGGCCCATTGGCGTGGCGGTCAATTCACGATTCTGGCTCGGCATGTCGCGCCAGGCGCTCCTTTACGCTTTCGAGCTCAGATGCCCCGAACCGCGCCTTGAGGATTCGCATCACTTCATATCGCTCGCTTTCAGACGCGCCGAACCCCCGCAAGAAACCCAGCTCCTCGAGTCGCCGAATGGCGGCATCTATCGTGCGAATGTCACGGACTTGATTGTTGGTCTCCCGCAGGAACTGACTCACAAGCTCGCGCAACTCCTGGCGAGTTCTCACCAAGCGCGTCGAGCTGTCGGGTGACGCTTCGAAGCGTGCTAGTTCTTCGCGCAAGCATACGAGCAGCAGCGTCGCCGTGTAGCCCAGGGTCTGTCGGCGGCCGATCCTCGGAACCGTATCGTTGCCATCAGTCTCGATCTGACGAAGAAACGCATAACCTTCCGCCTCGTCGATCACGACCTCTTGGCCAATCTGCCGGAAATAGTGTCCGACGACGTCGCGTTGCGCCCGAAGCAGCTCCCACAGAGCGCCATCCTCTCGGTAGACCGGTTGGAGCAGGAGGCGCGCGAGGACAAGCGAGCGTTCGATGGAAGTCGGGAATCCATCCATGGCTAGACAGCTCGGGTAAACAGCACTTCCGGAACGCGCCACGACTCTCGACGACCATCTCGTGACGAGAACTGGACATCCGTAAACTGATCGCCAGGAACGTAGTTCTGGGCGTCTTGAGTCGCCACGACAAGGTATCCGACGATCTCCAGGATGCCTTCGTGAGGTGGAAATCGCTCAAGGACCTGTGATAGCAGGACGGACTCGGTGGATAGCAGGCATGCTCGAACGTGATCGCGGAGGCGCGTGAGGTTCAGATCCACGAGGGCGCGGAATCGTTCAAGCATGTTCATGTCGAGCGTATGTTCCGCGAAAATCAGATCGCCATCACTGCGGCCGGCCGCCTCGGGCTGCCAGAACGTTCGGCTAAAAGAGGAGAACACGTTTGGATTCCCGACAAGTTCGAAAAAGTCGTTCTCGTCGGGAGGTGTCGGACGGCACGCCAGCGCAAGCTGTTGAATCTCGCGAATCAGCTCTCGCAATCGTCTGTCCTCGCCTGTGGCAGCGCTTTCGAGCGCGCGGCGGAGGGTCGCCGCCATACGCTCATTGGACCGCACAACCCGTTCGCCCTCGACTAGGAGCCGACTCGACAACCGCTCAAGCAGTTGATTGGTTCTGAGGTCCGCTGAAATGGTCTCGAGTCGGTAGACGTGTCGAATTAGCTCGCGCCAACGCTCTTGGCGCTCCGGTGATGACAGGAGGTTCCAAAAGGCATAAAAGCTCTGCCCCTGCGACGATTCCTTCAACGCGGCGTGCGTGTCGAGTAGTTGACCGACGATTCGACCCTTGGTCGTTCCCGGCTTCGTTTGTTCCTCCGCTAGCGCGCGAGCCACTTCTCTGAAGTTGTCCTCGAGCTGCCGGAAGTCGCCAGCCAGACCGCGGGCGAGTTCCAGCGCGTTCGCGAAGCGCTCCGTTAGCTGAACGGATGTGTAAGCTTCGGCGGTGTGCGTCGCTTCTATGTCAGAGATTTGTGACTGTAGGGCGGCCTGCTGCGCGCGAAGTGCGGCGATTCGTCGTTCGGCGTCTGGGGTCGAGAACAACAAGATCTCCTCGAGTTGCCGGAAGATGATTTCGAGACGTGATTCAGCGCCAATGAACGGCTTTGCCTGCAGATCCTCCAACCATTGCATGGCGCGTTCGGCCGCGGCCGTGAGCTCGAAAACTGGTTCGTCGGCGTCCTCGCTGTACAGCTTCTTGAGCAGGAGCTGCTCGCTCCCGCACCACGCGCTCAGGTACTCCGCAGCTGTCTGTTGATAGGCATCTGGACGGGAAGCGCGTGCCTCATCAAGAAAGTTCTCAAGTCTCGCGCGCAGGTGTGACTCGGGAACAGCGATTGAATGATGCTCCTTGAAAGCACGGTGAAGAAACGTCAGAGTCAGGGCTGCGTTCGGGCTTCGAAGCAGTCGTACAGCCGGATGGTCAGTGAGCCGTTGGGTTTCCGACAGGTCCCAGGCGTGATTCATTGCAGCCTTGTTGAGCTACACCAGAATACCGCTCCGCGTGACAACTTGGGTCACTTGCACTGTTTTGCACATCACGCCTGGCGGCCGCCTGCACCCCTGTCCTAGACCGCAGTCTGGCGTTGGCACCGCCTCCGCATCAAGAGTCAGACCTGGCCTCGACCTTGGACCATAAGCGACGACGGCCACCATGACGCCCCTCGGCCTTTCCGCCTTTCATTGAACTGGACGTCAAAGGACCGTGAGCTCAATCCTTCGCGATCCGATCATTCAGACCCGTCGCGGACGCAGACCATATGCGGCTAGGCTCGTCTAGGCAGCGTTACCGGTCTTTAGCGAGCCCAGGACTTCGCACAGGGTTGTCTTCTCGTGACCGTTCGCGCCAAGAATCAACACATACCTTGCAAGGTGCGGATTCGGGGGGGCGCCGAATTCCAGTAGCGGCGACAATTTTGATTGCGATGAACTGTTCGGATCACTGCAGATGTCTCGCCGGTAATCGTCTCTGGCGGTACTCAACCTGCGCGCTCGGTTCAAAGAGTTTCATCGGCGTCGCCTCCCTCCTACGCTGTGGCGCTGGCGGGCATCGTGGTGGCAGTTTCTACGCTCGAGGGACGGGCTGTATTCGATCGCC
>WBZO01001859.1_pt1 | contig 30460 bp, 27 predicted proteins | sample 5204261 | NCBI WGS metagenome assembly WBZO01 (sample SAMN12412400, study PRJNA552823) | activated sludge metagenome | isolation source: activated sludge from anammox sidestream of wastewater treatment plant... | place: USA: North Carolina | collected 2017-09
GCGAACGGCCAGGACCTGCTCGGCCTCGGCCCGCTGCTCGCGGGCGGACGGCTGCTCGTCATCTGCCCGGAGGCGGAGTTCACCCTCCAGCCCGGCATGCCCTCCTACACCTGGTTCCGCCGCGACGACGCCGGACAGCGCACGCCCGAGGAGTTCGAGCGCGTGTCGCGCCTGCTCCATGCGTTCGTGGACGAGGCCGTGGCGAAGGCCGGCGGCGACCCAGCGCGCGTGGTGCTCCTGGGCTTCTCGCAGGGCGGGTCGCTGGCGTATCGCCTCGGCCTGGCGGAGCCGGCGCGCTGGCGGGGCGTTGCGGCGCTCTCCACGTGGCTGCCCGACGAGGCAGTCACGGCCGCCGACCCGAGCGACCTCGGAAGTCTGCCGCTGCTCGTGCAGCACGGCAGCACCGACCCGGCGATCGAGGTCGCCCGTGCCCGCTCCTCCCGCGACCGGCTGGAGGAGCTCGGCGCGAAGCCGGACTACCGCGAGTACAGCATGGGCCACCAGATCGGCCCGGAGAGCCTGACCGACCTCTCCCGCTGGCTGGAGCGCGTGTTCGCCCTTCCCGCCCTGGGCTGATCGCCCCGATACCAGGGCCTCCTCGCACCGGTGTCGTAGACTGCCCGCGGCGTCGAGCGACCACACGAGCGGGAGGGCTCCATGACGACGACCGTGCCGAACTACCTCGAAGAGATGAAGGCGTGCGCCGCGGCGATCGGGCTGCGGCCGCGCGAGTTCCTGCAGCCGAGCGACCACTGGGTCACCCTCAACGGGATCGACTTCCACTACGTGGACTGGGGGAACGCCCACCTGCCGCCACTGGTGCTGCTGCACGGCGGCAGCCTGACGGCGCACACCTGGGACATGGCCGCGCTCATCCTCCGCGACCGCTACCACGTGATCGCGCTCGACCAGCGCGGCCACGGCGACACCGGCCACACCCCGGAGGAGCGCCTGTCCGAGGACAACGGCGACCTCATGCTCCAGGACACCGAGGCGTTCATTGAGCACCTGGGTTACCCGAAGGTGATCCTCTGCGGCATGTCGATGGGCGGGATGAATTCCATCCGCTACGCGGCGCGCCACCCGGAACGGCTGGACGCCCTGGTGATCGTGGACATCGCCCCCGTCACCATGCAGGAAGGCCAGATGGAGATGGAGGCGTTCCGTCGCGAGACGGAGACGATGCGCCGCTTCGAGGACTTCCTGGAGCGGGCGGTGAAGTTCAACCCGCAGCGCAAGCCGGCGCACCTGAAGTACTCGCTGCTCCACTCCCTGAAGCAGGTGCCGGACGGCTGGACCTGGAAGCAGGACACGAACCGCCACCGCGTGCCGGAAGGCGAGACGGAGGAGCAGCGCAAGGCCGCCGCGAAGGCGCGCAGCGAGTCGCTCTGGGCGGACGTGAAGGCGATCCGCACGCAGACGCTGCTCATGCGCGGCGAGATCTCGAAGATCCTCGCCCCCGAGTCTGCGGAGGCGATGCGGGCCGGGATGCAGGACTGCGAACTCGTGGTCATCCCCGGCGCGGGCCACTCCGTACAGGGCGATAACCCGAAGGACTTCGCGCACCAGCTGGATGCGTACGTCTCTCGCCGCCTCGGCCTGAAGTAACCACCGCTCGGGTGGTGGGCGGCTAGAAGCCGTCCATCACCCGCGGCCGGTACGCCGTCGCGAACAGCCGGTCGGCGCGCCTCAGCGCCTCCGCCTCGCCCTCCGCCCGCCCCGCCCGCGCCAGGTGCGTCGCGCTGCGGAACCCCGACAGCATCGAGGCGAGCGCCGCGACCGGCATCGTCACCTCCGCGCCGCCCTCGACCCGTTCGACGCGGCCGACGCCGCCGTCCACGCGCAGGCGGTAGGTGCCGTCATTCCACGCACAGAACCCGTCGCGCACGCCGAGCGTGACTGTGCCGTCCTCGTCGTACCCGCGCGCTTCGAGGGCGCGCGCGACGTCCACCACGCGCAGCCACATCCCGTCGCCGGTCTGGCGTCGCAGCTCGCGCGGCTCCAGCAGCAGGTCGACGATCGGGTCGTCCTCCGCGACGTGTTCGAACTTCGCCTGCTTCACCAGGTCGTGGCCACGCAGGAACTCCCACAGCGCGAGGTGCGCGTCCAGGTCGAGCGCGACGAGGTCTTGCACGACCATCGACTGGTCACCGCCCGGCTCGAAGTCCACATGCATGTCCTCCGCCGTGCGGTACAGCGCGTAGCCGCGCGGCTCCTGCGCCGCGTCGAGCGCGACCGCGACGTGCGAGCGGTGTGCGTGGCGGCCGACCTCCAGCAGGCGGTGGTCCCACCACCGGTCGGGGCGCTCGATCAGCAAGGTGCGCCCCTCGAGGTAGCGCGTGTAGAGCCGCTCCATCACGCCTCGGGCGGCGTCCGGCGTGACCAGCCGCACGCTGCCGCCCCACGCGCGCGGCTCGCGCAGCGTCATGCCGCGCGGGTCGATGCGGTAGCCGACGTAGTGCGAGGCGAGCCCGTAGCCGAAGCGCTGGTAGATGGCGCCCATCGAGGCCCACAGCATCGCTAGGGGGTGGCCCTCCTCGCGTATGTCCGCGAGCGAGCGCTCCATCACCCGCCGCAGCAGCCCCTGCCTGCGGAACTGCGGCAGCGTCCCGACAGCGGTGACGGCGCCGAGGGGCACGAGCGGGCCGTTGAGCGCGATGCGGATGCGGTGCCACGCCAGCGTTGTCGCCATCTCACCGTCGACGAAGGCCGCGCGCAGCCCCATCGGCCCGAAGTAACCCTCGAGGCCGTCGGCGAGGTGCCGCTCGTGGTTCTCCCGGCTCTGCCCGAAGACGTACGAACTGATGTCGTGGAACGCACGAATCTCATCGGTGGTGACCGCACGGACCTCGGTGGCCATTCAGCATGCTCCCTCGGACGCGACACGGGCCGCTGGTGCGGCCCGTGTCCATGCTCCGACAACGCCCGAGGCGCCTCGCGGGTTGCCCGCTGCGTCAGCGTCCCACGAGCACCGGCGCGCCCGGCTCCGACCACACCACGCCCGAGGCGCGGAGCGCGGCGATCTCGTCGTCGCTGCGGCCGATCTCGCGCAGCAACGCATCGGTGTGCTCGCCTGCCATCGGCCCCGCGGCGAGGCGGTTGCCCGAGCGCGACATGTGCACCATCGCGCCGTGGCGCTGGTAGTCGCCGTGTCCGGTGTGACGAACACGCGCGGCGAAGCCATTCGCCTCGATCTGCGGGCTCGTGAAGAAGTACTCAGCGGGGCCGGGGCCATCCGCTCGCACGCAGCCCACACCCTGCGGCGCGAGCAGCGCCTCCCACTCGTCCGCCGACTTCGACGCGAACAGCGCGGTCAGCACCTCGGTCAGCGCGCCCGCGTGCTCACGCCGCGCGGTCGCCGAGGCGAACCGCCGGTCGGATGCGAGGTCGGCGGGGCCGGCCGCGGCAGCGAAGCGCTGCCACTCCGCCTCGCGCCCAATGCCGAGGAACACCCAGCCCTCGGCCGCCCGGTACAGCCGGTAGTCCGGCGCGGTGCCGTGCAGTTCCGGGTCGATCGCGGGACGCGGCTCGCGCCCGTCGTAGCGGAAGAAGTCGTCATGGTTGGCGTAGGCGTTCGCCCCCATCATGTCGATGAAGATCTCCTGGCCACGCCCCGTCGCGCGGCGCGCCCACAGGCCGAGCATCGCCGTCGTCGCGACCACGGCGGAGGTATTCGGGTCCGGGTTCACCTCGTTCGCGCGGAACAGCCGCCGCGCGCCCTCGCGCATCTCGGCCACGCTGTCGGCGACCGGGAGGCCGCCCGACTGCCACGTCGCCCCGCCGAGGGCTGCGCCGGGGATCGGGTGCGTCGCCGGACGGTGCGCGCTCGGGCCCAGGGGGCCGTAGCCGTTCACGTTCACGTAGACGATGCCCGGGTTGATGCGGCTGGCGTCGGCGTAGCCCATCCCCAGCCGGTCCGGCACGCCGGGCCGGTAGTTGTGGATGATCACGTCCGCCTTCGCGATCAGCGCGTGGACAACCGCCTGGCCCTCCGGCGCCTTCAGATCGACGCAGATGCTCTCCTTGCTCGCGTTCGTCTTCAGTGCGCCGAGCGATCCGTTGCCCATCCACCGCCACGGGTCGCCGCTGACCTGCTCCACCTTGATCACCCGCGCGCCGAGGTCCGCGAGGTGCGACGCCCCGAGCGGTGCGGCGATGATCGTGGAGAAGTCGAGGACGGTAATCCCCTCCAGCGCGAGCCGTTGCGAGGGTGCCCCGGCAGGCTTCGGCTTCGGCGCGGGCAGCGCCCCGAGGACGGCCTCGGTGTGCTCGCCGACGGCGGGCACGCGGTGGCGGATCTCCGCCGGCGTCTCGGTCATCCGCGCGACGGGGCCGAGTTGCTTCATCGTGCCGCCGGTGGGGCCGGGCGTCTCGATGACGTGGCCGTTCAGCACCAGGTCGGGGTCGTCCAGCGCGTCCTGCGTCGTCTGGAACGGTGTCGCGACGACGCCGCCCTGCTCCACGAAGATGCGCATCCACTCCTCGGAGGGCTTCGTGCGCATGTGCTGGAGCATCCGGTCGCGGAACGCCTCGCGCACCTCTTCTTTCCAGGTGGCGGGGGAGCCGTCGTGCTCGCCATCCGCGTAGATGTCCATGAGGTCGACGGCCGCGAGGAAGTTGTCGAAGAGGTGCTGGAGCAGGTTGCCGAGCTGGATCCAGCGCCCGTCGCCGGCGAGCACCGGCTGGTAGTTGATCGTCGGCATGCGGCCGGCGGAGAGCGCCGGGACCGCCCAGTTGCCCGGGTTCCACGCCTGCAGCGACAGGTTGAGCAGGCCGCCCATGTCGTACGGCAGCATCCCCTGCAGGATGCTCGTGTCCACGATCTGCCCGTGACCGTCCGCGTCACGCGCGACGAGCCCGGCGATGATGCCCGTGACCGCGGCCTGCGAGGCGGCGTGCACGCCCACCTGCAGCGCGGCGAACTGCGGGCCCTCGCGCTGCACGGTGCCGGCGAACGCCTGCATGCGGCCGGACTTCGCGGCCACCACGCCCTCGTACCCCGGCACGTTCGCCAGCGGGCCGCGTGGGCCGAAGCCGGTAATGCGGCAGTAGACGAGCGAGGGGTTGAGCGCGGTCAGCGTCTCCGCGTCCGCACCGAGCGCCTTGCCGGTGTCACCCCGGTACGAGGCGACGACCACGTCCGCGGTCTCCACGAGGCGGTGCAACCGCTCGCGCTCCTCGGCGCGCTTCAGGTCCAGGACAACCGAGCGTTTGCCGCGCAGCCACATCGGCGCGCTGGCGATGCCGCGGGCGGGATCGCCGCCGGGGCGCTCGACCTTGATCACGTCCGCGCCGAAGTCCGCCAGCACCATCGTGGCGATGCCGCCCGCGGGGCCGCTGCTCAGGTCCACCACCCGGACCCCGTCCAGCACACCGGCCATGATGCGTCCCTCCACCACGCGCGGCGTCGCGGGGCCGCGCGCGTGCATGTTATGGGCCGCATCACGTCTGTCCAGACGTGCCGAGGACGATCGGGCCGTCGCGTTACCGGACGGCGGTGACCATCGACTCGCCCGGCTGCCGCGCCGCGGCCTCGCCGAGGGCGCGCGTCAACACCTCGAAGCGCGGCGCGAGCGCCTCCGCCTCGCCGCGAGCGATCAGCCCGCGCGCGACCCCCCGCGCGAGGTCGCCCGAGTGGACGGTGGCGCGCACCTCCCGGAAGCCGGCGGTACGCAGCGCCTCCGTGAGCCAGGCCGTGGTCCAGCGGTGGAGCGTGACACGCATCGACCGCAGCGCGTGCGGCGCGAGCCGCTCCAGCAGCGCTTCGCCCAACGGCGAATCCGTCGTCAGCAACGTCTCCCCGTACGCCCTCGGTGCATCCGCGGAGGCGATGAGGGCGTCACGGTGCGCCTCCGCCGCCGGGCCGGTCGAGGGGAGCAGCAGCACTGAGCGGCGCTCGAGCGGTGGGTCCTGCGTCCGGCGGCTGTAGGAGTAGAGGAGCCCGTCCCGTGCCTCGGTCAGCGCGACCGTCTCGAACGTGGGTCGGGGGAGCGCCCAGACCTGGTAGGAGGCGCGCAGCACCCCGCCCGGCCGCAGCACGCGCGCGATCTCCGCGAACACCGCCGCGGGGTCGGTCGCCTCCTCCAGCGACTGCGACGCGGTCACCAGGTCGACCGAGGTGTCCGCCAACGGCAACGCCGCAGCGTCCCCCGTCACGAACGCCGCGTTCGTCAGTCCGAGGCGCGAGGCGTTCGCGAGGCACACGGCCGTACGCCTCGGCGCGGGGTCGACGCCAATGACCGTCGTGCCGGGCAGCGCGTGCGCGAGCGGGAGCGCCGGCCAGCCGTCGCCCGGGCCGATGTCGATGACGGTGCGCCCGCCCTCGGGGAGATGGCTCGCGTAGTCGGACACGCGGGCGGCGTCCGCCCAGTGCTGCTCGCGCCTCGGGTCATACGGCACATCCACGAACGGCAGCTGCCGGTTCGACCAGTGCGGCGCGAGTTCGTACAGCGCGCGGGCGGAGTCCACCTCCTCGGGCGGGGCGAGAGCACGCCAGCGGCGCTCGAGGGGTGACAGGTCGAGGTCGGACATCGCGGGGACGATGAAAGCAGACGGGGCGGCCGGCGTCTCGCCGGGCCGCCCCGTCTGGTGGTCAGCGCGGGTGCGCTACGGGTCGAGCCGGGCGGAGGCGTGGCCGGTGACCACCTCCTTGCCCTCCTGGTTCACCGTGGAGACCTCCAGGTCAACGACCGGGCCGCCGTTCTCCTGGCGGATCTCCTTCACCGTGGCGCGCGCGGTCAGCGTGTCGCCCGGGAAGACCTGGGAGACGAAGCGCACGCCGTACTTGGTGAGGCGGCCGTCCCCCAGCCAGTTCGTGAGCATCTTGCCGGTCATGCCCATGGTGAGCATGCCGTGCGCGAACGCCGTGGGGTACCCGGCGATCTTCGTCGCGAACACCTCGTCCGTGTGGAGCGGGTTGTAGTCGCCGGAGGAACCGGCGTACTGGACGATCTGCGTCCGGCTGAGGTCGTGGCAGACGACCTCCTCGTGGACGTCGCCCACCTTGATGCTGCTCGCCTTGACTGCCATCGCTCGCCCCCTAGTCCTGCTGCACCGGGCGCTCGGTGCGGACGCCGACCGAGCGGGCAGTGATGACGAGTTCGTTGTTCTGGTCGTAGTACTCCGTGATCGACTCGCTGAAGATCAGCTTGCCGGCGCGGCGACCCTCTCGCTCCCACGTCTCACCGGGACGCGTGACCGAGTGCAGCACGTCGCCGGGGCGCAGGTGGCGGTGGTACTCGTAGTGCTGCTCGGCGTGGAGGCCGGAGCCACCGCCGGCACGCTGCTGCTCCGGCTCGTCCGAGGGCGGCACGTTGGAGCCGGTGGGGTTCTTGCCGGAGCCGAACCACTTCTGCCCGATCTTCGGCCGCAGGCCGTAGTCCGGGTCGAACTGCGCGGACGCCTGGACGAACGTGGGCGGGGCGATGATCCCGCCGGGCTCCGTGCCCTTTGCGTACGCCTCGTCGTAGTAGATCTGGTTCGCGTCGCCGATGGAGCGCGCAAACAGCATGATGTGCCCGGCTTCAACCGGGAACCGCTCGGCTGGCATTCCCTCTCCTATCCGCTCGGCGGTCGGGCCTCGTCGCCCCGGGAGGGTCACTCCAGGCTCGTGGTCACCCGCCGCTCGCGCGCACCATAGCGAACCGCCGCCCACCTGCCCACCATCCCGCGTAACACCGCCTGAAATGGGTCGAGGGCGTCTCGCGACGCCCTCGACGAATCCGGAGGGAACCGGTCTGCTACTGGAGCGCGCCCACGGAGCGCATCAGTTCGATCGTGCCCTGCAGGTCGGACAGGTCGTTCAGGTCCAGGTCCGGCGGGGTCACGCTGGAGAGGCCCGGCAGGTCCGCACTCGGCGCGACCGAGGCGATCACCGGGTACTCGAACGTCTGCTCGGAGAAGTAGCGCTGGCCCTCCTCCGACAGCAGGTACGCCATCAGCGCCTGCGCCGCGGCCGTGGACTTCGCCGTCTTCAGGATGCCGCCGCCGGCCACGCCGACGAGCGAGCCGAGGTCGCCCGGCGCCGTGTAGTGGTTCGCCACCGGGAAGTCCGGGCCCTGGTCGCGCAGGAAGCCGAACAGGTAGTAGTGGTTCACGAGGCCCAGGTCGACCTCGCCGTCGGCGACGGCCTGCACCACGCCGCCGTTGTTCGGGTAGGCGACCGCGCCGTTGTCCAGCATGCCCTGGAGCCACGCGCGCGCCGCGTCGTCGCCCTCAACGAGGCGGAAGGCGGTCACGAACGCCTGCAGCGAGGCGTTCGTCGGCGCCCAGCCCACGCGGCCCTGCCACATCGGATCGACCACGTCCTTGATCGAGGACGGCAGATCCGCCTCGGCCACGGCGTCCTTGTTGTAGACGATCACGCGCACGCGACCGGAGAGGCCCACCCAGCCACCCTGGTTCGAGCGGAACTCCGCCGGCACGAGGTCGAGCAGCGAGGTGTCCAGCGGCGCGAACAGCCCCGCCTGCTCCACCGCGCCCAGCGCGCCCGTGTCCTGCGCGATGAAGACGTCCGCCGGGCTGCGGCTGCCCTCTTCGAGGAGCGTGGCCGCCATCTCGGAGGAGGAGCCGTACTTCGCCTCGATCTTCACGCCGGTCGCCTGCGAGAACTGCTCCAGCAGCGGCGCGATCAGCGCCTCGTTGCGGCCGGAGTAGACGACCAGCGTCTGTCCCTCCAGCGACTCCGGGGTCGCCTCGGCGGTCGCAGCGGCGGTCGCCGCTGCCGTGGCGGCAGCGGTCGCGTCCGCGGCCTCGTCGTCGGAGGAACATGCCACCGCAAACACGGCGGCGAGGGGGACCAGTGCGCCCAGCGCGAGGCGTCGCCAGCGCGACGCGGCCCCAGTGCGAGAAACCATCAGAGCCTCCACATCATCACAGACATCGCCTGTGCAATGTCTGCATCTCAGTTACGACTGTGGAGACTGGCACCATCGGCGCCTAAACGCAACTTTGTCTGCAAGATTTTAAAGAAATGCCGCCAAATTGCCAACAATGGGCACCCGCCAGGTGCGATCCGGCGCGCGAAGGAAGGGGCGAAGACGACACGAGGGGGTGCGGACGCTAGAAGAGCGACCCGTTTCGGATCGTCCGCTCGATGGCGTAGACGACGAGGAGGCCCGCGCCGACGGCGAGCCACTTCCAGTAGAACCGTCCGGGGTCTTCCAGCATGCCCCTAGCCTACGGCCTTCCCGACCTCTTCGGCGAGCGGCAGCGACGAGGTCAGGCCTGGCGATTCGATCCCGCCGAGGTGGACGTAGCCACGGTCGTGCCAGACCAGGAAGTCCACCTGCCCCTGCCCCGGCTGCTGCAACTTGGGGCGATACCCCACCTGTCCCGGCGCGATCTGGTCGGCCCGCAGCCCCGGCAGGAAGCGCCGCCCGGCCTCCAGGAAGCGTGAGGCCCAGCCCTCGTCCGGCGCATGCCGGTAGTCCAGCGGCGTCCCCTCCGCCAGCCACTCCGTGGACGGCCCGAGATGGACGCCACCCTCCACGTCCACGGTGAGATGCAGCCCCAGTCCGCCCGCGGCGTGCTCCGGCAGCGGATACACCGGGCGGCTCACGCGCCGCGCGACGGCCGGGTCCACCACGTCGTAGTACCGGCCCACGTTCACCGTCTGCCGCAGCACCGGGACCTCCACGCCCCCATGCTGGCCGCCGTCGAGCGGATAGCCCACCAGCGCAGCAACATCCGCCGCACGCAGGCCCGCCGAGTTCACGAGCACCGCGCACGCCACCTCGGAGCGGACACCGTCCGCATCCTCGAGCGCGACGCGGAACCCCTCGCCGGTGCGCTCGATGCCGGAAACCGCGTGGCGGTAGACGATGAGCGCGCCGTGGTCGCGCGCGGCGGACTCCAGCGAACGCGCGTAGGCAAAGGCGTCGACCACGCCGGTGCTGGGCGACCAGATCGCCTCGAGGGCCGGCAATTCCGGCTCCAGCGCCACGATCCGGTCGCGGCCGATGCGCTCCACGCCGCGCACCTCGTTCGCGACCGCCTGCCGGTACACCTCGTCGAGGCCGCCCCGCTCCTCCTCGGTGAAGGCGGCGATCAGCTTGCCGGTGCGCCGCACGGGGACGCCGCGCGCCTCGCACCAGGCGTAGAGGGCGGCATTGCCCTCCCAGCAGAGGCGATGCTTCAGGGAGCCGGTGGGGTAGTAGATGGCGGCATGCACCACGCCGCTGTTGTGCGAGGAGGTCTCCCGTGCGGGGCCCTCGTGCCGCTCGATCACCAGCACCGAGCGGTCGCGCGACAGCCGCTCCGCGACCGCCAGCCCCACCACCCCGGCGCCGATGACCACGACCTCCGCGTCGAGGGCCCCCGGCACGGTCATGCCGAGGCGACCTGGCCGTCCGCCGTGACAACGATGTGGGACGCCTGCACGTGCTCCAGGTGTGCGCCCGGCGCGACGAGCGCGTCCGAGAGCGTCACATCGACCAGCCGCGCACCGGCCCCCACCACCACGTTCGGGCCGAGCGTGCAGCCCTCGATCACCGCGTCCGGCGCGGCGAGCACGGGAGCGTCGAGGAGCGCGGCCTGCGTACGGAGCAGGCTGGAGAGCGTGCCGGTGTCGAACCAATCGCCGGGGAAGGCCGCGCCGCCGATGCTGCCGTGGCCCTCCCGCAGCATGACCTCCAGCGTGCCGGAGAGTTCCACCTCGCCCCGCGGGCTGATCAGCGGGTGCGTGCGGAGGTACTCCACGGCGGACGGCGCGAGCATCCAGATCCCGACCAGCGCGAGGTTGGAGCGCGGCTCCGCCGGCTTCTCGACCAGGTCCACAACCCGGTCGCCCTCCAGCACCACGATGCCCATCTCCTTCGGGCGGTCCGTCTCGTGCAGCGTCAGCCAGGCGTCGTAGCGCGAACCGGTGAAGGCGCGCACCTGCGGGCCGAGGTCGCCGCGCAACACCGTGTCCACGGCGGCGACGACGACGTGCCGGCCGTCCAGCGCGCTCCCGGCGCTGAGGAGCGCATCGCCCGAGCCGCGCGGCACCATCTGGCGGGCCACTGACACGCGCATCCCGGCGGGCGCGCACGCCTCGGCGGCGGGGCCCGTGCGGTCGTCGTCCGCGCCGACCACCACCACCACCTCGCGGACGCCGGCCGCCCACAGCAGGTCGAGCGAATAGGCGATGAGCGGCCGGTTGAGGAGCGGGATCAGCGACTTCGGCATCCCCTCGGAGAGGGGGCGGAGGCGCGTGGCGCGCCCCCCGGTGAGGATGACACCCAGCGGTTCCAGCGGCACAGGCCCCTCCGGCAGCGAGAGATGACGGCTGCGCGCAGTCTCGCACAGGGCCGACTCACCCGCCGCGTGCCCGTCCCAACGGGCTGCGATACGCTCGGTTCAGCAAGTAATGACTCACTCAATGACTGTGATGGCGCTCAGTCGCGCCCACAGCCCGGGAGCAGCGAGCGCGTGACGAGCCTGCCCCTCCCCCACCGGCGGATCGCCCGCTGGACGCGTGGACACGCGCCCGGCCCGTGGCTGGTGCTCGCCGGGCTGATCGTCGGCGGCGCGAGCCTCGTGCCCCCCATCTACCTCGTCGTGCGCGCGATGGAGAGCGCCGGCAGCGCGGTCGACGTGCTGACCGCCGCCAGCACCCGGTCGCTCCTCCTGCGCTCGCTTCTCTTCGCCGCCGCCGTCACCGCCGGCGCGACCGCGATCGCCCTGCCGATGGCATGGCTCGTGGAGCGCTCCGACCTCCGAGGGCGCCGCGTGATCGGCATCCTCGCGGCGCTGCCGCTCGCGGTGCCGTCCTACGTCGGCGCGCTCACGTTCATCTCGGCGTTCGGCCCGCGCGGGCTGCTCCAAGGGTGGCTGGAGCCGCTGGGCGTGGAGCGCCTGCCCTCGATCTACGGCTTCTTCGGCGCCACGCTCGCACTCACGATGTTCACCTACCCGTACCTGTTCCTGACGCTGCGCCCGGCACTCGCGACGCTTGACCCGCGCCTCGAGGAGATGTCGCGCACCTTCGGCTACGGACGCTGGTTCACGTTCACGCGCATCGTCTTACCGCAGGTGCGCCCGGCGCTGTTCTCCGGCGGCCTGCTCGTCGCGCTGTACGCGCTCTCCGACTTCGGCACGCCCGCGCTGATGCGCTTCGACTCCTTCACCCGCGTGATCTTCATCCGCTACCAGTCCGCCTTCGACCGCGGGAACGCCGCCACGCTCGCCCTGCTCCTCGCCGTCCTCGCACTCGCCGTCGTGGCGGTCGAGGTGTTCGGGCGCAGCCGCCGGCGCGCGGACGGCGTGCGCGATGCCGGACGGCCGCCCGTACCGGTCGCCCTCGGACGGTGGCGCTGGGCGGCCTACGCCTTCGTCGCCGCCGTCGTCGGCCTCGCGCTCGTGCTGCCGATCGCCGTGCTGCTCCACTGGATCCAGCGCGGCGTCGCGGCCGGCGTCGCCTTCCGAGGCGTGGGCGATGTGATCCTGGACTCCGTGCTGGTCGCCGCGCTCGCGGCTGCGATCGCCGCTGCCGCCGCGCTCCCGGTCGCGATCCTCGGTGTGCGGCACCGCGGCCACTGGTTCAGCCGCGGCGTCGAGGTGCTGTCGTACACCGGCTACGCGCTGCCGGGCCTCGTCGTCGGCCTCGCGCTCGTGTTCACGGCGATCCGCGTGTCCTGGCTCTACCAGTCGGTCACGATCCTCGTGCTCGCCTACGTAATGCTCTTCCTGCCGCAGGCGACGAACGCCACGCGTGTCGCGCTGCTGCGCGTGCGCCCCTCCATGGAGGAAGCGGCGCGCGGCCTCGGGCGGCGTCCCGGCGGCGTGCTGCGCACGATCACGATCCCGCTGGCCGGCCGCGGCGTGCTGGCGGGCGCGGCGCTGGTCTTCCTCACGACGATCAAGGAACTCCCCGCCACGCTGATCCTCGCGCCGCCGGGCTTCCAGACGCTCGCCACGCGCGTCTGGTCCGCCTCCAGCGACGTCCGCTACGCGGAGGCCGCTCTGCCCGCGCTGATGCTCGTCGGCATCTCGCTCGTCGCGCTGGTTGTGCTGAACTACGGATCGAGGCGGTAGCGATGCCCGACCCGTTGCGCGTGGCCGTCCGAGCGCAATCGCTCACCTGCCGCCTGGGCGACCACCTCGCCGTGCGCGACCTCTCGCTGGAGGTACACGCCGGCGAACTGTTCGCGATCCTCGGGCCGTCCGGCTGCGGCAAGACCACCTCGCTGCGCCTCCTCGCCGGGTTCGAGCGGCCGGAGAGCGGCGCGCTCTGGCTCTTCGACGATGCCGTGGCCGGACCGGACGGCTTCGTGCCGCCGGAGCGTCGGCGCGTGGGCATGGTGTTCCAGGACTACGCGCTCTTCCCGCACATGAGCGTGGCCGAGAACGTGGCGTACGGCCTGCCGAAGACGGCGGAACGCGCCGCGCGCGTGCAGGAAGTGCTGGAACTCACCGGCCTCGGCGCGCTGGGCGCGCGTGCCGTGCACGAACTCTCCGGCGGCGAGCAGCAGCGCGTGGCGCTCGCCCGCGCGCTGGCCCCCCGCCCGCGCCTGCTGCTCCTCGACGAGCCGTTCTCCAACCTCGATCCGTCGCTCCGGGCACGCGTGCGCGCCGAGGTGCGCGCAATCGTGAAGCTCGCCGGCACCACGGCAGTGCTCGTGACGCACGACCAGGAGGAGGCGCTCTCGATCGCGGATCGCATCGCGTTCATGTGGCGCGGCCGCGTGGAGCAGGTGGGCACCCCGGACGAGATCTACTCGCGCCCCACGACCGTCCACGCCGCCGACTTCATCGGCGACGCGAACATCTACCGCCTGCGCACCGAGGGCGGTCGCGTGCACAGCCCCTTTGGCGACCTCGACGCGCCGGAGGGCGCCGACCACGTCGCCGTGGTCGTGCGGCCGGAGGAACTGCAGATCATGGCCGGCGGCATCGGCGGCATCGTGATCGCGCGTGAGTACTACGGCCACGACCAGGTGCTGCACGTCCGACTGCACAACGGCGCCGAGGTGCGCGTCCGCGTGGGCCCCCACGAACGCCTCGGCGGCGCCGGTCCGATCGCCCTCGGCCTGCGCTCGCAGCCGCTGGTGCTCCCCGTCGCGGACGAGTAGCCCGCTACGATCACCTCGATGTCCCCGTCCGCCGTCACACGCCCCACCGTCACGCCCGGCCGGATCGAACTCGCCGAGCCCGAACTCGACCGGCTCTGGCGGCTCGTGCTGCTGGACGACGACGACCACACGTACAACTACGTGATTGAGATGCTCGGTGCGGTCTTCGGCTACGCGCCCGAGAAGGCGTTCGCCCTCGCCCGGATCGTGGACACCGAGGGCCGCGTCACCCTCATGACCGCCGACCGCGAGGCGTGCGAGGCGAAGCAGGCGGCCGTCCATGCGTACGGCGCCGATCCCCGCATCCCCCGCTCGAAGGGCTCGATGACCGCGATCCTCGAACAGCTCGACTGAGGCGTCCGCCCACGTTCACGGCCTGGCGAAACGATTACAATCGTGCTTGCGGTCGGGGGTGCTGGAGGGCCGAATGAACCTCGCATCCATCGACATCAACTACCTCGCGGCGGTCGCGGGAGGCGTCGCCTACTTCGCGCTCGGAGCGCTCTGGTACACCGCGCTCTTCGGGAAGAAGTACCTCGCCCTGCGCGGCATCTCGGAAGACCAGGCGACCAGCCCACCCGCGATGATGGCGATCACCGGCCTCGCCGGGATCGTCACCACCATGGTCGTCGGCCTGCTCTACGAATGGGGCGGCGGTGACGGCGTGGTAGACGGCATCGTCGTCGGCCTGATCGTCGGGGTCGGCGTGGTCGCCGCGGAAGCCCTCAAGAGCGTGGTGTACGAGGGCCACTCGTGGGCGCTGTACGCTGTGAACAACGGCTACGGCATCCTGGGCGTGGGCCTGGCCGGGGCGGTCTACTCGTTGATCGCATGAGCGACGGGGAGGCCGCGCGTACACTGGCGGGGTGACCCCACCGGACGCCGCGGCCTCCCCCACCCTGAACCTCGCGCGCTGGTGCCTCGGCGACCGCGCGGAGGATCCCGCGCGCGCGGACGCCCCCGCCTTCACCTTCGTCTTCGAGGACGGCACGACCCGCACGTGGAGCGCCGCCGAGGCGTGGGAGCGCGTCCAGCGCATCGGCCGCGGGCTGCTCGCGCACGGGCTGGAGCGCGGCGACCGGGTGATGGTGCGCCTGCCTCACTCGCCCGACTACGCCTTCGCCTTCCTCGGCGCGACCGCCGCCGGGCTCGTCCCCATCCCCGCCTCCCCCGCCCTGACGGACGAGGAGGCTGAGTTCCTCGCGTCCGACTCGGAGGCGCGCGGCGCCGTCACCACCGCCGCCCTGCGCCTCCCGGGCTTCGCCGGGACGTGGGTGGACGCGGCCGGCCTCGATGCGCTGGACGGGCCGGGGCCGCTGCCGGAGACGCGCGCCGAGGACCCGGCGTTCCTGATCTACACTTCCGGCACGACCGACCGCCCGAAGGGGGTGCTACACGCGCACCGCACCGTGTACGGCCGGGCGCTGATGCGCGAGGCGTGGCAGGGCTTCCGCTCCGGCGACGTGACGTTGCACGCCGGCACGCTGAACTGGTCCTACACGCTCGGCGTCGGCCTGATCGATCCGTGGGCGGCAGGGGCGCACGCCGTCCTCGCCGCGGGCGTCACCGGCGGCGACGGCTGGCCGGCGCTCATGGCACGCCTCGGCGTTACCGTCTTCGCCGCCGTGCCCACGGTCTACCGCCAGATGCTGAAGTACGGCCGCCCGGAGGCGCACGACCTGTCACGGTTGCGCCACGTCCTCTGCGCCGGCGAGCCCCTGCCGCCGAGCCTCCTGGAGGAGTGGCGGGCGCGCGCCGGCACGGAGATGTACGAGTCGCTCGGGATGACCGAGGTGAGCACGTACATCTCCAGCGGCCCCGACACGCCCGTCCGGCCCGGCTCGCCCGGCCGACCGCAGCCCGGACGCCGCGTCGCGATCCTCGACCCGGAGGCGGCCGAGGCGCGCCCGCTCGGGCCGGGTGAGGTGGGGCTGCTCGCCGTCCACCGGACCGACCCGGGCCTGATGCTGGGCTACTGGCGTCGCGCGGAGGAGCAGGCGGAGGTGTTCCACGGCGAGTGGTTCACCGGCGGCGACCTCGCGGCGATCGACGCGGACGGCTACGTCTGGTTCCACGGTCGCCACGACGACCTCATCAAGTCGTTCGGCTACCGGCTCTCCCCCGTGGAGATCGAGCATGCGCTGGCGGCCGCCCCCGGTGTGCTGGAAGTCGCAGTGATCGGCCTCACCGTGGAGACGGGCAAGACGCTAGTGACGGCGTGCGTGGTTCCCCAGCCGGACGCGCCGCTCCGCACCGACGCCATCGAGGCGTTCGCGGCGCAGCACCTCGCGGAATACAAGCGGCCCCACCAGTACCTGGTGCACCCGGAGCCGCTGCCGCGCACACGCAACGGGAAGCTGCTCCGCCGCGCGCTCATCGAACAGTACGCGCCGACCGCCTGACGCCGGGGTTGCGACGCCCGGTGCGTCGCGCCATGCTGCACCTGCCGCCGGAGCGCGGCCGAGAGGAGCCCCGGATGGATCGAGGGCGCGCGATCTTCACCGGCTCCGTGGGCGGCTTCGTCTCCGGCCTCACGGGCATCGGCGGCGGCACGGTCATGGTGCCGCTGCTCACCGGCCTGCTGAAACTCACCCAGCGTCGCGCGCACGCGACCTCGCTCGTCATCGTGATCTTCGCCGCACTCTCCGCGCTCACGCAGTACCTCGCGCGTGGCGAGGTGGACTGGGCGCTCGCGGCGGCCCTCACCGTCTCCTCGGTCATCGGCGCACAACTGGGCGCGCGGGTGATGCACGCGATGCCCGACCGCGAACTGCGGCTGGTCTTCTCCGTCTTCCTGCTCGTGGTGGGCGTCCGCCTGCTGGTGTTCGGGTAACCGCGATGGAAGACGTGATCGCGGTCGCCCTCATCGGCCTCGTCGGCGGCGCGGCCAGCGGACTGCTCGGCATCGGCGGCGGGACGCTGTTCGTCCCGGCGATGGTGCTGATCCTCGGGAAGGAGCAGCACCTCGCGCAGGGCGTCTCGCTCGTCGTGATCATCCCGACGGCGATCTCGGCCACGCTCGCCAACTCGAAGGCCGGGTTCGTGGACGTGGAGGTGACGAGGTGGGTCACCCCCTTCGCCGTCCTCTTCGCGCTCGGGGGCGGCTACGTCGCCGGACTGCTCGAGGGCGAGACGCTCAGCCGCATCTTCGGTGTGGTCGTCCTCTACGTCGGCAGCCGCACGCTCTTCACCACGCTGCGCGCGATGCAACGCGAGCGCGCCGAGCGCCGCGCCGGCGCCTGACACACCCACCGACCATCCCGATGCCACCTCGCACGCCCGCGCTCACCTCGGACGCCCCGACCCGCGAGGCGGAGACGCGCTTGGCGGAGCGCCCGATCGAGGCGACGCTGCCGCCGTACACGCTGGTGCTGCACAACGACGATGTGAACTCGATGGACCACGTGGTGCACGCGCTGCTCGTCAGCGTGCCGGAACTCACCGTGGAGCGCGCCGTGGAGGTGATGCTCGCGGCCCACGAGCGCGGCCGCGCCGACGTGATCACGTGCCCCCTCGAGCGCGCCGAACTCTACCGCGACCGGCTGGAGTCACACGGCCTGACGGCGACAATCCGCAAGGGCGCCTGAGGGGCGGGACTACCCGTTCGCGGCGGCTGCCCTCGCACGCTCGTCCAGCACGCGCTGCGGGGTCTTCGGCTGCTTCACGAGCAGCACGAGGCCGGCGGCGACGAGCCAGAGGGCGCCCACGGCCAAGAACGCGCCGTAATAGTCGCCGACCTTGTCGTAGTAGATCTGCACGGCCTGCGGGCCGCCGGCGCCGAAGAACAGCGCGAACGGCATCGCCACGCTGCGCACCGCGCCCAGGTAGCGCCGCCCGAAGTAGGAGCCCCAGATGACCTCCTGGATCGGGATCTGCCCGCCGAGGCCGGAGCCCACCAGCACGAACCCGCCCGCGAGCATCCAGCCGTTCCCGGCCTGCGCGGCGATGACGACGACGACCGTGCCGATCGCGGCGACGACGAACGAGGAAGCCGCGAGCACCTTCGGGCGCACCCGGTCCATGCCCCAGCCCCACACCGGCTTCACCAGCGCGGCGGGCAGAGCCACGAAGAACGAGAGCATCAGCGAGGCGAACGTGCGGCTGAAGCCGGCGTCCGTGGTGAACGGCAGCGTGGTGAACAGCATCGTCCCCAGGCCCACACCGGAGATGCCGAACGCGACCACGATCAGGTAGAAGGCCGGCGTCCGCAGCGCCTCGGCACGGGTGAGCGAGTTGGCGAAGTCGGCGCGTACGCGGTCGCCGGCGGGGCTCGCCATCTCCGCATCCGTACGGCCGTCCGGGTTCAGTCCGTACTCCTCCGGCGTGCCGCGCATCACAGCCGCGGCCGGGTAGAGCAGCGCCCACGCGATGATCGCGAGGACGCGCCAGCCCATGCGCCAGCCGAACTCGTCCACGATCGGCGTCAGGATCATCGGGAGGAACACGCCCGCGGCGGACACGCCCATGGAGGAGAAGCCGACCATGCGGCCGCGCTTCTCCACCCACCACTTGGAGAGCGTGACGTTGACGACGAGGTTGCCCACCATCGCCGCGCCCATCACCAGGATGACGCCGCGCAGGAACACGTACTGCCACAACTCCGTGATGAACGAGGTCATGAACACCGCGCCGCCGATGATCGTGGCGCCGGTGAACATCAGCCGTCGTGCGTAGCCCTTGTCGACGAGTGTGCCGAGGAAGATGCCGAGGAACGCTGTGAAGAAGCGGCCGACGGTTTGGGCGAGCGTGAAGTCGGACCGGGTCCAGTCCATCTCCTCGGTCATCGGGACCAGGAAGACGCCGGCCACGTAGGTCTGGGCGCCGGCGGAGATCATCTGCGCGAAGAACGCCGCGCCGACGAGGTAGTAGCCGTAGTAGATGCGGGGGCGCCCTCGCCGCGGGGCCGGGGACTCAACAGCAGGGGTGGGCGAGGTCTCAACCGCCATGGCTGGCTCCTCAGTGAGTGAGCGGCCCGAGTGACGCGCGCACTATAACGCTGCCAATGCAACCCTGACGGAAACGTGAGGTCGAGGGCGTTACGCGCGGCCCCGCAGCGGCGGCAGCCCGACCGCCGCCCGCCGGGCGTTCGCCGCCCGGAAGAGCACCGGGTCGGCCTCCAGGAACCGCCCGAGGGCGCTCGTGGAGACGCCGACCGCTGCCGCTGCCTCCGCCACCCGCCAGCCGACCGCCTCCAGCACGTCGAACGCCGCCGCCACCACCGCCGGGTAGCGCGGGTTCCGCTGCGACACGACGACGCGGCCCCCGCGGAGCGTCCCGGCCAGCGGCTCTGGCGGGGCGTACCCCTCCAGGTCGACCGGCTCGCGGAGGGCGACCGCAAGCGTGACGCGCAGCCGGCGGAGGGCGCTCGCGCGGTTCTCGTGCTGGGAACGGGACTCCACGGCACTCGCCTCCAGCCCGGAGGGGCGGTGGCGCAGGCGGACGGCGGTGTCGGTCTTGTTCCGGTGCTGGCCGCCGGGCCCGCTCGCGCGGAAGCGGTCCACCTCGCACTGGGCAAGGAGGGCGTCGTCCTCCAGGTACAGGAACTCGCGCCAGCCGGGCATCCCCGGACGGTACCGCGCTACCGCCTCGGACGCGCGGAATCTAGACTGACGGTTCCAGCGACCCGGGAGGGACAGATGAGCGGCAAGATTCGCGCCCAGTTGATCGGCGCCACCGGCTACGGCGGACTCGGCATCCTCGAACTGCTGATGCAGCACCCGAACTTCGAGATCGCCGCGCTGGTCGCGCGTGACGACGCCGGCAAGCGCATCGACGATGTCTACCCGCACCTGGCCGGGCGCTGCGACCTGGTCGTGCAGGCGCCGGACAGCGTGGAGGTGGGCGCGGACTGCGACGTGGTGATCTTCGCCACCCCGGACCGCGTTTCGCAGCAGTACGCCGCCTCCCTCACCGAGCGCGGCGTCCGCTTCATCGACTACTCCGGCGACTTCCGCTTCACCAGCACGGACGACTACGCGCGCTACGCGGAGCGCCACCCCTCGATCAAGGAGACGACGCACGACGCCGCCTCGCTGCTCGGCAAGAACGCCTACGGCGTCTCCGAGCTGAACGCGGAGGCGATCGCGGGTGCGCCGATGGTCGGCAACCCCGGCTGCTTCGCGATCGGCATCATCCTCGGCCTCGCCCCGCTCTACCGCGCGGGCCTGGTCGCGGACGGCCTCGTCGCCGTGGACGGCCTCACCGGCTCCTCCGGCGCGGGCAAGAAGCCGGCGCCGCTCCAGCACTTCTCCCACCTGAACGACAACGTCGTGCCGTACCGCGTCCTCAACCACCAACACGTCGTGGAGGCGGAGATGACGCTCGGCCGCCTCGGCGCGGGCGGCGGCGCGACCGTGGACTTCATCCCGCACCTGCTGGGCACTACGCGCGGCATCCTCAACACCATGCACCTGACGCTCACGAAGTCCGTGAGCCGCGACGCCCTCATGGAGATGTTCCGCGAGGCGTACGCCGGGCACCCGTTCGTGCGCGTGCTGGACACGCCGCCCACGCTGAAGGGCCCGCTGGGGTCGAACTACATCGACCTGTCGGTGTTCGTGGCCGGCGACTCGAAGCGTGCCGTGGTGATGTCCTCCATCGACAACCTGATGAAGGGCCAGAGCGGCTCCGCGATGCAGAACCTGAACCTCATGTTCGGCCTGCCGCAGACCGCCGGCATGGAGCGCGGCCCGCTCTACCCATAGGGGGCCTGGCTGTCGGGGACGCTCCCGGAGGGGCGCCGCCAGAGGGCGGACGCCTCCACCATCGCGTACGCCAGCACCAGCAGCAGGATCGGCGCGACCGTCAGCACCGTGCCCACGCCAAGCCTCGACGCGACCGCGCCGAGCACGATCAGTTGCGGGACGGCGAGCCCGTCCTTCAGCGTGCCGAGGAGCGCGAACACGCGCCCGTGGATCGCCACCGGCACGTACTTGCCGATGTAGGTCTGAGTGGCCGCGGCGGCGAGCGTCATCCCCAGCCCCACGAATACGGAGATCGCACCGGCCATCTCCACCGGCGGCGGCACCCTGGGCACGTCGATGACCAGCACCCAGCGGAACAGGTCCAGTGACCGGTTCACCTGGCCGATCATCGACAGCGAAACGGAGACGGCGGTGAACCCCACCACCGCGACCGCACGCTCCCCGAGCGTGCGAATGGCGAACGGCGCGATCAGCAGCCCGACCACCACCCCCACCGAGGCGGGTGCGAACACGTAGAACGCGTTCGCCGGATCCACGTGCAGCACGTCCTTCACGTAGAGCGGCCCGAGCGTGCCGAGCACCACGCCGATGGTGCTCGCCATCGCCGCAAGCAGCAGCATCCAGAACGCGCGCGGCTCATGCAGCAGCCAGCGCAACGCCTCGCCGAACCCGAACAGGCGGAACGGCGCGCGCAATGCGCCCGGCTGCTCCGAACCGTGAGGCGGCCGGAACTTCACCACGCGGAACGCGGAGAAGATGAACAGCAGCCCGGCCATCGTCGTGACCGGGGTCAGCCCCCAGAACCGCACCACCAGCGGCGCCAGCAGCGCCTTCCCGGCCACCTCCCCGGCGGAGGAGGCCAGCGACAGGAACGAGTTGGCGGAGGCCAGCTCCTCGCGGTTCGCCACCAGCGGCGCGGCGGACGCCTCGGCGGGCTGGGACACCTGGTGCAGCATGCGCACGAGGAAGATCACGACCAGCATGTCGTTGAACCCGGTGCCGTTGGTCAACGGGATCACGAGCGCCAGCACGCCCATCGCCAGGTAAGCGCCGACCAGCGCCACCCGCTTCGGCACCGCGTCCGCCACCGCCCCGCCGAACGGCCCGAGGACAACGCCCGGCAACAGGAACGCGATCGAGATGACCGCCGCGTGCATCGCACCGCCGCCACCCCGCGCGCTGGCGATGAGCGCCGCGAAGAAGAGCGACTGCAGCGCAAGGTCGCTCAGGAACCGGGAGGCCAGCAGAGCCTGGAAGTCCAGGTTCCTCGCCACCGACTGAGGGGGCACCGCAAACCAGAGCACCCGGAAGAGCCGGTTCTGGCCGGTGGACACGGCACGGTCAAGGCGGCGGATCGCCCGCCCCATCGACCGAGGACGCCCGGCAGGTTCGTCGAACTCGGGTCTGAGTGACATTACAGGCATCGTATCCGGAGCCTGTGAATGGCATGTGAGCGAATCTCACCGCAACGAACGTTTCCACCGCCGGATCGTTACACGGACAGGTAGCAATGCCCGTGGACTCCTCGGCGGCCGGAGGTTCTCGATGCTCCCGACGCTCACGCTGTGCGCCCCGAATGTCATCGATACTGACCGCCAGACGGCAGGCGGTGTCTGATGGCGTTCGCGACGGGGTGGGGTCGACCTGCGGTCGCGACGCCCGGACACTGGGAGACCGGTCCCGGCAGTCGGGGTCGAACGAGGCAGGGGCGCGACTCGTTGGATCAGGCAGAGGCGCGGCGCGACGGCCCGGCCGGGGCCGACCAGGAGGCGGAGCAGATCCGCCGGCTGGTCGCCCGTGCCCGGCAGGGTGACGCGGAGGCGTTCGGTGCGATCTACGACCGCTACCAGCCCGAGATCGTGCGCTACCTCGCCCACCGTACGCGTGACGCGGACGCCGCGGAGGACCTCGCACAGCAGGTGTTCCTGAAGGCGTGGCAGGCGATCCCGCGCTACGAGGAGCGCGGGTTGCCGTTCAAGGCGTGGCTCTACCGGATGGCGCACAACCAGATGGTGGACCACTTCCGGAGCCGCCGCCCCACCACGGACCTGGAGGGCGTTGACCTCCCGGAAGACTCGGAAGCGGAGGAGTTGCTCCTCCAGGGTGAGATGCAGGAGGCGCTGAAGGACGCGTTGGACCGGCTCACGGAGGACCACCGGCAGGTTCTGGTACTGAGGTTTCTCATGGAGAAGTCAGCGCGCGAAATCGGCGAGATCATGGGACGTAAGGAAGTCACCGTGCGCGGGCTCCAGATGCGGGCGCTCCAGGCGCTCCGACGCGAGATCGAGTCGATGGGAGGGCTGCCGTGAGCCACCCGGACATCGCCGAGATCGTCGACAGCTGCGTCGAGGAGATCACCGCGGGCCGTGCGACGGTGGAGGAGTGCCTGGCCCGCTGGCCGGAGCAGCGCGCCGAACTCGAGCCGTTGCTGCGTGCCGCCGTCGCCCTGACGTCGCTCCCGGCCGGCAGCGAACACGCGCCCGCACCGGAGCGACGCGCCGCCTTCATGGCCGAACTGGCCCGCACACCGCAGCAGCGGCCGCGCCGTCGCCTGCCCTCGTTCGCCTGGCCGTCGCTCGGCCTCGGCGCGTTCTCCGTGCGTCTCGCCACCGTGGGCGCACCGGCCGCCGCGATCGCCGCGGTTGCGTTCCTGCTCGTGCTCGCGCGCGGTGGCACGCCGGCGGCCGCCTCCGCCACGCTCACCGTCTTTGGTGGCGGCGTGGAGCAGGAGGTCGCGGGCCAGTGGTACGCCGCCGAGGACGGCGTCACGCTCGCACAGGGCGCGCGCCTCCGCACCGCCTCGGACGGCCGCGCGCTGCTCACCTTCGGCGACGGCTCCACCGCCACGCTGTCGCCCGGCACGGAAGTCGTGCTGGCGCACCTGAACCTGGACGGCGGCCGCGCGATCACCATCGAGCACCTCGCCGGCCGGCTCTGGAACGACGTAGTGACCATGCCGGAGGCCCCCGCCTCCTACGTGGTGCGGACGCGAGACGTCACCGTCGAGGCCCGCGGCACCGTCTTCCAGACGGTGGTGGAGGGCAGCGGCGAGACCGCCGTCACCACGGTGCGCGGCCTGGTGGACGTGATCGCGGGCGAGGAGCGCGTGAGCCTCTCCACCGGCGAGGTCACGCGCGCGGCCGCGCAACACGTCGCGGAGGTCCGCCGCGCGGAAGTCGCCGCCACGGTCACGGTGAACGCGCCGGTCGTAGCCGCGCTTGTCGCGGAGGACGGAGCGGCAACCGGGTCGCGCTCGGACGGCGTCACGATGCGCCAGATCCCCGGCATCGACGCGACCGCAACGGAGACGGCGCAGCAGTTCTCCTTCGCGGACGCGCCCCCCGGGATCTACACGCTCTGGCTCAGCCCGGAGAACGGAACGCCCGCAGGCGACACCGCGGCAGAGGTCGTACTGCAGACCGCCGCCGGCGAGATCCGCCTCCCGCTCGCGGCGGCCAGCGGCATCGCCTCACGCGTCCGGGTGGAGGTGTCCGTGGAGGACGGCCGAACCGTGTTGCGCCCGCTCGACACGCAGCCGGAACTCGTCGCCGCCACCCCCACCGTGCGCGTCGTGGAGACGGAGCGCAGCGAGCAGGAGGCCGCCGCCACCGAGGAGCGCCGCCGCGGCAACAGCGACAACGCCCGCGCCACCGCGAGCGCAACACCCACGGCCACCCCCACCGCAACCCCGACCGCCACGGCCGGCCGGCCCGGTCGCAACGACGATGACGATGACCGCCGAGGCGGCCGCAACGGACGCCCCACCGCGACACCGACCGCCTCCCCGTCTCCGTCACCGACGGCCACGGCCGCGCCAGCCTTCGAGATGCCGGAACGCAGCCGCGACTTCGAGCGGGCGCTGGAGCGTGCGATCGACCGTGGCGACGCGGAGACGCTGCGCGCGCTCCTGGCGGGTACGGCGGCGATGGAGGGGCGTCGGGCGCGCGACTTTGCGGAGGTGATCGCGGACGTCGGCCGCCGCGGCGCGGGGCGTGAGGCGATCCGACAGGCGCTCGCCGATGGATCGCTGCCCGGCGTGCGCGAACGCCTCGATGAGATCGCGGGCGAACTACCCCGCGCCGCGCGCGACCGGCTCCGCGACCTGCTTCAAACGGAGACGCCGCGTGGGAACGACCGGCGCAACAGCGACCGCGAGGACAACGACGACCGCCGCTCCGGGTCGTTCCCGACGATCCCGCCGATCGGCGAACTGACCCGGCTGGGCGACCTGGTCGGCGCGGAGCCTCGCACGCGCTGATCAGCCGGGCGTGGGGCCCCGCCCGCGTGCGGTGCCGCCCGCCCACTGCGCGACCGCGCCGCCGAGGAGTCCCGCCGCCAGTGCGATCAGCACCACCCACGTGGAGGTCGAGCCGCCTGCGCTGGCTGCCATGACGGCCGTCTGAGCGGGATCGTCTGCCGCCTCGCTGTCGGCGATGGATCCCTCGACGACGCCACCAACCACGTACCGCCCCGGCGAGGGCGACGAGGTGGTGCGCACGCCGGCCACCCGGCCGTCATCGTCGAACCACCGCTCGATGCTCCGCCCCGCGCCCGGGGGTGGCAGCACGGGGACGCCCTCGGACGCGGGGGCTTCGCCGTACACCACGCGGTCGACCTCGATGCCCTCGGCGGTCACCAGCGCCACCGAGTCGCCCGCGTTTCCGAGGCCGTTGCCGAGTACCGGCACGCGCCACGGCGTCACCACGTCCGCGGCCTGCGCGGCGACCACGACCACCTCGCCGGGCGCGACCAGCACCGCCGGCAGCAGCGTCGCGGTGCGGTTGTCGCGGATGCTCATCCCCTCGGTCGAGGCGCTGACGCTCCCGAGGTTCACAATCTCCAGCCACTCGTACTCCGAGTCGGCGCCCGAGGGCGCGGGGTCGGGCATCAGTTCGCTGATCCGCAGCCACTGCTGCGCCTCCGCGACCTCGGCGGAGACGCTCGCCGGGGCTGCCTCGACCTCCACGCGCGGCGATGAGGCCGCGCCACCCGCACGAGGCGGCGCAGCGGGGGTGGCCGCCGGCGCAGGCGTCGCCACCGGCGCGGCAGGTGGAGGCGTACCGACGGTCACCGGAGTGGTCGGCGGCGCAGGCTCCACCGGGTCCGTCTCAGCGAACCGCACTGCATCGATGGCGACACTCGCGCCGGCCGCATCGGACGGGCGCAGCAGGATGCGTACGCGCGCGCTCAGAGCGCCGTCAGGCGCCTGGACTGGCCCCGTCCCCACTACCTGGAACGCCTGCGCGATCGCGTTCGGCGGCGGCGAGACCACCACCGGTGAGTCCGCCAGCCCGATCTGCTCGCCGCTCGCATCCTCCGAGGCGTACCAGGCGATCCGCAGCCACGCAGCGTCGACGCCCTCGAACGGCGCGAGCACCACGCTCGCCTCGTACCAGCCGCCGGGCGTCACGCCGGCGAGCCGTTGCTCCACCCACGCGGTCGTCGTGCCGGTGGCGGTGAGTACGAGCGAGGTGCCGAAGCCGCCCAGCACCTGCTCCAGCGTCATGCGGCCGCGGCTCACCTCCCACTCCGTCACGCCGCCCTCGAAGTCCGCGTTCGCGGGGCCATCCGCGGCGAACGCAGGTGCCGGCCGCGGGGTGGCCGTGGGGCGCGGGCGTGGCGTGGCGGTCGGCCGAGGAGTGGCGACGGGCGTGGCCACCGGCGCGGGCGGCGGCGGCTCCGGCTCGAACACCGGCTCGTCCGGCACCGACTCCGTGAGGACGACACCATCGACGCCGTAGCGCGCACCGAGGGCGCTCGGTGTCCCGTTCACCACCACGCGTAGCCAGGTGGCGCCGGGTGGAGCGACCTCGAACCCGGTGGAGGCGGACCGGAACGACGCGGCGTTCCCGCCGATCAGGATCGGAGTGGTGCCGTAGATCGGGCCGCCGTCCGCGTCGAAGAATTCCATGCTCAGGCTCACACCCTCGACACCGTTGTCGTTGTCGAACAGCCAGGCGTCCGCGGCGTACAGCGTGCCCGGCGTCGCATCGAGAAACGGCGACGCGAACCGCAACGCGTGGAGCCCCGTCGCGCTCAACCACGCGGCGCTCGCACCGTCCGGACCCGGAGGAAAGACATCGATCACGGCGTCGTGCGAGGTGGACCAGCCGCCGAGGGTCGCCTCGAAGTCCGCGTGCAGGAGCACGGCATCGGCAGCCGCGGGGCGAAGCCACACCGCGGCGAGCATGAACACGGCCAACGCTGTCGCTGGGGCGACGCGCATCTCACCACTCCCCGCCTACGGGCGGGAACCTACCACAGGGACGCAGGCGTCGAGTGCTACTCCGCGCCGATCGTCAGGACGCTCCGCGCCACCTGGCCCGCCTTCAGCGCGGCGAACGCCTCGTTGATCTGCGCGAGCGGATAGCGACGCGAGACGAGGCTGTCGAGGTCGAGCCGCCCCTGCAGGTAGAGGTTGAGGATGCGCGGCATGTCCGTGTGGAAGCGCGCGGAGCCATAGAAGGAGCCGGTGAGGGTCTTCTCCTCCATCCAGATCCGCGCGGAGACGCTGATCTCCTCGCGCGGCGGGACCATGCCTACGACCACGGCGGTGCCACCACGCCCGAGCATCCGGTACGCCTGCTCCGCCGTCGCGCGCAGGCCGATCGCCTCGAAGGCGTAGTCGACGCCTCCGGCGACGAGTCCACGCACCGTCTCGACGGGGTCGCCAGCACCCGCGTTCACCACGTCCGTCGCCCCGAACTGGCGCGCCGTCTCCAGTTTGTGGTCGACCATGTCGACCGCCACGATGCGCTCCGCACCCACGAGGCGTGCGGACTGGATGATGTTCAGCCCCACCCCGCCCGCGCCGATCACGGCCACGCTGGAGCCCGGCTCGACCTTCGCCGTGTTCACCACCGCGCCGTAGCCCGTGGTCACCGAGCACCCGACCAGCGCCGCGATCTCCAGGGAGACGCCCGCGGGGACCTTGATCAGCCCGTTTGCCGGGGTAATCGCGTACTCCGCGAACCCGCCGATGTTCGTCATCGCGTTCACCGGCTCGTCGCCGTTGCGTGTCCGCGCCGGGCGGTCGGCCGCGCGGGTCACGCTCGGCGTCACGCAGAGGCTCGGGCGCCCGGAGTCGCAGTAGCGACAGTGCCCGCACGGCTGCACGAAGCCCATGATCACGCGATCGCCGGGACGCACGTTGGAGACACCCGGGCCCGTCGCCTCCACCACCCCGGCCACCTCGTGCCCGAGGATCAGCGGGAAGCGGCCGGGGTACGTCCCCTCGATGAAGTGCAGGTCGGAGTGGCACACCCCGGCCGCGACCACGCGCACCAGCACCTCGCCCGCCTGTGGGTCATCGATCGACACCGGTTCGAGGCTGAGCGGGGTCTGGGCGGCGTTCAGCACGGCAGCCTGCATCGTGCGCATCGTGGGCTCCTATCGCGCGGTCGTACCGCGCGCAGGGTAGCGCAGGCGGAGCGCCCTCAGCCGCCCGCTACAGCGCCGGACGACGGTCGCTCCGCACCTCGAGGCCGGTGAGGGCTTCGAGCGCCCGCACCAACGCCTGCGTGCCGGTGTCCGCGCCGTGCGCGTGCTCCACGGCGCGGAACAACTGGTGGACGAGCGCCGTCCCCGCGAGCGGCAGGTCGAGCGCGTCCGCCGCCTCCAGCGCCAGCCGCAGGTCCTTCTGCTGGAGCCCGACTTTGAACCCCGGCGCGAAGTCGCGCGCGATCACCTTCGGGCCCAGGTTGCTGATCTGCCACGACCCCGCCGCACCGGCGGCGATCGCCTCCAGCATTACCGCCGGGTCGACGCCGCTGCGCTGGCAGAAGACCAGCGCCTCCGCCATCGCGAGGTTGTTGAGGACGACCGCGATCTGGTTACAGAGCTTCACCGTCTGCCCCGCGCCACTCGGGCCGCAGTGGGTGATGCGCGTCCCCATGGCCGCCAGCACCGGGCGCACGCGCTCCAGCGCCGCCGCCTCGCCGCCCGCCATGATCGAGAGCGTCCCGTTGATCGCGCCCTGCTCCCCGCCGGAGACGGGAGCGTCGATGAGGCTCGCGCCCCGCTCGGCGAGCAGTCCCGCGAGGCGGCGCGTCACATCCGGCGAGATCGTGGACATGTCCACCACCACCGCGCCGGGACGCACGCCCTCGATCACCCCGGGTGCGCCCTCGCTGCCGAGCGTTACCCGCTCCACGTCCGTCGAGGCGGTGACGCAGATCACGACGACATCCGCAGCGCGCGCGACCTCCGCCGGCGAGGCGGCCACGCGGGCGCCCTCGGCGGCTAGCGCCTCCGCCTTCGCCGCCGTGCGGTTGTGCGCGACGACGCCGAAGCCAGCCTTGAGCAGGTTCCGCGCCATCGGCATCCCCATGATGCCGAGTCCGATGAAGCCGACCGTCTCGCCTGCCGCGACCATGGCGCGCTCCCGGGAGTATGTTCGAGGGGTGTCCGGGGCGACGATACCGGACGCACGAAGGAAACGGCCGGCACGATGATGATGGGCCGCCAGATGCGGGACGCGCGCCCGGAGGGCTCCTCCTGGGCGCTCGCGCGGCGCGCGGCCGGACTGTTCCGCCCGTACCGGTGGGCCTTCGCCGGACTCTTCGTCCTGCTCAGCATCACCACCACGTTCGACCTCGTCGCCGTGCGGCTGCTCGGCTCGATGGTGGATCAGATGGCCGCGACCGGCGACGTGCGCGCGCTCGACCGGCTGCTCGCGATCGTCACGGCCCTCGTCGTCGGCTCAGCGCTGCTGGGCGTGGCGCAGTCGTACACGAACCAGGTGATCGGCCAGGGCGTGATGCTGCGCTTGCGCTCCGCGCTGCACGAGCACCTACAGCGGCTGTCGGCGCGCTTCTACACCCAGACCCGCACCGGCGAGATCCTGTCGCGCATCTCCACCGATGTGAACGCGGTACAGCAGTCCGTGACGGGCACCTTCACGGAGTTCCTGCAGAACCTGCTCACGCTCACCATCGCCTTTGGGCTGATGTTCATGATCGAGTGGAAGCTCGCGCTCGCCACGCTCCTCGTGCTCCCGTTCTGGGTCTACCCGACGATGCGCGTGGGCCAGCACATGCGCGATCTGATGCGCGCCTGGCACCAGGAGACCGCGAAGATGTCCGCCCACCTGGAGGAGACGCTCTCCGTCTCCGGCTCCATGGTGGTCCGCGCCTTCGGCCGGCAAGAACACGAACGCGAGCGGTTCGAGGCGTCCAACCGCGAGCTCTACGCACTCTCGATCCGACGGATGATGGCCGGCCGCTGGTTCAACATGGCGACCGGCCTCTTCGGCGCGCTGATCCCGGGCCTCGTCTACTGGTGGGGCGGCCGCGCCGTCATCGGCGAGTCGCTCTCCGCCGGCGACGTGGTCGCGTTCGCGATGCTGGTGCAGCGCGTGTTCGGCCCGTTCGCCTCCATCGCGCGCATCAACACCACGCTGCTCTCCTCGCTCGCCGTGTTCGAGCGCATCTTCGAATACCTCGACATGCCGGTGGAGGTGGAGGAGCGCGCGGACGCCGTGCGCCTGGCGCGCGCGCGCGGCGCGATCGCCTTCGACCACGTCACCTTCGGCTACGGCCGCCGCGACCGCCTCGCGCTCGACGATGTCTCGTTCGAGGCGTCACCGGGGATGATGGTGGCGCTCGTCGGGCCGTCCGGCGCCGGCAAGACCACCACGACCTACCTGCTCCAGCGGTTCTACGACCCGACCGAGGGCGTGGTGCGGCTGGATGGCCACGACCT
>WBZO01001862.1_pt1 | contig 30401 bp, 33 predicted proteins | sample 5204261 | NCBI WGS metagenome assembly WBZO01 (sample SAMN12412400, study PRJNA552823) | activated sludge metagenome | isolation source: activated sludge from anammox sidestream of wastewater treatment plant... | place: USA: North Carolina | collected 2017-09
AGCAGCCAAGCCCACAGCAGCAGCCAAGCCCACAGCAGCAGCCAAGCCCACAGCAGCAGCCAAGCCCACAGCAGCAGCCAAGCCCACAGCAGCAGCCAAGCCCACAGCAGCAGCCAAGCCCACAGCATCGGCCAACGGGCAAACATTTTCATTTAATTTTATCGATATTGACGGCGAACATAAGCAAGGCAAATTTTTTGCCTACATGAAGTCAGAAAAGGCAATGGCTATTGTTGGGGAGGATACAAAAAAAATTAGTGATGTGTTAAGAGGCGTCGGGGTCTGGAATAGATACACAAAAGAACGTTATATTAGCATTAAAATGATTAGTGAAAATGGCGGATTGTTATCGTTGCTTAATAAATCGATGTATGATGTTAAGGGTATAAGCGATAACATAATTTTAACTGAAGAGAAGTGATAAGCCTAAAAAACCAAAGCCCGCAATGTTGCGGGCTTTTTTTTTGCTTATAACCGTCGCGCGCGCGCGTTATGTGCGATTAACTTTTTAAGTTATGCGAAGCTTTTTTTTGGTGGAAATATGCGTAAATCAGGATTTCAGGACAACATTTAACCGCGAAAAAAAGGATGTTAAGCCATTAGCCATTAGCAATTAGCTTTTGGCTTTTGGCTTTTGGCTTTCGGGGTGATTAATGTTCTTTTCTGCGAAAGAAAAAATTGGTGGAATTATGCGTAAATCAGGATTCCCGGACAACATTTAACCGCAAAAAAAAGGATGTTAAGCCATTAACCATTAGCAATTAGCAATTAGCAATTAACCATTATTCATTATTCATTATTCATTATTCATTGATTAAACGCGCAGCGGGCCCGATGATCAATGATGGTGAAAGATAAAATGTGAAAGATTTTTCACCTTTTAGCCGGTCCAGGGATCGGAAAAATGCCATCGCTGAAAATCAAGCAGTTAGCTTTGTCGGTTTACCGTTAACTGAGAAGATACGACCGCTAACTGAATTGTTGTTGACATCAGAACGGTCTTAAACTAACTTTGCCACCATTCAACGCCGAAAGCTGTCCGGCTTCAAGTGCAGCAATCCCATCAACAATTAATTATTTATTTTATGAAGATGCAACACATTTTCCGTATGCTTCGTGAGTTTGAAGCAACGGCCAGTGAAGGAACATTTAAAACAATCTTTGGTGATTATATTTATAAGCACCTCTGGAACAAGTTTGTATATCATGCAAATGGTAACATTATCGCGTTTACAAGAACGCTTGACAGCGAAAGCAATGAGAAGCTGATGGCATATTTCGATTTGCCTATTCAGCAAAACAAAAAAAGCCTGGAATTTCATAACAATTAAAAAATCAAGATGATGAACAAAAAATTTGACATTTACGAAATGATCACAAACAAGATCATTGCACGTTTGGAAGCAGGAGTGGTGCCGTGGCATCAACCGTGGGACATACAAACAGACATGCCCATAAATTTAATCACAAAACGGCCTTATCGTGGCATTAATTTCATACTTCTTTTGGGGCTTCACGAAAGGCCTTACTACATGACATACAAGCAAATAAAAGGAAGAGGTTTCACCCTCAAAGAGGGCGCCAAATCGCACACTGTTGTTTTTTGGAAATTTTTCACATACGTCTCGGAAGACGATCAGGGCGAATTAAAAGAAACAAAAACAGTGCCTTTTTTGCGCTATTATTATGTTTTCAATGTGCAAGACATTGATGGAGTGCCCGAAAGCCTTATGCCTGTTAAGCCGCAGCGAGAATTTAAGCCTATTCTGGCGGCAAAAAATATTGTGGAAAATTGGAAAGACCGCCCCGTTGTGAAACACGACACCCCAAACGCATTTTACCGGCCTGCATCGGACGAAGTGCACATGCCAAAGCCACAAAGCTTTCACAGTGGCGAAGAATATTACAGCACCCTTTTTCATGAATTGGTTCACAGCACAGGCCATCACGCAAGATTGGACCGTTTTTCAAAGAAAATGAACCATAGTTTCGGATCGAAAGATTATTCGCAAGAAGAGCTTGTGGCCGAAATGGGGGCGTCGTTTTTGTGCGGTTTTGCCGGAATCGAAAACAAAACAATCGACAGCAGTGCCAGCTATATCAAAGGCTGGCTGGCTAAATTCAAAGGCGACCGTAAAATTCTCATGAACGCTGCATCTCAGGCGCAAAAAGCTGCCGACTATATCCTATCAGTCGAAAACTAAAAACGCTGGAATTTCCGGCCTCATACAAAAAACAAGAGTTGCACCAGGACTTGGTTAACCGTGCAGAAATTCACAATTTATTCATTATTAAATCTTTATTTCTATGAAAAAGAATGAAATCAGCAAACTGAAAAAAGTTGCTAAAAGCAGAACAATTGTTGCCATCGACGGCACAGGTCTTGTTAAAGACGGCTACATCACAAGTACCAACCTCGAACATACTGTTTCGATTAAAACAAGCATCAGGGGCGAAGGGCTCATTGCCCTTTCGGATATTGAAATCCCGTTTGATGACGCATGGATCGAAGGCAGCACTTTGTTTGTGGTTCGCAAAGGGACGGTTGTTAGAACGGCAACTCACAACGCAAATGATTTTCCGAAAATTAACCAGCCAAACACCCAATCTTACTACTTCGACCAGGCTGAAACACTGAAAAAAGTCATGTTGTTTTGTGGCAAAGATGAAGCAAGACCGGCAATGATGGGCGTTTTTCTTGATAAAACAAACATTGTTGCCACCGATGCCCACCGGCTGATGTGGGAAAAACTGAACAACACTTCAATTCCTGAAGTAATTATTCCGGCAAGCGGCGTTCAGTTGCTTTCGGATGTGAATTACGAAATGAGCTTTATTGAGGACGTGGATGTTTACACAAAAGAAAAAGTTTTGACCACGGTGTTTTTCACCAGTGAAAACGAAATCATTTCGTCAAGGCTCATCGAAGGCCGTTTCCCAAACTACAAGAGTGTTATTCCTCAGTACACAATGCAGCAACATTTCACGAAAGACGAAGTGTTGCCGTTTATCGAAATAGCAAGCTCCATTTCGACTAACAACATCGTTGGTCTGTTGTTCAAGTCAGGAAAAATCAGCATTGCCGGCCAAGACAACGACACAAACAAGAATTATTTGGCTGAAGTCAACGACCAGGATAAGTTGCACCACGAGCAATTTGAAATCTATTTCAACGGCAAGTATTTGATGCACGCATTGAAAAACATCAAAACGCAAAACATTGAAATGTCGTTTTCGGCTTCAAACCGTGCGGTTGTTTTCAACGGCAAAATATTGCTGATGCCAAGTATAGTTAAAACATCTTTTTTTGAAGCTATTCCCCACCCCGAAAAAGTGGTGGAAAATGTTTCCGAAAGCGTTTCTGAGCCTGTTGAAGAAGCCGAAGTTGTGGATGTTATCGAAGAAGCCGAAGCAGTTGAAGAATTTCCTTCCTTTGGCGAAGATGCTCCCGAAGATGCTCCCGAAGTTGCCCCCGAAGAAACTCCCGAAACGTCCGAAACACCCATCACTGATCACCCATCACCCATCACTGATCACGAAGAAACTAACGAGGAAACCGTTTTCCTCCACCTGAATTTCACGCCAAAATCATTCGTGGTTTATGGCAGCACCGAGGGCATTGCCGACAAGCTTTCAAAACATGGCCGTTTCACCCGAAACATGCGAATTGACGAAAACACCAAAGTTGACGGCTATTGGTTCAGCAACAAACGCCTGAGCGAAGTGATCGAAATCATCAACAACGCTTCCTGACAAACTTCCAATGCCGAAAGGACAAACATGCGGCTTGTCCTTTCGGCATTTACTTACAATTCAAAACTTTACATAAAAATTATCCCATGGAAAGTAAGGTTTGCAAAGCATACAAATAGAAAATTAATATAAATACGAATACAGCCCCACAAGAGGTACAAGGGGTACAAAATACAAAAAGATATGAGTTACAAATGGAAACCGACAAAAGCCCAAAAGCGTGAATTTGCTGAACGTATGGCAACCGATAAGGCATACAGCGAAGCATACTACCAACGCAAACAGCAAAGAGCCGAAAAGAAGCGTTCAACATCAAAGTTTGATTACCAAACAGCAGGGGGCGAATACATACCCACCGAAAGCCAAAATAAGGCAGCGTTTGAATTACTGAACCTCAACCCGACACCGGAACAAAAAGAAGCCTGTAATATGGTATTGTATGGCTATTCCTGTAAAGAAAAAATACACCACGATTTTATACACCTCATCAATGAGTACATAAGGAGCAAAAAATAAAGTTTGTTCAGAGAGAGTAGCAAAAGTAAAATTAAGACAAAGGGCAATTTCAGGGAACAGAATATTCAGGAACAAATACCACAGCCCGAACCTGAAACTGAACGAATTGAGCAACCTATATTGGCAGACTATAATTTCGACATCAATCAAATCATTAAGTTTTACCATAACGAAAGGACCAAACAATGAAATCAGGAATTTTCAACAACGATTTTTACCCTACACCCGTCGAAATCATCGAAAAAATGGTTGACGGAATCGAACTCCACGGCAAAACAATTCTCGAACCATCAGCCGGAAAAGGCGACATCGTGGACTATTTGAAAAGCTTTAATGCTAATGTAATTGCCTGCGAGAAATCGCCCGAATTGCGAGAAATTCTCAAAAACAAATGCCCCATCATCGAAAACGATTTTCTTCAACTGAAAGCCGAACAAATAAGCCACATTCAGGCTATTATCATGAATCCACCGTTCAGCGCCGACGAACGGCACATCATTCACGCATGGAGTATTGCCCCCGACGGTTGCAGGATTGTGGCGCTTTGCAACTCAGAAACGCTCAACAAATGCGGTTGGAGAAGCCGCGAAGAATTAAGAACAATCGTCGATTCGTATGGCTATTCGCTCAGACTTGGCCAATGCTTCAGCGATGCCGAACGAAAAACAGATGTTGAAGTTTCGTTGATCAGCCTTTTTAAACCAGGAAATAATGCAGTAAATGAATTTGAAGGCTTTTTTCTCGACGAAGACCCAGCCGAACAGCAAGACAACGCCATTATGAAACACAGCGTTGTACGCGAATTGGTAAACCGATATGTGGAAGCTGTTAAAATCTTTGACGAACAGCTTGAAACCGCCCAAAAAATGAACAGAATGATTAGTTCTTTTTACAGCTCAGGTATCGCCATGACACTGACAAAAGATGCCGCCCCGATGAAACGCAACGAGTTTAAAAAAGACCTGCAAAAAAGCGCATGGAATTATGTTTTCAGGGAATTAGACATGCAGAAGTATGCTACATCTGGACTACGGGCTGATATTAACAAGTTTGTCGAACAGCAAACACAAATCCCGTTCACCATGCGAAATATTTACCGAATGCTCGAAATTGTGGTTGGCACACAAGATCAACGCATGGATAAAGCCTTGCTCGAAGTGTTTGTAAAAGTCACACAGCGTTACAGCGAAAACAGGTTCAACCTCGAAGGCTGGAAAACGAACAGCCACTATCTACTCAACCGAAAGTTTATTCTGCCAAATGTTGTTGACTTAGATTATCGTGGTAGGTTAAGAACAAACTACCACGGATGGGCCGACCCAGTGGATGATTTGGATAAAGCTTTATGTCATTTTTTAGGGGTTGAATATAACCAAAGAATAAGCTTTGGCCACTTTTTATCAGAACACAATGTAAAAGCGGGAGAGTTTCACACATGGGGGTTTTTCGATTTCAGGGCATACAAAAAAGGCACAGTGCATTTCACCTTTCAAGACGAAAATGTTTGGATGAAGTTTAATCAGCGCATTGCAAAAATCCTCGGCTACCCATTGCCAGAAAGCATGAACCCAAAAAACACCGCCAAAGAAAGCCCTATTGCCGATCCCGAAGAAGTGGTGGAAAATACCATTCATGAAGTATTAGCGCTCCCAGCCCACATCGAAAACATCGAGCCAGACACCGAAGAACCTGAAGACGTGTTTGAAACAATCGAAATAAGCGAAAATCAATTAGCCCTTTTCTAAACTATCATTAATCAAAAACAAGAGTTGCACCAGGACTTGGTTAACCGTGCTTAAATACTCTATCAAAATGGAAAAAATAAGTAAACTGGCGATTTTGTATAATACGCTGATTACAAACAACAAAGTGCTGGTTTCTAAAAAACTGGCAGAGGATTTTTATATTTTTTGCAAAATGCAAGAATTGAAAGTCAATTTTCAATTAGATGGTTGCAAAATATTATTCACATCAAAAACAAAATCAGCATGAAAACATATAAAGCCACTATAAGCCTCACTTTTACAGGCACAGTTGATGTAAAGGCAAAAGACATTCAAACTGCCAGGGAATACATCGAAAAACACTTTGGTGCTGTTGCGCCAAACATTCACACATCGCTTTCAGACAATGAAATACCCAATTGGGATTTCCCATTTCATCCAGTAAAGAAAATTATCAACATCAAAAAACATTAAACCCTAAACCCATGAAAAAAATCACTAAAATCCTCGTCACACAGCACGAAGGGCAGCAATTCAGAAACACCACCACCGAGCGCCTTGTGGTTGAAACCGGCAATCTGTTGAAACCAAAAATGGTGGAATTTATCTTCAATCCCAAATCAGGCGACGCCAGGGTTATTTTCACCGATCAGAAAACAGGCAGGCAAATCAAATTCAATATGAGCGAAATGCACCGCCTGCACCTGCATTACGACGACAGCATTTACATCGAATGGGGTGTGGAAGACTTTGAAAGCCGTGCCGCTGAGCTCGAAGAAGACCAGAAAATGCCAAAAGGGAGCATCTACGACCGTAGCAAGTTTCTGCAAGCACTCAAAGCCATGGAAGCCTCACACGATGCAGGTCTTGGCATAACATGGGGCGAAATTGATTTTTACCTCGATAAGTTGTGCCTAATCGAGCAACACGAACCCCCCGCCGAAATGCCGGAAACTGATGCAAAACAGCCTTAAACTCAAACAGCATTGATAACCGATTGGCCGTTTTTGTAGCTTTGCACTTCATTCCGAAGCTGAGTGGTAGCCGGACAGCGTTAACCCTACCAAAAAAACTTTATCCCATGACACTCGACGAAACAAAATCAGCAGTAAAAGCCGGAAAGCAGGTGTATTGGTGCACCCCTGCCTACCAGGTGCTGGAAGCCAAAGGGCAATGGATGATCCGTTACAGCATCAACGGCCATGTCATCGGCCTCACATGGAGCGACGAAAAAACCCTCAATGCACCGGAAGACGAATTTTTTATTTTAAATTTACCCGATAACCGGCTGAGCCAGATAGCCTAACAAGACCCCAGGGCAGGGGCAAAAAAACCATGAGTAATTTCACAGTGGCAAATGCCAAAAACACCCCCATTTTCGTGGTTGAAACCACCAACAAAACCTATGCAAAAGAAACTATCACGTTGAACAACGGGAGAGTGATCGAACTCAACAGGCTTCAGGATTACGACCTGAAGGTAGTCGAAACCAACCTGTTCGATTTCGTGATGCAATCGGCAGAAGAAACCACCAGCCCCGTTGGGGTGATGCCAAAGCTGCACATCCGGCACGAAGATTTTCAGTGTCGTTATGGCAGGCTGAATGCTGTCAATAACAACGATGGTTTGTATGAAGTTTGGAATTGGGGGCCATCCGGCAACGGTTCGCATTTTATTGATGTGTTTGAAACCAAAGCCGAAGCCGAAGATTTTATCTTCAACCGCACTTACGACTACGACTTCAACAACGACGACCAGCGCAATACGCAATTTTTCTTTACCCGTGAGGAAGCCATGCACGACATCGTTGACATGATGGCCGGGCACTGGAATGTGAACCACGAGGTTGCAGCTTCTATTTTGCAAAAGAAAGAAAAGCTGGAAAAATTGCGGGAAGCCAAAACCGCCCGCCAATTGGCTGCACAAGCCGAAGCCGCCAAAGCCGACAAAGAGCGCATCCACCGCATTGCGCTCGAATATGCCGCCATGACCGACAAAGTGCCCAACGAAACCTACAAGCAAACCGCAGCCAGGCTTTCGGCCATGGTTGACGGACGCATCGAAAAAGCAGTATTTAACGAAGCCGTGAAAATTATCAGAAGCAGATCAAAATTTTAAACACCATTTACCATGAAAAATTCAATATCGAAACGTCCGAAAATGAAAACATTCTTTTGGAAAGACAAAACCGGACGTGGCTACACCAGCACACTTACCGAATCCGACCTGCTCGAAATGGAAAATGAGCACGACTGGAACGACGAACCCCTACACGACTTTGCCACCGAAGCCACCCCAGGCGATGTATGGCAAGACGGCTCCCAAATTTTCACCTGCATCGAAACCCGTTAACCATTAACCATTAACCATTAATCATTATTCACTATTCACTATTCATTATTCATTATGAAACTAATCCCCACCCTCATCTCCCTGCTCATCCTGAGCACCGCGCAGGCGCAACTGATCGACGACCTGCCCAAAGACGAATCCGGCAAGCTCTACAAATCCGAAGTGGTTCATCTCGACAATATGCCCAGAGACGAACTTTTTTCGGCTTTCTCGCAACTGTTTGTCGATATGTTTGCCCATGTGAAATACGTCACCCAACTCAGCGACAAAGACAACGGCATCATCATCGTGAAATCTTATGACGAAGTATCAAACAAGCTTGGTTCATTCAATATGTGGTTTACATTGAAAATTGAATGCCGCGACAATCGCTATAAAGCCGAACTCTACGACTTTTATTACAGTAATACCGATACTGGAAGTGAATACCAGGTTGAAAGTTACCTGTCGCAAAAAAGATATTACAAAAAGAACGGCGAACCTCGCACATTAAACGAAAACTTGCGCCAAAGCACCGTCAGCAAAATAAACGAAATCCTCAACACCCTCAAAACCGACATCACAAAATACAAATCAAAAGATTGGTAGCTATTAACCATTAACCATTAACCACTAAACACTAAACACTAAACACTAAACCCATTAACCACTAACCATTAATCACTATTCATTATTCTCTATTCATTCATGAAAATCTACACCTTCACCCCCCAATACAGCGTCCGCACCACGAACGCCGAACCCGAAATCACCCTTTCGGGCATCCGCCTTGTGCGCCGGAAACTCGATGAGCATATTGCCAGGCGCATCCACAAAGGCGTCACCCCCAATGGTTTTGCCTCAGAGGTGTATATCAAAGCCGACGGCAATGGCGCGTATAACATTTGGCAATGGGGTAATCCCGAACCACTGGCCACAGGCTTGTCCATCATCCGGGCATCGCGCTACCTTGCCCAATACCACGACAAACTATTCCGCGAAAGAAATTTACCGTGGAAAATCTACTTCACCGAAATTTCCGAAGCCCGATCCTACGCCATCAATCAGCTCAAGGAGTTGTTTGGCATGACCGAAACACAGGCACAGCAGGCATGGAACCGCATGGACAGCCAAAACTTCGCCCCCATGCAGCAGCAATGGGCCGAAGAAGAAGAAATGGCCAAAGGCTACGAAACCATCATTCCCTACCTGCCAGGCGAATCGTTTGCCGACACCACCAAACGCCTCGCCGAAACCCTCCCCCAACGCCTGCCACCCAAACAATTCTACGCCATCGTCCGAACAATAAGACGCAAAAAAGTAGTGAATAATGATTAGTGAAAAATGAATAATTTATATGTCATAGTTAGAATACAAAATCATTCGCTTTATTAGTCGCATATTTAGGTTTACACTTGAATCAGAACTAAGATTTGCGGTTAAATACTTTAATGACAAATCAAAAGTTAAGCATTTTTCAACGCTATATGTAAACTTTTACAAACACCTGCGCCAGCCTAAACCCTAAACCCTAAACCCATTAACCATTAATCACTATTCACTATTCATTATTCATTAACCATGCAAATCTCCATCCTCCAAAACCACCCCGAAATCATCCACATTGCCGACGACACCCATTTCGTGGTTGTGCGCGTTACAGACAGCGCCAGCATGACCACCGAACAATTCGGCAACTTCGTAAAAGAAAACCCCATGTTTGCTATGTTGTCCGACGATACCAACGACTGGTATTTCACCATCGTTGGCGGCAACCTGACCGTTGATGTTGAACCCGAAGTACTCAAAATATTTTCGGAAAAGATATTTAAAATGGCCACCGACTTTTGGCAGGCTCACCGCCACGAAATGTACGGCAAACTCATCTCCAAAGCCTCGTTAAATTAATGCCTATGCTCTATAAAAAAATCATCCTGCAATCGCCTGATGGACTTACCTTTATCAGGCACATCAAAAACCATTTTCGCCTGTTGGCACAAGTGATCAGCGACGAATCCAAGGTGCAACTCTACCACGACATCAACGACCTGATCAACCAGGTTACTGACGAAATTCCAAACCCCCTGTTTGAAGTATTTTCGTTCGATGAGCAGTGGTATGCCATCGTGCTCATCGAAGCCGACAACCTGCTCAACATTCCTTTCAACGACTATGAGCGCCTGTTGCAAAGCGATCTTAAACGCCTCGTGGCATGGTTCATCAACACTCACCTCAAAACCCCTGAAGCCAATGGAAATCACTTTTAACGAACTCATAAGCAATTACCCTGTTTCGATGCATGCCATTGCCAACAATATCGGCAAATCAAGTCAGTGGGTTCATTTTGTTCACCGCTCGACCAAAACAAAGCGCCCCGAACTCAGGCGCAAGCATTACCTGAGCATTCAAAATCACCTCCGGGAGTGGGGAAACATGGCACTCAACATCTCAGCATCTTCACCCGATTTAATAAAACTCCTGCAAAACGCGCCACTTAGCCTGCCGTCTGTTTCGCTTGAATTAGGAAAGGGCAAATTTTGGTTACGCGACATTTCTGAAGGAAAAATAAAACCATCCGCTGACGATCGCCTGCTTATTGCGCAATCACTCCACTCTTTAGCCTCTATTCTGCAAAACATCGTTTTGCTGGATTTTATCGAACACGACTATGTGGCCTCTCACCTCGTTAATCAAAATAAATTCAACGGTTTAGTGGTTTAAAAATATCTTACTTGCACTGCCAGGGGCATACGAAAGTATGTCCCTTTTTTTTGTCCATTTTAATAGCGATACCTCGATTTACTTTTACATCCTCATTGATTATTAATCTAAAAACCTATGAAAATGAGAAAATCCATCTTCTTCTGTTTAGCAACGCTTTTTGCGGTGCTGTCATTTTCGCCTCCTGCTCATGCCGGATATGCTTTTTACGACGACGTGTGATCTGTCGTTGTTTATGCCCCCTCCAACCTCACATCCGATAGTATTGTTGCTATTCCCGAAGCACTTCAACCCGTTTGGAGTTATGATAGCCGCGATTGGATTTTAAGCCAACCTGTTCCGGTAATCGAATACGCACAATTCACATCTGTTAGCGAACAAAAAACCGGATGTTATCTAAAGGGTGATGTTGTGATGAATCTAATGTATTCTCATGCACCTCCTAACTTATACAATGATTCTCTGAAAGCGTTCTCAAACCCAAATGATAAGACCATTACACGGGATGCCGACATACTGATGTCCCTCCGGTTCTATTAACGCTATATTACTCCAAAAAAGCCTGCTCAAAAAGCAGGCTTTTTTGTCCTTTCCTGTCCATACCACTCCTTTTATGTTTGCATAAACTTATGCCCCATGGAAACCATCAAACGTGCCCAGGCCCTCCGCGAAATGGAAATCAAGGAAACCCCCGACGGCAAACAAATCACTTTCTCCATCAAGTTTGAAAAAAAAGACGGCGAAATCGTCTTCCTGCCCAGGGCCATCGTCACAGGGCTGCGTATGAACATGAAAGCAAACATGATGCGCGGCATCATGCCGGTGGATGAACAATTCAACAAAACCAGCCACATCTACCCCGTGCATATCGACAACATCTACGAAATCAACGGAAAAAAGGTAATACTCTAACTATGAAAGCCATCTACAACAAAGAGGGAATCCCATTGGCCATGTTTGGCACAAAATATTTTGCGGCCACCAAAGGCACTCCCGCCCAAACAAGACCTGCCGTGGTCAAACAAACCGATGTGATCGAAGACAAGGTAACGGTCAGCAACACCGAGTTTGTGGCATGGGGCACGTCCAACGACTTCCCCGTAACGGCCAACACTACCATCGGAGCGCTGGGAGTGCTCAACACGGGTCTCAAATTCATCCGCAACTTCACCCTCGGCCAGGGCATCTTCCCTTGCCGCGTCACAGGCTATGACGAACAGGGCAACGAACAGCTCGAAGTGGTGAACGACACCGACCTCGTGAACTTCTGCAACAGCCGCATGGTGCGCCGCTACCTCGAAAAACTCACGCGCGACTACCTTAAATTCGGCATCGGTTTCGTGCAACTCATGCTCAACGATGATAAATCAGCCATGGTGGGCATCAACACCATCAACGCCATGCACTGCCGCCTCTCGCTGGCCAAAAAAGGCAAGATTGAAAAGGTGGTTGTCTCCGGCAAATGGCCTGACACACCTGGGGAGGGCGAGTTTGAAATCCTCGACATGCTCGACGAATACGATCCGATGCTCGACCTCGACATCAAAAAACTCACCGGCGGCATTTCTAAAGCAAGTTATGTGTTTGCCGTGCGCGACGCATGGTCGAATGCCGAATACTATTCCGAACCGGCATGGCTCAGCGCGCACAAGGCCGGTTGGACCGAAATTGCCAAAGTGGTGCCTGTTTTCCTGCGCAAGGCTTATGAAAATCAAATTACATGGAAGTGGCATGTGCAAATACCTTACGCATTCTGGGATAAGAAATTCCCCAAACAGGATTATGCCTCTGTAAGCGCCCGTCAGCTTGCCATTGATGAATATATGGACAAGATTGAAGACAACCTGAGCTCTCCCAACAACGCCAATAAATCGCTGTTCACCTTCTTCGAAATCAACCCGCAAAATGGTAAGGCTGAAGAACAGTGGGTAATTACCCCATTCGACAATAAATCAAAAAACGGGGCAGACAATCTCATCACTTCAGCCGCAGCCAATAGCGAAATCCTTTTCTCGCTCATGCTCAACCCCAATGTGCTGGGAGCCGGAATGCCTGGCGGCACCTATGCAGGCAATCAGGGAGGCAGTAACATCCGCGAAGCTTTCCTCGTCAACATCGCCAATGCCTGGATCGACCGTCAAAACCTGCTCGACCCCCTCGAAACCTACCTGCAATTCAACGGCATCACCGATGTGCAACTACGCTTCCGCTCCACCATCCTCACCACCCTCGACACCGGCGCTGGAACCACCAAAAAACTCAGCTAACACCCTAAAAATGCTCCAGCCCATTATTCACTATTCATTATTCATTAATCATTAAAGAAAATGCTGATAGAATCCATCGAACAACTCCGCGAGGTGATCAACGTGAGCAAGGCCACCACCTTCGACCGCCTGTTCAACCACCTCTTTAATGCAGAACAGAAATACATCTTCCCGCTCATCGGTAGCGACATGTATGAAAAACTGGCCGACTTCCTCAACAACCCCGATAGCAACCTGCTCACGCGCTCCGACATGAACACCGACTTCAATACCGATTTTTATGTGAAAGTGGACGAGAAATCCATCGCTTATGCGCGGCTGCTTTATACCACGCAACAGGCCATCGCGCACCTGGCTTTCTACGAGGGCTTCGATATTCTCAATGCTTTGGTGGACGAAACTGGCTTCAAACGCATCGAAACCAACGAGAAAAAAGCCTTGTTTAAGTATCAGGAAGACAATATCCGAAACTATTATAAGGAAACCGGCCTCAACCTGCTCGACAACATCCTGCTGATGCTCGAAGCCAACCTCGACCATTTTTCTGAGTATGCCGATCAACTGGCATTCAACAAAAGCCGCATCATCCCCGACACCCGCACTTTCAACAGCATCATCAACATCCGCAACAGCCGCATCATTTACCTGCGCTTGTTGCAGCACATGAAAACGGTGGAAGAACTTGAACTGGCCCCGGTGGTGGGTGCTGCCAACATGGCCATCATCTACGAGGGCATCAAGGCTTCAACCATGCCAGAGGCTGTGAAAGCCATCCTGCCCCACCTGCAAAACGTGGTGGCATGGAGCAGCTCGGTCATGTTGATGCAGGAAAGCGGCGCCGACCTCACCGACCGCGGGCTTTATTTCGAAGGGATCAAGGGCGGAATCAGCATGAACGACGTGAAACAGCCTGCCTCCGACAGCCGTATTGCCGAACTCATCCGACGAAACACCTTGATAGCCATGGCTTATATGCAGGCACTCAAAAACCATTTACTCAACAACGCTTCCGCATGGGGCGGCTACGACAATCCGCGCCAGGTAATCCATAACCGCGACAACACCGGAAAGAAAAACTTTTGGGCATGAAAACGATTACCGCTTCTTACAAAAAATGGGGGCTGTTCAATAAAACCATCACCGGCTATATGCCCGAAAAGTGGGACGAAGTGACCGATACGCAATTGATTGCCATTGCCGAAATCTATATGAACGAAGCCCCGCAATACAAATCGGTGGCTGTATTGCTCGATATGCCGCTTGGCATCGTCAAACAATTTTCGACCATACAGTTGTACGAATTGCTGCAACACCTCCAATTCATCACCGATTATCGTCCGCGCAACTGCTTCATCATCAAAGATGTGCATAACCTTGTACCTCCGCGTCACAAGCTCAACCAAATGACATTTACACAGTTTGTGTTTCTCGAAAACTATTTCGAAGAATGTATGGGGCAAGTGAGTGACGAAAGCCTCAATAATTTTGTGGCACACCTCTACCTGCGGCAAAACGAGGCTTTCGATCACTCCTTACTGTCTGCCCGTGCCAAACAGCGCATCATCACCAGCATCCCCACTCAAACCAAAATGGCGCTGCTCATCAACTACCGCCTCATCCGAGAATGGCTCGCCACCGTGTACCCGCTTATTTTTTTTCAGAAAAAGGAAACGGCCAAAGCGGATCAGATTCATCACGAAAAACCTGTTTCGGCTGCCCAGCAGTGGATGCGCGTGTATGAAAGCATCGTGGGCGACGACATCATCCATTTTGAGGAATACGGCCAAAAGGAAGTGCACATCATTTTCAAGTATCTAACCAAAAAAATTAAGGAAAATGCCGGAAAGAAGTCCTAAATTCTCGGCCATCGTCAGCTTTTTCGAGATGCTGGCCACACAACACGTCAGCCTGCGCCACAGCGCCACGCAAAAACATTTCTTCCGCCTCGAACTCGACGAAGTGCTCACCGCCCTGCCCGAACAAATGTGCTATCCGGCCCTTGTGCTCGAAAGCTACAACTATTCGTTGCAGGACATGAAAGGCGACAGCCCTGCCAAAAATCGCGGCGGTGGCTTCATGCTTGTCGAGCAGGTACCCGATCCTGGCGACTACGACCTTATCCACCAAAAATGGGATGCACTCGAAGAAATTGCCGACGACATCATCGCCCGTATCAAGGCCGAAAAGAAAACAGCCTTGTCGCCCGTGCGCGACTTCGACCTCAATAGCGTAAGCATGACACTCTATTCAAGCGGAACCACCATCGCCATGCGCATCGAATATGCCGTGATCAGCCGCTTCATCGCCGATGTTGACCCCGATAAATGGATCATTCCTTAAACAACTGCCCACATGACACAAAATTTGCTTACCACTACCGAAACCTACGCCATGCTCATGAAGCAAAACCTCGTGATGCAGGCATGGGCTTTGGATGTGAAAGAAAAACTCAAAACATCTGCCTCCCAATTCACCAAAGGGAAAAGCGGATCGAGAATAAATCCCTCCATCGGTGGCCCGCTGCTTAGAAAATATCCCAACATCACCCGATGGACCGAACATAAACTCAAAATACGCCTCGATCACCGCATGTATGTGCAGTTTGGCATCTACGAAGGCATCGGGTTTAGCATTCAGCGCCATGGCGTTTTCGTGCACCGTGGGGTAGGTCGTGGCTATCAGGTGCGCGGCGGCATGGTGGTAAGGGTGGATGGCAGTGGGGTAGGGCGCAAAAAACTCGACCGCCAGCCCATCAATGCACCCATCAAACGCTTCCCTGTCGATTGGTTCAATAAGGTGGTCGATGCCAACACCAATCAGCTTGCCGACGATGTGGCGCTCATCAACGAAAATGCAATTGTCAATTCAATTAGAATGAGAATCAACTAATCATGTCAGAAAACACCGAATCACCCGTCATCTTCCAGAATAAAAAAGAACCTGAAGAACTCGTCGAAATCATCAACATGCTTTACAGTCCTGCATCAAATGTGATGGAGGCCGAAGAACTGCTCGATGGGGCCGAAATAATGGAGGCTGTTAGCCTGCATTGCGACACCTCGCGCGAATTTCTGTTCCGTACCCTCGTCGATCAGGGTTTTCGAACCACCACCATCGAAAACACCCTCTATTGGCTCATCAATTTTAACCGATAACATCCATGTCAGCAACACGCACCCGCAAAATAAACATCTACGTCAATGGCGTTGAAGTTCAAAACAACATCCGCGCCATCGGTAAGGCCATCCGCGACCTCGAAAACCGAACCCGACTGCTCGACCGAACTTCGATGGAGTATGTGAACAATATGAAAAAAATAAAAGAGCTAAAGGGGATCATTTATGAGCACAACCAGGCTTTGAACGTCACCAATCACAGCCTGTTCACACTCAAAGGCATCGCCAATGCTTTCAACAAATACTGGCCCGTCATCATGGGAACCATTGGCAGCATTGCCGGCATGGTGTTCAGTGTGAAGGCCGTTACGGATGAGTTTGCCCAATTCGACGATAAACTCACCGACATCATAAAAACCACCGGCCTCACCCGTGAGGAAGTGGTGGCCCTCGATGCCGACCTCCAAAAAATCAATACCCGCACCGCCCGCACCGAACTGCTCGACCTGGCTTATGTGGCCGGTAAACTCGGCATCACAAGCCGTCAGGAAATCCTCGAATTTGTCCGGGCTTCCGACAAAATTGTGGTGGCACTGCAAAAAGACCTCGGAGGATCGGCTGAAGATGCCATCAACACCATTGGTAAATTGGTGCAGGTGTTCAAGCTGCGCGAAGAATACGGCATGGAAGAAGCCATGCTCAAAGTGGGCTCGGCCATCAACAGCCTCGGTATGGCTTCGGCGGCCAACGAAGAAAATATTGTAAGTTTCTCCAAACGTGTAGCCGGTATCGGCAAGCTGGCCGACATTCAGGTCCCCGACATCTTGGGGCTTGGTGCCACCATTGATGCCCTGGCCATCAGCACCGAAGTGGGATCAACGGCCTACTCAATGTTCATGGGCCGCATGACACAGGACACCGCCACCTTTGCCACCATCGCGGGCATGAAACTCGATGATTTTGTGACACTGCTCAACGAGGATGCCAACGAGGCATTCATCCGTGTGCTCGAAGCCCTCAACAACACCGGAGAAGGATTCACCGCCCTCCGCAGCTCCATGGAAGCCACCGGTCTCGATGGCGAACGCGCCGTGGCTGTGATGAGCACCCTTTCGCAGCAAACCGACTTCCTCCGCCAGCAGCAGGATTTATCCACCAAAGCCTTTGTCCTCGGAACCAGCGTGATTGATGAGTTCAACATCAAAAACAATTCCGCGCAGGCCATCATCGAAAAGAACGAAAAGAAACTGGCCGCTGTCAGGATCGAGCTCGGCGAAAAACTCCTCCCCGTCTATGCTTCGGGCCAAAGTGTGTTGGTTAAGTTTGTTCAAACAATCAGTGCTTTAACAGGGTTTTTATTAAATAATGCAAAAGAGATCACTACGGTAGTTATTTCGCTTACTGCATATAAAGTAGCTGCTATGGTTGCTTCTATGTGGCAAGATCGTTTAGTGGCAGGCACAAGAGCGTTTACTATTGCTCAGTCATTGTCTTCTATCCAAATCAAACTGGCTACGAAATGGTTGCTTTTAAAAGGAATAGCTGTTGATTTATACAGAGGTAAGGTGAGTTTAGCCACTGCCGCAACTGAAATTTTTTCACTGGCTTTAGGGATGACAGGCTTACCAGCATTAATTGCTTTGCTTGCCACGGCTGCATCTTCATTTTGGTTGTTTAGCAGCGCATCAAAAAATGCATCTAAAGAAACACTTAACCTGGCTGATGAAATCAAACGGCTTACCGCAGAAAAGTCGGAATCGGTCATTCAGGAACAGATAGACCTTAAAGTATTGATTGGTGTAATCGGCACTTTAAACGAAAAATCAAAACTTCGCAGCAACCTAATCAGCGAACTGAAAGAAAAATACCCCGACCTTCTTGGTTACATAAAACAGGACTCTATAAGTAATACGGAACTGAATACCGCGCTTGAATCAGTGAATACAAACATCACCGAGCGAATCAAACTTGCTGCCATCGAAGCCAAAATCGAAGCCACAAAAAACAAGATGATACAAAACAGTGTGGCGATGTACGATAAAGAGAAGGAAATTAAAGAAAAAAAATTAGCGCTTGAAAAGTATAAAGCATCTAATCCAGGCGTTAGCCCATTGCTTGGCTTGGACCTCAAGTTGATAAATTATGAAGCGGAAATTAATGAATTAATCATCGAATATGATCGTTTAGCCTCTGAAAACGCGAAGTTTGAACAGCAAATGATTGATCTTGCGAAAGATTCGCGCAAACAAAATAAACTTATCAACGAAGAAAAAATAAAATCGTATAAGGCCGCTCTCGAACATATTAAACTCCTTAGAGCCGAAGAAGAGAAAAAAACATCCCCAGATAATGCAGCTGTTTTAGGCTACGATCGCCAGATTACTCAACTCGAAAAATTGATTAAAAAAACATACGAGTTAAGAGATGCAGAAGATAAATACAGCGAACTCAAAGAGAAAGAAGCAATCAATGCCGAACTGAAACGCTACAACAGGAGAGAGGTTGATAAGTTTACACATGAGCAAAACATACGCAAAATTGAACTTGAATTCATGCAGGGGAGGTTCGATAACTATGAGCTCGATGCCCTCAAACGGGTCGAACTCGCTAACGACATCGAAAAGAAAAAAAGCGAAATCATGGAGGCTTATGACAAATTGGAAGACAAAAAACAAGGATATAAACTTAAAAAAGATTTTGATTTCAAGCAAAAATCTACTCAACTGAAGAAAGATTTCATGAATGGAGCAATTACGTCCGAACGGGAATACCAGGACAAATTGCTTCAGCTCGAAATCGACACCATTGCCGATCGTCTCAAGCAGGAAAAGGATGGAAGCGACGAATACATTGCCATCAATGCTGAATTGCATGATAAATTGCTCGAACAATATAACAGGCGCCTCGATTACGAAAAGAAATTACACGACGCTGCCGGAGTTGATGAAATTCAGGAGGTAAGGGAAAAATACGATGCCATGCTCAAAGAACTGGGTATTTATGGCAAGAATGTGGCTGATATGACAACCAATCAGCAACTTGCTTTTACCGGACTGATGATCAAACAGCAAACTGAACTCGACCGTATCGACGCTAAGCGTATTAAAACGCATTTTACAGCATTAAAAAGTAGTTTTGAACTCGAATTGGCCGAACTCAAAGCAAAGCATACTGAAGAATTAAACCAGGAGAATCTTTCACGGGCCGACCGTCGCAGACTTCGTGTTACACAGAGCAGAGAAATCATTGATTTCACCAATGAGCACGTCAATAAAATGATTGAGCTTGCTCAGAAGTTAAAAAACGAAGGGAAGTTGGAAGGATTGATTCTATCTGACGAAAACTTATCCGAAAGCGAAAAGGAAGAGTTATTGAATTTCCTGACTGATTTTTACGAAAAACTCGGCGCACTAAAGGCAAAGTCCGACGAATTCAATTTCGGCATTGGCAACATCTTCGGTTTTTCGATCAGCGATTGGGATAAATTTATCAAAAATATTGATGATTCATGGGATAAACTTGACTGGGAAGATAAATTCCAAACAATCGCCGTAGGGCTGCTCGCTTTGTCCGACCTGACCAAACAGTATTATTCCCTCATGGAAAAATACCAGCAACGCGACCTCGAACGCACCGAAACACAATACGACGAAAAGAAAAAAGCCTTGCGAAAACAACTTGACTTTGGATTGATCAGTCAGGAAAATTACAACGCACAGGTAGAACGTCTCGATAAAGAACTCGACATCAAAAAAGCAATGCTTCAGCGCGAACAGGCACGGCGTGAAAAGGAATTGGCTATCTTCAACGCAACCATCCAAGGGGCAGTGGCAGTTGTGAAAACTTTGGAAAATCCGATACTTGCAGCCATCGTTGCCGCCTCAGTGGCCACCCAAATAGCCATGATCGCAGCCACCCCGCTCCCCGAACTGCCAGGCGCCGAAACCGGCGGCATACTCGTGCAGCGCACTCAGGACGGCAAACGCTTCAATGCCACCTACAACCCTCAAAAACGCGGCTATGTGAGTAGTCCCACCGTGCTCGTGGGCGAAAACGGGATGGAATATGTGGTTCCGGCTGCTGCTATGACCAACCCCACCATCAGCCCAGTGCTCAACGCCCTCGAAATGGCAAGGCTCAACAACAACCTGGCTTCGGTAAACTTCAACGACCTCCTGTTCCGTCAAATCTACAACAGCCGCCAGACAGGTGGCTACGCCGCCGTTTCGGCACCATCGGCACGGGCTTCCGTCAAAACATCCGCAACCAGCGCATCCAACGATCAACTGATCCACCTGCTCACCGAAAACTACCGCATGCTTTCTGAACTCAATAAAAAGATCGACAAGCCCTTCCGTGGCATCGTAGCCCTCCACGGCGACAGCGGCCTCTACAAAGCCATGCAGGAAGACCAAACCATCACCGAAAACGCCACCCTCTAAACACATCATGCGCCAGCCCATTATTCACTATTCATTATGTTAGAAATAATCCTCAACAAGTCCTTCTCCCTTCAACTCCCCGATGACGTGGCCATCACGTTCATCGACGAAAACCCGCTTTTCCTCGAAGAACGCATCCCCGTGGCGCACACCATCTCTTTCAGTGTGCCAAAAACACCCGAAAACATGTTTTTCTTCGGCTTCCCAAACCGCCCGTCCACCGCGCGCATCATGGATAAGTATGAGGCCGACATCTACCACTTTGGCAGTATCATCCTCGAAGGAGAAATCATCCTGATTGACGTGAAAGAATCCATCAACTTACAGTTTGTGAATGCTTTTATGCCGTCCGACGCCAAAAAACCGCTCAACATGCTCGACTTTGGCGAACGCGATTTCGGCACGGCTCAGATCGTAAACATCGACTATGACAATCCAATGTACGACGAGTATGAGCAGGCCATCTTGGACAGCATCACCACACCTGGCGATTTCGTGACTGCCCCCGTCAGACTGCAATCTGTGCAATGGGACGGACATATCGCCGCATGGGGCATGAAAAATGCCGTATCAATGTATATCAACTATTACAACCCCATCGACCAAAACTGGACAATGCCTCCCGTGGGCGATATGTATGCAAATGCGGTGTTCCCCATCATCCCGTTTCCTTATGTGCACTTCATCATCAAACAATTCTTTGGCGATAGGCTCGAAGTCAATCCTTTCTACGACGACACAAGCCTGCGAAAACTTGTCATGATCTGCTTCAACCACATGAATTTTAAAACTTCAAACTTTTATCGTGCCGGAGCCGATGGCAAAAGATTTTATGTTTGGCCGCTTGTGGACAATTACCTGGCATTGGGGGGGCTTTTTGCAAACAAATGGTTGATGAAGAACTTTATGCAGCAGTATCCATTCAACGAGTTTTTCAAGAGCATCATCTCGTTGTTTGGCATGTCGTGCTTCATCGGTCGAAAAATCGAACTCGTCTATAACAAAGATTTGCTGCTCACCGAGGATATTTTCGATCTCACCCCGTTTATCCTGGCCAATCCGGTGATAAGTTACCAAAAAGGCAAAATATATGTACTATCTTACGGACAGGAAAAAACCACTGAAACAAATAGCATTGCCGTCCCTATACAAGGCGGGTCCGTAAGCGATGCCTATTTCAATATCCTTTCGTCAACCGAACTCACCAGAAACTACAAAATATCCGATAACCCGAATGTGGTGTACGAACTCACCAAAAAAGCCGTGGGGATTCCTCCTTCCGGACAAGATCAAAAATTTGTAGTCACCTCAAAAATCATCAGCCCAGCACTTTCAACATACAAACCCATCGAAATCCTCTACGGCGACAATGCCTGGGAAACTTACGAGGTATCAATCAGCGTGAAACCCCTCGAAAACAACATCGAACATTATTGGAACGAACTATTCAACGAGTCCGAAGAAGCCATCAACAAAGGGCATTGGTTTGTGCCTGTGCTGCCCGACACCGACCTCAAAGCTCCTCCTTATATCATGCTCGACAATGGCATTCAGCCTGCCATCAGCAATCAAAACCATACTTACAGGCAATTGCTCAATCATCACACCAACGCGCAAGGGGTGAGAGAACATCTCAACCTCAGCCTCCTGATCAACAAAACCGACCCCGACGGCGTATTCCTGAAATACCACAAGGAAATGGCCGAGTGGCACAAGCGCGACAAAGTGAAAATGACTGTCGAAGCCATCCTCACACCACTGCAACTCAAACAAATCAGCAACAAAATGAAAATCCATGTGGCCGGACGCAACTTTCACATCATCAAACGCGAATACACCCTCTCCAAAACCCATTTCATCAAAGTCACCTTCGATTTGATCGAAGCTTTTTCTGTCCTTTCGGATGACGAATAGCCAAAATACTTTTACAGCATCAAAAATCACGACACGATGAACGAACTACACCCTTCAAAAGACACCAAACTTTTCAGTGTTTACACCACCGACGGGTTTAAGGTTGTAGCGGCTGCAAGATTCAAAGGCTTACTCACCGAAGGCAACCCCATTATTCCTGGCACTTACGAAGTGGGAACTGTAGGCGAAGACGGCGAATTAGTCTTTCACCTCATTGTAGATCAACAGGGTTATGCCGGCATCGGTACCCTTGCGCCAACTGCCCGCCTGCATGTGCATGGCACCGTGCGGTTTTCCGATCTTCCTGGCGAAGGAGATTATATTTATATCGACCAGGATGGCTACCTGAGCCGAACTACAATCGAAGGAGTTGGGGAACCGGGCCCCACCGGCCCAACAGGGCCAACCGGTGCGGCTTCTACTGTGCCGGGCCCAACAGGCCCAACAGGCCCAACCGGTGCAGATTCTACTGTTCCGGGTCCAACCGGCCCGACAGGGCCAACCGGTGCAGATTCTACTGTTCCGGGTCCAACCGGCCCGACAGGGCCAACCGGTGCAGATTCTACTGTTCCGGGTCCAACCGGCCCGACAGGGCCAACCGGTGCTGCTTCTACAGTGCCGGGCCCAACCGGCCCAACGGGTGCTGATGGCACCGGGATTGTGCTCAAAGGAAGTGTTGATTATGTGGCTGAATTACCTTCTTCAGGCAATGAAGTGGGTGACTTGTTTGTTGTGCAGGTTGCAGGGGCAAATAACGATGCCGGTGATGGTTATGCGTGGAACGGTACTACATGGATAAATGTTGGTCCTATTCGTGGCCCTATCGGCCCAACAGGCCCCACCGGCCCAACAGGTCCAACCGGTGCGGCTTCCACAGTGCCGGGTCCAACAGGCCCAACTGGACCTACCGGTGCGGCTTCCACAGTGCCGGGCCCAACAGGCCCAACTGGACCTACCGGTGCGGCTTCCACAGTGCCGGGACCAACAGGCCCAACTGGACCTACCGGTGCGGCTTCCACAGTGCCGGGCCCAACCGGCCCAACTGGACCTACCGGTGCGGCTTCCACAGTGCCGGGCCCAACAGGCCCAACTGGACCTACCGGTGCGGCTTCCACAGTGCCGGGACCAACAGGCCCTAAAGGCGCTGCACCACAACACGAGTGGTTTGGTTATGCATTGCGATTTGAAAATAGCGATGGATCGTGGGGAACTTATGTTAATCTCAGAGGAGCTACAGGTGCCGATAGCACTGTCCCAGGTCCAACAGGGCCTACCGGCGCTGCTTCTACTGTGCCAGGCCCAACGGGTCCGACAGGAAGTACTCCAAACCATCAATGGAGTGGAACAAATTTGCGTTTTGAAACTCCTATTGGCTTTTGGGGGCCTTACGTTAATCTAATCGGCCCAACAGGGCCTACCGGCGCAGCTTCTACTGTGCCAGGCCCCACAGGCCCCACAGGTCCAACAGGCCCCACAGGCCCCACCGGCGCTGCTTCCACCGTGCCAGGCCCCACAGGCCCCACAGGACCAACCGGCCCATCAATTTACTACACCACCCACACCATCGCCATCAAAGGCGAAATACCTTCAAACACATTCTTTCCTGGTTTTATCATTGATGAAATAAATGGCGGCACGCAAACCATTGTGAGAGTTATGGCAAGATCACGCACCGGCGCGGCTTCATTTGTCATTTACCGACGAACAGCTTCAAGCGAGATTGATTCTGCCATCTTGCCTGTTACTGGTAGTTATGTGAGTTCAGGAAACGGCACATCATATACCATATCTCCATTTTTGCTGCATGATCAATGGTATGTTTACATCAAAACAGGAGTATTATCTGGCGTCTCAGATTTATCCATCACCATCACTATAAAACACGGTTAATGAATCCAAATTATTATCCTAAAACGCTCAATCAGGCGTTCTACAACAAACATCATCGTTTGATTTTTAAGTTGCTGAATAACATCTTCTTTGGTTGGCTATTCAGAAAACTGCTGAAGATACGTCTGCCAATGAAATCTAAAATTGCTTTTCTTCATCCGAATGGTTATTCCATTTATTTGGGCGATGCAAATTTCAGGGCTGAGTTATTTCATTACGATTTTATCAGCCTGCGCGTATATGCGCTTTTTGGATGGTTATTCAGTGCGTTTCATTGGTTTGATATGCACATAGCAAATCCTTTGGTGCCATCGCTTAACCTTGGTTTTGATGAGTACAGTGCTGTTTCTGCTGATATTATTGTTGCCGGAACCGTTTCAAAGGGGTATATAACAGGCGATGGCATATACGAATTCAGCACAATACGCAATGCCGCAGGCGAACATGCAGCAAGTCATAATATAATGATTGCATGTGTTAGGCTTGTTCGAGGCGTTTACCCTTTGCTATGGGGGCATGATTATATGGGTCGTGGAGTTATTAGCTATAACACTTCTTTTTTGACGTACAACGACATCGTTACTTTAGCTGATCTCAAATTAACACTTGTCCATCCTGTTAATTATACCTCAAACTTGCCAAACGATAAGCTTTGTATAACTGCTCATCAAAAGGTTACGAGTTTAGCAATCGAAGACAACGACCTCGTGCCATCCGATTATAATATTAGTATGTTTGGCACTGTTTCATTCGCCGAAATAACATGGGCAAACTACGCAGCATGGAGCCCTGTCAATTATCATTTCCTACTTAATCAATATGGCATTGACCACATTAAACGCAGGGCTCATACTGCGTTCGGATTAATGGTTGAAATGGATATGGCTAACATGAATCCGCTTGAATATATGGAAGAATTTCCTGTGGCTGATTCAGAAACTTACTATACGATTCATATACCTGACGATAGCACTTCGCTGTCAATCAACTATACATCATACGAAAATCAGATCGTAATGAATATGTAGCCAATTTCTTGCCCCATGAAACTCTCCGTTTGTCTTATCGTTAAAAATGAGGAAGCTCTCCTTGCGCGTTGCCTCAACTCGGTGAAAGATGCCGACGAAATCATTGTCTGCGACACCGGCAGCACCGACCGAACCATCGACATTGCCCTCCAATTTACCGACAAAGTATTCACCGACTATGTGTGGAACGACGACTTTGCCGAAGCCCGAAACCATGCCCTCTCCAAAGCCACGGGCCAATGGGTGCTCAGCATCGACGCCGACGAAGTGCTCCAACCCGGCGGCATTCAGATCATCCGCCACATCATCCAAAACAATCCCGAAAGCAAGGGCTTTTATGTGAACATGGTGGACGAAAAATCGGGCGCTGCGCACAAACTCATCCGGCTGTTCATGAATAAGGATTATATCCGCTGGGTCTGTCATGGAGGTGGCTTTGTGCACGAAACCGTGGACGTGAAATCAGCCGATGCCCCCGTTGTCATAACCTATGGTTACAGCCCCGCCCACGAACTCGATCCCGACATGGATATGCGTCTGCTGCTCAAATCGGTGCAACAATTTCCAAACAATGTGCGCAATCACTACTACCTGGCGCGTGAGTTTTATTATCGCAAAGACTTCCGCCAGGCCGTCGGTTTGCTCAGCCATTATGTGCAGCACTCAACCTTTATGGCCGAAAAAGCCGATGCATGGCTCTTGCTGGCTCGTTGCCACTGGGCTTTGAGCGAGGGCGACAATGCCCGTGTGTGCTGCCTCAACGCCATCAACATCAACGCCAACTTCAGGGAAGCCGTGCTTTTTATGGCCGAATTGTCGTGGGAACACAATGCCATGGTGTGGCGGGCATTCGCACAGCTCTGCTCCAACGCCGGTGTCCTTTTTGTCCGAAACTGAACCCCTCTTTTTTGTCCTTTTCTATTCCGTGCCCGAACCATACGTTTGTATCTTCATAATACAATCGAATGGCCGCTTCCCTCATATCTTCATTGCCCGATTATGACAGCCCGATCTTCGCCGGAAACCTGCCCGATCTTGTCTTCTCTGGCATTGATCCCGATGAGGGGATGACGCTCAAAGTGATATTCGACTTCTTCACTTCAAGCCCCCTGAACGTGCTCGACGAAACCATTTTCCCCGATGCCGAGGGCAATGCCACCATCAAAATCAGGCAGGTGGTCGAAGCTTCGCTCGAACACGCCTATCCAACAACGGATATGTTTCTTCAGTCCACCGCAGCAAGACGCATGAGCATCATTTACGATGGTATCTTATATCACCTTACCGTCATCAAAGGGGGGCTGCTTATCCCCGAATCACAATATGGTGCATATGACTATGAAACATTCTTTGCGACCAACCTGCTGAGCTGGATGCCTGCCGACCGCAAACTGAAATACCGCGAACCCTGCTTCCTTAATTATTTCAACATCTACTCCGGGTCGCAGCTCTACGCCAAATCTTTCTACATCACCGAGGCAGGGGCATTGGCTTCGCAGGAGTATGCCATTTATACGGCGATGAGTGTCAATGGATTATACACATTCAATGTGGCTTTCAATCAGTTGATTGTCCTCACCGGCGAATCGCGCGGTGCCATCGCCTTTGAGTGTTATGTAAAAACTGGCGGCAACAGGATCAGCAACACTCAGCGCCTTACGCTCGTGAACGATTTCGACGAACACGACGATGTGTTTGCCTTCAGCAACAGCGTGGGGGGCTTCGAAACTATCCGCCTCACGGGACAACTCACCGAATCGCCCAACCACAGCCCGCTCGCGTTTAAAAACTTCAACAACCACCTGCTCGAATATGAGGTGGTGCATGAGCGCCTCTACAAAAAACACAGCGGCTTTTTCAACGACGACACCTCCAAAAAGTGGGTCAGAGATTTCCTCTCAACCCATTTCCGCTTCCACATGCGCATCACCGAAAGTGGTTTCGAACCCGAACGCATCACCCTCACCAACATGGCCGCCGACATCGTGCGCTTTGTCATCAATTCGTTCGAGTTCACCTTCAAATACGCCAACCAGATTCCGTGGCAAATGAATGTGCGCGACACCTTGCGGCCTATCAACACCATGGACGCCATCATCCCCGAAACCACCGGCGATATGCCGGATAGTGAGTTCAACGAAGATTTCTTCAACCAAACACCTCTCAATCAGTTAACCGACGAATTATTAAATACTTAATAAAATGGAAAGACCTCAGTTATCGAGCGAAATCATCAGTCTCATTGGCCCAAATGCCGACAACCGTATCACCGGCACTGTGCTGCGAAACATCCTGTTGAAAATCGTTGATGGAACACAACTCAACCTTAAAGGCACTGCCGCTTCTGATTTTGAACCACCGGATGAATACGACGATACATTTGCTCCTGTGTATGTGGCTTCCGGTACAGGCACATGGACGCATTTTGATGCCATCGAACTCGACAACGAAATTGCCTTGCTTCGCCTTACCGACGAAGGGTGGATAAAGGATACCGTGACACGTCTCGATGAAATTGAATTCCCGCAGGTAGTCAATCTCCTTGAACAAATTCAACCCGTGATCGACGATTTAGCCGCTATCCTTGCCGTTGGTGATGCGCTGGCTGAAATTACAGCCGTTTATGCAAAACTTGGTGATATAGAAGCCGTGAACGCCGCCCTCGCCTCCATCGCCACGGCGGCCACTAACATAGCCGCCATCCAAACTGCTGCTACCAACATTGATGCCATCATAGCAGCGCCCACCCACGCCACCACCGCCTCCAATGCCGCTGCCGCCGCTGTGGTGACGAAGGGGCAGGTTGAAGATTTGAAAGGCGACGTTCAAACGCTCAAAAGCGAAACCAACACCCTGAAGCTGGCGGCTGAGACGGCTAAGGAGAATGCAGCGACAAGTGAGGTAAATTCAGCAAATAGTAAAGCGAAAGCCGCTAAATGGGCTGAGGAAGAGGAAGATATTGAAGTTGAAACGGGAAAATATTCGGCGAAGCATTGGAGTGAAAAGGCGCGAAAAATAGTTGAAGATGTTGGAACAGGGTTGTTGTTTTACGGGGTTGAGATTGACACTGCTGTGAGCAGCCCAACTTTGCCACGTATTGGCAACCTCGATTTGCATCGCACATTGCCAATTCACAACAATATTTTTGCCTGCCTGAAAAACGACGATGGCAGCATCAATTACAAACTCAATCCGCTCAACTGGGATGTGAAACTTACAGGCGGGGCTTCAAAACTTGACGGCACTGATGGGCAGGTGATGATTTATCTTCCAGGATTTTGGTATAAAATAGAGATTGACGGAACTAAAGAAAGAAGGTTAATAAGTGAATTTGAACTGCCGGGCTTTGCTTACTCAAAACCTGAATACCTGAGTGCTTATAAGGCCTCGTTGATGCGTAGCACATTGAAGTTGAGCAGTGTTAAGAATACAACTACCGACTATCGTGGTGGAGGTAATCAAAGTGCATGGGATGCGCTGGCACAAACGCAGCTTGGTATGCCTGTAACTAATCTTTCACGCACCAACTTTCGCACCTATGCCCGCAATAGGGGTACAGGATGGGAGGCTTACAATTATCACGCATGGTGGAAGATGTTCATTTTATTTACCATTGAGTATGCAACGCTTGATTCGCAGGCGGCTGTGAATAGCGCTCTTGATGCCAATGGCTTCAAACAGGGTGGCTTAGGCAATGGGGTTACTGATGTTAGCTCTGCAAAATGGCTTCACTTATTTGGTTATCATCCGCTTATTCCAAATGGGGCCTCCGATAGTTTGGCAAGTGGTACAGGCGAAGTAACTTATACGCTGCCATTTGAATTTGATGTGCTGCCACCTACATTTGTGAATGCTTACAGCGCTGCAACTGCCTACACTGTTGGGCAATATACAAGCTACAACAACTTACTGTATAAGTGCATCCTCAACAGCACTGGCAATCTCCCGACAAATACAACTTACTGGGTGCAAACCAATTTATACAAAGGTGTGTATGATGCAGACACTACCTATCAACCCGACGACTATCTTAGCTCCGACGCTTTGTTGTATCGCTGTATTCTCGAATCAACAGGCAATGCCGTGACAAATACTACTTATTTTGTTGCAGTAACACGATCTACAACAAAAGTAAACCGATACAGGGGCATTGAGATGCCTTTTGGACATATCCGGGACTGGTGCGAAGGCGTTAATATTCGGGCTGCTGCTAACAGCGATGCAGATCCGACTCACAAGGCCTATGTGTGCGAAGACCCTGCAAGCTGGAATGACAGCAATTACACAAATTACACCTTGATTGGCGAATTGCCTCGCGAATATGGTTACATCAAACAAATGATACCTGGTCATTTTTTACCTCTTGTAGCGGGTGGTACTGGGGCTGGAAGCTCGGCTTATTGGTGCGATTATTTCTCCCAAAGTATCCCTGAAAGTGGTGTAGTATTAAGAGGTCTCCTGCTCGGCGGCAATGCGCATGCTGGTGCGGTTGCGGGGCTCGGTCATTCGGCTACGTATGACGTTCCGGCGAATGCGAGTGCGAGTTTCGGCTCGCGGCTTTGCTATAAGCCAAGTGCGTAGCACTTGTCCGGTTTCGGTTGCCGCCGTAGGCGGCCCGATTTTTTTTTGAGTTTTCATAACGTTCTTTAACTTCTTGGGTTGTTTTCTCCTGGTCTCCTGCTCGGCAGCAATGCGAATA
>WBZO01001863.1_pt1 | contig 30356 bp, 30 predicted proteins | sample 5204261 | NCBI WGS metagenome assembly WBZO01 (sample SAMN12412400, study PRJNA552823) | activated sludge metagenome | isolation source: activated sludge from anammox sidestream of wastewater treatment plant... | place: USA: North Carolina | collected 2017-09
CGGCGACCGCGGCGGTGATCGCGGTGGCGACCGCGGCCCACGCGGCGGCGGCGACCGTGGCTTCCAGCGTGGTGGCGGCGGTGGCGACCGCGGCCCCCGATCCGGTGGCGGCGGTGGTGGCTTCGGCGGAGGCCAGCGCCGCGATGGCGGCTTCTCCGGCGGCCGCGGCGGCAGCTCTCCGGTTGGCGGCGTCAGCCGCGGCTGGGTCCGCCGCACCGAACCTTCCGAAGGCGGCGCGCCCCCGCCTCCCCCATCCCCCCGGCGCGATTTCGGCGGCGGCATGGACGACGAAGCCTAGCTTGGCTGGCTACACACAAACCGAAACGCCCCTCCGATCCGGAGGGGCGTTTTTCGTTGGTTCGGTTGTTAGCGCCAGGTGCGACGTTTCTGGCCCAACTCCGCGGGCCGGGTGGGGAAATCGCGTCTCTGGCGCGGTAGGCTGTCCCCATGGGGCGGAAACGACACCCGGAACCCTTGACCCCCGCCGAGCAGCGCGTGCTCGAGGAGGTCCGCACCGGCGCGACCAACGCGGAGATCGCCGTCCGCCTCGGGCTCTCCATCAACACGGTCAAGTACCACGTCGCGAACATGCTCGCAAAGACCGGCCTCGACGACCGCAGCGAGCTCGCCCGCTGGGAGATGCCGCACGAACCGGGCCATGGTACGAAGTGGGCGGTTCGGGCCGCGGTGATCGCGGGAGCCGTGGCGGTTGCCGCGGCGGGCCTTCTGATCCTTGCCCTGTTCAACGAATCAACCTCGGCCCGCCAGGCCTGGGTGGCTTACTCCCCTCGCGATTCAAGCTCCAGCGATGGCCAACTCGTTGCGTTCGAGCTCACATCTGGCACGCGCCGCGAACTGCCCGCTGCCGAGGGCTGGTCCATCCACGACCCGGTATGGTCGCCCGCTGGCGACCACCTGCTGGCCTTGGAGGAGAACCGTTCTACTGGCGCTTCACGGCTTGTTTTCTTCGCAAGAGAGGGCTGGGACAGGAGCTCCGTTGAGGGCGACTTCGCTCGAGCGGTTTGGGCACCCGATGGCTCGGTGGCGGTGGCCTTCGGACAGGCGCAGGTGACGGTCGTGGGAGCTGACGGGAGGGTGGTTGGGGACTACACAGATACCGCGACGCGCTCTTCCCTGAGCCCGGGCCCCTGGGCCCCAGACAGCGGCCACTTCGCCGTGTTCCGTGGTCCTGCCGAAGTACTGATCGGTTCTGCCGACGGCGAGTTCTGGCTGGTCGACGACGAGTTCGGGGCCGTTGGCGTGGACGCGAGCGATGACCTCAGATTGCTGGGGTGGGCCGCTGACGGTCCATCGCTCGTCCTTGTGGCGTTTGCTCCCCAGCCTTCGTCGACGTTGCCGCTGAAGATTGACCCCGTCGCCAGGACGGTAGTCTCCATGACCGACCGGGAGTATCGGGACGCACTTGCCCACCGCGACATCCGGGTGGCCATTCCCATCGGCCAGGACCCTCGTTGGGCGGCTGCCGTGGCGCAGCTTTCGGCGGACCACCCTGGTGCCGCTCCGAGGCTCCTCGGCGAAACGGCTGATGGCCGGGGCCTCGTGTTCGCGACCGGCAACGTAGACCAACCGGATCAGCTAATCATCGCTTATGGCGAGGGCCAACTGCGCATCGCAGACGCCCTGGAAGCTTTCGATGAAACCAGGTTCTCCATAGTCCTCACCGGCGACTGGCCGATCCCTGTCGGCCCCACTCCACCCTGACTCCACCGCGCCCTACCCTCTTTCCTCTTTCCTCCTTCCTCTTTCCTCTCTCCCCTCCACCAGCCGCCCCACCTCCCACGTGTTCACCACCCGCTCCGCCGGCACGCCGCACTCCTCCGCCCGCGCGCATCCATACGCAACCCAGTCCAGCTGACCCTGCGCATGCGCGTCGCTGTCGATAGCGAACAGGCACCCCATCTCCAGCGCCAGCCGCAACAGCCGCCGCGGTGGGTCCAGCCGCTCCACCCGCGAGTTGATCTCCACGGCCACGCCGAACTGCCGGCACGCCTCGAACACGATCTCCGCGTCGAACTCCGACTCCGGCCGTTGCTTCCCCGAGATGTACCGCCCCGTGCAATGCCCCAGGATGTCCACGTTCGGGTTGGCGACCGCCATCACCATCCGTGGCGTCATCTCCTCCGAGGGCATCCGCAGCTTGCTGTGCACGCTCGCCACCACCACGTCCAGCTCCGCAAGCAGCTCCGCATCCTGGTCCAGCGAACCGTCGTCCAGGATGTCGACTTCGATCCCCGTCAGGATGCGGAACGGCGCCAGCTCTGCGTTCAGCTCCCGCACCACCTCCAACTGGCTCCGCAACCGCTCCGCGGTCAGTCCGCGCGCTACCTTCAGCCGGGGCGAATGGTCGGTCAGCACCATGTACTCGTGCCCCAGTCCGACCGCCGCCTCCGCCATCTCCCGGATCGGGCTGCCCCCGTCCGACCAGTCGGAGTGGACGTGGCAGTCGCCCCGCAGCAGGGCGCGCAACGCCCGCCTGCCTTCCGGCGGCCACTCGCGGGCTGCAGCTTCTTCGAGTTGCGCCAGGTATTTCGGCACACCGCCCGCCACCGCCTCGACGATCACCTTCGCCGTCACATCCCCGATGCCCTTCAGCTGCTGCAGGGTCCCGGCTGCCACTCGCCGTTCGATTTCACCCGGCCCCAGCTCCCGCACCACCACCGCCGCGTTCCGGAACGCCTTCACACGGTAGGTCGGCTCGTCCGCCCGTTCGAGCAGGAATGCGATGCGGTTCAGGGCGGCCACGGGCTCCACCGCGCGAGCATACCCGACGTTGCTTTGAACGACCGGGCCCCGGTAGGGCACAATGCCGCCACATGACTCCTCCACCGGTTAGCGAACGCGACAAAGATTCGATCGCGCGGTACCTCCTCAGCTTCCGCTGGGACTACCGCAACGAGGCCGTCCACAAGGTCCTCATCGACGGCGGGTTGCCGCTCTGGCGCGAGGTCCTCCGCCTGGTCCCCAACCCGAAAGAGCGCGGCCGCCTCCTCGAACTCGGCAGCCCTCCGTTCCACATTACCCTCATGCTCCAGAAGTTCCGCAACTACGACCTCTCGCTCACCGGCTACGCCACTGACGGGCGCCCCGAAATCCGCCAGACCCTCACCAGCCCGGACTTCGAGGAGCAACACGACTTCGTCTGCACCTGCTTCAACGCCGAACAGGACACCTTCCCCTACCCCGACAACACCTTCGATGTGGTCACCTGGTGCGAGGTCATCGAGCACCTCACCGAGAACCCGGTCCACGCCCTCGCCGAGATCCACCGCGTGCTGAAGCCCGGCGGCGCGCTCGTCCTCTCCACGCCCAACGCCAGCCGCGCCGATTCCATCATCAACTTCCTCCTCGGCCGCAACATCTACGACCCCTACCACCTTGGCGCCCCCCTCAAGGGCTCCCGCCACAGCCGCGAATACACCCTCGCCGAGCTCAAGGAGCTCCTTGAAGGCTGCGGATACAGCATCGACCGCGCCCAGGACATCGACATCTACCCGCCCCAGGGGCGCAAGCGCGCAGCCTTCCGGTGGCTGCTCGAAAACGTCGTCGCCCGGGTTACGAAGGGGAACTATCGCTTCCACCTGTTCGTCCGCGCCCGCAAGACCGAAACGCCGTTCCGCTACTACTTCCCCGACCGCCTGTACGACACCGGCCACCTGGCGTTCTACATGGCGCCCCGCCATGCCAACGTGGTCTTCGGCGAAAACGACGTCCCCCACACGGCCATGGGCTGGCACGACCTCAAGTCCGGCCCCGGCGACCGCAAGTGCCGGCGCAGTTCCGATGTCGGCGACATCTATCTGGTCAGCAACGAGAAGCTCACCTCCGCCACCGTCATGCTCGCCAACGGCAAGGGCGAAGCCCAGGCCTGGCACGACAACGGTGGCGCCCTGGTCAGCCTCGGCAAGACCAGCTTCGACGCCCCCGAGGGCCGCTGGACCGAGGTCACCATCCCGCTCTCGGATGACTACGAACCCGGAAACCCGCTGCACATCAGGCTCGATGTCCCCGGCGGAGTCGATGTCCACCGCGTCACCACGGCATAACGCGCATCCATGCGTTAACGGCGCGCAATTGCCTATCCGCTTTCGCCTTTGCTAGGATCACGCAAAGGCGGCGTGGGTATGGATGCGTCATCCGTCCTCGTGCTCAACCAGAACTACGAGCCGCTCAATGTGTGCAACGTGCGGCGCGCGCTCATCCTTGTGCTCCGCGGCAAGGCTGAAATCATCGAGTCCGCCCGTTCCGTCTTCCACACTGCCCGCGCCACCTTCGTCCTCCCCTCGGTCATCCGCCTGGTCCACATGATCAAGCGCCCCCGGCCGAAGGTCCGCCTCACCCGCAAGGAGATCTTCGCCCGCGATGGCTGGCAATGCGTCTACTGCGGCCGCGCCACCCGCGATCTCACGCTCGACCATGTTGTGCCCCGCCACCGCGGCGGCCCCCACACGTGGGACAACCTCGTTGCCGCCTGTCGCTCGTGCAACCACCGGAAGGCCGGCCGCACCCCCCAGGAAGCCCGCATGGCTATGACCCGCGAACCTGGCATGCCCCGCGTCTCCATCTACCACACCTTCTTCCCCTACCTCGGCTCCCAGGAAGAATGGCGCAAGTTCGTCCCCGGCTGGGAAGACACCGCCCTCTCCGCCGCCGGCTGAGCGCCGCCATCTCGCCGCGGCTGTCACCCTCCGCGCACTTCGCACTTCGCACTTCGCACTTCCGACTTCGCCCTTCCTGTATAGTCCCGATAGCTCACATCTATCATCGAGGTGCCCCCGATGACCCAGACCGCCACCGAATGGCATGCCCGCGTCGCCGACAAGCTCGTCTCGCCCGAAGACGCCGTCGCCCTCGTCAAAGACGGCGACATCGTCTGGGCCGGTGGTTGGACCTCTGTCCCGCCCCAGCTCTGCGGCGCGCTCTCCCGCCGTGGCGCCGAGCTCAGGGACGTGACCATCATCTCGTTCCTCACGCCGTACAGGTGGGACACGCCCGAAAACCTCGAACACTTCAAGGTGATCACCGCCTACGCCAGCCCCCTTGACCGCGCCGCCGTCCGCGAAGGCCGCATGGACTACATCCCCGTCGCCCAGTTCCGCGAAGGCCAGATGCCCGCCGGCATCGACCGCTTCGACGTCGCCCTGATCCCCATCTCACCGCCCGACGAGGAGGGATGGTGCTCCTTCGGCAGCGGTGTGTTCTTTGGCCCCACGGTCGCGTCCATCACCTCCACCCTCATCGGCGAAATCCACCCGAACTTCATCCGCACGGGCGGTCAGAATCGCATCCACATTTCCCGCTTCCAGCGAGTCATCGAATACACGCTCCCGCCTGCCGCTGCCCCAATTCCGCCCCGCAGCGAGGAGACCGAGATCGCCGCCCAGGTCATCTGCGCCCTCGTCGCCAACGAGATCGTCTACGACGGCTGCACGCTCCAGTTCGGCATCGGCGATGTCTCTGCCGCCCTCCCGGCTTTCCTCGATGAGCGACACGACCTCGGCGTCCACACCGAGCTCCTCCCCGGCGGCGTCCCCGACCTCGTCGACAAGGGCGTCATCACTGGCCGGAACAAGCCCCACCACGTCGGCAAGGTCGTCGCCAGCGCCCTCGGCCAGGTCCCGCCCGAAGACCTCGCCCGTATCGACGGCGACCCGACCTACGAGCTCTACGACTTCACCCATACCGACGACCTTCGCATGCTCCTCCAGATCGAGAACTTCGTGGCGGTGAACAACGCCATGGCCGTCGACCTCACCGGCAACGTCTCTTCCGAGACCCAGGGTCCGAACCTGTTCAGCGGCACCGGCGGCCAGGCAGCATTCGCCGTCGGCGCTTCGACCGCGGCCGGGGGCTCGGTCATCGTCCTGCCCTCAAGCTCGCTCGTGAACGGCAGCCGCGCCACGCGCATCGTCGGCGGCCACCCGCCCGGGACTGTGCAGACCGTGCACCGCGGTTTCGTCGATTTCGTTGTTACCGAGCAGGGAATCGCGAAGCTCCGCGGCAAGAGCATCCGGGAGCGCATTGGCGAACTCATCTCGGTCGCCCACCCCGACTTCCGCGCCGAACTCCGAAAGGACGCTCTCCGCCTCTACGGTATCTCGGTGTAGCGCTCCCAACCCCTACTCCGCCTCCACCGTCCCGGCCGCCCGGTGGTATGCCCCGTTGAACACCGCGTATGCGCCGCACCGCGTGCAGTCCACGTTGTTGCCGTAGCAGCAGAACGTCCGCTCGAAGTTCCCGCCTTCCCCCATGTACAGGGGGAGCATCTGGCGCAGCCCGCACGTCTCGCCGTGCTCGCCCGTCACCTCCATGCACCGGTCCGACTTCATCAGCTCGAGCGCGCCGATGTTCGCCTTCACGCGGTCGGGGTGCTTCCGTTTCACCGCGATCACCCTGTCGATGACGGCGTCGCGCTCCCGCAGGTCATCCCACCCCAGCCCCGTCGCATCGTCGACTGAGGGCACATAGAAGGTGAATGCGATGCCGGTAACCGGCCAGTCCTTCACCTCTTCCACGAACGCCTCGATGCCCGCCTCGTTCTGCCGCGTGACGGTCATTTGCAGCATCACCGTCGTCCCGTCGTCCGGGTCTCGCTCGAAGACGGCCTTCTTCACCCTGTCGTACACTCCCTCGCCCCGGATCGGGTCGTTGAGTTCCTTCGGCCCGTCGAGGGAGACGGTCACCAGGTGGCCCGGCACCGAGGGGATGCCGTAGGTACCGTTGGTCACGATCGATGAGTGCTCGAACAGCGGCATCGCCCGCATCACCAGGTCGCGCCGGATCATCGGCTCCCCGCCCATGAACAGCATCGAGCGGATGCCGTGCCGGTCCCGCAGCGTCTCCAGCTGCGCAAGCATCGTCGCGTCGTCCATCTTGTCCTTGGGACGGTTCGGGTTGTCCGCCCGGAACACGAAGCAGTGCGTGCACGAAAGGTTGCACACGTTCGTCACGTTCACGAGCGCGCCGCGGTACTGCCGGTCGCCGAAATCCGTCGGTTCCCGGACTTCGCGCGTGGGGATGAAGCTGCTCACGGTTGCCCTCCGCGACCAGTGGGTGTTATCCGCACCATACCACGAGTTTCCCCCGCCGCCAGGCCTGTTCGACAATCGCCACACGCCCATCGACAATCCGCCGCATGGCCTACGAACACATCAGCTACGACGTTGCCGACGGTGTCCTCACCATCACCCTCGACCGCCCCGAACAGCTCAACGCCTTCACCGGCACCATGCAGAACGAGCTCATCGACGCCTGCGATCGCGCCGACGCCGATGACGACGTCCGCGCGATCATCGTCACCGGGCGCGGCCGCGGCTTCTGTGCCGGCGCCGACCTCTCCGGCGGCCCTGCTACCTTCGACGCGACCTCCCGCGGCCGCTCCACCGACATCCGCGACTATCGCGATGGCGGCGGCAAGGTCACCCTCCGCTTCTTCGAACTGAAGAAGCCAATCATCGCGGCGATCAACGGTCCCGCCGTCGGCGTGGGTATCACCATGACCCTCGCGATGGATGTCCGCCTCGCCAGCGAAAACGCCCGCATGGGCTTTGTCTTCGCCCGCCGCGGCATCGTCCCGGAGGCATGCAGCTCGTGGTTCCTCCCCCGCGTCGTCGGCATCTCCCGGGCCATGGAGTGGGTCTCGACCGGCCGCGTCTTCACCGCCCAGGAAGCCCTGGCCGGGGGCCTCGTGCGCAGCGTTCACGCCCACGACGACCTCCTCCCGGCCGCCAACGCCCTTGCCCGCGAGATTGCCGACAACACCGCGCCCGTCTCGGTCGCCCTGTGCCGCCAGCTCATGTGGCGCGGCCTCGTCGCCGATCACCCGATGCAGGCCCACATGGCCGATTCGCGCGGCATCCTGGTCATGGGCGGCAGCGCCGACGTCAAGGAGGGCGTCGCGGCCTTCCTCGAAAAGCGGGCGCCCAGGTTCGCCATGAGCGTCAGCAAGGAACTCCCCGACCTCTTCCCGTTCTACAAGGCGCCAGAGTTCGAATAGCCGCCGGCAACCGCGCTCAGGGCCTGGGCGTCTTCCCCAGCCGCTGGATGATCGACTCGAAGACGTTGTAGTCCTGGGCGCCCACAATCGCATACTTCTCAGCGAACACGTACGTTGGCACGCCGCTCACGCCGATCTCCCGCGTCCAGCGGATGCCTTCGATCACCCGGTCGTGGTAGGTACCCTGCTCGAGCGCATCCCGGAGCCCAACCGGGTCCAGCCCGGCCGACTCGCCCACCGCGACCACGGCATCGATGGTCCCAATATCCTGCAGGTCCTCGAAGTACGCCTTGAACATCGCCCTGGTGTACTCCCAGTCCCGCCCGTGTTCGAAGGCGAACTCGCCGCCCTGGTGGGCGATGAGGGTGTTCGATGTCCACGTCCGCCCGCGCGTGAACCTGATGCCCAGGCTCTCGGCCCGCAGTTCCATCTCCGTCGGCGGGTCCTCCGGCCGGGTCATCGGCCGCCGCGCCTTGCCTTCGGGGGGCGTCGAAGGGTCGAGCAGGTACGGCGCGTGCCGCACCTCCACGTCGTACTCTTTCCGCAGCCGTTCGACCTCCACGAGGCCGACATAACACCACGGTCAGACGAAGTCGGAAATCACCAGCAGGGAAACGGTCCCCTCGATCGGCTCGATGCTGCTCATCCCGGGCAGTATAGGCGCCCCGATTGGACAACGCCCGCCCACTCGTGTTGACTTCCGCCACCAACCACGCGCAGGAGTGCCGCGATGTCCTATTCCGACCTGCTCTTCGATGTCTCCGCCGAGGTGGCTACGGTCACCCTGAACCGTCCTGAGAAACTGAACGCCCTCAACCGCAACCTCCAGCAGGAGATCCTCGATGTCTGCCACGAGGTCAAGCACAACGATGGTATCCGCGCCATCGTCTGGACCGGCGCGGGGCGGGGCTTCTGCTCCGGCGCGGACGTCACCGGGCCGTTGCCCGCCGATGCCCCTCCACCCACCTGGCAGCAGCGCATGGACGAGGATAGCTGGGTCGGCCGCCAGGCCCGTGCCGTCTACGGCGTCGATAAGCCCAGCATCGCCGCAGTGAACGGCGTGGCCGCGGGCGCTGGCATGTCGCTCTCGCTCGCCTGCGACATCCGCATCGGCAGCGAAAATACCCGCTTCCGCACCGTCTTCATCGAACGCAACCTGTCGCCCGATGCGGGCATGACCTACTTCCTCCCCCGCATCGTCGGCACGGGCAACGCCCTGGACATGATCCTCACCAGTCGCAACGTCGAGGCCGAGGAAGCCCTGCGCATGGGCCTCCTCCAGCGTGTCGTGCCCCACGCCGACCTCGTGGCCTCGGCCCAGGAGACGGCCGCCCAGATCGCGGCCCATCCGCCCCTCGCAGCGATGATGTCCAAGCGCGCAATCCAGCGCAGCCTCGATAACGGCTTCGAAGACCAGCTCCGCTACGAGATCCGCTCCATCGAGATCTGCCGCAAGGCGGTCAACGACGCCCGCGAACAGCGTTCGGCCTTCGTCGAGAAGCGCCCGGCCCGCTACACGGGCACGTAGCGGTCAACCGGCGCCGCGCATTGCGTCCGCGGCGTCCGAGTGCCAACCAGGATCTGCCGGCCTTCCCGGCCGGAACTGCACCCCGCTCAGGATCCCCCTGCCGCCGGGACCTCCGCCGCCGGTTGCTCTCCGCTCGCGATTGGCAGCGGCCGGACCTCATACCGCCGCAGTTCCGGCAGCTTCGCCCAAACCAGCCCCACCACCGCCAGGCAGCCCATCCCGCCGGTCACCACCGCGAACGTCGCGCTCGTCACGGCTGCGACCAGCCCCGATTCGACCGCGCCAAGCTGGTTCGATGCCCCGATGAACAACATGTTCACGCTGCTCACCCGCCCCCGCAGCTCATCCGGCGTGCTCAACTGCACGGTCGTCTGCCGGAGCACCACGCTCACCTGGTCCGCCATCCCGATGAACATGTACACGGCCACGGAAAGGTAGAAGTTCCGCGAAAGCCCGAACACGATCGTCCCAATCCCGAACAGCGCGACCGTGACCAGCAGCGCCCGCCCTGCCCGTCGCACCGGCGGCAGCACGACCAGCGCCACGGCCATCACCAGCGCCCCCGCCTCCAGCGATGCCGAGAGCACGCCGTACCCCTTCGGCCCGACTTCCAGGATGTCCTTCGCGTAGATCGGCAGCAGCGCCTGCGCCCCGCCGAAGATCACCGCGAACATGTCCAGCGTCATCGCCCCGAGGAGCACCTGCCGGTGCCGGACGAACGACACCCCCTCCTTGATCGCCTCGAAGCTCACCGCACGCCGCGCACCCTCCACCGCTCGGGGCCGGAGCAGCGCCACCGCCAGGACCGACATCGCCATCAGCGTCATGTGCGCCAGGTAGGCCGTGTCCACTCCCGAGAAGCCGATCAACAACCCGCCGAGCGCGGGCCCGGTAACGAACCCGAGCGACTGGATCGTCGAGTTCACCACGATCGCGTTCGGGAACGCCTCGCGCGAGACCACCTGTGGCACCAGCGCCTGCCGTGCCGGGTTCTCGAAGGCGGCCGCCAGCGCCAGCATCAGCACCAGCCCATAGAACAGCGGCAACTCGGTGATGTCCTGGCTCGTCGCGACGTACAGCGTCGCCGAGCACGCCAGCGGCACCACCTGCGCCAGCAGCACGATCTTCTTGCGGTCGTGGCTGTCGGCCACGGCCCCACCCACCAGGCTCATCCCCAGCGAGGGGAAGAACCGCGCCAGCCCCAGCATGCCCAGCTGGAACGCCGAACCCGAAATCTCGTACACCTGCCACGCGATCGCCGCGTTCAGCAACGTCATAGCGATCGCCGACGAGAGACGCCCTCCCGCGAACAGCGCGTAGTTCGGCTGCCTGAGTGCGGCCAGCGGGTCATGCCGGGGTTGGTCGGGTTCGGACACGGGACCTGCGGGGCGTGGTGTCCACGGATCGTGCGGTCAGCACCGCCGCCGGTCAAACCACGCCTCCCGTGGTCACACGACCGCTCCGCCGGTACGATGCGCCCCATGTCCTCCGGTCCCCAGATGCCCCCTTCCGCGCTCGACGATGTCGTCGTCCTCGAACTCGCGGCCGGCGTCGCCGGCCCGTATTGCGGCAAGCTGCTCGCCGACCTCGGAGCCCAGGTCATCAAGGTCGAACCCCCCGGCGGCGACCCCCTCCGCGCCGAGCCCCCCGTCGTCAACGGCGAAAGCGCCTTCTTCAACTACCTCAACGCCAACAAGCTCGGCGTGCAGGCCGTCCATACGTCGCCCGACCTCGACCGCGTGCTGCGCCACGCCGACATCGTCATCCACTCACTCCGCGGCCCAGAAGCCGCCGAGTTCGAAGCCCGCGCCACGGCAATCGCCCCCCGGGCCGCCTTGCTCTCCGTGACGCCCTACGGCCGCTCCGGCGAAAAGGCGGAATGGCTGGCGACGCCCTTCACCGAATGGGCCACCACCGGGTTCTTTTATTTCGCCGGCGACCCGGCCCGCGAACCACTCTCCATCCCCGGCTTCCAGGCCGAATTCCACGCAGGGCTCCATGCCGGGATCGCCGCCCTCGCCGCCCTCTGGCACTCGCGCGAAAGCGGCGAGGGCCAGCGCATCGAGGTCTCCCACCAGGAGGCCTGCCTCAACGACCACGCCTGGCTCACCACGATGTGGACACACGCGGGCCACGTCCAGAAGCGCACGGGCAGCCTCTATGCCCGCTGCAGCGATGGCTGGGTCTACATGTTCAACCTCGCCGCCTACCCGGACCTTTTCGTCCTGATGGAGCGCTTTGACCTGCTGGAGGACGAGTCGTTCTTCATGCCGCGCAACTGGGCGGCACGCTTCATGGAAGTCTTCGAGGCCTTTGGCGAGTGGTGCGCCACCCGCACCAAACAGGAGATCTACCACGCCTGCCAGGAGCTTCGTATCGCCGTCTCCCCCGTCAACACCATGGCCGATGTCGTGGCGAGTGAACAGCTCGCCGCGCGTGACTGGTTCGGCACGGTTGACGCCGGCGGCCGGACGTTCGTCGCGCCGGGCTTCCCCTACCGGCTCACCGCCACGCCCTGCGCCAACCGGCATCCCGCCCCGAAGCCCGGCGAACACACCGCCATGGTGCTCGCCCCCAACTTCCCCTGGGCCAACTCGCACCTCGAACCACGCGACCCCTTCCTCGCGAAGCGCATCTCTGAGCTTCCTCCGCGCAACTCGCCTCCCGAAACCCACAACTCGCAGCTCGCCTCTCGCAACTCGCGTCTCGCAACCCGCAACCCGGGCCCCCTCGCTGGCCTCCGCCTCATCGAGATGACTGCGAACTGGGCCGGCCCCATCGCCGGCCGCCACTTCGGCGACCTCGGCGCCGACGTCATCAAGGTCGAACTCCAGACCAAGCCCGCTACCCGCGCCCTCATCTACCCGGTCGACGATGTCTGGCCCGACTTCTTCCACCGCAGCGGCTACTTCAACAAGCTCAACCGCAACAAGCGCGGCATCGCGCTCGACCTCGCGAAACCCCGGGGCCGCGAAGTCTTCCTCGAACTGGTCCGCCACGCCGATGCCGTCCTCGAAAACAATGCCGCCCGCGTGATGGCAAACCTCGGCCTCGACTACCCTGCCCTCGCCGAGACCAACCCCCGCATCGTGATGTGCTCCATGTCTGGGTACGGCTCGTCCGGCCCCGAACGTAACTACTCCGCCTACGGCAGCAATATCGAGACCAGCAGCGGACTCGCCAGCCTCCTCGGCTACGACGGCAGCCAGTTCTTCGGCACCGGCAGCTTCTATGCCGACCCTGTGACCGGGAACCATGGCGCGGTGGCCATGCTCGCCGCACTCCACGCCCGCCGCCGCACTGGCCGGGGCCAGTGGATCGACATGGCCCTCCTCGAGGCTGTCGAACCGTTCCTCTCGCAGGACTTCCTCAGGTGCACCGTCAACGGCGAAGTCCCGCTCCCCCTCGGTTCGCAATGGGGCCATGGCTGGGTCCTCCAGGGTGTCTATCCCACCGCGGGGAACGATTGCTGGCTCGCCCTCACCTGCCGCGATCGGTCTGACGTCGACCGCCTCGAGACGGTGGTCGGGGCTCCTGGTGAAGAGGCACTCCGCACCTGGCTCTCGAGCCGCAACCACCTCGCCGCCGCCGATGAACTCCAGCGCGCGGGCATCCCCGCCGCTCCCGTGATGATGAACTGGGAACTCGTCACCGATAACCACCTCAACGACCGTGGCTACTTCGTCCCCGTGCGGCACAGGGTCGCAGGCACGCACCACTTCCCGGGCCACGCCTGGCGGTTCGAAAAGACCCCTGCCTCCGTCCGCATGGCGGCACCCACCTTCGGCGAGCACAATGCCTCTGTGTTCACTGCAGTCGCCGGCCTCTCCGCAGCCGACGTTGCCGCCCTCTACGAGGAGGGTGTCACCGGCGACCACCCGATCTACGCGGCGGGGCCCGCGCTGTGAGTGACGTCCTCGTCCTCGTTCATCGGAGCATCCGTCCCGGTTCACTGCCGGCCGGCTCATCGCTGGTCCCCTTCGAGACCGTTGTCGACGCCGTCGTTGCCCTCAAAGCCACTACGTTCCCGGCCGTCGTCTGCACCGATGGTCTCGCGCCGGAAGACCTGCCCTCGCTCGCGGCAGCAGTTTCCGCCCATCGCGCCCCGTGCGTCGAAGTGCGGGCTGCCGCCTGGGATGGCGAGTCCAGCTCGCCCGTCGCCGCCGCCTGCCGGGGAGTCGTCTCGGGGTTCGGCGCGCATGGCCTCCGTCGCGCCGCCGAACTCCTCCTCGCCGGCCGCTGATCGACAATCCCCCACCTCCAATCGACAATCTCCGCATGATCCCGCTCCCGGCTGACTTCGAACCCTGGCTCAACCGGCTCCCCGGGTTCGAAGATGCGCGCGTTGGTTCGATCGTCCCCGTCGACGGCGGGGCCTCGAACATCACCTGCCGCGTCGAACTCCTGTCGAGCGGCGCCCGGCACGTCTGCCTCCGCCTCCAGCGAGATCGCGGCATCTTCGAACCCTACGACGTCATCCGCGAAGGTCGCGTCCTCCAGGCGCTCGCCCGCTCCGAGGTCCCTGTCCCCCAGCTGCTGGCCTCCGAACCGTCCCGCGACCCCCTCGGCGCCCCGTTTATCGTCATGGCCTGGGTCAACGCCCCGCACATGGGAGTCGCGCCCGATGCCAGCTTCGCCGCCTTCACCGGGATGGTCGCGCGCATCCATGCCCTCAACTGGCGCTCGGTCGGCCTCGCTTTCCTCGGCGTCCCCGAAACCGCCGCCGCCGCCATCCACGGCGAGATCGATGCGGTCGCCGCGCGCATGCCCGGCTTCAGGTGCGACGGCCAACCCCTCCTCCGCCAGGCGCTCGACTCCCTCCGGAACGCCGTCCCGGCCGATGGCCGCATCGCCCTCTGCCAGGGCGACATCAACGTCTTCAACTACCTCTTCCGTCACGGTGAGGTCGTCTCCGTCGTCGATTGGGAGCAGGCCCGCCTCTCCGACCCGCGCTCCGATGTCGGCCAGTTGCTGGCGCTCTCCCACCTGAAGGGCGCGCCGTTCGGCCCCGCCGAGGCCATGCCCTTCGCCGGGGCCTACGCCGCGGCGGCAGGCAGGCCGGTGGCCGGGCTCGCCTTCTTTCGGGCGTTCTGGCTCTTCCAGCTCGGCGTCATCTACCACGGCTGGCGGCTGTTCAACGCCGGCTCGGAGCCCTGGTACACCTGGGAACACCTCGCCACCCTCCTCCACCAGTCCCTCGCCGAGTTGTCCTGATGGAATGGCGAGCCCGCCTCGCCGCCTACCTCGCCGAACGCCTGCCCTCCGCGTCCGCCGTGGAGATCGTCAACCTCCGCGGCATGCCGGCCGGCGCCAGCAACGATACCGTCGCGGTCGACCTCCGCGTCTCAACCGAGGGGACGGCCTTCGATGTCGAAGTCGTCCTCCGCCCCGAGCGTCCTGACGGGATCCTCGCTCCCTACGATGTCCACCGCCAGTTCCGCGTAATGCGCGCACTCCAGCGCACGGCCATTCCCGTCCCGGGCGTTGCCTGGTACGAACCTGACCCCACCGTGCTCGGCGCCCCGTTCTTCCTCATGTCCCGCGTCCGTGGCGAGACACTCCCCCTCTTCTGGTACGCCGAGGGGCCCCGCTTGCGCGCTGCCGCCGCCATGCTCGCCTCGGTCCACGCTATCGATTGGCGCGAACTCGGCCTCGCATTCCTGGCTGCCGAGCCCGAGCCCACCTCGCCCCTCGCAGCCGAGGCCGGTGCCTGGCGCGCCCGCGCCGAGCGCCTCCGCATCTCGCGCGCTCCCCTGGTTGTCACCCTGGGCGAGTGGCTCCGCGCCAACGAACCCGCCGATGCCCGTCTTGCCTTCCTCCACGGAGACCCCAATCCGGGCAACTACCTGTTCGCGGGAGACTCCGTGGTCGCAGTGCTCGATTGGGAACTCGCCGCCATCGGCGACCCGCGCTCCGACCTGGGTTTCTACGCCGCCCTCCACACTGTCTTTGGCGGGATGTCCGGATCAGCGGGCCGCACCCTCCTCTCCGATGCCTACGAAGCCGTGACCGGGCGGCCGCAGCACAACCTGGACTACTACGAGGCCTTCGGCCTCTACCGCATGGCAATCGTCACCGCCGGCTGGGCCGGCCGGTTCGGTGGCGCTGCCACCGGCTACAGCATGGACGCTATCGCGCGGCGGCTCGCCGTGTTGTTCGGCCCGCGGTGGGAAGCGTGAACACGAACGTTGTCCCGTGCCCCTGCTCGCTCGTCGCCCAGATCTCTCCGCCGTGCGCCCGCACGATCTCCCGGGAGATGGCCAGCCCCAGCCCGTACCCCTTGCGCTGACTGTTCCCCTGGTTGGCCCCACTGCGGTAGAAGCGCTCGAACAGGTGTGGCAGGTCCTGGGCGGGGATGCCCGGCCCCGAGTCGCTCACCGTCACCTGCAGCGTCCCCGGCTGGAGGTCGCGGCAGGCAACGCGCACCGTCCCGCCCGCCGGCGTGTAGCGCAGGGCGTTGTCGAGCAGGTTGTTCATCACCTGTTCCAGCCGGTCAAAGTCCCCCACGATTCGCGCTCTCCCCAGCACCGCGACATCCATCTCCACCCCGGCCTCCTCCGCCCGCAGCGCGAACACCTCGCCCACGTGTTCGAACAGCTCCCGCAGGTCTATCTCGTCTTGCTCCATCGAAACCTGCCCGCTCTCGATCCGCGACAGGTCGAGCAGTTCCTGCACCAGCCGCAGCACCCGGTTCGATTCGTCGCTGATGATGCGCGCCGATCGGTCCACCCCTTCGCGGTCATCGATCGTCCCGTCGAGCATCGCCTCGCTGAACCCCCGGATCGATGTCAGCGGCGTCTTCAACTCGTGCGAAATGTTCGCCAGGAAGTCCCGCAACGTCTGCTGCGACCGCTGCACCTCTTCGGTCATGCGGTTGAAGTTCGCCGCCAGGTCCCGCACCTCGCGCGGGCCGGTTGCGGGCACCCGCTGCCGGTAGTTCCCCCGAGCCACGCTCCGCGCCGCCCGCGCAATTCCCCGGAGCGGCGCCGCCACGCTCTGGCTGAACGCAAACCCCAGCACCAGCGCCGCCGCCACCCCGATCAGCCCCGAAAACAGCAGCCGGGGCATCAGGTCGCCCACGATCTCCCCGAGGCTCGCCGCCGGCCGTGCCACGATGATCGCCGCGGCGTCCGTCTCGTCCAGCGCTTCCAGGATCGCGGGGTCGAGCGCCATGCTCACGCACAGGATCGCCGGCCGTTCGGGGATATCGAGCCTGCACCGTCGCGGCTCCGCGGCGGGGTTTACACTCCCCTCGGTCGAGCGCTGTTCCTTCAGGTCCCGCACGACCGCACCTTCGAGCGTCTGGTCTGGCGGCCGCGATGTCAGCCCGGGGATTACGCGCCCCTGCCGGTCCACCATCGCCAGCGATGTATCCGATGCCACCCGGCCCGCGGTCAGGAACTGCCGTACCGCCAGCAGCACTTCGCCGCCTTCCGCCGGGTCCCCCTCGTCGATGGCACGCTGGATCTCCGTGGTCGCCTGGGAGTTCACCAGCCGTCCAAGGTCCTCCAGGTTTCCGTAGGAGATCTGCTCCCGGTACTCACCCATCTGGAGAAACAGGCTGAGCGCCGCCAGCATCAGCGTCACCATGATGATCGCCAGGTAGGTCAGGAGCAGCCGGACCTGGAGGCTATCCATCGTCCGTCCCCGCTTCCACGCGGAGGCCCGGGCCCGCGGCTCGCCGTGTCCCGTCCATCCGCTCCGCGAACCTTCTCCTCCGCTGCGCCACCGGGTGCGGCACCTCCGCCCGCGGGGTCAGGCCGGGCTTTCGATGAGCTTGTACCCGACGCCCCGCAGGGTCTCTATCTGTACCTTCGCACGGTTCAGTTTCGAGCGCAGGTGCTGCACGTGCACGTCGACCGTGCGCGTCTCTCCCGCGAAATCGTATCCCCACACCGAACCCAGCAACTGGTCGCGCGTCAGCGCAATCCCCGGGTTCTCCACGAACGCCACCAGCAGGTCGAACTCCTTGGTCCGCAACTGCAGCATGTCGTCGTCTACCTTCGCTTCGCGGCGCGCCTTGTCCACCGAGAGGTTCGCCACGCTGATCGCATTCTGCGGCTTCCGGCCGCCCTCCACCCGGTGCAGGATGCGCTTCACCCGCGCCACCAGTTCCCGCGGGTTGAACGGCTTGGACATGTAGTCATCGGCGCCCAGCTCCAGCCCGACGATCTTGTCGATATCCTCGCTCCGGGCCGTGAGCATGAGCACCGGCGTGTCGTGGTCCCGCCGCAGTTCGCGCAGCACCTCGAACCCGTCCATCCCCGGCATCATCACATCAAGCACCACCATCGCCGGGGGCGATTGGGCGAACCGCGCCAGTGCCTCCGTCCCGTTGGTCGCGTGTTCGACCGTGTAGCCTTCTTTTTCCAGGTAGAGCGCGTTCAGGTCGCGGATATTGCTTTCGTCGTCGACGAGCAGGATCTTCTGCGCCAAGTGGGGGCTCCCGGTCCGGCCCGATGAAGCGGCGGACGCCTTCTCTCCAGTATGCGCCGAGGGCTCCGGGCCTGCCACCCGGGAGATTCCCGGGACGGGGCTGGCATGCCTGGAGCCCTCGACAACCAGAGGGTTGCAAGCGGTTCGGGGCCGTCGTCCTCCCCGCTTCTTTTGCAATGTTCGACGCTCCGCGTAAGGGGCACATGCCGCCTCTGCAAACTCCCTGTAAAACCTCTCCCTCCCGCGCCGGGGCACCGTTAATCTGCGGTTAAAGGCCCCGCCATAACCTGCGCGTGACGCTCAACGAAACATCAGACAGGGGTAGAACTCTCCACATGCTTCACACGTTCCTGAAAGGCAAACGAGCCTACCTGCTCGCGGCGGCCGTTTCGCTGACCGCCCTCGCCGCCGTTGCCTGCGGCGGAGACGACGACGACGGCAACGGCGGGGGCTCCACAACCCCCGATACCACCGGCATCGACTACGGCAGCCTCTCCGGCGAGGTCCGCGTCGATGGCTCTTCCACCGTCTTCCCGATCTCCCAGGCCGTCGCCGAGGAATTCAGCAGGGTTGCAAAGAACGTCCGCGCAAATGTCGCGCTTTCCGGTACCGGCGGCGGCTTCGAGAAATTCTGCCGCGGCGAAATCCAGGTCTCCGATGCCTCCCGCCCCATCAAGGACAGCGAGGAGGAAGCCTGCGCCAAGAACAACATCCCTGCCGACGACATCGTCGAGATCCAGGTCGCCATCGATGCCCTCACTGTCGTCGTCAATCCCCAGAACACCTGGGCCAGGTGCATGACCACCGAGCAGCTGCAGCTCGCCTTCAAGAACGGCGGCGCATCGAAGTGGAGCGACCTGGACCCGTCCTGGCCCAACGAAACCATCAAGTTCTATCACCCGGGAGCCGACTCCGGCACCTTCGACTACTTCAAGGAAGCCATCAAGCTCGGCGGGGAACAGGCCAAGCAGCCCGCCCACCGCTCCGACGGCGTCGCGTCCGAAGACGACAACGTCCTCGTCCAGGGCATCGAAGGCGACAAGAACGCCCTCGGCTACTTCGGCTTCGCCTACTACGAAGAGGCTGGCAACAAGCTCACCGCCGTCCAGATCGACGGTGGCAACGGCTGTGTCGAACCCACCTTCGACAACGCGCTCGCCGGTAAGTACGTCCCGCTGAGCCGCCCGCTCTTCATCTACACCACCAGGACGCTGCTCGACGGGCGCGACGATGTCCTCGGGTTCGTCAAGTTCTACGTCGATAACATGAACGCCCTGGCCGAAGAGGTTGGCTACATCAGCCTCCCGGATGACCTTTTGAAAGCCCAGAAGGACAAGGTCCAACCCTTCCTCCCCTGAAAAATCGAACCGGAAGCGGCCGCCGGTTGGGGACCATTCGGTCCCACTCCCGGCGGCCACTCGAACTTCACCCCCAACGCCGGGCGGCGTAACCTCCTCTGGGCGGGTTACGCCAACCATCGACGGAGCATCGGTCTTCATGGCACACCTTCCCGCCCAGCGCATCCGCCCCGCCCTCCACGGGGCTGAACTCGAAGCCCAGATGCGCCGGTCGTTCACCCGCCACCCGTTCGAGAAGGTGATCGTTGGCGGGCTCTGGCTGTGTGGCATCGTCTCGCTCATCACCACCCTTCTCATCATCGAAACCCTCTTCGCCGAGACCATCGAGTTCTTCCGCGAAGTCTCGATCGTCGAGTTCCTCTTCACCGCGAACTGGCAGCCGCTCTTCGAACCGGAGGAGTTCGGCATCTGGGAGCTCGTCGCCGGGACGTTCAACGTCCTCCTCTGGTCGCTCGTTATCGCGCTGCCGCTTGGTCTGGCCGCCGCCGTCTACCTCAGCGAGTACGCCCACCCTCGCACCCGGGCTTTCCTCAAGCCCATCCTCGAGGCCCTCGCAGGCGTCCCCACCGTCGTCTACGCCTTCTTTGCCCTGACAGTCATTACCACCGACATCCTCCGGCCCATCCTCGGCCAGGACCAGGTCCCCATCTTCAACTCCCTCAGTGCCAGCATCGTCATGGCCATCATGATCCTCCCGACGATCGCGTCAGTCTCTGAAGACGCCATGTCCAACGTTCCTCGCGACCTGCGCGAGGCAGCGTACGGTCTTGGCTCCACGCGCCTCGAGGTCGCCGCTCGTGTCGTCTTCCCGGCCGCCCTCTCAGGTGTCATTGCCGCGGTACTGTTGGCCATCGCCCGCGTCATCGGCGAGACCATGATCGTCGCCGTCGCCGCCGGTTCGACCCCCGCCCTCACCCTCAACCCTCTCGCCAGCATCCAGACCATGACCGGGTACATGCTCCAGGTAGGCCTCGGCGACGCCGGCCGCGGTACCATCCAGTACACCTCCCTCTTCGCCGTCGCCTCGATGCTCTTCATCTTCACGTTCATCACCAACGTCGCGGCCACCGTCATCATCAACCGCTTCCGCGAGGCGTACGAGTAGTGGCCGCGCCGCCGGCCCCCGCGGAGTTCTCGCTCAAAGCGACCGGCCGGGTCGCGCGCCGCCAGGCGCTTTCCCGCCTGTCCCGGTATGTGCTCCTTTCCGCCACGCTGTTTGCCGTGGCGGTGCTCGTCTATCTCGCCATCGACGTCATCCAGGCCGGCTGGTCCCGTATTTCACCCGACTTCTTCACCAACTACCCATCCCGGCGCCCGCTCAATGCCGGCCTGCGTTCGTCACTCCTTGGCTGGCTCTGGCTCATGGGTACGGTCATCGTCATGGCTATCCCGCTGGCGGTGGGCACAGCCATTTTCATCGAGGAGTTCGCCCCCAAGAACTGGGTAACCTCCCTCATCCGCCTCAACATCTCAAACCTCGCCGGCGTCCCGAGCATCATCTACGGCATCCTTGGCCTCGCCGTCTTTGTCCGCGGTTTCGATGTCTGGGGCATCACCCTCATTCCGGAGCTCGGCCCGACCATCCTTGCCGGCGCCCTCACGCTCACGCTGATGATCCTGCCGATGACGGTCATTGCCTCCGTCGAGGCCATTCGCCAGGTGCCCCCAAGCATCCGCGATGGCTCGTTGGCCCTCGGCGCCACCCGCTGGCAAACCGTCTGGTTTCACATCCTCCCCGGCGCCGTCCCCGGCATCATGACCGGCATCATCCTCGCCATCGCGCGGGCCGCGGGCGAAACCGCCGCCCTGATCATGATTGGCGCCTTCGCCTTCATCGCCTTCGACAACACCGGGCTCAACCAGAGCTTCACCACCGTCCCCATCCAGATTTACAACTGGACCACGCTCCCGCAGGAAGACTTCCGGAAGAATGCCGCCGCGGGCATCATCGTCCTGATGGTGTTGATCGTGGGCCTCAACCTCATCGCCGTCCTCATCCGCGAGCGGTTCCGCCGCACCTAACGGGAGACTTCCTCATGGCCAACACCGTCGACCTTCGTCCTTCCGAGATCGGCCAGCGCGCGACTGAAGAGACCTTCAGCGGCCGCGCCACCCCCGCGCGCCACCCCGATGCCATCGTCTCCCCCTCCGAGGACACCGCCATCGCCATCGAGGACATCTCCCTCTGGTACGGCCCGAAGCAGGCCCTCACCAACGTCTCCATGAACATCCCCGTCAACAGGGTCACCGCCCTCATCGGCCCCTCTGGGTGCGGCAAGAGCACGCTTCTCCGTTGCATCAACCGCATGAACGACCTCATCCCCACAGCCCGCATCCAGGGCGCTATCCGCTACCACGGCGTCGACCTCTATGGGCCCAACATCGACCCCGTCGAGGTCCGCCGCCGCATCGGCATGGTCTTCCAGAAGCCCAATCCCTTCCCCAAGTCCATCTTCGATAACGTCGTCTTCGGCGCGAAGGTCAACGGCTACAAAGGCGACTTCAAGGCCCTCGCCGAGGACTCTCTCCGCCGTGCCGCCCTCTGGGACGAGGTGAGGGACAACCTCAAGAAGTCGGGCCTCGCCCTCTCCGGCGGCCAGCAGCAGCGCCTCTGTATCGCCCGGGCCATCGCCAACCAGCCCGATGTCATCCTCATGGACGAGCCCTGCTCCGCCCTCGACCCCATCGCCACACTCAAGATCGAGGACCTCATGCGTGAGCTGGTCAAGGACTACACCATCGTGATCGTCACCCACAACATGCAGCAGGCCGCCCGCGTCTCGGACTACACGGCGTTCATGCTCACCGACGAGCGCATCTCGGGCCAGTTGATAGAATACGGCCCCACTCAGGAGCTCTTCACTACGCCGAAAGACAAGCGCACCGAAGACTACATCAGCGGGCGTTTCGGCTAAGCCCCGGGGAGAAAGGCGTCCACTGTGACTCGCGACCTCTTTAATGCCGAGCTGCGACAACTCCAGGATGACGTCCTCGCCCTGGGTTCCATGGCCGAAAAGGCGATCCTCGATTCCGTCGAGGCCCTCCGCGATGGTGACACCGAGTGGTCCCGCAAGATCGTCCGCGACGACGCGAAAGTGAATAAGAAGCGCTTCGAAATCGAAGAACGCTGCATTTTCGTCATCGCCTCCCAGCAGCCCATGGCCACCGACCTTCGCGCGCTCGTCAGCGTCCTCTACATCATCACCGACATCGAACGCATGGCCGACCACGCCGAAGGGATCGCCAGCATCAACCTCATGATGGGCGACGAGCCCCTCCCCCGGAAACTCAGCTACATCCCCGCCATGGCCGACCGCGCCATCGCCATGCTGCGCAACAGCCTCAAGGCCTACATCGACCACGATGTCGAGTCGGCCCGCCAGATCTGTGACGCCGACGACGAAGTCGATCGCCTCCAGGATAGCGTCTACGACGAATGCATCCAGAACATGATCGCCGACCCGTCGACCATCCAGCGCAACACCTACCTCATCTGGGCCGCGCATAACCTCGAGCGCATCGCCGACCGTTGCACCAATATCTGCGAACGCGTCGTCTATACGGCAACGGGCCACATGGACGAACTCAACGTCTCGAAGTACTGAGGGTGACCACGCTCGAAGCGGCCAGCAACATCGGTCCCGTGCTCGCAGGTGAACTCCGGCGGGCCGGCTTCGAGTCGCTCGAAGATCTGCGCGACGCCGGGTACATCGAGGCGGTGCGCCGCCTGCGCCTGGCGAACCCCCAGCGAGACTGCGCCAACTCCGCCCTTGCCATCGCGGGCGCCATCGCAGGCGTGCGCTGGACGCGCATCCCCGTCGAAGAGCGCCGCCGCATCGTCGCCGAAGCAAACGCCGCCGTGGGCTCCGCGGCAGCCCCTCCCCCGGCTATCACCTAGCGCCGGATTTGGTACGATAGGCTCCTTCGCCGTGGCGGGCGTAGCGTAGTGGTTAACGCGTCTGATTGTGGCTCAGAAGATCGAGGGTTCAAATCCCTCCGCTCGCCCCAAACCCAACATACTTCGGAGAGAGGAAAAAGGGCATCGCCCCTCCCAAAGGCGATGCCCTCTCCATTGTCGTCTCCGCCCGTGCCTAGTTCGTGCCGTCCTTCGCCAGCATTGGCACAACGCGATTGAACTTCACCTGGGACCCGCCAAGGAACCCTCCATCGACCGTGTACCCGCCCCCGGTCGATGTCCACGCGAAGCTCTGACCGATGACGCCCTGGGTCGCGTAGTTCCCCCCGCTGCTGCTGCCGCCCCCGGCCAGCGCCCGCCACGAAAGCTCGTAGGTCCCGCTGGCCGACTGGGCAACCACGGCCGCGACGATGGCCAGCCCGCCCAGGCCGGCTGCCGCGGTCACCACGGCCCGTCGCCTCCGTTGGCGGCTCACTTGTGGATCACCAGGACATTGAATTTCGCTCCGTCCGGCATGGCCGCGAGGTCCTCATTGAAGATCGTCCACTTTCCCTGCGCCGGCGCGTACCAGACTCCGACCGGGTGCGCGTTGTACACACCAAGGGTGCTTTCGCCCTCGTTGTAGCGCTGCGTCACGATCAGGATCGCGTTCGGGTTGCCGTTGATGAGTGGGTTGTCGATCAGCGTGCACTGGTTCGATGCGCAGCTCGGGACGGTGGTGTTCGCCACCGTCGCCGAGTGGACGAATGCCGCCGGGTTGAGCCCCGACACCTTGATCGGCCCATCGATATCCACCGCCGCACCACCGGGCGTTGAACTCACAGCCTTCACGCCGGTGGGTCCCGAGAAGTACGCCCCGAAACCGCTGGCGCCCTGCGCGAATCCCTGGACGGCGACTCCGGTCGCGAACGTCGATTCGCCCTGCACGCCCGCGCCGCCGCCCGAGTTGGTCCCGAGCACTGCCGGGTACTGAGACGCGTCTGTCGAGGTGCGGTTGCCCGCAATTGCTATCCCCGTGCCCGCCTGGTTCACCGTGATCAGGCCCGCGGGCGTCGATGGTGCCCCGGCTGTCGTGCCCGCGGCCGTGAACGGCACCGCCACCCCGCCCGCCGCCTTCGCGAAGAGCGCGTACGGCGAGGGGCTCACCGGCTGCCTCGGCGATAGCACCGTGTACCCCGTCGCGCCCGTCCCCGACCCGGGCCGGACCGCGATTTCGAGCCAGCGCGCGTCCCCGGTGAACGCCGAGGCGCCGAAGTCCAGCTCTACCGAAAACAGCCCGTTGGTGACCGTCACGTCTTCCTTCGCCACGATTCCACCGACCTGCGCGCCGCCGGTCTCGGCGTCGTACAGGATGAACCGCAGGTCATACACCCCGTTCGCGGGGCTCCCGCCATCGGTCAGCCTTCCCTGGTAGGTAAACGCCGTCGTCAGCGCTGTTGCCGCCTCGATCGAACGCCCATCACCCTCACCCGAGTCATCTCCCAGTGCCGTCGCCACCGGGATCAATGCAACCACGCCGAGCGCGGCCGCGACCATCGCGAGGAACCGTTTCCGGTGCATGCGCACACCTCCTGCCCGCTTTGGGCGCTGCTAGTATAGATCACCTGATCAATCCCTTACTCCTTTTTTCGCTCCGGGCGTGAACAACCCCGCCATTGACCCTGAAAAACCCCGGGCGTACGTTCCCAATCGTGCGCACTCTCGCGTGCCCGGAACCTCCTCAACGAAGGACTGAGCAGTGCCCGAAGATGCTGCTGCCCGCGAAGTCCTCGATGACGCGCGCTCCCTGGCCCTCGCCGGGGAGTGGGCGAAGCTTGTCTCGCTCGTAACCTCCCTCCACCCCGCCGACCTCGCCGAACTCGTCCTCGACCTGCCCGAATCCGAGCGCCGCGAACTCCTTGCCCATCTCCCCACCGACGTCGTCGGCCAGCTTTTCGAATTCGTTGAGGACGACGAGCTGCGCGACCTCATCCGGGGCGTCGGTGTCCACGACCTGGCCGCCGTCCTCGAAGAAGTCGAAGACGATGTTGTCGCCGACGTCATCCAACAGCTCGAACCGGAGCAGCAGGCTGAGACCCTCGCCCAGCTCGACCGCGGCGATGAGGTCGCCGAACTCCTCCAGTACCGCGATGAGTCTGCCGGCGGCCTCATGTCGCGCGGGTTTGTTACCCTCAACCAGGACATAAGCGTCCAGCAGGCTATCGATTACCTCCGCGTCCTCCGCCCGCCTTCCGACCGCGCCTACTACCTCTACGTGGTCGACGGCGATCGCCGCCTCCAGGGCACGGTCTCCATCCGCGACCTCATCGTTTCCGCGCCGCGGACCATGCTCGCCGAAATCACCCAGCGCGATGTCCACGCCGTTTCCACCACCACCGACCAGGAAGAGGCGGCGCGGACGCTCCAGAAGTACAACCTGCTCGCGATCCCCGTGGTCGACGACGAAGGCGTCCTCGAAGGCGTTATGACCGCCGACGACCTCATCGACGTCCTCCAGGAAGAAGCCACGGAGGACATGTACCGCATGGTCGGCCTCGATGAGGACGAGCGCGTCTTCAGCCCGGTCCGCACGAGCGTCCGCCGCCGCCTCCCGTGGATGCTGGTCAACCTGGTTACGGCGTTCGTCGCCGCCGCCACCGTCGGTCTTTTCGATGCAACCATCGGCAAGGCGGCCGTCCTCGCCCTCTTCATGCCGGTGGTCGCGGGGATGGGCGGCAATGCCGGCACCCAGACCGCGACCATTGCCGTCCGCAGCATCGCCCTCGGCGACCTCGATGTCGCCGATGTCTTTCGCGCCTGCCGCAAAGAGATCCTCGTCGCGATGGCAAACGGCCTCGCCATCGGCCTCACCGCCGGCCTGGGCGCCTACGCCTGGAAGCAGAACGAGGCCCTTAGCCTCGTCATCGCCGCCGCGCTCTTCCTCAACATTTGCGCGGCTACCATGGGCGGCGTGCTCATCCCGCTCGGCCTCAAGGCCATGAAGGTCGACCCCGCCCTCGCCGCGAACATCTTCGTCACCACCGTTACCGACGTGATGGGCTTCATCTTCTTCCTCGGCCTGGCAAGCCTCGCCATCAACCACATCACGTAGCTGCCGCTCCTCCGGCCCCGGCCGCGGGCCACCCCCGCGAACTCCGTGCTGGTTTGCCACGTCCACCGCCATCCGGTCATCCTGTGGCATGCGAATCGTCTCACTCGATGAAGCCGTCGGCGTCGTGAACCCTGGCGATCGCCTCTACATCCATGCTGGCGCCGCCACGCCGCACGTGCTCATTGCCGGCCTTGTCGAACTCCGGCGGGACCTGCGCGAAGTCGAAATCGTCCACCTGCACACCGATGGCCCCGCGCCGTACGCGGAGCCGGGCATGGAGGACCGGTTCCGACACAACGCGCTGTTCATCGGTCCCAACACCCGCCCCGCCGTCCAGGAGGGCCGCGCCGACTACACCCCCGTCTTCCTCTCGGAGATCCCCGCCCTCTTCGAACCGGGTGGCCCGCTGCCGCTCGATGTCGCATTCATCCACGTCACCCCACCCGATGCCGCCGGCAACTGTTCGCTCGGCGTCTCCGTCGATTGCGCGCTCGCCGCCGCGGAGAACGCCCGCATCGTCGTGGCACAGGTCAATCCACGGATGCCGCGGACCTTCGGCCACAGCCTTCCCGCATCCGCCATCGACCTGGCCATCGAAGTCGACGAAGAGTTGCCGATCTCAGCCCACCAGCTGCCCGGCCCCGAGGCCGTCGAAGTGGGCCGCCACGTCGCGGCGCTCATCCCCGACGGGGCAACCCTCCAGATGGGCATTGGCGCCATCCCCAACGCCGTCCTCCGCGAGCTGAAGGCCCACCGCGATCTCGGCGTCCATACCGAGATGTTCACCGATGGCCTCCTTACCCTCCTTCACGCGGGCGTGGTCAATGGCGCGCGCAAGACCATGCACCCCGGCAAGGTGGTGACCGCGTTCGCCGTTGGTTCCAACGCGCTGTACGGCTTCGTCGATGGCAATCCGGAGATCGAGTTCCATCCTGTCGACCACACGAACAACGTCGATGTCATTGCCGCCCACGACAACATGGTCGCCATCAACTCCGCGCTCAGCGTCGACCTCACCGGGCAGGTCGTCGCCGACTCTATCGGGCCCCGCTTCTATAGCGGCATCGGCGGCCAGGTCGATTTCATCCGTGGCTCTGCGCGTTCGAAGGGGGGCGTCCCGATCATCGCGCTCCCGTCAACGGCGAAGAACGGGGAGGTGTCGCGCATCTGCCCCGAACTTCTCGCCGGTTCCGGCGTGGTCACCACCCGCGGCGATGTGCACTGGGTCGTGACCGAGTACGGGGCTCGGAATCTCCATGGACGCACCATCCGCGAACGCGCCACGATGCTCATGGAGGTGGCCCACCCGAAGTTCCGGGACGAACTCGAGCGGGCCGCCGTGCGCCTCGGCTACCTGGGCCATCGGGGCACCTAGCCCTCGGCGGCGTCCTCGTCATCGTCCTCGCCGGCGAAGTCGGGGACCGTCGAGCCGCGCAGGGCCGCGATCAGGTCCGCTGCGTCCTGGGGCGTGATTTTCCCCTGTTCCAGCATCTGGAGGACGCGCAGCTCTTCCGATTCGCGCCGCCGTTCGGCGGCGGCCCGCGCTCCACGCTGTGGCCGTGGTGTCCCGGCCGGCGTGACTCCGGGCGATGCCTGCGCGCTCGCGTCGCGTGTCTTCACGATCACTTCGCCGATGCCGCTGTTCAGCTTCAGACGTGTGGGCGCGTCTTCGCCAGCCGACGGGTACTCGCTGCGGGTCTTCCCGATGCCGCTCGACGCGCGGATGTTCACTCGCTCCCCGGCAGGCAGGCGTACCTCGGCGCGCCCAAGCCCGACATCCACGCGGTAGTCCCCGGGAAGCACTTCGGCGATATCGAGCACGACGTCGCCGGTGCCGCTATCGGCGCGGGCGAGGCCTGAATGCGCAAGCACGGAGATCTTGCCCGCGCCGACGTTCACGTCCAGCGTCCCGCGCGTTTGAATGCACTGGACCGAACCGGCCCCCACGTTCACCCGGATATCGGACGCGCTCACACCGTTGAGCTCGGTTTCGCCGTAGCCGTTGGCCAGGCGCAGGCTCTCCAGCGGCGTGTCGTCGAGCCGCACCACCGTCGTCGCTCCCTGCCTCCGGCGAAACAGCCACCCCTTGACCAGCTTGACCTCGATCGTGAGCCGGTCGCCATCGCGCTTCACTTCCAGGGTCGGCGAGCTCTTGCTCCCGACCGAGACGACCCCCGGGGTCTCCTCGGGCGCGCACCGCCGGACGGTCACCTTGCCCGCCGTCGTGTCGACCACGACCTGGTGGATGCCATCGAGGCTGAACAGGTGTTCCGAGCGGATGCCGGCGGGGTCCTCGGCGGCGTGCGCTGCCTCCCTTGCGGCGTGCACCCGTTCGCGGCGCTCGTCGCGGAGCGTCTGACGCGCGTTTCGTGCCGCGCTCCGGGCCTCGTCTCGAAGGCGCTTTGCCTCGTCCCTTGCCCGGCGCGCGTCTTCGCGCAGGCGTTCGGCATCCTCGCGCGCGCGTTTTGCTTCGTCCAGGGCGCGCTGGATCTCTTCCTGTGAATTAGCCATCGCGGGCTCCGAGTGCGCGCAACTGTTCGGCCGCTTCGGCCGCGCTCAGGCGGCCCGCCGCCAGTTCGTCCAGGACTCGCTGGCGCCGCTCCGCTTCGCGCGGGTCTTCCCCGGCTTCGAAGCCTAGCGCGACCAGGACGTCGTTCAATCGCGCGACCACAGTGGGGTAGGAAATGCCGAGTTCTTCCTCGACGTCCTTGATCTTTCCCCGGGCGCGCAGAAAGGTCTCCACGAACGAGAGCTGTTCCCGGCTGAGCCGCGCCAGCGGACCCGCATCGAACCGCCCATCCACCCCGACGCCACACGTGGGGCATTCCAGCCGCCGAACGACCATCGGGCTATCACAGCTGGGGCATGCTCCTACAAACCGGGCCATGCTCTGTTCTCCTTATCGGGCCGAGTGTACGCGGGGCAGGCCGCGCTCCTGTGCATCGTTCGTGGCGGTCGGGCGAGCCCACGTCTCGATGCGCGTCGAAGCCCGCCGGATGCCCGCTGCTATCGTCGCGATCATAGCGACCGCTGCCGAGCCAGTCCCATAGCGGTAGGGCGCCACCGAGTCCAGCCGGCTGGCGATGTACAGGTCCGGATACTGCATCAGGGTGTGGGTGTTCAGGTCCATCTGGTCTCTCCTTGCGGGCCGAATTCCTGGCCCGCCATGTCTGTCTCACGTAATATCGGCTACCGTCTCAGGAAAGTCAATACCAAACTTAAGAAAATTAAGGAATGATTTTCACTATGCCTGAGCCGGCCCCAAAGACGCACAGCCAGAGGCCTCCGCGCGCCGCGGCCCGGCTCTCAATCAATTGGGGAGTCTCAGGAAGAGAGGACGGCGGTGATGCGCCCCGCGGCGGCCCCCGGGGCACATCCCATCACATGCACGCCGCGTGCCGCGTGCCCCACCCGCAGCCCGGCCGTCGCCCCCGCCAGGGCGGCATCGAGCGCCTGGCTCGACGGACTCTCGTCGCCGGGTTCGATGGCGACCACCATCACGCCGCCCCCGTCGCGTTCGATCACCCGCGCGAACGCCTGCGCGCAGAACAGCCACGCGGTCAGCGTCCGCGTGAGGAGCGGGTCCCACTCGTCACGCGAAAGCTCATCGAACGGGATCTCCGGGAGTGGCCCCGGCGCGAACACCACCGCGTCACAATGGCCCAGGCGGTCGCACACTTCCGCGGCGAACGCGGCCGCCTCCGCCGGGTCGGCGGCATCGAGAGGGCGGTTGAACTGTTCCCGGCCCATCGCCCACACCTCGTTCGCGATCGAAGCGGTGGAGAATTCCTCGTCCTGCGACGGCGTCACCGTCCCGAGTGCGAGGTTCGCCCCGGCTTCGGCGAGCGCCACCGCGATCGCGCGGTCCGCCTCGCTCCCCCGGCAGACAAGCGCGACGACCCGGCCATCGAGTCCCGCTGTCATCGCGCGAACACCAGCAGCATCGGCACCAGCATCGCCGCCACGATCAGGATGGCGAATGCGACGAACACGGCGTTCCAGTCGCGCGTCTT
>WBZO01001865.1_pt1 | contig 30347 bp, 30 predicted proteins | sample 5204261 | NCBI WGS metagenome assembly WBZO01 (sample SAMN12412400, study PRJNA552823) | activated sludge metagenome | isolation source: activated sludge from anammox sidestream of wastewater treatment plant... | place: USA: North Carolina | collected 2017-09
CCCGGGGGATGCGTGCCCTTGCCAGAACACCTGGTCAGCGCCGCCGGGGGCGTTCGGTCCACGAAAGAAGTGGTTCATCCCAACTTCGTAGAGGGACGCCGACGATGCATAGCTGGAGATGTGTCCGCCAACGCCGATGCCGGGCCGCTGGGCGCGATGAACCATGATCGCGGCGTTCCAGCGAATGTAGGACCGGATGCGCCGTTCGATGAGTTCGTCGCCGGGAAACTCCGGTTCGTGCTCAGGGGCGATCGTGTTGATGTAGTCGGTCTGGCGAACATCGGGCACGCCGATTTCACGCTCAGCCGCCAGGCGCTGGAGTTCGAGCATGATGTAGCGGGCCCGGGTGGGGCCTGCTGCGTCGATGACGTTATTGAGTGAGTCCCGCCATTCGGCCGTCTCCGTGGGGTCTGAATCGAAGTACTGACTGGGCAGGCGGCTGCTGGAATCGTGTTCCCGTTGCGCCATTGATTGCTCCAAGTAGTTGGTACGTGTCCAATCGAACCGTTCCGGGCGGTGCTTGGCAAGGCGTGCGACTCATTAGTGGTCTGCGTTTGGTCCCGTCATACCCAGTTTCGGCACGCTGAATCCGTGGCAGGCCGCCACCACGTTGGTGGACATGCTCGACCTGCGGCGCGCCCCTACCAACATGATGGTGGCGGCTACTTCGAGCGGGCGGCTCGTGGCGAAACCAGCCGGGTTCCCTGCCAATCGTTGGCCGCATTCACGGTGCTTGTCTGCTGCAGGCCCGCGGTCGGTGCGGCTTCGGCAATGTCAGCGGGCTCCACGTGTCCGGCGCGTCCTGTCTTTGGGGTCAGGAGCCAGACAACGCCATGATCGGCGAGCGGAGTCTTCGCGTCGACAAGGGCGTCGACGAGGTCGCCATCCTCCTCGCGGAACCACAGGAGCACCACATCGACGACCTCATCGGTGTCCTCGTCGATGAGGTCCTCTCCAGCTGCATCGACGATCGCCAAGCGTAGGCCTTCATCGCAATCGTCGTCGTAGCCCAACTCCTGGACCAACTGACCGCTATCAATACCGGCCAGGGGATTCCCACTCACCAATTCCTCCGTCGCTCGAACTCACTCGTTGGACAACACTGCTCTGGACAACCTCGTGGGTGTAGTTCATCTGACTAGCGCCCCGCACGCAACCACAAAGGGGCGGTTCGGCAAAGATAGGTCCGAAAGTCACCGTGAGGTCACCTTCGCGGAGGCACCGAGGCAAGGTCCACTACGAGCGGCAGAGGAGCATCCATGGCGGTTGAGGTTGGCGGGCTGGCACCCGATTTTGAACTGAAGAACCAGTTTGGTGAGGCCATCAAACTCAGCGATTTTCGTGACGAGAAGAACGTGGTGCTGATCTTCTTTCCCAAGGCGTTCACCGGACTCTGTACCGCTGAACTATGCGCCATTCGCGATGAAAAGGCTGACTTCGTCAGTGATGACGTAGTGACCTTCGGCATCTCTTGTGACTCCGATGCGGCACTCAAGAAGTTCGCCGAGGAGGAGAACTACGGGTACGACCTGCTGTCGGACTACTGGCCGCACGGCGGCGTAGCGCGCTCGTTCGGGGTGTTCCTCGAGGAGAAGGGGTTCGCCACCCGCGCAACCTTCGTAATCGACAAGGCCGGTGTGGTTCGCTGGAGCGTCATCAACGGCCCAGGCGAGACGCGCTCGAATGATGACTATCGCGGGGCCCTCGCCGCGCTGGTGTAGCGCGAGCACCTCACCTGCTCTGGCAGGCTTCACACCTGCGAGTTGTTGACACTCGCAAGGTGGGCCGAGCCCGAAGTGCCGTCGTTCCGAACAGCGTGCTCCAGTCTCGCAGAGCCCTCATCGGGACGTCCCGACCGCTAGATTCGCCGTGTGGTCGCTCGGCCACGGGTTTCGGCGATACGGTTCAGCGCGACGCCCTGGATCACTGCCGGGAGGTTCGATGAGTCGCCTCCCGAAGGCGCGTGATCCTGACCGAATCATCCTGCGCCGTTCAATTCGTGTGGCAATCTTCCTGCCGCTGTCGTTCGCCGTCACGGCATACGTCCTGAAGATGCCTGCCGGGATTGATTTCGCGGTCTACGGCACGTTCTTCTTCCTCGCTTCCTCCGACTTCCTCGCGGTGCCGCGGACGCGCGCGCTTGCGTATCTGATCACCGGCAGTGCGGGCCTCGTGGCGATCGTCATGGGATCCCTCGCCGCTCAGAGTGCGCTGGTTGGGGTCGTCGCCACCTTCATCGTGAGCTTCATTCTGCTGCTGTGCGGGGTATTGCGAGGCTTCTTGGCCGCTGCGACGCTCACTGTCTTGCTGCCATTTGTGATCGCGGTATCTGCCGGTCCCGCACTCGCAGACCTGCCGCAGTACCTCGTCGGGTACTTGGTCGCCATATCGTTTTCCACCTTCGCAGCCATGTTGATCTGGCCTGCTCACCCCGTGGTACGGCTGAGGGAGGGGTTGGCAGAGGCTCTGTCCAGTGCGTCGGCGTTGATTAGAACAATGTGGTCGAGCGCCGAAGGGCGCGGAGTCAGGCGCAGTAGCAGCGATGCTGATCTGAATGCTCGCGTGGCTGAGTTCCAACGGACCAACCGGCAACTGCGTGAGCGGTACGAGGGCAACCCGGTTCGGCCAGGCGGACTGACGCGACGCGAACGGGCGCTGACGAGGATGGTTGGTGAACTCGACCGGTTGCGAATGCTCCTGCGCTACCGCGCGGCGAATCTACCCGGCACGTCGCCGCAGGACGGTGTGGTTGCAGATGCGACCGCGGACGTTCTGCAGGACTGTGCTCGTGCGATTGTCGGTGAAGCGCGGCCTCCCGCGGTTTCGCAAATCGAACACGTTCGAGCCGCCTATTGGGAAGAAATGGAGCGTTCCATTGATGACTCTGGCGATCGGCGAAACACCCGGGTGATCATCGAGTCGGTCGAGGAAGGGTTTTCTGTCCGCATCGCATCTGTGTATGCCGAACTGCTGCTCCGCGACACCCGGCAGGTGATGGGTGCCAGTCCAGAGAAGACTCCATTCACGTTCTCTGGATTGAATTTCGTACCGGAGCACTTGCCGGCCTGGGAAATGCTGCGAGCGCAACTCACGATTCACTCGCCGTGGTTTCGCAACGCTGCGCGAGGCGCCCTGTCAATGAGCATCGCGGTTGCAATCGTGAGCCTGTTTCCGATTCAGAATGGCTTCTGGGTGGTCTTGGGGGCAGTCGCGGCGCTGCGGTCTGACGCGCTCGGTACTGCACGCACAGCGTTCGGTACGGCTGTTGGAGTCACCGCAGGATTCGTTGTCGGGGCAGGAGCGCTGGTTGTCATTGGCGACCGACCGATCGTGCTCTGGATTCTTGTGCCGATTCTCGTGTTTCTGGCGTGCTACACATCCGGCGCTGTCTCACTAATCATCGGGCAAGCCTCCTTCACCGTCTTCGTGATCATCTTCTATTCGATCTTCCTGGGCCCCGAAATTGAGACTGGTGTTGTCCGGGTGTCGGACATCGTTCTTGGTGTTGTAGTGAGCCTGGTCGCCAGTGCGCTCCTGTGGCCGCGCGGGATCATCGCCAATATCCAAGAGATGCTGTCCATCGCGCTTGAACGCGCCACCGAGTATCTGGTTCATAGCTACCGGGGGGTGGGTCGTGCAAGGACCCCAGAATCTGATGTGCACGTCGCGCATCTGCGACTTAGCGCTCACGACGCAACGGCGCGTGCTGAAGAGGCCTTCGACCTCGCGATCGTCCAGGCTGGCAGAGGAATCGATGCCGCGGCGCTGTGGAGTTCGGTTCTGCGGGCGACCACAGAGGTCGTTGCGGCTGGTGACTTGGTTGACGTGGTCAACGAAGGGGGCAAGCTGGACGTGGTCCATCCCGAGACAGCTGACCTGATGGTCCAGTGCGCGCGCGACGTGGCGAACCAGATGAAGGACCAACTTCGCAGCGGTGGCGAGCCAACGATTCTGGCGGCATCGGTTCAGACTGACCGGTTCGCTCAATTGGCGGCCAGCGTTGAAGCCTGCATTGATGCATGGCGCGGTGAGGGTCGACTCGAAGTACACGACATCGGCGCGAGGGCAATGCAACTGCTGATTCTGCAGGAGTGGCTTGAATATCTGAAGATACTCGCTGACCAGTATTGGGGTGTTGAGCCCGACCCGGCGTGACGAGAAACGACTGGGTCTGGCGAGGAACCACTGATTGCCCGATCAGCATTGCCGCACTCGTGGCAACGTCGCCCGATGCTGGCTATGGTCGAGGCTTCCGCCAGCGAAAGGTATTTCATGGGCCTGCAGACATCTGATCAACTTGTCATCTTCGGAATTACCGGCGACCTCGCCAAGAAGATGACCTTCCCCTCGTTGTACAACCTGGAGAAGCGGGGACTGCTTACGACACCGATTCTAAGCGTCGCATTCGATGACTGGACCATCGACCAGCTCAGGGCCCACGGCAAGGAGTCGATCAAGAACGTCGAGGGATCGATTGATGAGGAAGTCGCGGATCGGCTGATGGCACGGTTCTCCTATATTCACGGCGACTTCAGTGACCCAGCGTTGTATTCAGGGGTGGCTGGCGCCCTGGCCAATGTGAAAGCGCCAACCTTCTACCTGGAGATTCCTCCAGGGCTGTTCGTCACAGTTGCTCAGCAACTCGCGGCAGCCAAGCTGCTGGAAGGTGACGCCCGAGTCGTTTTCGAGAAGCCGTTTGGCACATCGTTGAGTTCTGCGCAGCAACTGAACAAAGAACTCCACGCGATCATGCGCGAGGATCAGATCTTCCGGATTGACCACTACCTCGGCAAGCAGCCGATCCAGGACTTGATCTACCTGCGATTCACCAACACGTTGTTGCAGAAGATCTGGAACGGCAGTGATGTCGATTGCATCATGGTCACGATGGCCGAGGACTTCGATGTTGCTGACCGCGGTTCCTTTTACGACGCGGTGGGTACATTGCGCGACGTCGTTCAGAATCACCTCTTGCAGGTGATTGGACTGATCGGGATGGAGGCACCCGTCGGGTCTCTGACCCAGCCGAGGGTCGACCTCTTCAAGACGATCCCGAATGCGGAACCCAACTCGGTCGTTCGCGGTCAGTACGACGGCTACTTGGACGTCGACGGCGTCGCGAAGGGTTCGACTACCGAAACGTTCGTCGCCCTGAAGTTGCAGATCAACAGCCTACGATGGGGCGGGGTGCCGGTCTTCATTCGTGCCGGAAAACAGTTGCCGGTTACCGCTACTGAGGTTGTCGTTCGATTGCGGAACACGTCCGGGGTATTCATGGGTCACATGCGCGGCGGAAAGAAATACGAGGACATCATCTTGCGCGTTGGTGACGATCCCGGAATCTCGCTGAGCATGCAGGTCAAGTCGCCGCAAGATGATTCGATTGAGCCCGTTCGGCTAGATGTCGCGTTCAAATCCGCGCTTGGCTACGTTCCGCTGCCCTATGAAACCCTGCTGTCGAATGCGATGGCTGGTGACTCGTCGCTGTTTCCCGATCAGGTCACTGAGGAAGAGACATGGCGGATCGTCCAGCCGATCCTTGATAACCCGCAGCCAGTGGAGCCCTACAAGCCGGGAACGTGGGGACCGAAGAAGTCACACGAGATGGTCAGTCATCACGGCGGCTGGCGCGAACCCACGCTGACCTAGGGCGTTGCAGCGGAGAGGTTGGGGACAGGTGCGTCTTTGATTCCGAATTGGAGGCGGTCGAGGTAGACGGAGTCCCCGGCTTCGCGATGCTGAGCGCGAGGGTGTGAGCGTCCGCAGCGATGTTGCTGCTCGTTACATGAATGCCCGCACACTCTGGTCGCTCGGCATGCTCGTTGTGGGAGGATGGGCAGCCTTGCTTCCGCGTTCTGGTGGATGCACGGGCGCATAGCTCAGTTGGTTAGAGCACCTCCCTTACAAGGAGGGGGTCAGGGGTTCGAGTCCCTTTGCGCCCACTTCTGTGCCCACTTGTCGGCTTCCAACCTGCGCGGTCCGTCTTTGCGCCCGGGAACGGACAGAACGCGTGACGGTGCCTCCTTGCTGTCCGCGACCCTTGTGCGAGCATTGTCGCTTCTGACGTTCAATGGGGGATTGTTATGCACAAGGTCTACTTGGTTCCTGGGTTCTTCGGTTTCGACCAACTCGGTTCGATGAGTTACTTCCGGCGAGTTGCAGATGTGCTGCAAAGCGACCTTCACCAGCGGGGCATCGACGCCGAGGTGATTGAGCTCGGCACGGCACCAACGTCGTCCATCCGCAGGCGCGCGGTCGACCTTCTCGAAGGGGTTGAGCGCACCGGTGGGCTAGAGGCCGATTCGATCAGCTTCATTGGCCATTCCACTGGCGGGTTGGATATTCGGCTCCTGCTGTCTCCGGGGGTGAAGCTGGTTCCGGATGACCGTGAGGATCGCATTGCGCAGCGAACCACCGCCGCGATCAGTCTGGCAACGCCACACTTCGGCACGCCGATGGCGAACTTCTTCACCAGCATGAACGGGCGGCACTTGCTGTATTTGCTTTCCACCCTGGTCACGACGAAGCCAGGGCGCGTTGGTGCGTGGCTGGGTGCGCGTGCCCTCATGCGGATCGCGCGCCTTGACGACAAGATCGGTCAGCGGGACACCGTGCTCGACACGTTCGCCGCGGACCTCTTTCAGCGGCTCCGTCCAGAAAGCAGCGACGACCTATTTGAGTACCTTTCTGAAGTCGCCGTCGATCAAGGGGCGATGCTGCAGCTAACCCCGGAGGCAATCGACCTGTTCAACGCGGCAGTGCTGAATCGTGAGGACACCGACTACGTCAGTTATGTAACGGCCGCTCCGCCTCCGAGTGCTCCACCCCTGCCTGGGGTAACGCCGTCGAGTTTCTACGAGTCGACGACCTTCCTGATCTTCAGCCTCATCCACCGATTGACGGCTCGCGAGTCTCGCCAATATCCGTATCCGAGCCCACATGCCGAGCTTTCCGACGACATCCAGGCACGGCTCCCGTTTGAGCTCACGTCGGCCACCAACGACGGAGTCGTTCCCACCCTGAGCCAAGTTTGGGGGCGCCTCGGGGGAGTGTGCATCGCGGACCACCTCGACGTGATCGGCCAGTACACCCACGACGGGCCAAACGGTCACTTCGAGGGTTGGCTACACAGCCGGGCCGGATTTGGTGAAGCGGAGTTCCAGGAACTCTGGTCGGCAATCTCAGCCGACATCGCCGCTGGCGTCGAGCGTTCCGAAATTGACTTGCGGACTTCGACTCCGCGGGTGCGCAAGCGGCAGCCCGCACGAAGGAAGAAGCCCACGCCGGTCGCCTAGACCGCACGGCTCGCGTGCCGCAGGGCTATGGGCGGGTTGTCACCCTTCCATCCGAGGTCTTGAATCCGATCAACGCCACGAGTGCGCCCACGACGCACGTTCCAGCGGCCACATACATGGCGATCCGGTAGCCAGTGAGGAAGCTCTCGCCGCCACTTACCAGCGATGCCTGCGTAGCGCTAAGACCGCCGACGAGCGGTAGCAGCGTGACGGCTAGGAGCCCGGCAATTCGGGCAAGTGCGTTGTTGACGCCAGAAGCCATGCCCGACTGGTCAGCCCCCACATCGGCCAGCGCTGTCGTCGTCACTGGTGCGACCACGAGCACCAGGCCCGCGGCGAACACCAGGTATCCGGGGAAGATGCCAGTCCAGTAGATCTGGCCCGGAGCAACGCTTCCGAGAATGACCATGCCAAGAGCCATGATTCCGGGGCCTGCCACCAACAGGGGGCGCGCTCCGACCTTCGGGACTAGGGAACCAACTTTGGAGGAGAAAAGAGCGAGGATGATCGTCACCGGAACCGCCGAGAGCCCCGCCGCGACCGGTGAGTAGCCGAGGCCCACCTGCAGCGCAACCGTGACCAAGAAGAACGCGCCGCCAAGTGCTGCGTAGACAACGAACGTGACAACGTTCGCGACCGTGAATGTGCGCAACCGGAACATGCTCAGGTTGACCATCGGGGGCGGCCGATGGGTGAGTTCGCGGCGCCGCTCGACCCATCCAAAGAGCAACAATGAGCCAATGCCAAGCAGAACCAGGAATGCAGTCACTGGTCCTCCGAGACGCTCGACTTCGATCAGCGGTGCCACGATCAGGCCGAGGCCGACCGTGGCGAGAACCCCACCAAGGATGTCCACCTGAGCCAGAAGTGGATCGGAGGTGCGCCGTCCACTGAGCTGCGGAATACCGCCCAGCGCAAGGGCAATCGCACAAACGGAAATCGGCAAGTTGAGGAGAAAGATCCAGCGCCATCCGTGTGGGCCCGTCCCAATCAGCAGCCCGCCGATGAATGGTCCTACTGCGGTGAACACTCCCGCCAATCCACTCCATGCGCCAATTGCCCGCCCGCGGTCGACTCCTCGGAACACGGCGTTCAGTATTGCCAACGACGTGGGAATCATGAATGCGGCAGCGACGCCCTGCAGCATCCGCGCGCTTACGAAGCTCGCAGCGGTCGGCGCGAGTGCGCACAACAAGGATGAGATTGCGAATGCGGCGGTGCCCCAAATGAATACTCGCCGTTTACCGAGCAAGTCGCCTATCGCGCCACCAATCAACACCAGTGCGCCAAGGGTAAGTAGGTAGCCGTCGACGACCCATTGCATGGTCGCGAACCCTCCACCAAGGTCCGATTCGATGTGTGGAAGAGCCACCGCTACCACTGACCCATCCAGAAATGCGAGTCCCGAGCCGAGGATGGTTGCAGTAAGAGCAAACCGGCCTTGACGCGAACGCCAGCCGACGGTTTCACCGGCGCTGCGATTCCCGACCGTCATCACCGCGTCATGTGAGTGAACCCACGGTCAAGAGCGCCTTGATCGCGCGCCGCTCGTCCATCGCCCGGTAGGCATCGGCGACATCGCTTAGCGGCAGGGTCATGTCAAACACCCGTCCGGGCGCGAGACGGTCGGCAAGTACGTCGTCCAGTAGCTCCGGCAGGTACGCGCGTACTGGTGCGACACCGCCGTTGACGCCAATGTTGTTAGTGAATAGCCGTCCGATGGGGAGGTCACCACCATTGGGCACGCCAACGTATCCGACCCTTCCGCCGGGACGAGTGCAGCCGATTGCCTGGCCCATCGATTCGGCGGTGCCCACACACTCCAGCACTGAGTCCGGTTTGGCCCCGTTGAGAAGCTCCTTGATCGCGGTTGTGGCCTGCTTCCCGCGTTCAGTGAGCACATCGGTTGCGCCGAACTCGCGAGCGAGGGCCTGACGATTTGGGTGACGGGAGAAGGCGATGATTCGTTCGGCACCGAGTCGACGCGAAGCCAAAATGGCACACTGCCCAACGGCGCCGTCACCGACTACTGCAACGACGCTTCCCGCTGATACGCCGGCAGATATCGCCGCGTGGTGGCCGGTGCCCATGACGTCAGAAAGCGTCAGAAGGTGCGGAATTGCCTCTGGATCTGGCGTCTCAGGGGTCCGTACGAGCGTGCCGTCGGCGAGCGCAACCCGAACGAATTCACCCTGGCCTCCGTCGACAAGCCTGCCTTCAGAATCGACTGAACCCCAAAATGCCCCGTGATCGCACGACGTTGTAATTCCGTTCAGACAGTTGCGGCAAGTTCCATCACAGAGTGAGAATGGAGCGATCACGAAATCGCCAACCGTCAGCGTCGCAACGTCCGTGCCTACCTCCTCAACCACCCCGACGAATTCATGCCCGATGCGTCGCGGTTCGTAGGCGGAATCCTCAGCCCGGTAGGGCCAAAGGTCAGATCCGCAAACACAGCTCGCGACCACTCTGACGATTGCGTCAGTTGACGACAAGATCGTTGGGTCAGGGACTTCTTCCAGACGAATATCCCGAGGGCCGTAGATCATTGTCGCGCGCATGGGGCTCCTAGTGGTTTGAAGCGATCAAGCTGAGTCTGCCGACTGAGATCAGAAACGGTCAAAACCCACGACGACGTCGTTTCGACGAAGCCTAGCAATCCTGTGGGAGCCAGCGCCGAAGATCGTCGAGGGTGATGCACACGCCGCAGCGACACCATCTCAGGCATCTGTTCGGAACTCTGCCGGAGCGACCGCGATCGTCGTGAGCGTGTTGCTGCGTCGTCGGTCCGTCCCGTCGCACCCACTGCGTACGTTCGCACGTTCTAACGGGTCGGCGTGAGTTCTCGCGTTGTCGCAGTGTGTGATTCAGCTAAGACGGTGGCGGTGGAATTCACGGCCACCGTCTTGGCTGATGTCGGCACTGTACGGGTCGTTGTCGTCCGGTTGAGTACTCTGAACAGCGCAACTGCTGCGACCGCCAGCGCGCCACCCATCGACAACCCAAGCGCCAACAGATCATCGGAGCCCGCCAACACCCCGTGAAGGATTGCGAGCGGCCAAGCGGCGTAGGCAATGACGTGGATTGCCTGCCACACCCGGAAGGGGAGATGGCGACGCGTGAGACTCGTGGCGACGATGACAACCATCGAATCGACAGCCAACGCGCCAAGGCCAACGGCAAATCGCTCGTAGCCAGAAGTGAACGGGACGATCACGCTGAGAGCGCCAACGTCGACGTAGCTGTCGGCCACCACGGCGACGATGTGCAGGCCCAACATGGCGCACGCAAGGTAGGCGATCCGACGGTGTAGACCGTTCGTGACGAAGCGCGACCAGCGCCGCGAGCCGAAGTCAGCCGAGCTCAGGATTCCAAGCACAACTACCGCACTGAGCAAGGCAACGGCTGCCAAACCAGAGCTTCGCGAGATGATCCAGAGCAGGTTCACGACGCACCGCTGTTTCCGTGTGAACCGCCTGCGGGCGGCCCAACTTGGAAGCCTCCGTTAGGCGCTGAGTTCGTGTCGGGTGCTGTGTTGTCCCAAGACCGGGCGCCATGGTCGCTGTCGCTGTCGCTGTCGCTGTCCTCGTCGTCATTCGGCGATTGTGGAATGGTCCGCCCTTGGCTGGTTCCCGGCCCGCTGTCCTGAGTGGTATCCGCAACCCGATCGTTGCTCTTGGTGGTCGAAGCGACGGCGATTCCGGTGCCGAGCCCAAGTACACCAACCATCGAAAGTGAAACTGCCACCGCCGTCGCTCGATTGAGTTTGCGGACATTCTGGCCCTGTTTCCCGTTCTGATTCGGTGGCTTGGGCGGATTCCTGGGCGCCTGGCCAGGCGTGGGAACACCGGACCAATTGCCAGTGGGGATGGGGTTCCGGCTATTTGGGTCGGGCTGCGGCCCGGGTGGGTTTGGGTAGCTCATGACGACAGGTTCCGATGACAACCTGGGATTAGGCTGAGTGGTTTCTGTGAGAGAGCTGTGTAAGGGGCAAGTAAGAGACGATTGCGGCCGGGGAGGATCATTGAGACATGAGGTCAATCGTTGTTTATGAGTCGATGTTCGGTGCCACCCACCAGTTGGCGGAGGCGGTTGGCATAGGTTTGCGGGAGCACGGTGAGTGCGATGTTATCCACGCATCTGAGGTGACTGACGCTCAGATCGAAGCAGCCGACCTAGTGGTCGTTGGAGGCCCAACAATGGGCCACACCCTGAGCAACGAGGCATCACGCAAGGCGGCCGCCGACATGGTCGAGCACCCCAAGAGTGGAACGACCCAGCTGCACCTCGATGAGCTGGCCAATGCTCCTGGGCTACGAGAGTGGTTCGACCGCGTTTCGCGGTTTGAGGGAAAGGCAGCGGCCGCGTTCGACACCCGCGTCGATATGCCGACCATCGTCACCGGACACGCATCCCATGGGATTGCGAAGCGGCTCAAGAAGCACAAGTTCCAGTTGGTTGTTGATCCTCACAGCTTCCTCGTCGATAAGGAGTACAACCTGCTGCCCGATCAGCCTGCAGCCGCGCAGCTGTGGGGTAGGGGTCTGGCAACGCACCTGTCGACCACGCGATGAATTGACCGCTCAGCCTTGACGCCCGGCCTTGACGCCCGGCCGAGTCCGAACCCGGCTACCAAGTCGTTGAACTGCGTATTGTTGCCCTGTGCCCACGGTTCAGGAAGTTTGCGACCGGATCGAAACCTGGTTCCCGCCCCAACTTGCGCAGAGCTGGGATGCCGTTGGCCTCGTCGTCGGTCGGCCAGAAGCCCCGGTTCGGTCGATCCTGGCGACCGTTGATGTGACGCCGCAGACCGTTGTCGAGGCGCTGTCCCTTGGCGTTGACATGATTGTCGCCCACCACCCGCTCTTGTTCGGTGGAGTTACAGCCGTTGCTGCGACGGACTTCAAGGGAGGAATTGTTCACGATTTGATCGAATCCAAGATCGCATTGCTTGTTGCACATACAAATGCAGATTCCGCGAGTCCCGGTGTCTCAGATGCGTTGGCGCAGGCTCTTGGCGTCGAGGACCTCGCACCGCTTGAGCGGGTATCACTGGATCCGCTGGACAAGTTCGTCGTGTTCGTCCCGTCCGAGTCCGCCGCCGCCGTGCTCGAAGCGATGAGCGCTGCGGGCGCTGGTCGAATCGGCAACTACGACCGCTGCGCGTTCGAAACGTCGGGAACAGGCATGTTCCGACCGCTCGACGGAGCCGATCCACATGTCGGACATGTGGGTGAGATCGAGCAGGTGTCCGAGACTCGGCTAGAGATGATCGCCCCGCGCCAGGCCCGGGCGGACGTTTCCGTGGCGATGCGAGCCGCCCACCCCTATGAAGAACCCGCCTTCGATGTTTTCGAGCTTGCCGAGATCCCTGGCGACCTTGGCCTGGGACGGGTTGGCGCTCTGTCGGGGCCTGTGACCCTGAGCGAGTTCGCTGACACGGTTGCGCAGGTCCTGCCAGCGACCAACCACGGAGTTCGAGTTGCCGGTGAAGTTGACAGCATTGTGAAACGGGTGGCTGTGTGCGGTGGCTCGGGCGACTCACTGTTGGAGGCCGCTAACCGGGCCGACGCAGATGTCTATGTCACCTCTGACCTCAAACACCACGCGGTGAGCGAACACCTGGCGGACGGAGGCTGCGCAATCATCGACGTTGCTCACTATGCGAGCGAATTCCCCTGGTGTGAAGTGGTGGCGCGCCGGCTGGCCGACGCGTTCGCAGAAGGCAGCGATACCGTTTCGGTGCTGGTCAGCCGAATTGTGACCGACCCGTGGACACAACACGTAAGGAGCACGTCCTGAAAGCGACCCCAGAACATCAAGCTTTGCTGCTCGACCTGCAGGACGTTGACACCAGACTCGACCGGCTCGCGCATCGCGAGGCGACACTGCCGGAGACCAAGGAACTGGCCGCTCTGACTGACCAGTTGGCCGAACTCAACACTGACGCGGTCAACGCCGCGACTGATCTTTCGGATCTTGAGCGGGAAGTCAGTCGGGCTGAGAACGAGGTGGACCAGGTTCGCAAACGAACTGCGCGCGACCGGGAGTTGTTGGATTCGGGTGCGATTTCTTCCGGCAAGCAACTTGAGGAGATTCAGCACGAGATTGCGTCCCTGCTGCGTCGGCAGAGCGAGCTTGAAGACACGCAGCTCGAGGTTATGGAACGTGCTGAAGAGGCACAGAACCGAGCAGATGCCTTGAAGAGCTCGATCGCGCAAGCGCAGCACGCCCAAGCGGATATACGCGCCGCGCAAGAACGCGCAGTCGCTGAGATCGCAGGAGAACGCGCCGAGTTATCTGCCAAGAGGCAAGCCCTGTCTGGGGACGTGCCTGCGGAACTCCTCGCGCTGTACGACAAGCTGCGCGACAGCCTCGGGGGAGTAGGCGCCGCGCCGTTGAAGGGAAGTCGGTGCGAAGGCTGCCATATGCAGATTGCCCCATCGGACCTTAAAGTGATCGCCGACGCTGAGGCAGACGAAGTCGTTCGGTGCGAAGAGTGTCGACGGATCCTGATCAGGTCGGCCGCCTCCTGATGGCCGGTCACTACATCATCGAGGCCGATGGTGGGTCTCGCGGTAATCCCGGCCCCGCCGCCTATGGAACGGTGGTTCGCGACGGCTCTGATGGCCGCGTGGTAGCCGAGGCAGCCGGATACCTCGGTGAGACGACGAACAACGTCGCCGAGTACAACGGTTTGGTCGTCGGCCTGCAGTTGGTTTCGCGGATTGATCCGGCGGCGACGGTCGAAGCGCGACTGGACTCGAAGTTGGTCGTTGAACAGATGAGCGGACGATGGAAGATCAAACACCCCGACATGCGCCAGTTGGCGCTGCAGGCGCGAGACGCATTTGCGCCGACGCAGGTCACCTACACCTGGGTTCCACGCGAGCAGAACAAGGTCGCTGATGCGCTCGTGAATGAGTCGCTGGATGCTGTCGAGTTTGGTGCTGATGGGCAGATTGAGCGCCTCTACTGACGCCTGACTCAGGTGGCGGAATTCGGGTCGAATCCGGGTGTCACCCGTAAGGGTGTACAGGCCGATATTTGCGTTGCCAGAAATGGGTTTTGGGGGTTCACTGGAGTGGTTCACCAGAAGAACCGGTGGGCGAACCTGTTGTGAGGTCACCGACGCAGTAGCCGCTGGAAAAGTTCCGCGGATGCGCCTGGTAGGCCGGAGACAGATCGCCGAACTGCATGCGCCGCGGTACCGGATCTTGGAAGTGAGCAACCTGGGAAAGCCGGGCGACAACGCGAGAGCAGCGTCGAACGGAAGGAACAGGAACTCGGATTAGGAACGCTTGGCTGAGAGGCCCGGTAGAACTAATCGGAGATGTCTTGGATGGTCTGTAAGACGAGGCTGCGTGAGTGCCGCGTGTTCAGATGATCTAAGCGATTCAATAGAAGGGATTGGCACAGCTGAGAGGCTGGCGTCTATCACCTCGGAAGGGCTCCTCCGCTGTGGCGGAGGAGCCCTTCACAATTTTCGGCGTACGATGGCCGCGGACGAGTCGATCGGGTGATCGCGGTTCGCGAATGCGGATCGAGGAAAGTCCGGACTCCACAGGGCAAGGTGGTGGGTAACGCCCACCCGGGGTAACCCGCGGGACAGTGCCACAGAAAACAAACCGCCGTTCGGTTCGCCGACCGGTAAGGGTGAAACGGTGGTGTAAGAGACCACCAGCGCGTTAGGTGACTAGCGTGGCTCGGTAAACCCCACCTGGAGCAAGGTCAAGAGGGTCGCAAGACCTGCGCGAACGAGTTGCCCGCTCGATGTTCGCGGGTAGACCGCATGAGGTTGTCGGTAACGGCAGCCCAAGATGGATGATCACCGTCTCCGCATAGGCGGAGTCACAGGATCCGGCTTACAGATCGACTCGTCCCCTTTTAGGTCTCCTGACCCTCAGTTGCGTCACTAGTTCGCCGGGTGCAAAGTCAGGTTCGTGACTGTGACGTTCTGGTGATAGGTGTAGTCGTAGTTGTTGAAATACAGCGTGCCGGAGTAGACGAGATCACCGTTAGCGTTCTGATGTCCTTGGAGTTGTCCACCACCGGTCAGCGCCCCTCCGGACTTGGGGATTAGATAGAAGCCGCCCGAGAGTCCGCTTGGTGACATGAGCACAGTGTCAGCCGCGAGCTGGTCGCCGTTTGTGTTCTTCACGTAGCCCGACCAAGCGCCCTGAGCGTGGCCGGAGAACACGCCAGCACTGATTGCATTGTCATGCACGGACGTCTTCGAGCCCTCGATCGATATCGAACCGGTAGCGACAACTGTGTACTCAGTTGGCGCGGATGTCGCAGGTTGGGCGGCAACGAGCGCTGGTGCTCCAGTTGACGGTTGCGCGACGGCAGCCGTGGTCGCCGCTGGAAAAGCAGCCAGCGCGGCGAGCAAGGTGGTTCCGGCGAGTGTGGCTCCGAGGATCTTTCCCGTTGCTGCATTCATGGCGGGCTCCTTTGGGTGACAGTCCGAATACTCAGGCACAGTTGTTACCCAAACCAGTTGAAAGCTAAACATTGAAGGTTGAACCTGCAACGTTCACGCACGTTGTTCGTCGTGTACGCCGAAGGGCTTCGGGTGCCGATCGCAGAGAATTGGACGTACAACCCGGGAACATCAGAGGGTCAATGACAGGACGGGTCAATCGTTCCGTCTGGCTGATTGCTGAGTGACCGCACCGAGTGCACCTATGTTCGTCGCATGGTCAATTCATGCATGATCAACGGAGAGAACTGACGCGAATGTGAATGGTGAGAAAGGGCGCGATTCACAACCAATCAACCGAACTGACGCCGCAGCTTGTGGCGTGTCAAAAGCGCGACATCGGTGCCGTCGCTGCCTGTCGCTCCTGGCTCATCGCCGACGGACCGGATGGAGAAAGCCAGTAGATGTAGATATGTTGCACGGCATGATCTCTAAACGCGGGCTTGAGGTTTCAACTAAAAATGATCGGGTACTCACGGAGATTGACAACTTCACTGACCGCGTGCTGAGGAGCTCGCGGGGCGCCGAGGAGATTCTTGACGCAACAGAGTCCAATCCTGAGGAACCAGCCCTGCAGTTGGCCGCTGCCATTTTCTGGCTGTACGGCCAGACGCCCGAAGCGCAGCAAAACGCCGCAAGCGCACTTGCCGCCGCGCCCGGCGAGCGGCTCAACCCGAGAGAGGCCCAACTCAAGACGGCCTTGGTCTTCTGGCATCAACGGTCATTCGAACAGGCTGCCAGTGCGTTCGAGGAGCTCACTGCAACCTGGCCGGAGGATCTGCTCGCCGCCAAGGCATGCGAATTCATTTACTACATACTCGGCCAGCAGCATTCCGGGCCCCGATTCTTGGCACATATGAACCGGCTTGAGCCTTTTCACCTCGACGATCCAGACTTCCTTTCAATGCAAGCGTTCGCCTACGAACTCTGCGGAGACATGGCTCAGGCACGGCAAACGGCAGAGAGAGGGATCGAGCTGTCCTCATTCAACCCTTGGGCCCAACATGCTCTAGAGCATGTGCTGCTGTGGGAGGGGAACTCCGAGGCGGCAATCGCGGTCATGGAGGGCTGGGTGTCCGATTGGGAAGCTAGCGCGCGCCCGATCCACTGCCACAACACCTGGCACTTGGCTCTCGCCCATGCGGATCGGTTGGACTTCGATCAGGCCTTCGAAGTGTTCGACCAACACGTCTGGCTTCACGCCCCCGAGATGGTGGTTGAGCAACTGGACTCGATCGCGTTCTTGTGGCGGGCCGAGATGGCTGGTGCCCAGGGCGAACAAGCGCGGTGGGCGGCACTTGTCCCGAACATCCTTGACGCTTCAGCGGACCTTTTCATGCCGTTCTCAGCAGCGCAGTATGCCTATGCGCTTGCCCGTGCAGGTGAAGGCGAGCGGGTCGAAGAACTGCTGTCCCGGGTCCAACGACGTGCGGCCGACAGTGACGCCGAAGCGACGCGGGTGTGGTCGCCCACTGGGCTCGCGGTGGTCCGCGCGGCCGCGGCACTGGGCGAAGGTGACGCCGTTTCGGCCGCCCTACTGTTGGAACCCGCGATGACACGGGTAACTGAGATTGGCGGCAGTGACGCGCAAGATGACCTCTTCAGATTTGCCCAGATCGACAGCCTTCGACGTGCAGGCCGCCAGTCCGAAGCCCGGTCGATCCTCAGCCACAGGTTGACCGAGAAGACGTCCAGCCCGATGGAAGAAGCACTGCTTCGTTCTTGCTGAGCCCTTCACCGCCCGCGGCACGCGCGGCGCATCCCGTGCACCATGGGCTCGTCGTCGCACGCTGTCGACCTGCAACCGCGTCACGAGTTGATCGGGTGCAAAGTCAGGTTCGTAACGGTGACTGTCACGGTACTGGAGTCGCTGTTGCTCTGGAAAGTCAGTTTGCCGGAGTACACCAGATCACCGCTAGCGTTCCGATGGCCATTGAGGGGTTGGTAATCAGCGGCCAGACACGCCGAACCGTCCTTAGGGACCAGGAAGACGTTCGAGAATTCAGTCGGCGAGATGTTCGCTGCGTAGGACTCGAGCCTGTCGCCGTTCGTGTTGGCCACCCAGCCGCCCAAGTTGCCTGCGGTGGGGTCCGAGAAGGAGCCGCCACTGATTGCGCTGTCCGTCGCGGACGTCTTCGAACCCTGAATCGAAATCGAACCGGTTGCGACAACTTCGTACGCGCTTGGCGCGGATGTCGCAGGTCGGACGGAAGCGAGTGCTGGTGTTCCAGTCGACGGTTGTGAGACAGCTGTTGTCGCCGATGCGGGTAGCGTGGCAAGTGCAGTGAGCATGACGGTGCCGATCAGTGCGGTTCCACCGATTCTCCCAATGATTGTCTTCATGTCGTGCTCCTCGTCGTGTTGGCTGACTCGGTTGGATTCAGGGTCAGATTCGTGATGGTCAGAGATTGGGTTCCGAAATACAGAGTTCCTGAATACACAAGATCACCCAGGGAATCCCGGCGGCCTTCTAGGCGTCCGCCGCCGTAGAGCGTTTGACCGTTCTGCGAAACCGTCGTGAAGTCGCCCCGGATGTTCGCTGGCGTGAGGCTGACTGACTCCGCAAGAACCAGAATTCGACGCCCGCCGAAGACGGCTCCGCTCCACTGACCTGCTCGGTTCGACTGCAAAACACCACCGGTGATCTGCTGACCGCCAATCACATTGCTTCCTTCGGCGATGGTCGCCGATCCTGTTGGCATGACGCTGTATTCATACTCGCCAGGCGTTGACCGGGCGGCCGAGGCTTGGGGGATGGCATTAGCCGACGGTTGCGCGACGGCAGCAGTGGTCGCCGCTGGGAAAGCAGCCAGCGCGGCGAGCAATGTGGTTCCAGCGAGTGTGGCTCCGAGGATCTTTCCCGTTGCTGCATTCATGGCGGGCTCCTTTGGGTGACAGTCCGAATACTCAGGCACAGTTGTTACCCAAACCAGTTGAAAGCTAAACATTAAAAGTTGAACTTGCAACGTTCACTCAAGTTGTTCGTCGTGTACGCCGAAGGGCTTCGGGTGCCAATTGCGACGATGCCCAGGTGGTCACGGCGCTTGTGATTCGGAATCGCTAGCGATCCTCATGCGACGGGAGTTCGTTGTCAGGCGGGCATGCGGCTGGTTGCTCGCTGGGAGTTTCGCGCGCGCTCGATACCAGGGCTCGATCCCCGACCGTTGATAACTCGGTGATGTTGACTTTCGTTGGCAGTTGTTCCGCCAGATACGTGCACGTGAGTGGGGTGAGAGTGAACGTGCCCGCCAAGCATGCTCCCTTTGAGCAAGAACAAGAGCGTCAGTGCCGCGCATGCGATGAAGGCGGACAATGACATCGGCAGATTGAGCACAAGGGATGGAGGCGGTACGACGGTCCAGGCCAGCACGAGGTAGTAGCCGACTTTCTTGCCGCAAAGGAATTCGCCGACGCCGAAGATCGCCCGCGCCGCTACCAAAGCCCCGCCGATGCGACGATCATCCCCCCAACAATGGCGGGATTCCCAGCGCGATGATCGGCTTCATCAACATCGGGAATAGGGGGAAGAACGCGAGACTGACCTGCGCTTCGTCTTCGCGTCCGGGGGGCCGGGAACTCACTCAACATGCAGGTGAGAATGTTTAGATTTCAACGGGTTCGGGTAACAACCGCTCCATGTGGTGCACATGCACCTCGAACGCAGGCGATACCGCAACCGATGGAGGAAGCCGTGAATCACCTACCCGCAAAGGTCTCTGGAGCCACGCTCGCTGGAACAATTCTGATCACCGCCTTGGCCGCAATTCCGGCGTCGGCTACCAGCGCTGTTGCGCAACCGCAGGTTCCTTCAGGAGCACGTAGTTCCACCAGTTCGCCAATGCCGATCGAGCATACATACTGGGTACAGAACCACGGATCGATGACGATCAAAGAGTCCAATAGGCCCGCTTACCGGTTCCAAATCACTGGCGGCGAGTTCGCGCCTGTGGGGCTCCACCGCGGCTGGACAGGTTCGATCCAGAACTCGAACACCGACGCGATCAGGATGACCTCTGGGATGGTCTCGCCGTCCACTTACGGCGCAGGGCTAGCTGGCGCCTTCACCTTCACCTCGCCAAAGGACGCGATCATGCATGGCGGTGGGACATTGGCGGGTTACCAGGATGTGTGCGGTGGCTACGTGTACTCAGGGACACTTGCGTTCAACAACCATGGTGAGACGGTGCTGGTGAAGATCAACAAGATGATCTTGTCGCAACAGAACGGGTGTCATCCACCAGTCGTCGCCAACAGCTGAAGATAGTGGTGTGGGCGATAACCAACCGACGATCCGTGCGAGCAACCACGAAGCCTAAGCGGCGTCGGGTCAATCCCGGTCCGAGAAATCACCACAGAGGAGCGCGAGATGAACAGGATTGTCAGACGAATGGGTGGATTTACGCTCGCTGGAACGGTCCTTCTCGTCGCGCTCGCAGGTTCGCCCGCTTCGGCGGCCGTCGCGGTCGGGCAACCACACGCCAGTTCTCCGACAGCCGCGACAGCCATCTCGCCGAGTACGCGACTGTTCGCGCAAACCGGAAGATTCTATTACTGGTACAAAGGCGGAAACTTCATCAGTTTCCCGATCGCGGGGGGCTCGATGACGCGCGCCTTGGACGGCACCTGGTCCGGCGACGTACTGCTCAAGAACGGACCCACTCACACTGGATATACGCTGCGAATCAGCAACGCCTCACTTACGCCAAGTGGTGTCAGCGGCACATTCCAATTTCTCCCAACGGGCAGCACCAGCTATTGGGCACAGGGGCCTGGATCGCTCACGGGAAGCGTGGACCGAAGCGGGAGCCTTGTCTCCTCTGGGAATCTCGCCCTGCCAAGTGCCAGCCCCAGCGACAACACCCCATATACCTTCACGATTCAGAATCTGACCTTGCTGCCCGCGAATAGGCCGACCGGCGCGGCAACGCCCTAGCGGTACCGAATGCTGAAGACCAGAGTCTTGTCGCTGTGGCTTACGTTGACTGAGTTGCTGTCCACTGCACCGTCGTAGTCTCGGCTTTGGCCGGGGTGCAGCGTCACGTCGATGATGATCTTGCCTTGCTTCTTCACCGTCAGGTGGTCGCCATCGGATGGCCACGATCCTTCGATTGCTCCGCTGGCGAGCGGGGTGGAATCGAACCCCGTGTTGCTGACGTGCTCGACATCGACGCTGTACGGCGACTGATTGTGGATCCGTAGGGTGACATCGTTCACGGGATTGCTCAGCGCCGTCCGGGACCCTGGGTTGTCTGGACCCGCAGTGGCATTTGCGGTGCCGACTCCGGTGAGTGCGATTGCACCAAGAGAAATCGCAGCGGCTGCCGTGATCGTGCGAAAGGTACGTGAAACAAACATCGGATCTCCAAACACCGTCCGCGGACTTGTCGGAGGCGCGGAGATTCCGTGTCCTCCTTCTACCCGCCTAGTGGTTCGCTAAACGTCATTGTTGACGTCGATCCCCAGCGTCAGCCGGCCCGAATTCGGTGGGTCAGGTATCGGCCGGTTGCCCGTGAGTGGCATCTTGGTGAAGTGACCATTCGGGTAGCACTGCGGGCCGTCGCCTTTGGCTGCGCCGGGCTTCTGGTGCTCAGTGGTTGCGCATCCGCTGCTTCAACTCCTGAGTCCAGCGGCGGAGCTTCACAGACGACGACCACTGCAACGCCGTCAGCCGCTGCTCCATCAAGCGCCCCCGCGGCGCTGCCTCAGCACGTCCCGTGGCGACCGAGTACCAAAGATGTCAGCCCGGCGGTGAAGTTGCGGGCGGCCGAGCTTGTTGAGGCCATCGGAACCTGGTCGGCGGGCGGGGAAGGTGCCGCTCAAGCGCGTGCTCGGGTTAGCGCCCTTGGACTGCCGCCGTCGCTAACTCAGAATGCGAGTGCACTCCTGGCAAGCGCACCACAAGCCGTCACGAATGTCAGCTTCGCGCAGTACGGCGGGATTCTGGCCGACACTGCCAGTGTGCTCGTCGTCGCCGACCAGTGGCTGCAGAACGCTGACGGCACGGTGACGCAGCGGGGGACCACTGTGGACGTGCGACTGTCCAAGGCGGCACCGCGATGGAACGTGACGGCTTTCTACCCGGCCACTCCAAAAAGGACGGCGGCGCAGATTTCATCCGTCGCCACTGCGGTCCTGACCAACGACCGACTACGTCTGCCAATCGCTGCCTCCGCTGATGTTCGGTCGGGCACGGTCAATGCCAGGGTCCTACAAGCACTCGAATCGCTGTCGAAGGACCATGCGATTGACGTCAGCGTCATCGAGTCGGGTCACCCGATCAACGTCTTCGGTACGAGCCGCCCGAGTGATCATCCGCGGGGCTTCGCCGTCGATATCTGGAAGATCGACGGACGACCCGTGGTCGATCCCGCGAACCACGTGCTGGCCGCGCAGATCATGCGCTCGGGAATTGCTGCGGGCGCCTACCAAGCGGGCGGGCCCGTCCAGCTTGATCCCAACTCTCTCTACTTCAGCGACGACACCCACCACGACCACATTCACCTTGGGTTCCGCTGAGTCGGTTGCTGGTGAGGCGAACCGACGAGTGCCCAGCGGCGAGTCTCGTCAGCGCGCGCGCCCGACCGCGACTTTCACGCCCGACATATTGGGCCCCCCGGCATCGACTGACCACTTTGCTCCGGTGATCTGACCGCCTCGGTTCACCAGTAGGCGCATCGTGCCTCTCCCGAGTCCGGTGCCATTGGTCTTCCCGGCAGGCCTGAAGTTGCGTGGATCGGTCCGACGCGTGTCGTTGGGACCGTGTGGGTGGCCGGTGGAATCAAAGATGTCGACTGAGTAGGAACCATCAGCCAATCTCTTGGGTGCGTTCGCGACGATCGCTGCATGGCCAACAAAGCGATGTCGGCCCTTTGTGAAAGCCAGGTAGTCACCCGGCCGCACGCTCGTCACGTTGGTGATTCGGGCCCAGCTCGGCGGCAGTGGCCCATTCTGGCCGACGAAGAATCCGTACCACTGACTGGGTTTGCCGACGCGGCCCGGCGCAATTCGGGCTTGTTTGCGAAACGCTTTGCGAGCCACCGGATTCGACTGGGCCAGGTTGAACATCGTGAACCCCACACAGTCGAACTGGTAGTAGCCCCTGGCGACGTCCTTGACTGATCGATGCGCGTACCTCGTTTGACTCATGGTGGCGAAGGTGGACCTGGCCTGAGCGAAGCTGGAACCGGACGTGGACCGGGGAGCGGCAACTGCTGGACTGGCAGAACTCGCTGGCGCCGTAGTTGCACTGGCTGTCATCGCACACGCGGCGACCGCCAGGGTGGCGCCGCCCGCCTTCACAAGCGGAATCCGACGCATATTCGCCTCCTGACTGCGCCCCTGAAGGCGCCGAACTCGACTATCCGTCGGGATCACCGCGATGGCAAGAGAGGAAACGTCAAAACTGCGTACGGATCTTGTCAGTTGCCAGCCGGATTGACGACGGCGAAGTGCGTCTCCTGCCAGCCGCCCCAGCCGTTCGGGTAGCGGGTGATGTTGGTGACTCGCCCGGTGCCACCGGACTGAATCAGCCAGCCATCAGCCAGGAACATCTGGGCGTGACCCGCTTGCCCACCGCTCGAAGCCATGTCACCGCTGCGCCACATGATGTTGATGTCACCGGCCTTGTGAGCCATGCCAACTGGCTTGAGGAATTCAGGTGGGCTGGCGTAGGCGGGAGTCCAGGGCAGCGTCAGGAAGCCGATGTTCCGCGCTCCCCAGTAGTACGCCTTGGCGACGAACGTGGCGCAGTTGAAGGAGCCGAAGTTCTCAACGTCGATTGGCACGCCGCCGGAGTTGTACGGCTCACCCAAGTGATTGAAGGCCCACACGATCGCGGCCGCGGCAGCCGGTGAACGCGCCTCCTTGACGGACTTCTCGCAGAGCTTCTTGGCTCCGATTTCGGCTGAGCCACCCATGAGGGCGCCGCTGGGTACTTTGGATGGACAGGTGGTCGGGGTTGTCGACTTAGCATCGAACTGAGCTGTCGAACCGAGCATCGCGTTCAGGTCCGCAAGTACCGCATTGCCGCGATCCTCCGCGTCCTTCATCGTCTTCTCAGCGTCGGTTCGCACCTCTTCCTGCTTGCGACGCAGATCTCGTACACGTTGCAGGGTTGCGTTGTCGGCTTCGAGTTGCAGGGCTTGAGTCCTGCCAACGACTCCGAGCAGTTGTTCGGACTGCGCGAGCGCGTCCATTCCCTCGGATTGCATGACCGTCGACAGTGTTCCGAGGTTGTCGGCGTCCGCCTGGCCGATGTACGCCGCTCGCGCATAGCGCTCAAGACGCATCGTGGCCGCGTTGACGGCAGCCTGTTGGGCATTGATCTGGACTGAGAGGTCGGCAATTGTCTTTTCGGCCTTGACCTGGACCTTGTGCGCTCTTTCGAATTCGGCCTGCGCCGCCGTCATTCTGGCCAGCAGCGCCGCCGCTTGGGGCTGCTGCATCCAGTCGGCACCTCCCGCTGCCGGACTGCTCGAGGGGCTCGGTGCGGGTTGATCCTCGGCGGACGAACCCGAAACCGGGGCGGCTACGAATATCGCCAAGGCGACGGCTCCGCAGACAGCCGACCGCCGCAAAACCCTCATGCCTGGTATTCGACCATTTGGACGGGACCTTTAGCTGACCACTGTCCCCAGATGCCAAACCGAACACGCTGCGTGGCCGTATCCGAGACGCTGGATCGGCTACTTACCCTTTGCTGCGGCCTTTTCCGCGTCGAGGTTCGCCAAGACCTTGCGGGCGATCGTGCCCACGGTGGCTAGCTCTCGCTTGGTCAGAATGTCGTAGACGGTTCGCCGCACACCGTCAATGTAGGACGGCGTCGCCTCATCGAGCTTCGCCTGGCCTTCATCGGTGAGCACGGCGAATAGTCCGCGGCCGTCCTCTGGGTTGGCCTCGCGTCGAACCAGCCCCGACTTGGCCATTCGATCAACCTGGTGCGACAGGCGGCTGCGGGAGGCCAGCGTTTGGTCAGCGAGCTCACTCATGCGCAGCCGCTTGTCGGGTCCCTCGGACAACCGGAGCAGGATTTCGTAGTCACCCATCGACATTCCATGGTCCACCTGCATCTCGTGACCAAGCTGGCCGTAGAGCTTGCGGGTCGCGGTGATCCACCCGCGCCACATCTCCTCTTCTTCCGGCGTCAACCATCGAGTCATGTGTCAGTCCTCCAGATCCCAGATTCTGATGCCCCCGAGGATGCCTGCGGTGTTGGGCACGATTGTTGCTTTTGGGCCAAAGTCGACGGCCGACAAATGCGTGGCATTGCCGCCACCGATGTAGATCGCATCGAAGTAGAGGAAGTCATCGAAGGCCTTCACTGCGCGAATCACGTTCCTTCGCCACTTCTTCTTGCCGTCGCTCTTGCGGGCGGCATTGCCGAGCAGAATGTCGAAGGTCTTTCCCTTGCGGAACGGCGCATGTGAGAGCTCCATGTGGGGTAGCAGCTTGCCATCGCTGAAGACAGCGGTGCCGCATCCAGTTCCGAGGGTCATGACGAACTCAAATCCTTCGCCCTTGACCACTGCGCAGCCCTGGACGTCGGCGTCGTTAGCCACCTTGACGGGGACGCGAAATGTGCGAGCCAGTGCGCCCGCAAGGTCGAAGCCGTGCCAGAGCTGGACGAGGTCTGGGTCTGGGGGCCCGCCGTAGACTGTTCGGGAGAACGCTGGGACCTGCACGACGCGGCCGTGGCGCACGAGGCCGGGGAACCCGACTGAGACTCGATTGAATTTCGGCAACTGCTTCGCCAGGGCCTTAAGGGCTTTGACCAGGGTCGTGGGCGGACACGGATAAGGAGTCTCGACCCGAATTCGGTCGGCGACCATGACACCACTCGGGTCCAGCACACTCGCCTTCAGCCCTGTTCCGCCAACGTCGATCGAGAGCGTCTTGACGTCGGCGGGCCAACGGGTTGTCGTCCCAGACGAAGGGGGCATGTCAACTCCTGTTGAAACTTGAAGGTCTTATTGGAGCCTAGGGTGCGCAAGCACCCCATGCGAGTTGACTGAGCAACCGTGCACCGGCCACAGCTTGTGCACCGGGTCTTGTGGCTGTCAGGTCATGAAAGGGTGAGGATTTCTGAACCGGACTCGGTCACCAGGATCGTGTGTTCGAACTGAGCGGTCCGTCTGCCGTCACGAGTGACCACGGTCCACGAGTCATCCCAGATGTCGTAGTCGATGGTCCCGAGCGTCAGCATCGGTTCGATGGTGAAAGTCATGCCCACTTCGAGTTCGATCGCGAGGTTCGGATCGTCGTAGTGGGGAACTACAAGTCCGGAATGAAAGGCCGTGCCGATTCCGTGGCCCGTGAAATCCCGGACAACTCCGTACCCGAACCGCTTGGCGTACGACTCGATCACCCGGCCGACGACGGAAAGCGAGCGCCCGGGTGCAACGGCCTTGATGGCCCGCATCGTCGCTTCGCGGGTTCGCTCGACGAGGAGCCGCGACTCCTCATCGACGTTGCCCGCCAGGAACGTGGCGTTGGTGTCGCCGTGCACTCCGCCAATGAAAGCGGTGATGTCGATGTTCACGATGTCGCCGTCTTGCACGATGGTTGAGTCGGGAATGCCGTGACAGATGCACTCATTGATCGACGTGCAGAGTGATTTTGGGTATGGGTTATGCCCGCCCGATCCGGGGTACTCGAGCGTGGAGGGGTACGCGTGGTGGTCACACAAGAATTCATGGCCGATGCGATCGAGGTCATCGGTGGTCACGCCCGGAACGACGTTGCGGCCAACCTCCGCCAGGGCCTGCGCCGCGAGGCGTCCGGCGACCCGCATACGTTCGATGGTTTCGGCATCCTTCACCTCGGCCCCGACGTAAGGCGTTACTCGAGACTTACCCACGTATTCAGGGCGCGGGATCGACGCAGGCACTGCCCTGAGGGGGGTAAGGGTTCCCGGTTGCAGCGGCATGGGCAGAAGTCTAGATGTAGCGGCGGATGCGGTGGTGGTCCTGGAGTGGCTATCCTGCTTGCGGCGGTCGCATGGGCCGCCCGAACTACGGGAGTCGTTGTGGCCTGGTGGTACAACCTGCTGACTGGCAAGGTCGAAGAGGGCGCCGGTGCGCCGAACTCGGAACGGCTTGGTCCGTTCGAGACTGAGGAAAAGGCAGCGCTCGCACTTGAGAATGCGCGGGCCCGCAATGAGAAGTGGGACGCGGAGAACCGCGCCTGGGACGGCGGCAACGAATAACCAGGCCGACCCGCTCGGTTCGCCGCGTCGGTGTTTCTGCGACGCTTTGAGTCATGACCGAAGCGCCGAAGCCTCCTGCACGTGACCCATTTGATCTCCCGGACGTCTCCGGCCTCAGCATTGGTGTGCTCGGTGGCACGGGCGAACAAGGCCGCGGACTCGCGCTGCGTTGGGCACAGGCGGGTCACCGCGTTGTGGTGGGCTCTAGGGAAGAGCAACGGGCTGCGACCGCTGCAGCAGAACTCGGCCACGGGGTCACAGGGTCGGCAAACGCCGCCTGCGCTGCCGACGTTGATGTCGTCGTCGCGGCGGTTCCGTGGGCAGGGCACGGTGAATTGCTTGCAGCACTGAGCGCCGAGTTAGCAGGAAAGATAGTGATCGATTGCGTCAACCCACTGGGGTTCGACAAACAGGGCGCGTACGCCTTGCCCGTGGAGCAGGGAAGCGCCGCTGCGCAAGCGGCCGAGCTTCTTCCCGGATCTCGCGTTGTCGCGGCGTTTCATCACATCAGTGCAGTGCTACTCCTGGACTTGAGCATTGCCTCGTTGGACACTGATGTGCTCGTACTCGGTGATGACCGCGGGGCAACGGACACAGTTCAGGCGCTCGCAAACCGCATTCCAGGAATCCGTGGAATCTATGCTGGACGACTACGCAACGCCGGTCAGATCGAGGCCTTCACCGCAAACTTGATTTCAATCAACCGCCGCTACAAGTCGCACGCCGGAATTCGCGTCACCGACGTCTAGATGCGTTAGTGGTATTCGTGATCAGCGTCGGGATAGGTCCCGGCGACTACCTCGTCTGCCCACGTTGTGACTGCGTTGCCAAGCACGGATCGCAGGTCCGCGTACTGCTTGACGAACTTCGGCGGCTTGCCTGGAGTCAGCCCGGCCATGTCCTGCCACACCAGTACCTGCGCGTCGGTCGTCGCGCCGGCGCCGATCCCAACCGTGGGAATTGCCAGGGATCGGGTCACCATGTCCGCCAACTCGGACGGCACTAACTCGAGTACGACGGCAAATGCGCCAGCAGCCTGCAGCGCCTTTGCGTCCTGCAGCAGCGTCTGACCAGCCTCGCCACGTCCTTGAACGCGATAACCACCCATGGTGTGCACCGACTGTGGCGTAAGTCCAAGGTGTGCCATGACCGGAATCCCCGCCGCAGTCAGGGCCTCGACCTGCGGGAGCACTCGCGCGCCGCCTTCGAGCTTGACGGCGTGTGCCCCGGCTTCCTTCATGAAGCGAGCCGACGTTTCAAGCGCCTGGGCAGATGATGCCTGGTACGAGCCAAACGGCAGGTCGGCGACGACCATCGCTCGATTCGATCCGCGCACAACGGCCCGGACCAACGGAATCAGCTCATCCACCGTGACGGGAAGGGTTGAGTCGTAGCCGTAGACGACGTTTGCGGCGGAATCGCCAACGAGCATGACTGGAATGCCGGAGTCGTCGAACAAGCCAGCGGTGAGGGCGTCGTAGCACGTGATCATTGGCCATCGTTCGCCGCGCTCTTTTGCGCTGGCCAAATCGTTGACGGTGATGCGGCGGACAGGGCCACCGGGTGTTGCCGATTGCCCGCCATACAGGGCATGTTCGACTGACATGGCAGTTCTCCTATCTCGAGGCTGCGTGGTGCAGTCCCCGGACGAGCACAATGGTTGCACGAAATTGCCGAAATTGGCAGACCTGGTCACCGCTTTGACATGAAAGGTGATCTTGGACTTTGAGTGGGGTCGGAAAACGCGAGTCAGGTCACACTGGCATGGGGTCACCGGTTCGGATTTCGGGACCTTGTCTACTGTTCTCTAATGGCCAGACAGCGCAGCGAAGAGGTTGACGAAGCGATCGTCTCCTCCACCCTCGCCGTCATCGCTGACAGAGGTATCGAAGGCTTTTCGGTTGAAGAGGTCGCTTCCCGGGCGAGTGTCGGCAAGGCGACCATCTACCGCCGCTACGCCGACCGCAATGAGCTGATCAACTCGGCGTTGGAAACCCTCAATGACGACCTACCGGCGATCGACCGGCAGGCCAGCACGGCCACCGTGCTGATCGACATGCTCGAGTGGGTTCGCACCTCTCGAACCTCGGGCGCGGAACTGCTGCCGAGGATCTTCGCGCAGGCAAAGAGCAACCCCCAGCTCTTCCAGCTCTGTCACGAGCGGGTCATTCTGCCGCGGTGGCAACGAGTGCAGGAGGCGTTACGCCTTGGAATCGAACGAGGTGAACTCGCTGAAGATCTTGACGTTGAGATCACCGCGAGCATGCTGGTCTCACCCGTACTGATGTACAACATCATCAACTCCGGTGGCAGGCGCAGTGGGCGCAAGGACTTCGTTTCGCGACTGGTCACGCAGGCGCTCAAGGGGCTGGCGCCGACGACCGAGGGCGCAGACGGTCAGCCGGAACGCACCGCAAAACCTTCGCGACGCACTACCCGCCGTCTTCGCCGGGCTCTGACCACCGATTAGTGATCGGCATTCGCCGATCGCGACCAAACGCCAGTCGGGTGATCTTGGTTCCCGGCGGGTACTGACGCCGCTTGTATTCGGCAGCGTCCGTGAGGCGAATGATTCGTCTGGCAAGTTCCGGATTCAACCCTTGAGCGATTAACTCGGAAGCCGAAACCCCACCTTCGACGTATTGCGCAACCACGGCGTCAAGCTGCTGGTAGTCAGGCAGCGAATCGGTGTCGAGTTGGTCGGGGCGAAGTTCGGCGCTTGGAGCCTTGCTGATCGACCGCTGCGGGATGGGCGGCGTCTGTCCGTCGTCCTCGGCTCGCTCATTGCGCCATCGTGACAGCTCCCAAACCATTGTCTTCGGAACATCCTTGATCGGGGCGAAACCACCGACCGCGTCGCCGTAGATCGTCGAGTATCCGACCGCGAGTTCGCTCTTGTTTCCGGTAGCCAACACGAGGTGACCCTCGGCATTCGAAACTGCCATGAGCGTGGTTCCGCGGATTCGAGCTTGCAGATTCTCCTCCGCCAAACCACTGAGGTGCAGCAGTCCTTGGTACGCGTCAAACACCGGGGCAATGGGAACCTGTCGGATCGACAGACCTGTGCGCGCAGCGGTGTCGTGGGCGTCTTCCACGGAATGGCCCGAAGAGTACTTCGACGGCATTGCGATGCCGTAGACCTGAGCCGCCCCTAGGGCATCACAGGCGATCGCCGCGACAAGGGCTGAGTCGATCCCGCCGGACAGTCCAAGCACGACGCTCTTCATGCCGTTCTTGCGCACGTAGTCACCAAGGCCCATCACGAGCGCCTGGTAGACCTCGTCGACCTCAATCAGATCGGGGGCGACGTTGCCTTGGTCGGCTCCGTTTCGCTGGAAGTCACACAAGAGCAAGTGATCAGCGAAGC
>WBZO01001866.1_pt1 | contig 30341 bp, 32 predicted proteins | sample 5204261 | NCBI WGS metagenome assembly WBZO01 (sample SAMN12412400, study PRJNA552823) | activated sludge metagenome | isolation source: activated sludge from anammox sidestream of wastewater treatment plant... | place: USA: North Carolina | collected 2017-09
CTCCCGCAGCTCGTTCGGGTACTTCCCATGTCGTGGCATCGCTCCATCCTTCACTCAAGGAATGGAGCCTCCATGGATCCCGGGGCGGTTCAGATCGATCTCGTTGCGCTCGTTGTTGCGTTGCTTGCGGAAGGTCGTGAGCAGGATGATCCGGCCGTCCTTGGTGAACCGGTAGGTGATCCGTCGTGCGGTCGGACCGAGCGTGAACCGCAGCTCGAAGAGCCTGTCGCCGAGACTCCGCGACAACGGCATCCGCGCCGACGAGCCGAGGGCGACGAGCCGGTCGATGACCACGACCGTCCGGTTCCACTCGGTGGTGTCGAGCGTGTCCATCCATTCGACGACCTCGTCGTGGAGCTCCAGTTCGGCCACGAGCCACTATCGCATTGATGCGATGATCGCACAAGAGCGATCATCGCATCCCGCAGGCGTAGGCCACCCTCGCTCAGTCCGAACGATCGCTGCACGCTTCGCCCCGATAATGACCGGAACCCTCATCGTCTCGTGAACACGAACGTCGGAATCGTCGGTCTCGGCTCGCGCTCCTCGCGTGCGCTCCACCTCGGACCAGATGCGCTCATGGCTGGCAGGCCACTGACGCACCATGGCTCCGAGCGGGGTTGGAAGGGGGTGCTGTTGGCGTCTCCCTCGATCGGCTCCGGCTTCTTATGGTCGGACCATGGCCACGACCGCGACCCCGACCCATCGTGTTGGGCCCGCGATGGCGGCGATCGCGTTCGTGCTCACCACCTCGGTGCTGTCTGCGTGCAGCACCGACGACAGCGCCGAGCCGCCGCCCGAAGCCACGACCTCACCCGTCGGGACCGAACCGTCGACGTCGGTCCCGCAGTCGTCGACGTCGGTTGCCGAGCCGTCAGGAGAAGCTGTGACCGAGACCCCGATCCGCATCGTCATCGGCGATGAGACCCTGGACGCGACGCTGTTCGACAACCCCGCGGCACGTTCGCTGCTGGACCAGTTGCCGCTCACGCTCGACTTCCAGGACTACGGCGGCCAGGAGGTCCTCGCTCGTCCCCCGCAGCCGTTGACCATGGAGGGCATGCCCGCCGGCGAGAGCACCCCGACGGGCACCATCGGCTACTTCCAATCGGGTGGGGTGGTGACCCTGTCCTACATCGACGTGGGTCGCTTCAACGGGCTCGTCCGCCTGGGCAGCATCGAAGGCGACGTGTCGATCCTCGCGGGCTGGGACGCGCCGCGTTCGGTGACCATCGAACGAACCGACTGAATGATGTTCGCGGTCGTGACCCACGGCCGCGGTTGAACCGAAGGAGCAGACCATGTCCGAGACCGAGACCACCGACGACCGCCAGCCATCGGGTGCCGAGCTGATGTTCGGCGACTTCGCCCCCAACTTCGTCGAGCTCACCGACGACGTGCTGTTCGGCCAGGTGTGGACCCGCCCGCAGCTCTCCCCCAAGGAACGCAGCCTGGTCACCGTCGCCGCCCTGACTGCGCTCGGCGCGACCGATCAGCTCATGTTCCACATCGGTCTCGCCCGCCAGAACGGCAACACGACCGAAGAGCTCGTCGAGGCCATCACCCACCTCGCCTTCTACACCGGCTGGCCCCGAGCCTTCTCCGCTATGGGCGTCGCCAAGCAGGTCCTCGCCAGCGAGGCCTGAAACCGTCCGAGTGTTCGACACCACCCCACAACCGCCGCAACCCAAGGAGAAGAACTGATGGAGAAGCTCGCCAACCCACCGACCATGCCGGGGCCCGCCGAGTGGTTCACCGGCGATGTCTACGTCGACGCCATCGCCCAGGGTCAGGGCGAGAGCCCCATGAGCGTCGCCGCGGTGCACTTCTGCCCGTGCGGTCGCACCGCCTGGCACCGCCACACCATCGGCCAGACCCTCTACGTCACCGAAGGACAGGGCTACGTCCAGTCCCGCGGCGGCCCCCTCATCACCATCCGACCGGGCGATGTCATCCGCATCGAAGCAGGTGAGGAGCACTGGCACGGCGCCGCCCCCGACCACTTCATGACCCACATCGCCATCACCGAAGGCGGCACCGAGTGGGGCGACCACCTCACCGACGACGAGTACCCCAGCGCGAGCTGACCGATTCCCGGTCTGCTCGATCTGGGCCCACCCGTTCCGGCTGGCACATGACGGCGACCGCGGGTCCTTCAGCGCACGGGCGCGGATCCCCAGTTCCGGAGCCGGTCGAGCGCGTCGTGCGCGGCGCTGTCGGGCTCGGCGGTGTAGGCGATCAGGGTGAGCCCGACATCGGCGGCCGGCTCGAAGGCTTCGTAGGTCAGCTCGAGGTCGCCGACCAGTCGGTGATGGAAGCGCTGGGTGCCCGTGGCGTAGAGGTGGACGTCATGGGCGGCCCATCGTGAGCCGAACTCGTCGCTGTGCACGGTGAGCTCGCCGATGAGCTCGGTGAGCTCACGATCGTGGGGGTCGCGTCCCGCCTCGGCGCGCAGGCTCCCAACGGCGGCGTCGGCGATGCCGTCCCAGTCCAGGTAGAACTCGCGTGAGCGGGGGTCGAGGAACACGAAGCGAGCCAGGTTCACCGGCCGTTCGGGATTGGCGTAGGCGTCGGAGTACAGGGCGTAGCCGAGCCGGTTGGCGGTGAGGATGTCGAGGCGACCGTTGCGCACGAACGCGGCGGCGTCGGTCATGGTGTCGAGGACCCGCTGCACACCGGGGCGCACCTGCTGAGGTGGTTGGCGGCGCCGTGACGGTCGTTGCTTGGCGGTGTGCACCAGGTCGAACAGGTGGGTGCGTTCGACCTCGTCGAGTTGCAGGGCTCGGGCGACGGCGTCGAGCACGTCGTCGGAGACCCCGCGGACGCTGCCCCGCTCGAGCTGGGTGTAGTACTCGACGCTGATCGACGCGAGGGTCGCGACCTCCTCGCGGCGCAGCCCCGGGACCCGACGGCGGGTGCCCGGGTTGCGCAGTCCGGCCTGGGTCGGGGTGATGCGGGCCCGGCGGGTGGTCAGGAACTCGCTGATGTCGTTGCGCTTGCCCACCTCGGCCACGGTAGAGACCCTACCGAGGGGTGAGGGAGGGGCTGCCAACACTCCTATCGACATCACCTGGGTCCCGGCGGGGTGCGCGCTCACCATGGGGCCATGCCTGCACTTGCCCACCGATCACGGTCGCCGGTCGACGCCGTCGTCGGCCCTGCGGCTGATCTGGCGCGTGCCGAGCGTCAGGGCCGGGTGACGCTGGTGGTGGCGATGCTCGGGTTCTTCGTCGTCACCTTCGACGCGGTGGTCGTCAACGTGGCCCTTCCCGCCATCCGGGCCGACTACGACGCCGGCATCTCCGGGCTGCAGTGGGTCGTCGACGGCTACACGCTGATGTTCGCGGCGCTGCTGCTGTGGTCCGGTGCGCTGTCGGACCGCATCGGCGCGCGACGCTGCTTCACGACCGGGCTCGCCCTGTTCGTCGCCGCGTCGATCGCGTGCGGGCTCGCCCCCGACCTGGGCTGGCTCATCGCGGCCCGCTTCGTGCAGGGTTCCGCCGCGGCGCTGATGATGCCGTCGTCCATGGCGCTCATCGGCCAATCTTTCCCCGACCCGACACGGCGATCGCGGGCCATCGCGATCTGGGCGATGGGCGGGGCGCTGGCCTCGTCGTCGGGTCCGGTGGTGGGCGGGCTGCTCACGACGGTGTGGTGGCGGCTCATCTTCTTCATCAACGTGCCCGTCGGCGCCGCCGCGATGGCGCTGCTCTCCCGGGTACCCGCCTCGCCGCGCCGACGCGTCCCCTTCGACTGGATCGGACAGGTGTCGGCGGTGACCACCATGGCGGTGCTCACCTTCGGCGTGATCGAGGGTGGGGCCGTCGGCTTCGGCGCCCCCCATGTGGTCGGGTCGCTCACGCTCGCGGTGGTCTCGGCGGCCGCGTTCGTGGCCACCGAGTCTCGGGTTGCGCACCCGATGGTTCCGCTGTCGTTGTTCCGCTCCCGCAACGTGTCGACCGCCGTCGGGGTCGGGTTCGCGTTCGTCGTCGGCTACTACGGGCTCCCGTTCGTGATGAGCCTCTACCTCCAACAGGTGCGGGGCCTGTCTCCGTTCGGCGCCGGGCTGGTCTTCGTACCGATGATGATCGTCGGCGCAGTCCTGACCCCGTTCAGCGCCCGCCTCGCCGAACGTGCGGGTACCGGAACGGTCGTGACCGGTGGCCTCGCCGCCATGACGGTCGGCCTGCTGGTGCTGGCGGCGGTGACTTCGGCGGCGCCGGTCCAGGCGCTCGCCGCGCTGATGGTCCTCGTGGGCGTCGCCGGACCGCTGGTCATCCCACCGGTTACCGCGGTGCTGCTCAACAGCGTTGCGGACCATCACGCCGGCACCGCCAGCGGGGTGTTCCACACCAGCCGTCAGATCGGGGTCGCGCTCGCCATCGCCGTCTTCGGTGGCCTGCTCGCCCAGGGATACTTCGAGAGCGGCCTGCGGCTCAGCCTCCTGGTGGCCGCCGCGGTCGCGTTCGCCACCGCGCTCGCCGCCCGCCGGCTGCGCCCACCCGCCGACATCGCATCCGCGGTCGAGGCCGCCTGACCTTCGAACCCGTCCCCGATCAACCCAACCGTGAGAGGAACCGAACCATGAACCACAAGATGCTCGACGGCCGCACCGCCGTCGTCACCGGCGCAAGCAAGGGGATCGGCCGTGCCATCGCCGACCTGTTCGCCGAAGAGGGCGCCAACGTCGTGCTCACCGCACGCGGCAAGGAGGGCCTCGACGAGGCGATCGGCGCGCTGCAGGCCGCCGGCCACCACGCGGTCGGTGTCGCCGCCGACTCGAGCGACCCCACCGCACCCGCACAGGTCTTCGAGGCGGCCATCGACGCCTTCGGCCAGGTCGACATCCTCGTCAACAACGCCGGCTACGGCGAGATGGCCCCGATCGAGACCTGCACCGACGAGAACTTCGACGAGGTCATTCAGATCAACCTCTTCGGCGTGTTCCGGTACTGCCGCCAGGCCGTCCAGCACTTCATGCCGCGCGGCGACGGCGTCATCGTCAACATCTCCTCGGTGAACGGGAACAAGCCGGTCAACGGCCTCGCCTACACCACCAGCAAGGGGGCGGTGAACACCATGACCCGCAACATCGCCATCCGCTTCTCCGGAACCGGGATCCGCTGCAACGCCATCGCCCCTGGCGTGACCGACACCGACGCGGCCCGGGCGTGGTCCAGCGGGGAGCAGCCCGGCGGCACGGTCATGCTCGAGTTCGCCGAGAAGTACGTCAACCTCTCGGTGCCCACGACGAGACCGCTCGACCAGGCCTACGCCGCCCTGTACCTCGCCAGCGACATGTCGATCGCCACGACGGGCCAGATCCTCCAGGTCGACAACGGCGGCTGGCTCTGACCCCACGCCGCCGCCGCGAAACATCACCGGCGCAAGGGGGGTGCTGCCGGTACCCCTGTCAACCAGCCCTGGGTAGCGCGATGACACCGGGGTTCAATGGTGAAGAGAGCTTGGCGGCCCATCCGCACGCCGCCCACATCCCACATTCGAAGACATCGGACAAGGAGACGACCATGATCCTCGACGAGACCTACACCCTTTCCAATGGCGTGGACATCCCGAAGCTCGGCCTCGGGACCTGGTTCACCGACGACGCCGCCCAGGCCGTGCGCGACGCGACGGAGATCGGCTACCGCCACATCGACACCGCCCAGGCATACGGCAACGAAGCAGGCGTCGGCGAAGGCATCCGCACCTGCGGCGTGGCCCGCGACGACATGTTCGTGACGACCAAGCTCGCCGCCGACATCAAGTCCTACGACGAAGCAATCGCGGCCATCGACACCTCCGTGGCGACGCTCGGCCTCGACCACATCGACCTCATGATCATCCACAGCCCGCAACCGTGGGAGGAGTTCCACGGCGAGAACCGCTACTTCGAAGGCAACCGCGAAGCCTGGCGAGCGCTCGAGGACGCGTATGAGGCCGGCAAGCTCCGCGCCATCGGGGTCTCGAACTTCCAGGTCGCCGACATCGACAACATCCTCAGCGCCTCCCGCGTCGCACCGATGGTCAACCAGATCCTCGCCCACATCAGCAACACCCCCTTCGAGCTCATCGAGTACTCCCGCCAGAACGGGATGCTCGTCGAGGCCTACTCGCCGATCGCCCACGGCGAAATGTTCAAGAACGCGCAGGTCGCCGACATGGCCGAGCGCTACGGCGTCTCGGTGCCCCAGCTCTCGATCCGCTACACCCTCGAGCTCGGACTGCTCCCGCTGCCCAAGACCTCGAACGCGGACCACATGCGGACCAACGCCGACGTCGACTTCGAGATCTCGGCCGACGACATGAAGATGCTGGAGAACCTCGACAAGATCGACAACTACGGCGACGCCAGCTTCTTCCCCGTCTACACCTGACCCCGTCCGTCCTCGGGCATCGCTGGGATGAGTCGGCGAGGACAGGCACCGCCCGACCTCCGGCTCGTCTCGGTCGACCACGATCTCAGCAGCCACCCGCAGACCAGAGGAACGAGACTTTGAACACCTGGACCGCTGACCAACTCGACACCCTCGGCATCGCCAACGAGATCGGCATCGCCCCACGCCAGACCGACGGGTCGCTCCGCGCCTTCACCACGATCTGGATCGTCCGCATCGACGACGACCTCTACGTGCGGTCCTACAACGGGCCCGGCGGCAGCTGGTACCGGGCCGCCCGTCGAGCCGGTCGAGGACGCGCGCGTGCCGCCGGCATCGAGCACGACGTCGCGTTCGAACCGGCCACCGTCGAGCCTGACCAGGTCGACGATGCGTACCGGGCCAAGTACGGCCGATCGTCCTACGTCGGCACCATGACCACCGGCGACACCGCAACCACGACCCTTCGCCTCGTCCCCGTCGGCTCCGAGTAGCACCCAGCACGCTCGCCGTTCTCGGCTCACGTGCGGCCCCGGTGGACACACCGAGCCACGGGTAGGCGAGCGCCGCCTGCCGAGATGCGCCCCCCATCGTCGGGTTCTCGACCCGACGTTCACCGCACCAGAGCGGCTGTCAGATCGCGAAACTGCTGGTCACAGCGTCGCGCCGACGCCGCCAAAGGCCCCGATCCGGCCGACGCTTCTACACTCTTGTGTAGAAGAAGTGTAGAAGTTAGCCAGCAAAGAGGCCCTCCTCGGATGTCCAAAAAGGGCCTCTGACCTGCTGTTTCAGATGGTGGCGGGGGCAGGATTTGAACCTGCGACCTTCGGGTTATGAGCGCGACGATCAGCTCGTCAGCCCGTACCACCGTGTACCGGATCGTGCCCTCTTGCTTGGGTTTCGAGTTCCATCGTACCGCCGACGTGCCAGCCCGTACACCCCTGTACCGCGCCGCACGGTAGAAGGAACAGTAGAAGCGCCCGGGTGTCGATGCGGGTTCGTCGAGTGACGGATCGAGGCGTCAGCTTCGCGTTCCGGCCCTCATCGGCTCTGCCCCCGAAGCTGTCGACGACGCCGGCAAGCCGACCTTCGGGTTCGCTCCTCGAGACCGAGAGCGCGACCCCGCTCGACGCTTCGTTGTGGACCGAACACCCCTCCCCTCGCTGGCGCGGAGCCGCATCGGGACGACCCGACCAGCGGGAGACCGGATGCGTTGCCGATTCAAGCCGCATCCCCGGGATCGCCATGGCCGCGCTGATGATCGGGCTCGTTGGAACGCAGGGAGCTGAACGCGAGGAGCATCGCACCGCAGACGATGGCGACATCTGCGAGGTTGAAGGTGGGCCACCATCCGGTGTGCAGCATGTCGACCACGGTGCCGGCCTCGGCGCGGTCGATGACGTTGCCGATCGCCCCTCCCACGATGAGTCCTGCCGCCCACGGGTTGGGGAGCCAGCCCCGCCACGCGCCGATGGCGATGAGCGCGGCGACGGTCGTGGTGACGGCGAGGACGACTGCCAGCGGGAGGTTCGATCCGAGACCGAACGCTGCGCCGGGGTTGTAGGCCAGTTGCAGGTCGAGCGGACCGGGAAGCTCCACGGGAGCGTCGCGCAGCCAGGTGGAAGCCGCCACCTTCGAGGTGACGTCGACGACCAGCACGGCCAGCGCCGTAAAGGCGAGCACCGTCCGGTCGCGTCGACGGTCGGGGGAGCCGACGCGCTTGGGTGTCGGTGCGGAGGCCGACCCGCGTGGATTCGACGGCGGACCCGTCACTTTCGTGCCATTCGGGTGCCGTTGAGGATGACGACGAGTTCGGACAGTTCGTGGGCGAGCACGGCAGCGGGGAGTGCGATGACCCCGAACAGGGCGAGTGGTACGAGCGTGGCAAGGATCACGAGGGAGAGGGCAAGGTTCTGGGTGACGACCCGGCGGGTGCGGCGACCGATCTCGATGGCAGTGACGAGCTTCGAGAGGTCGTCGGCCATGAGGGCGACATCTGCGGTCTCGAGCGCGATGTCGCTACCGGCGGTACCCATGGCGACCCCGACCGACGCCGCAGCGAGGGGCGGCGCGTCGTTGACGCCGTCGCCGACCATCGCGACGTGTCCGTACTGCTCGACGAGGCGTTGGACGTGTGCCGCTTTGGCTTCCGGTGTCATGCCGGCGGCGACGTCGTCGATGCCCACCTGTGCGGCGATCGCGGCTGCGGTGCGAGGGTTGTCGCCCGTGAGCATCACGACGTGGTCGATGCCGAGGCCGCGGAGTCGGGTGATCGTGTCGGCGGATTGTTCGCGCACCGTGTCGGCCACCCCGAGCACTGCGACCGGTCCTTGGTCGTCGACGAGGACCACGGTGGTGTTCCCGGCCACTTCCATCTCCTCGATCATGTCGGCGATCGGGGCGAGGTCGTGGCCCTCGTCGGTGATGAAACGTGGGCTGCCGACCGTGTACTGCTTGCCCTTGATGCGTGCGTGCACACCGCCGCCGACGGCGGCACGGAAGTCCTCGGGCTCGGAAAAGTCGAGGCCCTTCGCTTCGGCGGCGTCGACGATCGCGGTGGCGATGGGGTGCTCGGAGCGGCGCTCTGCTGATGCGGCGATCGCCAGAGCGCGATCGGCGTCGAGGTCGCGGAGGGGGTGCAGTTCGGTGAGCTGCGGTTTGCCGCGGGTGAGGGTGCCGGTCTTGTCGAGGGCGACGGCGCGTAGCCGGCCGAGTTCCTCGAGGTAGATGCCGCCCTTGATGAGTATCCCGGAGCGGCTGGATCGGCCCATCGCGGCGACATAGGTGACCGGAATCGAGATGACCAGGGCACAGGGGGCGGCGGCGACGAGGACCGTGGCGGCGCGCAGCGCCCAGTCGTTCCACGACCCGGTCACCGCGCCACCGGTGATCCACACCCCGGCAGCGAGCGCCAGGACCGCTGGGGAGTACACCTTCGAGAAGCGCTCCATGAACTGCTGGCCGCGGCCCTTGCGTTCCTGGGCTTCGCTGACGAGCTCGACGACCCGGGCGAGGGTGTTCGTCGCCGACGTTGCGGTCGCCTCGACGACGAGCGCGCCCTGCGCGTTCGAGGTGCCGGCGAAGACCAGTTCACCGGGCATCTTGTCGACCGGCACCGACTCACCGGTGACGGCGGCCTCGTCGACCGACGAGGTCCCTTCGAGGACCCTGCCATCAGTGGCGATGTTCTGGCCGGGGCGCACCAGGAACCGGTCACCGACGACCACCTCGTCGACATCGACCTCGCGTTCGGACCCGTCCGCTCCGAGCAGAGTGACGCGGCGCGGCGCGAGGTCCAACAGCTTGCGGACCGCGTCGCGTGTGCGGTCCTCGGTGAACTCCTCGAGCGATTCCGAGATCGAGTACAAGAACGCCAGCGCCGCGGCCTCGGACCACGCGCCGAGCACACCGGCGACGACCGCGGCGACGGTCATCAGCAACTCGATGCCGATCGCACGCTCCCGTACGAGCTCCTCGACGGCTTCGGCGGCGAAGAAGCGGGCACCGACGAGCGCCGCGGCGATGAACAGCGCGGTCGAGATCGCGTCGACAGCTCCGAGGGGTCCGGCCAGATAGCCCGCCGCGATCAGCAGACCGCTGAACCCGGACCAGCGCACCTCGCGGGAGCGCCACAGGTCGCCGAGCAGGCCGCCCCCCTCGCCCTCGGTCCGGGTCGGCGCGACAGGGGTCGGTGTCGCGCTCATCGCTTCGTCCGATAGTTCTCGCACAGCTCGACCCGCTCACCGATCTCGCCCAGCAACGCCTCGGCCTGACGCAACAGGTCGACAACCGCGGGGGTGGCGAGCCGGTAGTGGACCGAGCGGCCCTCCGGGCGATCCGAGATCAATCCGCACTCCTTCAGGCACGCGAGGTGCCCGGAGACGTTCGACTGCGAACAGCCGAGCACGTCGACCAGGTCCACGACCCGGCGCTCACCGCGGAGCAGCTCGGTGAGGATCGCGAGACGAGTCGGGTCGCCGAAGCTGCGGAACATGTGCGCTGCGATCGCAATGTCTGGTTGCACGGTGGTTCCCATCAGGACAACTCCCTTTTCATCGGCATGAACCGATGTTAGCGTTGATGGCCGATGGAGTCACGCACGGCTCCGCGAAACGATGGAGATCGATCATGCCGGTGATGTCGAGAGTCGAGCGGGCGTTCTGTCGCAGCGCACCGTGGCAGAGCTTCACCGGTCGGGTCGTGCTGCCGTGGCTACTGGGCGACACCGAGTTGGACGGCCAAGTGCTCGAGATCGGCTCCGGTCCCGGAGCGAACGGCCGGGCACTCCTCGAGCGATACCGGGCCGTTGAACTGACTGCAACGGACCTCGATCCGGTGATGGTCGCCGCAGCACGCCGACGTCTCGCCCCGCACGGCGCCCGCGTCACCGTGACCAAAGCCGACGCAACCGACTTGCCGTTCGACGACGATCACTTCGACACCGCGGTGAGCCTGCTGATGCTGCACCACGTCATCGACTGGCGCGACGCCCTGGTGGAGGTCGCCAGGGTCCTCCGCCCCGGCGGCACCCTGGTCGGCTATGACCTCACCGACCGCCGGACCGCGCGCATCGTGCACCTCGTAGACCGTTCTCCGCACCGACTGCTCGCATCCGGAGAACTCGCAGACGGGCTCGACGCCGCCGGGTTCACCGCCGTCCAGATCGACACCGCAGCCCTCGGCACCGTCACCAGATTCCGCGCTGAATGAACAACACCTGGTGTCGTGTGGATGGACCGTGTGGGGCATCGCGCGATCAGGCACGGCACAGCGTGCGTCGGGCCAGCCCGCGATGAGCACCGATCGCACGATCGCCTTCGTGGACCTCGCCGGGTTCACGGCTCTCACCGAGACCCACGGCGATCTCGCGGCCGTCGATCTGATCGACATGTTCACCGGCATCGCAACCACCGCCATCGAGGGCACCGGCACCGAGCTGGTCAAGACGATCGGCGACGCCGTCATGCTCGCCGCCGCCACCCCCGACAGTGCCATCATCGCGGTACAGCGACTGTTCGAAGCGGCCTACGACCTCGGCGGGTTCCCCGAACCCCGTGCAGGGCTCCACCACGGATCCGTCGTCGCTCGCGGCGACGACTTCTTCGGCGCCACCGTCAACCTCGCAGCCAGAGTCGCGAGCCGTGCCGGTTCCGGTCAAGCCCTCGTCACCAACTCCATGCTCAGCGCCGCCCACGACGCGGACATCGACACGGTCAGCCTCGGCCTGCACCAACTCCGCAACATCCTCGAGCCCGTCGAGCTGTGGGCACTCGAGCTGTGCCCCACCCACATCGACCTGTCCGTCGACCCCGTGTGCCGTATGCGTCTCGCATGCCAAGCCGCGATCGGCCGGGTCCGCCATCACGGTGTCGAGTACCGCTTCTGCTCTCTCCCCTGCACCGCCGCTTTCGCCGCCGACCCCGACCGCTACCTCGACAGGGGAGCCTCGTGACCACGAGCACCGCGCCCGAACCGCCGACTGACAGTGACAGAGGGAACACCACGGTGCCCACCCCCCAACAGGACCACACGCGAACCCCACCGCCCTCCCCCACGCTCGGCGCCGACACGCGACCCTGATCGTCGCCGCCGTCGCAGTCCTCGCCATGGACATCCGACCAAGGTCGCATCGAGCGAATGGCTCACCGGTCGCGGCGTCGTCGAACTCCCCGGCCCGCTCGACCTCCAGCTCGGCTACAACCCGGCATCGCATTCGACCTCGGTGACACGGTGCCCCAGTGGGTCGGCCGTCACAGCGTCGCGAACGGTGCGACTCCGTCGTCGTTGAACGAGAGGACTTCGAGGGGTCTGCCATCGGGCTCGCCCATCCCAGGGGCGTTGGTGGGCATGCCGGGGATGCCGATGCCGTCCACGGCGGGTCGCTCCGCCAGGAGCTTGTCGATCGCTTCGACGGGAACGTGGCCCTCGACGGCGTAGCCGTCGAGGAGCACCGTGTGGCAACTCGCCGCCTCGGACGGGACGCCGTTCTGCGAACGAATGGGTGTCAGGTCGTCACGGACTTCGGACTGGACGTCGAAGTCGTGCTTGCGGAGGTAATCCTCGTAGCTCTTGCAGCAGCCGCAGGTCGGGGTTCGGTAGACGACCACCGACGGACGAGCCGCCGAGATGGATGGCGAGGCGGACGAGCGCTCGACCGGTTCGGTCGATCCGCATCCGGCGAGAGATGCTGCTCCGAGAAGGACGACTGCGGCGCCCCCTACGCGAAAGGAGCCGCGGCGGCTTCTCGGTCGAGCGAGAATGCTAAATCCACGACGATCGGACACGGTCAGAACGCTACCCGGTGCTAGTGCCGAGCTGAGATCGGCGTTGGTGGTAAAGGACACGAAACTGGTCGATCCGCACTCGGGACGGCACCGGTCGAACGCCCGACGCGAGAACAGGTCGCCTGCCAGCGCTGATCTGTCCTGCGATGGCGGAGATCCCGGCACGGGATCATCACCCCCGATGCCGAGCGACACCGCCCCGGCCATGCTCAGGCTGTTCGCGTCTCGTAGGAACCCCCGCCTGCTCCCATTCTCCGAATGGGCATTCACGTCAGTCGAGCGACGCCGACGTCACTTCTTCTTCGGCGATCGGGTCGAGTTGAAGGTCGACCCGGCGCAGCAGCTGGGCGTTGAGGGCGACGACGATGGTCGACAAGCTCATCAGGATGGCGCCGACAGCAGGGGACAGGTCGAGTCCGGCCCACGCGAACACGCCGGCGGCGAGCGGGATGGCGACGATGTTGTAGCCCGCTGCCCACGCCAGGTTCTGGACCATCTTGCGGTAGCTCGCCCGCGACAGCCGGACCACCCCGGTCACCGAACGCGGATCGCTCGAAGCCAGCACCACCCCGGCCGATTCGATCGCGACGTCGGTACCGGCACCGATCGCGAGCCCGACATCGGCTCTGGCGAGCGCCGGAGCGTCATTGACGCCGTCACCCACCATCGCCACCGACAGACCCTGGGCCTGCAGCTCACTGACGGCACGGTCCTTGTCCTCGGGCAGCACCTCGGCCATCACCCGGTCGAGGCCCAGCTCGGCGCCGACCGCGTCAGCGACCTGTTGGGCGTCCCCGGTGATCATCACGACCTGGATGCCCATCGCCTTCAACTCGTCGACGGCCTGGCGGGCCTCGGGACGGACCTCGTCCTCGAGCGCGAACGCCCCGATGATCCCGTCACCGTGGAACAGGTAGAGCGCGGCCGCTCCACGCGCGACCCACTCGTCCGTGCGTCGCTGGACCTCGCCCGGAACGGGTGCGCCCAACTCACGGAGCAACGCCGGTCCACCAACGGAGTACTGCTCGCCGTCGACCACGGCATCGACCCCTCGACCGGTTCGTGCCCGGAAGTCCGTCGCAGCAGGAACGTCGCCCCGGCGAGCGGCTTCGGCGGTGATGGCCCGGGCCAACGGATGCTCGCTGTCGCTCTCGACCGCACCGGCGATGGCGACCATCCGGTCCTCGTCGACCGTGTCGGCCGCCGCGACGCCGGTGACCACGTGGGCGCCCTTGGTGAGTGTGCCGGTCTTGTCGAACAGGACGGCGTCGATCGTGCGCATGCGCTCGAGCGCCAGGCGGTCCTTGACCAGGATGCCGGCCCGGGCCGACACCGCGGTCGAGATGGCGATAACTAGCGGAATCGCCAGTCCGAGCGCATGCGGGCAGGCGATCACCAGCACCGTCACGGTCTTCACCACAGCCGAATCCACGTCGCCGAGGGCCGCCCACGCAACGAACGTCGCGAGCGCTGCACCAGCCGCGACGTAGAAGAGCAGCGCAGCGAATCGATCCGCCAACACCTGTGCCCGGCTGCTGGACTCCTGGGCATCGGCGACCATCCGCTGGATGCCGGCCAGTGCGGTGTCATCACCGACCGCTACGACGCTGATCCTCAGCGACGAGTCGGTCGAGACGGTGCCGGCCACGACGCGGTCGCCCTCACGCTTCTCGACCGGTCGCGACTCCCCGGTGATCATCGACTCATCCAGCTCGGCCTCGCCATCGAGGATCTCGCCGTCGACCGGGACACGACCGCCGGCACGAACGAGCACGACGTCGCCCACGGCCAGCGTGTCGATCGGCACGGTCTCGGTGACGCCCTCGCCCCGGACGACCTCGGCCTCGTCCGGGATCAACTCGGCCAGCGCAGCGAGCGCGTTCTGCGCCTGGCCGATCGCCTTCATCTCCTGCCAGTGACCCAGCAACATGATCGTCACCAGCGCGGCGAGCTCCCACCAGAAGTCCAGGTCGAACCAGCCGAGACTCGTGGCCATCGACGCCGCGTACGCAACGGTGATCGCCATCGAGATCAGCAACATCATCCCGGGCTGACGGTCGCGGATCTCGCGCACTCCGCCCTGGAGGAAGGGCCAGCCGGCCCACAGGAACACGATCGAGCCAAGCACCGGGCCGACCCATTCGATGCCTGGGAAGTCGAGCGTGTAGCCGAACCAGTCCATGACCATGTGGCTCGTCACCACGAGGGGGACGGTCAGGATCAGCGAGATCCAGAAGCGGCGCCGGAACATCTCCGGGTCGTGGCCTGCGTGCTTGTTGTGCCCCGCGTGGTCATCGTGCCCGGAATGCTGGTGGTGACCGGTGTGCTGCGCTGTGTGTGGTTCATGCGGCGTCGACGACATGGTGACCCCCTTCGGACCGTATCTCTGGAGTGCGGCCAGCTGCGCCGGCGGAGGCAGACAGCGGAGCGAAACGTCGCAGCCGGAGGCTGTTGGTGATGACGAAGACGGAGGAGAACGCCATGGCGGCGCCGGCGATCATCGGGTTCAGGTACCCGGCGGCAGCGAGTGGAAGGGCGGCGACGTTGTAGGCGAACGCCCAGAACAGGTTGCCCTTGATCGTGGCGAGCGTCCGTCGGGCGAGGCGGATCGCGTCGGGCGCTGCCCGGAGGTCTCCGCGGACGAGGGTGAGGTCGCTGGCCTCGATGGCGGCGTCGGTGCCCGTGCCCATCGACAGTCCGAGGTCGGCCTGGGCGAGGGCGGCAGCGTCGTTGACGCCGTCGCCGACCATCGCGACGACCTTGCCGTCGGCCTGGAGACGCTGGACGACGTCGACCTTGTCGGAGGGCAGCACCTCGGCGATGACCTCGGTGATGCCGACCTGGGCGGCGACGCTGCGGGCGGCGGCGGTGTTGTCGCCGGTGAGGAGGATCGGGGTGAGTCCGAGGTCGCGCAACTGCTGGATCGCTTCGGCCGAGGTCGCCTTCACGGTGTCTGCGACCACGAACAGCGCCCGGACCTGGCCGTCCCACGCAGCGAGGACCGCGGTCCGGGCCTGCGCTTCAGCCTCGGCCTTCTCGGCGAGCAGTGTCTCGCTGGGGGTGAGGCCCCAGTCGGCGAGCAACGCCGGGCGACCAGCGATCACACCGTGCCCCTCGACGACACCCTCGACGCCGAGGCCTTCGCGGTTGGCGAACGACTCGACGGGCGGCAGTTCGCCGACCTCGTCGGCGGCGCCGTTGGCGATCGCCTGGGCGATGGGGTGCTCTGAGGCGTGCTCTAGTGCGCCCACGATCCGCAGCGCGTCCTCCCTGGTCGTGCCGGGCTCGACGACGACGTCGACGAGAGTCATCTTGCCGGTGGTGACCGTGCCGGTCTTGTCGAGCACGACGGTGTCGACCTTGCGGGTCGATTCGAGCACCTCGGGGCCCTTGATCAGGATGCCGAGCTGGGCGCCGCGGCCTGTGCCCACCATCAGTGCGACGGGGGTGGCGAGTCCGAGGGCGCACGGGCAGGCGATGATCAGCACGGCGACGGCGGCGGTGAACGCCGCCGTGGTTCCGCCGCCGGCGCCGATCCAGAAGCCGAGCGTTGCGAGCGCCAGAACGATGACGATCGGCACGAACACTGCGGAGACACGGTCGGCGAGTCGTTGCACCTCGGCCTTACCGGTCTGGGCCTGGGTCACGAGGCGGGCCATCTGGGCGAGTTGGGTGTCGGCTCCGACGCGGGTCGCTCGGATCACCAGCCGCCCGCCGGCGTTCACCGTGGCGCCGGTGACGTGGTCACCGGGCACGACTTCGATCGGCACGCTCTCGCCGGTCAGCAGCGACGCATCGACTGCGGAGGAGCCTTCGTCGACGATGCCGTCGGTGGCGATCTTCTCGCCGGGCCGGGCGACGAACCGGTCGCCGACCTGGAGCTGGTCGATCCCGATGCGTTCCTCGCGGCCGTCGCGGAGCACCACGACGTCCTTGGCGCCGAGGTCGAGCAACGCCCGCAGCGCAGCACCGGTGCGGCGCTTGGACTTCGCTTCGAAGTAGCGCCCGGCGAGGATGAACGTGGTGACCGCTGCCGCGACCTCGAGGTAGATCTCATCTGCGCCGGAGCCGCGTTGGATGGTGAGCTCGAAGGGCATCGTCATGCCGACCACGCCGGCGTCGCCGATGAACAGGCTGTAGATCGACCATCCGAACGCGGCGAGTGTGCCGATCGAGATGAGCGTGTCCATCGTCGCTGTGCCGTGACGCAGGTTCAGCCACGCGGCCCGGTGGAACGGCAACGCACCCCACACGACGACTGGCGCAGCGAGCGTGAGGGATAGCCACTGCCAGTTGTCGAACTGCAGCGCCGGGATCATCGCCATCGCGACGACCGGGATGGTCAGCGCGAGCGAGACGAGCAAGCGGGTGCGCAGCGCAGCGGTCGGATCGATCGTTGCAGCACCCTCGTTGTCATCACCTTCGCCACCCGGCGCCTGGGGCAGCTGGGCGGTGTAACCAGCCGCCTCGACCTCCGCGACGAGCTCGGCAGGGTCGACGTCCACGTCGCCGTCGATCGTGACCGCCGCACGTTCGGTGGCGTAGTTCACGGTGGCGGTGACGCCGTCGACCTTGTTGAGCCGCTTCTCGATGCGGTTGGCGCACGACGCGCAGGTCATGCCGCTGATGGTCAGGTCGAGCGTGCGAACCGCGGAGTCGGGAGTGCCCTCGTCGGTGCGGTGGGTGGTAGCGGTCATCGTCCTGCTCCGTTGCTGTGGTGGCCGTCGCTGTCGTCGTGCGACGCGGACGTCGGGGTGGTCGTGCTGCTGTCGGGCGCTGCTGCTGCGGGTGCGTCCGTGCTGGCGGTTGCCGTGAACTCGGCGGTTCTGACCACGCCGTCGTGAAGGAAGTCCAGGTAGAGCCGGTAGGTCCCCGCCGAGGGGACGCTGGCGGCGAACTCGATGGTCGGCCCCGCCGTCGTCGTGCCGTCGCCGGGTTCACCCTCCGGGTGGACGTGCAGATAGGCGACATCGCCTGAGCGGAGCGCGACGAGGTGGCCGTAGGCGCCCAGGTACGGCTCCAGATTCGTGACGGGTCGACCATCCTTCGCGACCGACGGGGTCAGCGCCGACGACGATCCGGGCACCAGGTCACCTGTGAGGGTGACGGTGTAGCCGTCGATCTCGGCGGTCCTCGACGGCGCAGGCAGTGGCGTGGCGCGCTGCTCGCCCGGGACCTGGAGGTCCAGGCCGAGCGTGAGCCCGTCGCCGGACGCTGTTGGGGTGAAGTCGGCGAGGATCCGGTAGGTGCCCGGGACGGACAGGTCAGTGGTTGTGCTCCAGACGCCCTCCGCGTCACGGGTGGGATGCAGATGCTGGTAACCCGACAGGTCGCGGCGCACCACGATGAGGTGCAGCTCCTTGTCGTGCTCCTTGGTGTACTCGTTCACCGGGAGGCCGTCGGGGCCTTCGATCGTGAATCGGTAGTCGGCGGTGTCGGTGGCCTCGAGCGCCGTCTCTGTCGGGACGAGGGTATAGCCGGCCTGCGAGGTCTCAAGGCCCCCGAGCGTGGTGGCGGTGTGGTCCATGGCGACCATCTCGTCGCCTCCTGCCGTGTCATGGGCCCCGTCGATCGACGGGGTGTGGGTAGTGGGCTGATTCTGGGTGTCGACCGGGCCGACGGCCGCCCCGACGCCAAGGGCAGCGAAGAACACCGCTGCCGACAGGGCGCCGAAGGCGGCGAGCTTCGTCGGGACGTTCATGGCCTGACCTCGTACCCGGCCTCGTCGATCGCCGCGTTCACGTCCGCCTCTTCGAGGGGGGCGTCGCTGGTGATCTGCACCGTGCCCGCAGCCAGGTCGACGTCGACCCCGGTCACGCCGTCGACCTTGCGGACCTCGTTCGTCACCGAGGTGACGCAGTGTCCGCAGCTCATGCCGTCGACGTTGATTTTCCTGGTGGTGGACATCGGTGACTCCTTCGTGGTCGATACCCCTATGGGGTATGTCTGACGATACCCCTATGGGGTATACTCGTCAACAATCGATCCACGAGATGTCGTGCTGGAGGTACCGATGACCGAACGCGGATACACCGCAACCAAGGAACAGCTGCAGGCCCGGCTGTCACGCATCGAAGGCCAGGTCCGTGGCGTGAAGGGCATGGTCGACGACGACCGCTACTGCATCGACGTCCTCACCCAGATCAGCGCGATCCGCTCCGCGCTCGACAAGGTCGCCCTCGGGCTCCTGGACGGGCACACCCGGCACTGCCTCGCTGACGGACACGGCGGACCCACCGATCCTGACGAACAGGCCGACGAACTGATGAGCGCCGTCGGACGCCTCCTCACGCGATGAGCCGCCCGGCAATCTGCGCGGTCCGTCGAGAGCACGCCCGACGTCGGACGGACAACTGCGGCGACGGACCGTCGTCACGGACGAGTCGTAGGGTGACCGCCATGACACGACGGGCAACGGCGGTCGCAGCGATGTTGCTGCTCGGATTCGGCGTGCTCGGAATGCACGTGATGCTGGCCGCACCCTCGATGTCGCCCGACCAATCCGTCGGTCAGGAATGTCACCATGACCAGGACTGCTCACCGTCACCGATGTCGCACCTCGGAGCGATGTGCGCAGCGACCCTCGCCGTCATCGCCGTTGCCCTCGTGGGATTCCGACGGCGAGGACGATCAGTCCTTCGGCGCCTCGTCGCTCCGAGACGGATGCGACCGGGACCGACGGCGGCACCCGCTGCGCCGAACCTCGCGTCGTTGTGCATCCTCCGCTGCTGAGCGGCCTCTGTGGGACCGGGCCCGTTCCCGGACGCCACCACTAGAGACCGAACAATGAGGAGACCACATGACATCCCGACAGATCCGTCGCGCATTCAGCGTAGCGATCCTGGCCGTCGCGCTCGTCACGACCGCGGCGGCGTGCAGCAACGACGACGGCACCACCGGCAACTCAGGAGCCACCACGACCCGGGGGCAGACGGCTACGGCTGAACTTCCCGACGACGTGAACGACGCCGACGTCGCCTTCGTACAAGGCATGGTCCCGCACCACGAACAAGCCATCCAGATGTCCGAACTGGTGATTGCCAACGGTGACGATCCGACCGTGATCGCCCTCGCGGAGCAGATCAACGCCGCCCAAGGACCCGAGATCGACCAGATGAACACCTGGCTCGACGACTGGGACATCGACCCGGCCGGATCCGACGGCATGGACGGCATGGACGGAGCCAACGGCATGATGTCCGACGACGAGATGGACATGATGTCCGAGGCCATGGGCGCCGATCTCGACCGAATGTTCCTCGAGACGATGATCCGACACCACCAAGGGGCGATCCGGATGGCGGAGGTCGAACTCGAGGAGGGCTCGAACGCCGACGTCCTCGCGCTCGCCCAAGGGATCATCGACGGCCAACAGGCCGAGATCGACCAGATGCAGTCGATGCTCGAAGACACCTGACCCATTCGTGCGGGGCGGTCAACGGCGACCGCCCCGCACTCCGTGCTCGCCCGGCGGCCTGCACGGGGAACCAATCTCAGCGCGGTCGCTGCTTGATGCCAGCGTGCAGCAGTGCCACGACCTCGTCGATGCGAGCAGCACGTAGGTCCGGTCGACGCGTTGCGCCGTCGATCCAGCGCAGGTAAGCGCGGCGATAGAACTGGGCGAGCCCGTCGAAGAACTCCCCGGCAGCCGGATCCGCGTCGAGCGCTGTGGCCACGTCCCCAGCGAGGTCGTCGCGCTGAGGCCCTTCGGGCTCGAGCACGACGTCGACCTCATCGCCCGGCGCGATGCCGCAGTCCCGCCGCCAGGCCGGCCCGAGCAGGATCGCCGATCGCTCGTCGAGTGTCTCGATGACGGCGCGCACCGCCATGCCGTTGACGGTGCCAGCGACAGGGTGGGCGGGCTTGTGGCCCCATGCGTCGTCGGGATCGAAGGGGAGCGGGACCAGGACCCGACGCCTCGGGTCGCGCACGACGGTTGTGGTGAATCGCTGCGTCCGGTCATCCATCGGTCTGATTCTCGCGCTCGTCGGTCGATCGAACCGCACGGCTTCGGCTGGTCGTCAGGGCGTTCACCGGCCGAGCGACTGACGTTCCCTCCGATGACACTGATCGCAGCGGAGGCGGCTGTTCCGCCCGCGGCGCGGGTGCCTGATCACCTCAGTGGCGGACCCCAATTCGCACTGGCGTCGATCGATCCGTCGCTCGACAGGACGTGGCAGATGTCGTCCGGCCGGCAGTCGGCCGGGTTCAAGGTGGCGCTGCGATCGACGAGGCGGATGAGTTCCTGTTCGAGCGCAGCGAGCTGGACCCGCCGTTCGCGAACTTCGGCGATCTTGTCGGCCAGAAGCGCTGTGACGTGGCCGCACGGCGTGGTGCCATCGTCGCGGAGTTCGATCACACTGCCGATCTCGGCGAGGGTGAGCCCGGCCGCTTGCGCGGTCCGGATGAAGCGCAGTTGGTTGAGAGCAGCATCATCGTAGGTGCGGTAGCCGTTGGCTGAACGCGGCGGGGCGGCCAGCAGACCGCGTTTCTCGTAGTAGCGGACGGTTTCGGTAGAGATCGCCGCAGCTGCCGCCAGATCTCCGATGCGCATACGACGACAGTACTCCTTGACCTTGGAGTACGGATCAGGGTTTATGTTGCCATCAATCGACACGGTCGTCGCGAACATCGAGAGGACCACGTGACCAAGACAGAAGCCCTGCCGACACACCGCGGAGGTACGAGCCGCAGGCACGATCCGCTGTTTCCCGTTGCTGCAGGTGCTGCCGCGTTCGGTGTGTGCTGCGGTCTGCCGCTGCTCGGCTCCTTGGGAGCTGCGGGTGTGATCGCCGGGCTCGAAGTCGGGAGTTGGATCACCGTTGCGCCCGCCTCGTTCATCGCAGTGATCGGGGTGCTTCGGTGGCACCGCCAGCGGGTGTGCCACCCAGGTCCCGGGATAGCGAGCGCAGGTCTGGTATCCACAGTCGCCGTTGGCGCCACAGCGCCCCATCAGCAGGCTGGGCAGTGAGCTCATGCTGCAGCATCCCAACCGGCCCTTCGAGGCCGTGTCCGTCGTGTGGCGAGGTCGGCCCGATCGTCGGCTCGGCACCGGTTCGCCCGCACCATCACGACCCAGCCGATGGCGCCTGGCAACACTGCCCCACAGCGGGGTGTCGGGTCGTGTACCACCTCGACCAGATCACGGTCGACGCCGACGCAGTCATCGCCCAGGTCGCTCACAAAGCGACTGATCGACCGACGCCGGTGTGTTTCTGTTTCGCGCACACCGCCGACGACCTCGTCGCCGACGCCGCCCGGAACGGCGGTGCCAGCACCATCAAGTCGGCGATCAAGCACGCCGTCGCCGACCGGCGCTGCGCCTGCGAGCACCTCAATCCGTCCACCAAGTGCTGCCTGGCCGACATCCACCGCTCGCTCACAGGCACCGGGCCGGCCACGACGACAGATCGAGTGAGCCCGACATGAGCAGGACGTTCGACCTTTACGACCTGATCGTGATCGGCGCCGGCATGGCCGGCAGCGCCGCCGCGGAGAAATGCGCGACCGCCGGGTGGCGCGTCGCGATCGTCGACGACCTCCCCTACGGCGGCACCTGCGCGCTACGGGGATGTGACCCGAAGAAGATCCTGCGCCGAGGCGCCGAGATCATCGACGCCGCACACCTCCTCACCGGCAAAGGCATCGACCCGGCCGGACTGGCCATCGATTGGACGGCGCTCAGCGCCCACATGCACGGCTTCACCGACCCCGTCCCCGCCAACATGGAAACCAGCCTCGGGCGCCACGGCGTCGACACCCTCCACGGCACCGCACGATTCACCGGCCCGGACCGGCTCGACATCGACGGCACCAACCACCAGTTCCGACACGCCCTGATCGCCACCGGCGCCCGACCCCGACCACTCGACTTCCCGGGCGCCGATCACCTCATCGACTCCACCGGCTTCTTGTACCTCGACGCGCTCCCCCCACGGATCCTCTTCGTCGGCGGTGGGTTCATCTCCTTCGAGTTCGCCCACATCGCCGCGCGCACGGGCACCCACACCGTCATCGTCGACCACGGCCCCCGCCCGCTGCGCGGCTTCGACCCCGACCTCGTCGAACTCCTCGTCACCCGCAGCCACACCATCGACATCGACGTGCGCCGCAACACCGAGATCGTCGCCGTGCACCGCAGCGGCGACGGCTACCACGTCACCCTCGACGATCATCGCAGACAGACCACGATCACCACCGATCTCGTCGTGCACGGCGCCGGCCGCCAACCCGAACTCGATCGCCTCGACCTCGACGCCGCCGACATCGCCCACGGCACGCACGGCGTCCACGTCGCCAGCCACCTCCAGAGCACCACCAACCCACGCATCTACGCCGCCGGCGACGCCGCCGACACCCCCGGTGCGCCGCTCACCCCCGTCGCAGTGTTCGAAGGCAGAGTCGCCGCATCCAACATGCTCAAAGCCGCCGCCACCACACCCAACTACAGCGGGATCGCGACCGCCGTGTTCACCATCCCTGAACTCACCCGAGTCGGCCTGCTCGAGACCGAGGCCCGAGACGCCGGCATCGACCTCGACGTCCGCTACACCGACACCAGCGGCTGGTACTCCAACTACCGCATCGGCGAGACCGCCGCCGCCGCCAAGATTCTCATCGACCGCGCCACTGACACGATCGTCGGCGCCCACATGCTCGGACCCGAGTACGGCGAGCTGATCAATATCTGCGCGCTCGCCATCAAGCTCGGCCTCACCACCCGACAGCTCAAGTCCATGAACGCCGCGTACCCCACCGTCGGCAGCGACCTCGGCTCCATGCTCTGACCTAATCCCTGCACCGCACCACCCCGCACTTCCCCGGAGAGACCCCGGTCGCCACGACGGCACCCGGCCATCGGACCCGATGGTCACTGCCCAACGTCGGGGCACCCACCCGATCACAGAACGACATGGCCTGCGCATCCCGTCGCCTGCTACCGACTCCGCTACCGAACCCCGATGATGAGGAGCGACAGGTGGCGTACGTGACCGAGAAGCGAGGCGTGTTCTACGCGGTGATCTACCAAGGCCGGAACCCGGTATCGGGCAGGGACCGCCGACGCTGGCACCGCTGCGACGACCGCGCTGGCGCCGAGCAACTCGCGAACGACCTCACTGAGCAACGCGCCCGACAACGCCACACCGGCTCGTCACTGACCGTCGCCGAGTACATCCTCGGCCAATGGCTCCCTGCCAAGGAGGCGACACTCGCACCCACGACACATGCCCGCTACGTCACCTCGGTCGAGCACTACCTGCTCCCACACCTCGGCGACACACCGCTTCGTCGGCTCCGGACCGAGCACCTCGAGGCGCTCTACCGACGCCTCCTCATCACCGGCAGCAGGCGAGGTGGGCCACTCGCAGCGAAGACCGTTACGAACCTCCACCAGATCATCAGATCCTCACTCAACGACGCAGTCGGACGGGGCCTCCTGGCGTCGAACCCGGCGCAGGGTTCACACGTCCCGGACCCCCGCAAGCGACCATCGACTCGACGCCGCGCCCGCTCGTGGACCGCCGCCGAACTGAGCGACTTCCTGACCGAGACCGCCGCCAACCGCTACTCGATGTTGTTCCGACTGGCCGCCGCGACCGGGATGCGGCGCGGCGAGGTCCTCGGCCTGCGCTGGGACGACGTCCACTTCGACACCCGACGCATCGAAGTGACCCAGGCCCTCACCTCGATCGGGTACCGCCTCGAGTTTTCACGACTCAAGACCCGCACCAGCCGGCGCAACATCACCATCGACGCCGACACGATGGACCTGCTCGCCCGATGGCGACAGGAGCAGACAACGGGGCTCGCAGAGGCTGGCGCCGCCAACGCTCACGGGCTCGTGTTCGTCCGCCCCGACGGCCAGCCCCTCCACCCACACAGCGTCTCGCAGGCGTTCGACCGTGCACAGCGCCCCCTCGACGTGTCACCGATCCGGTTCCACGATCTGCGCCACACCCACGCCAGCCTTCTGTTGCGTGACCGGGTCCCGATAAAGGTCGTCTCCGAACGCCTCGGCCATTCCAACCCCGCGTTCACGATGACGACCTACCAGCACGTGCTTCCCGGAATGCAGGACGACGCCGCCGCCACATTTGGACAACTCCTCTCCAACCATTCACGAGAAGTCGGCGAGGTCGCGGCCGCCGCATAGCCGGTAGGCGTCGGTAGACACCCGGTAGCGGGGCCCTGACGCGACAGGGCCCCCGATCACTCGGAGGCCTTGCCATCACTGCCATGTCGTTGGTGGCGGGGGTGGGATTTGAACCCACGACCTTCGGGTTATGAGCCCGACGAGCTACCTGACTGCTCCACCCCGCGGTGTACCGATGAGTACCTGATGGTCCCACAGCGTAGGCGATCAGGGGGTCCGCCCTACCGTGCTCATCCCACCGCGTGCACCCTCGTCCCAAGGGGTTCGGTAGAAGTGCCGGTAGAACGCACCGGCCGCGACGGACGAGTCTCAGCGGTCGCGGCAGCCGACTTCGATCGCGCTCGACCGTCACGCGCGGTGGTGGGATCGTGATCTTCGGGTTCGCGAGCCTCTTTGCGTGCCGGAGCCACCATCCGCTTGGGTGGCCGGCGCCGCCACTACCCGTGCAACCGGCGGTATCGCTCGACCGCGTCGTCCCACTCGGCGATGTCTTCGTCGGAGAACTGGTCGATGTTCGACTCGGTGAGCAGCATCCCCGTGACCTGCGATGCGTAGATCAGAGCCGGATCGACCCCAGCCTCCCGTGCGATCTCAGTCATCTCGCTCTCCATCTCGAGGACGCTCACTGGGGTCGGGGTGTCAGCGTCGGGGTCGAAGAAGATCGGATCTCCAGGGCCGGGGTCACGACCGAACTTCAGGCGGAACGCTTCGAGCTGCGCGTCGAGCAGCGCCGAGACCTCAAGGTCGATGTCTGGCCGATCCTGCCGAGCGCGGGCTTGGGCAGCGCGCAGCTCCCTTCGTCGCTTGGCGTTCTTGCCCATGCCTTCGATGCTACGACTCCGCCCAGCAAGTCATCTGCCGATCGCAGCCCGCGTTGCCCGCGCACGCTGATCACGGAACCAGCGACGAAGCCACAGCGCTCCGTCCATCGCGCGCCGAGCGCTCCGGCGCCACCACGGCGGGCGTTCTGCTGGCGCGTCCGCCCACACAATTCGGTTCTGTCGGATCCAGTAGTGCGACCGGCATGGGAAGCGCCAATTCCCGATCGAGCCCTGGATAGTGATCGAGTCGCCATCGAAGGTGAGGTGGTGGCGGTCCGGGCGGATGGGCAACCACGTCTCGCCCTCACAACCACAGGCGCAGAGGTGGACAGCGGTGCGGAACGCGAGCGACACGTACAGAACGCCGGGCTCGGGTTGCTCCGGGACCTGATCGACGAAACGATGCTCGATACGGCTCACGGTCACGCGGCGCTCTCCGGGGCGTCAGCGCTAGCGCGCTCGCTGTTGACGATGTGGTTGGTGGCGATGCTGTACACGCTGAAGTGCTCGGCCTCGAGGTCGGCGTAGAACCCGCGGTACTGCTTCCAGGCGATCACCGCATCCGTCGCGTTCCTGGCGTTGAGTTCGGCGACCTGGATGTTGCTGCGGTAGTCATCAGGCCCAGCCACGCTCACGACGGGGATCCGACGGTGAGCGTGGTCCTGGTTCTCGGGGGTGACGATCGTGGTGCGAAGGCTGCCGGTGAGGCGACCGTCGACCGCCTCGACGCCCATGCCGACGTCGACGAAAGGGATACCGACATCCAGAAGGAAGTTGATGATCGGTGCCTTGGCCGGAGCATCGTCGATGGCGACGAAGACGAACGACATGTCGCGCAACTCCTCGACGTTCGCGGCGTCGAGCGGGCAAGGGTGCGTGACGATCCCGTGCCTCATGCGGCCGTAGGTCTCGGCCAGGTGGTCGACCTTCGATGGAGCTCGGTTCAGCTGGTCCAAGTCCGGGGCGCCCGGCGCCCGGAACGCGTTGTGTGACAGGAAGCGGTCCCCGTCGAACAGGTGGATCGTGCTCACCTCTGTCTTGGCCACGAAGTCGAGGATGTACGAGCCGGTGCCACCGAGCCCCACGACGGCGACCCGCTCCTCCCGGAGCTTCGCGTTGAGCATGTCGATCCCCGCCCGGGACGAGGCGGTGTTGAGGTACTTGAATGGGCCGTCGTCGACGTCAGCCGGGACGGGACGGAACACGGTCGCCTTCGCTGATGGGTCGACTGCGGTGGCATGCCCCGCGATCGCCGCGACGTACTTCGTGACCTTGGCGTAGAAGTCGGGGTACTTCCCCCCGTTGTCGAGCGGCTTCATGGAGCACGTGCAGTCGACTACCAGCCCGTCGCCCAGATCGTTCTGACCTCTCCTGTTCACGACGGTGGTCAGTTCGGCCCCGGTGGAGGTGTGCGGGATTCCACCACCGAACGATGCGGTGTGATCGCTCGGTGGCTGCGCCACGTCGCCGGCGAGGTCGAGCGGCATGACGAGGAACCCGTCGAGTCGGACCGACCCGCTCGCCTCGACGAAGGGGACGTCACGGACGACGAGCTTCCCGCCGAGGATGTCGAGGCTGTATCCCTCGTTCTGCAGCTGTTGCAGGTCGGGGCTACGAAAGATCGGTCGCCGTGACATCGAAGATCATCCCGTCCTTGACCTTGACGGTCTGGCCGGCGACAAGGTCGCCGTCCTTGTTGCCGTGCCCGCGCTGGTAGGTGACCGTGTAGCCGATGTTCGCTCCCGGCGGGGTGGTCGGGTATGCCAGCTTCACCACTTCCTCGAAAGAGATCTCCTCCTTGGCGACGTCGTGGGGGCGGGTGTTGACGTAGATCGTCACGGTCTTCGGGCGGCCTCCACCACCTTGGTCGTTGTCATGACCGGGACCGCGGTCATCGTCGTGGCCGTGCCCCGGGCCGCGGCCGCCGCTGTCGCCGTCGTGATCGTGGTCCTTCTTGTGTTCGGTATGCATCTGATGCTCCCTTCTCGGCCGTACCTCGGCCTTCACTCGGAGCAGATGCCGAACCTCGGCGTTCTGTCCCACCGGTGCGGGACGGGAGTCAGATGCAGTCGCGACAGGTCGATCCGCCATCGGGGAAGAGGTCGACGCGCTTGAGGACGGTGCACACGTCGCAGGTCTGTTCGGCCACCTTGATCTGTGGTTTCCGGCACTCGCACCAGCCGCACACGCTGCACACGCGGTGGGCGGTGTTCGTGTCGCAGCGCTGCCATGCCTCGGTCACCTCGTCGCATTCGAGGCAGAAGATCTCGGGGGTCTCCCCTTCGCTACGTCGCGGTGCGATCCAGCCTCCCCATGGTGGATTAGAGGAGTCGGTCAATACAGCGAACGTGTAGATGTCGTCAGCGACGGCCTGGCCTGCGTACTCCCCGGTGAACCGCCCGTCAGGGAACTGCAGCTTGGTGTTCGGGTCGGTGGAACTCCCCTGTTCCGCCGCGATGCGGAGTAGCCCCACCCTCGGCTGCTCGGTCCCACGTCGAATGGGGTAGGCGCTGCCGACGACCGCGCAGAATCGAAGGCGGCACCCTTCGGCCAAGATGACGTAGCCGCTGCCGGTCATCCGCTGCGCGATCCGGACGCAGCATGCCTCGCGAGAGCCAGCCACGTCGGAGCGGTGGAACAGATCGACAAGGTGCTGCGCTGTGGGAGCGCTCCCGTTGAGGAGCTCGTCGACTGCACCGTCGGGGATCAGAACAGCGGCGGCGAACGCATCGGCGACCCGCTCTTCCGCCCGGCGACTTGCGTCCGCCTGCAACGCTGCGAGGTGACGGGCGACGTCGCCATCGTGGCGCGCCCGATCGTGACCGAACTCGTGGATCGTGGTGAACCGAGTCCTTCGCCAGCTCGACGCTTGCTGGACGGTGATCGATCGCGTCGTCTCCTGGTAGAGACCTTCGACGGAGCAACCGTCGCCGGGCTCGTGGTAGACCAGTTGCACAGAGACTTCAGCGTCGATGAGTGGGATCGCATCGATCGGGTCCTCGCGAAGGATCTCAAGCTCTTCGGGGCTCAGCTTGTTGCAGAGGATCTCTGCGAGCGTCCTGGCGTCAGGCATCGAGCAGACCATCGAGGATGGTGTCGTAGTCGGGAGCTACGCCCTGGGTGCCTCGGGCAGCTGCGAGTGCCGGCTGCGCGTCTCGTGCAAGGGCCAACCGTTCGGCGGCTTCGGCGCGCTGGTTTGTCCTCGCACGTGAGCGAATCGCGTTCTTTCTACGCGGCTGGTCGATCAGGCGTCGTAGGGCGTCATCGACGGGCTGATCGCCGGGCCGCACGCCGGTTGCAGCTTCGATGACGTCTGCTTCTGCGTCGGTAGGCGCCGCGCCGCGAGCAGAGATGGCAAGCGCCCGATTGACCGACAACCCGGCCTCGACGAGTACGTCGTAGTCGAAGGTCACCGCCTCGACATTCGCGACAACCGGCGCCCACGTCGCGTTGGCCATGCCGTTGAGCATCCCAGCGACTTCTGCCAGGCCGACGAGACGATCGTCGAGTGGGCTTCGGACCTGATCGCCTCGGAGGGCCGTCGCTGGTGCTCCCGTTCGATACTCCCGCCGGAGCGACGCGAGTGTCTGCGCGTCAGCAAGCCGAGCGACGCGCGCATCGAGTACCGCCCATGGCACCGCCGTCTCCAACGCCACGGACACTGCGATGTCGCCGAGTCCACCGGTTACGTCGCCACCCAGGAGCGCGCTCCAGTCATCGGCGTCAGCGGTTTCGACAACAGGCAGTACCGTGACTCGATCCAGGTCGACCTGCCAGACGACCGCCAACAGGGAGATCGAGTCCCAAGCGAGACGCCACACGTCGCCAACGGCGGGAGGTTCGGCCGTGGATTCCTCGAGAACAGCGATCGCGACGGGTTCCGCCACCTCCACCTGATCGAAATTCATCGCTCCGGCAGTTGATGCCCCTATGCGCAGCTGGCATCGGGGGCACTGGCTCACGTGCGAGCCGACTTCGCTGGCAAGATCGCCAACGAGTCGGCCGTCGACGAGGGCCGCAAGGCTGCGGTCGGTGGGGTGCGGTCCTGACATCACGTCTCCTCCCCACTAGTAGATGCCCAATCCGCGGGTGTTGTCCCGCGAGCTCGGAGCGCCGATGAAGCATCCGCCAACGCCGCGACCACGCCTGCTTGATCCTCAACATCAGCAAGGAAGGCCGAAAGAATCGCTCGGGCTCCAGTTGAAGCGCGTTGGGCGGTGCTCCGGCTCAGGCCCGCCGCGTCGGCCATCTCCCTTACGGGCAGATCGAGGATGCCGACCACCAGCCGCTCGTTGTCGGTGAGCTGGTCCCATGCCTCGGACGCGAGCAGGCGTGCAGCGGCGTTCGCTCCAAGGGACACAAGATCGTCGAGGAGTTCAGTCTCGCCGCCGACCGCGAGGGGGAACCGGGCCACGATCACGTCCGCCATCAGCCGAGGAGCGACGGGAGCCGCTGCGCGGTCGAGCACGGCGCGCAGCACTCGATTCAAGGAGTCGGACTCAGCGAGAGGAGGGCGACGCGACGACTCACTCGACCACCGCGCCCTACGCACATCGGGTACTGCATAGGCGGCCTCAACGAGCACGTCGGTGGCGCCGGCGTAGGGAGGATTGGCCTGGTGCTCAGGTAACGACCAGGTGCGCGTCGTGGATGTAGCACCCCCAACGACAATTCCGCCGTCGCGACCGACAGCGTGGGTGAGCGA